>Ga0315268_10001884_pt1 | contig 24131 bp, 24 predicted proteins | sample C1_top_MG_FD_204535 | JGI IMG/M metagenome (GOLD analysis project Ga0315268, IMG submission 204535) | Sediment microbial communities from Yellowstone Lake, YNP, Wyoming, USA - C1_top | ecosystem: Environmental > Aquatic > Freshwater > Lake > Sediment | place: USA: Wyoming | collected 2017-08-01
CGGGAATGTCACTGGGAGCAGTTATTGGACTGGATCTTTGACCGGATTGCGGCTGGTGTAACGCAGGCCGAAATCCGCCAAGCGCTTCAGCCGGCTATGCGATTGTAAAATCTGCAAAACTACTGAATATCAAGTTTACCTGCCAACTCTTTCAGGAAGACGGGCAGATGGTCTCCTATTGCCCTGAGTTTAACGTCTCCAGCTTCGGCGACACCCCCGAAGAGGCCACAGCCAGCCTCTACGAGGCCATGTCCCTTTTCTTGAAGGAATGTGAGCGCATGGGCACCTTGGACGAGGTGCTAGAAGAGGCCGGCTATCGCCAGGTTGGGCCTCAGAAGCAGCCACCCCTAATCCAGCGCTGGCTCCCACCCCGGCCGCTCCGGGTGAGGTCGTTGGAGGTCTCCCTTGCCTAAGATTGTCCCCATTCCTTGGGAGACGCCGGTCAAGGTCTTTGAATTGGACGGTTTCACCGTGCGGGGGCGTGAGGGGGACCACATCAGTATGGTCAAACCGGGTGTGAAACGCCCTCTGGTGATCAAAACCAGTCCCCGCAAGGTTCCTGTAGCTCACATCCGCACGAACATGACCACGGCTGGAATGAGCCGCGAGCGTTATTTCGAGTCCTCAATGACGCGGCGGCGTCATTCCTGATGACAGAAACTTGGGCGCGGTTTGCATCCGTAGCCCGCCGCCCTGTTCTGCGCATCTGGGCGGTGGAAGGTTCTCACACGCTCTGGATGCGGATGGGTGGCGTGTGAGAACCTTCCAGGCAGGCCATGGGCACTGCCCTATGGCAATTACTAGCCAAGTTTCTGAGTAGCTGCTGGCGAAGGCAAGCCAGTGATACCACCCTGCCATCAAAGGTAGAATCATGATCTTCATCAGCGATCTGCTGCACGAAATCGTCTACGATAGCCAGCGGCGCAAGGTAGGCACTTTAACCGACCTGGTGGTGACCACGCACGAGGTCTTCCCCGTGGTCACGGCCATCGTGGTTAGCGTGTCCCCGCGCCAGCCCCTGCCTGGCAACGGCCCCACCCGCCTCATCCCCTGGCGCCAGGTGGTCAGTCTGGAGGAACGCCCCATCACCTTGAACGTGCCCCTGGAGAGCATCCAGGCCCACCAGCCACGGGCCGGCGAGCTATTCCTGGCCAGGGACGTCCTGGACAAGCAAATCGTGGATACGCAGGGGCGGCGCATCGTCAAGGTCAACGACCTGAAGCTGGCGCAGGTGCGCGGCGTGGCCCGTCTCCTGGGGGCCGACATCAGCGCCCAGGCGCTTTTTCGTCGCCTGCTGCCCTTCAAGTTCAACGAGCGCCTGGTGACCTGGAACTACGTGCAACCCCTGGCCACCGAGCAGGACAATGTCAAGCTGACCATCCCCTACAACAAGCTCAAGGAGCTGCATCCCGCCGATCTGGCCGACCTCATCGAGCAGATGCGCCCGGAGGCTGCCGCCGATCTGCTGGAGCAGTTGCCCGTAGAAACTGCCTCCGATACCTTGCAGGAGATTGAAGCCCCGTACCAGGCCGACATCGTGGAGGAGTTGGATACGGAGCGCGCCTCCGATCTGTTAGAGGCCATGCCCGCCGACGACGCCGCCGACATCATCGGCGATCTGTCCGAGGAGCGGGCAGAGGAGATCCTGGCCAGGATGCAGCCCGCGGAGGCCGCCGACGTCAAAGAGTTGCTGCGCTACGACGAGCGCACGGCCGGTGGCCACATGAACCCCAACGTCGTTACGCTCAGCGAAGGCATGAGCGCCCAGGAGTCCATCGAGCGGCTACGTACCCTGGCGCCGGACACCGAGACGCCCTACTACCTTTACGTCATTGACGATGAAGAGCACCTGGTAGGCGTCACCTCTCTGCGCGCCCTGGTGACTGCCCAGGCTGCCACGAAGGTGCGCGAGGTCATGAGCCGTGACGTAATCAAAGTCACCGTGGATACCGACCAGGAGGAGGTGGCGGACGTCATCCGCAAGTATGGCCTGCTGGCCGTGCCCGTGGTGGACGATCAGAATCGCCTGCAGGGCCTGGTAACCGTAGACGACGTCATGGACGTCATGCACGAGGAGGCCACGGAGGATATTTCGCAGCTCGCTGGCACCACCGTGGCAGACGTGCAACAGACGACGCCGGCCTGGCAAGCGGCGCTGGGGCGCTTCGGCTGGCTGTTGGCCAGCCTCATCGGCGGGATTATCGCTGGGGCCATCGTGCGGGGGTACGCCGGGTCGCTGCAATCTTTGGTGGCCCTGGCCTTCTTCATCCCCCTGTTGCTGGCCACGACCAGCGGGCTGGGCACCCAGGCGCTGGCAGTGGCGGGGCGCGGTCTGGCGGCCGGGACACGCGGGCTGTGGGAGAGTCTGGGGCGAGAGCTGATCATCGGCGGGCTGGTGGGGCTGGTCTCGGGGGTGATCGTTGCCGTCATCGCCTACCTCTGGGGCGGCACGGCGGCCTTCGGTTTGGTGGTGGGGGCGAGCATCGCCCTGGCGCTCATCGTCGCCGCGCTGCTGGGAGCTCTTATCCCTTTCGTCTTGCAGCGCGCCGGGCTAGATCCTTCTCTGATCCCCAGCCAGGTGCTGGATCCCCTGGTGGACGTGGTAGGCATCCTGATCTACCTCAGCCTGGCCACCTACCTGCTGCGGCACCTGACGTAGCTAGGAGAAAACGTAGGGCGGCTTTCCATAGCCGCCAAGACAGACTGACGTAGCTAGGACTAACCACCAAGGCACCAAGAACACCAAGTTTCTCTGAATCTTTTGTTTCCTTGGTGTCTTGGTGGTTATTTTCCAGACCCAAAGGATTAGTCATGAGCTTCCGCAATGAGCAGACCCTGGAGGACATGATCGCCTCCGCCGATGCGGAGACGCTGAACCAGGCTGGTAACGCCTTCAGCGACCGCGGGATGTGGAAAGAGGCCCTCGCCTGCTACCAGCGCAGCCTGGAGCTGCGTCAGGCGGCGGGCGACCGGCGCGGCCAGGGCATCGTCCTAAACAATCTGGGGGCCATGTACTACGGCCTGGGTGACTGGGAGCAGGCGCAGCAGTCCTACGAGCAAAGTCTGGAGATTGCCCAGGCGGTGGGTGACCAGAGCGAGCAGCTTTTCGTGCTCATGAACTTGTGCTTCCTCGGCTACGCCCAGGGCCAACCAGCGGAAAAGTTGCTCGCCAGAGCCCAGGCCCTGGCCGAGGCGCTGGGGCGCGACCAGGAGCTCATGCGCCTGGCCTGGATGCGCGGCGATTTGGCCTTGCAGCGCGCCCTCGCTGGTGACGACTCGGCCTACCGGCCGGCCTTCACCGCCTACGCCAATGCCAGTGGCCACGCCGCTCGCCTGGGCCAGGAGCTTCTGCGGCAGACCATGGGCTTCATTGACGAGCACCTTACTCGCCTGGCGGAGACCAACCAGCGCCTGGCTGCCCTGGCCTTCTGCGACTACTTGCTGGCCTACGGGCAAAACAACCATCTGGGACCAGAATTCACCGCCCACTACACCAAGAAGCGAGAGGAATTGCTTTATCCGCCACTGTTGGGAACATAAAAGCCTGTTACCTCTGTTACCCTTGTCACCCCTGTCAATCTCTCAAGGGTAACAGGGGTACTGGGGGTACAAGGGGCTACTGCACCTGCGCCTCGTAATCCTCCAGCGTATCCACGTCCAGCAGGATCTCATCCGAACCGACATCCACCTCCGCGATGTCGGCTCGCTGTTTTTCCAGCAGCACCCGGCCGCCCACATCACCTTGCAGGGCCAGGAGCTCCGGGAAGAGTGAGCGGGCAAAGAGCACCGGGTTGCCGCGTCGCCCCCGGTACACCGGCACAACGATAGGGCAGCGCGTCGTCCGGTAGTGGGCCAGCAGACGGTCAATGGTTTGGGCGGTCAGGCGCGGCTGATCGCCCAGAACGAAGAGGACTGCCTCCGCCTGCGGGCTCGCCGCCGCCAGTCCGGCGCGCAGCGAGGTGGCCAGGCCCTCCTCCCAGGCGGTGTTGACCACGCCGCGTACCGGCCTATCGGCCAGGGCCTGCTGTACCGCCTCGGCCTGGCAGCCCAGCACCACCACGACCTCGTCTACGGCGGAGGCCAGCACCGTATCCACCACGTGCTCAATCATGGTCCGCCCGCCCCAGGGCAAAAGCTGCTTCAATCGCCCCAGGCGGCGCCCCCCACCCGCGGCCAACACCACAGCAGAGACGAAGGGGCGCGGCGTTTTTACCACCACCTCCACCACCGGCTCCGCCGCCTGCGCTGCCCCCAGCACCACCCGCTCCACGACAGGCGAAGCCAGGGCCGCGGCGGCGATTTGCCGGGCCGCCGCCAGCCGCGCCTCACCTTCAACTTTGTTGACAAAAGGGATAACCCCCACCCCTGCCCTCCCCCGCCAGCAGGGGAGGGAGTCCCCCACCCCTGCCCTCCCCCGCCAGCAGGGGAGGGAGTCCCCCACCCCTGCCCTCCCCCGCCAGCAGGGGAGGGAGTCCCCCACCCCTGCCCTCCCCCGCCAGCAGGGGAGGGAGTCCCCCACCCCCTTTCCCATCCCCTGTCGGCAGGGGACGGGGGAGGGGAAGGGGGGTTGGGGGGATGAGGTGGGGGTCGAAACACCCTTCAGCCCACCCTGCGGATGAACGAGGAGAGCCCCCAGCAGTTCTGGCGTCAGCAGGGTGCGCAGCTTCACGCCTAGCAGAGCGGCCATGCGCCGCGGCCGGTGGGCGATGGCCCTGCTCAGCGGCTGTCCAGCGGCGTCGGCCCCGATCACTGGAATCAAAAGCGTCGTGCTGGCGGGAATAACCGGTTCGTAAGCCGCGGGTGCCTTGACCGAGCGGCCACGCGCCCCATCCGCCTCTACCAGAACGGCATCTATCTCCGGCTGGGCAGCCAGACGGCCCACCAGATCGGGGGGAATGCCCAGCAGCTTGCGGCCGCCCGTGCTGGGCAGTCGCCGCGTCACCCCCGCCGCCACGAGCACCCAGCCGTTGGTGGACAGCAGGTCAGGCAGGCGGCGTAGGAGTTCGTCGGCGTTGGTGGAGAGCAGGACGGCCGGGACCTGGCCTGCCACTGGTTCGCGCAGGCGGGTGGTCGTGGTAACCACCACGCGCCAGCCAGCAGCGGCCAACTCGGTAGCCAGACGATACATCAGCGTCGTCTTTCCCCCGGCGCCCACCAGCGCCAGGACATCTTTGCGGTTGAGACCAAAAGCTTCCTGTAGGCGCATCGTGTCCTCCCGCCCTCATTCTACCGCATCAGCGGCGGATTGTCCAGGGGCGAGCAAGCAGGGAATTGGGGAACCCCTGATTCCCTGCTCACTGATCCCTGATCCCTGATTCCCTGATTTCCCCGCACCTGGCAAAAACGAAGAGAGGGGATGCACTCCCCTCTCTTCTTCCACGTGGTCAGGCTTGATTCGGCCTCTATGCTCCGGCAGTCGGTTCGGACGGCGCGGGTGGCTCCGCAGGCGGAGTGGCCGCTTCGACCGGAGGGAGAGGCTCGGCGCCGACCACGGCGGTTGGCGGCGTCGGCTCGATGGGCGGAGCCGGTGGCGCGGGTGGGACTGGCGGCACCCAAGTGCGGGCCAGCGGTGGCATAGTGCCAAAGCGACTGGTGATCACCGCCCCCAGGGCCAGTGACTCCATGACGACCCAGAAGAGCCAACTGAAGCAGTTGATGAAGGGTATGGCGCCCAGGAAAGCCAGCACCCCCACGATGATCAGAGTGCCCAAGCCTATCGCCACCAGTGGCTCTGCCTTAGCTCTGAAGGCTCCCAGCAGCCTCTCGCCAACCCACAGCCCTAGTGCCGCCAGGCCGAAGATGCTGGCCACGAAGATGGCAGCCCACATGAGGAACGGCCCGATGCAGGTGATGAGCAGAGGTACAGTCAGCAGGGCGGCCACGATCAGGGTCAGCAGGCCCACACCAAAGCTGACCAGGGCGTTGGTGTGTATGGTGTCCCTGGTCACAACCAGGTGCTTAGGGAAGAGCGCCCCCGCCAACAGGGCCAGGGCGGCCATGACCAGGGTGAACAGCCCGGCTTGCACCAGGCGCACGAAGAAGCGGAACAACGCATCCTGCCCCCTCATCTGCACCTCGACGTGCGGTAGCGGCGGCAATGTCGGCAATGGTCGTAATGTAGGCAGCGGCCCCAGTGTTGGCAGTGGCGGCAGTGTGGGCAGCGGGCCGCCCACCTCGAACCCTTCCGAGGAACCAGCCACGAGCGTCGTGTTGCCCAGTACCTGTGCCCCCTCGCCCCGATGGATGCTGCCAACGACCACCGTGACATCGCGGCGTACAACGGAGTTGGGCTGGAGGTTAACGCTGCCGACGACCGCCACCACGTCTCGCCCCACCTCCTGGTTGACGGTCACCTTACCCACGATGGTGATTAAATCCAGGGGCACCCTATTGGCCGTGACAGTGCCGATGATTGCCGCCACGCTGCGGTGCGATTCGCCGTTGACCGTGACGTTGCCAAACACCGCCACGACGTCGCCGGTCACCGTGCCATCGACAGTGATGTTGCCAAAGATGGTCGCCACGTCCCCATAGATGATCTGGCCAGCGGGAACGTAGATGTCACCGAATAGGCGAAACTTCCCTGGGCCTTCTTCGTCAGCCAGCGCAGGGGTCGCCACGCTCAGCAACAGCACGGCCAAAAGCAAAGCCAGTAGTAACTTGCGCATGGTAAACCTCCTCCATTGTTTTCCAGTTGCGACGCACCTCGCAGGTGCGTCGCAACTAATCAATTCCTCATCAGCACCTGCCCGGTCACCGGGCGTCGGATGAGACGTACCCACAGGGTCAGCAGAAGCAAACCGAGCAGGCAGTCCATCAACAGGAACAGACGACTGGGTGTGGTCAGGGCTAGGTCCACGGCCAGCCTTCCCACACGCCACAGACCCGCCGCCGTCGCCGCCAGAGTGGGCAGAGACTTCAGACCAGCGAGGGCAATAGCGGCCAGGCTGACCGGCTGCCCGAGCAAGATAGCCACTGACCAGGCCAGGGCGACCAGCGCCGCCACCGCCAGGAGTCCCGCCACCACGGCCACTCGCGGCCGTACCACCAGAGGCCAGCTCACCTGCCGAGCCGGTAACGCCGCCAGGCGCTGCCGCACACGTTCCGTGAACCCAGGCGCGGGGAGGGCCAGAGGCTCCGCCGCCAGCAGCGTCGAGACCTGCTGCATCGCCTGCCAGCGAGCAGCGCAGGCCGGGCAACTGGCTAAGTGCGCATCGAGCCTGGCCAGCGCCGCTTCATCTAGTAGACCGTCCAAGCGCAGCGACATAGCTGCGCTAACAGTTCGACAGGACACTTCTCGCCTCCTCTATGGCCCCCTCAGGGCGGGCCGGCAGGGCTGTAGTCGCCTGCGCCGTTAGCCCCTGGGCCAGCATCTCTCGCGCCCGGTAGAGCCGTGTCTTCACGGCACTCTCCGTCAGCCCGGCGACATCGGCGATTTCCTGACAGGACAGATCGTACCAGTAGCGCAGCACAATGACCAGGCGATAGTTCGGCGGCAAGTGGTCGAGGAGTTGGCGCACCTGATCACGCTCCTCGCGCTGCAGAGCCGCTCCCTCTGGCTCGGCCTCACGCCCGCCGATCCAAGCGAGGAAAGGCAGGTCGTCCAGGGGCAGCCAGGCGAAGCGCCGCCGGCGCAACTGGTCAATGCAGTAGTGGGCAGCGATGGATAGCAACCAGGAGGCAAAGCGGCGCTCTGGCTGATAGGTGTCGAACTGCACGTAGGCTCGCAGGAACGTTTCTTGCGCGGCGTCCTCGGCATCCTGGGCGCTGCCCAACATGCGATAGGCCAGGTTGTAAACGGGTCCCTGGTAGACCTCCACCAGACGAGCGAAAGCGGCCTGATCGCCGTGTTGCGCCCGTTCTACCCAGACCCTCTCCTCCATCGCCTTCTCCTTGCAACCCTCTATACGAATAAAGCCGCTGCGGGTTTCATCTGCCTGCCTCCACACCATAACCTGACGGGGTTGACTAAGATGAAGTATACCACAAGAGCCCTGCTTAGCCAAGTCCTCCCGCCGCGTCTCTATGCCCTGGTGGTTTGCAGCTTACTCCTCCATGAAACCAGAAAAGCCGGGTTTTTGGCTGTGAAAAGTAGCTTCCGCTTTTTGAAGGAAATTCCCGCTTATGCCGCGGAAAAACCCGGCTTTTTGCCCCCGCAAGCGGAAGATACTTTTTTTGCCCGATTTCTGGTTTCATGTCGGCTCTACGCACTTCCGCGTGAAGAATTCTACGACGACTGCTGACTGTGTATATAAATGCAGACTCTCGTCAACTTTTGACAGATATGGCCTGTCGAATGGCAGAGCATTAGACGAATTTCAAGGGCCATTTCACGCTAAAGTGCGTAGAGCCTGTAAGAGGCCGGTTTGGCAGGGTCTTCTGCATTCTGGTCTGGCGAGTGGAGAAATGAAGGCTACTGCCTTCAGAACAGGTGCTCGTCTGTGACCCGCGCCCTGCCCGCCGGCCGGCAGGGCAGCAGGCTTTGCACCTCGGCCAGGCAGCTTATCCGCCTGGCCTGCATGTTCATCGTCCTTGTGACACCTTTTCCAATTCCGCGATGCGGTGAATGGTGTCGCGACAAAGCCATAACGGAATGATCCCAAACACGCCAAACGAGCAGTCAAGCAAGCGCCAGAAGAAAGGAATGCCCCGAATCGGCCCACAAATTAGGGCCAGCGGCACCACCAACACACAGGCGATCATGCCAAACTCAACCACCCAGATGTTTTTCACCGGGTTTTTGAGCGGCCCCCAGAAGGCCACGGCAATAACGATGTGGGCAAAAGCCAACCAATCCGTACCGTAAGCGATGAAGGGATATTGGTGATAGGTAGTTTGCAATCCATTGTTGACGTACGCAATCCAGGCGGCCAAGGCCGGCCACAAGGCCGGGATAGGCGAACCTGGGCTCGCCACCAAGCTGTTGAGTATACGCAGCTCCCAATCCAAGGGGAAGGCCGTCAACCCGCTAACGACCAGAGCAATGACGAAGAATACCAGCAAAGCTCTGGCCCGCCTGTAGAGTTTGGCAATGGCCATTTTGCGCTCCTCCCTCAAATGCCGTAAACCTGACGTGCCGCAAACCTGACAGGTCTGCAAGACCTGTCAGGTTTCATCTACGAGCCGCGCCCCGCCCGCTGGCCGGCAGGGTAGCAGGCCCTGGACATCGGCCAGGGCGCGCAGGCGGCGCTCCACCTCCGCCTGCGCCTCCGGCAGGCAGAGGACGTGCACGTTGGGCCCGGCGTCAATTGTGAAGCAGACCGGCAGCCCCGCTGCCCGCAAGGCCCACACCGCCTGCACCAGGCGCACCGTCCCCGGCGCCCAGTAAAGGATGGGCGGGCGAGAAGTCAGCATGACGGCGTGCATAGAGAGGGCCTCCTCCTCTACCAGCGGGGCGAAGGCGGCGAAGTCGCGCCCGGCCAGGGCTGCCTTGAGCCGCGCCAGCCGCTCGGGCAGCGTGGCCAGCCGGGCCGGAAAGAACGGGCTGCTGGGCGCCGCGGCGTGCCCCGCCGTGCTACTCACCGCTTTGGCCTCCCCACCGACGATAGCCACCACGTCCCGCAGGTCCCAGTGCTCCGGCGGGAACAGGCTCACGGCATACGAATCCTCGCTCGTCGCCCCCGCCTGCCACTCCACGAACCCGCCTGGCACGCTGCGGCAGGCCGAGCCGGATCCCAGTCGCGCCAGCACAGACAACTCGCGCTCGCTCAGGCGCAACCCCGCCGCAGCGCAAGCGGCGACGGTGAGGGCAGCGAACCCGGAAGCCGAGGAGGCAAGGCCCGTCGCCGTGGGGAAACTGTTGACGGAGACCACGCGCCCCGGCGTGGCTATGCCCGCCAGCGCCCGCACCCGCTCCAGGTGCTCCACTACCCGCGCCCGCTCTCGTCCCGCCACCTCTACCCCGTCCAGCACCACCAAGTCCTGCTGATAGCCAGCGGCGAACTCCACCGTGGTGGTGGTGTAGGCGGCGTCCAGGTTCATGGACAGGGAGTTGTTGGTCGGCAGCCGCAGAGCCGCATCCCGCACCCCCCAGTACTTGAGGAAGGCGATGTTGGCGTGTGCTATCGCTGTAGCTTTACCCAACGGCTCCCTCCACCATCACCCCCAGCTCCCCAGGACGCACCGCCACCACCTCGCCGCCGGCAGCGACGATGGCCGCCTCCACCGCCTGACGCCGTTCCGCTGGCGTCAGGGCGATCAGGCAGTCGCCGCCGCCCGCCCCGGAGAGCTTGGCCCCCCAGGCTCCAGCCTCCCGTGCTGCAGCGATAAGCGCCTCCAGCCGCGGCGTGCTCACCCCCAGGCGCACCAGCAGCTCCTGCGCCTGGTTGAACAGGCTGCCCAGTGTGGCGAAGTCGCCCACCTGCAGGGCCCGACGACCAGCTTCCACCAGAACTGCGCTCTCGTCGAAGAGGCGATCAATTTCCTGCGGAGCGGCGGCCCGGCGCGCCGCCACGCCACGCACCAGGGTCGTAGTGTCCGCCTTGACGCCGCTGTAGCCCACCACCAGCGGCAAATCGCCCACGACCAGCGGCTCGATAGTCGGCCCGCCGGCGGCAAAGTACAGCGTGCCGCCGTAGACGGCGGCGGCTACGTCGAACCCGGAACCTACGCCCTGCACAGCCAGCACGGCCCGGCGTCCCAGGCCGAACAATTCCGCCCGCGTCAGAGGCACGCTGTGCCAGGCAGCCAGGGCCTGAAGCACAGCCACAGTCACTGCCGCCGAGCTACCCAGACCGTAGCGGCTGGAGAAGTTACTGCTAGTGGTCACCGCCAGGCCATCACTGCCGCCGTACTTTCGACGGAACTCCTGCACCGCAGCCGCAATGAAGTGCGCCCCGGTCGGCATTTCTCCGACCGGGGCAGTCAGCGGCAAGGCGCAATCTAGCAGGCCCACGTCCGGCGCGGTCACGTGCAGCAGGTCGTCGGCGGCAGGTGCTACGGTAGCCTGCCAGCGACCCACCGCAGTCACCAGGCAGGGCCGCCCGTACACCACGGCGTGCTCGCCCAGGAGCATCAGCTTGCCCGGCGCCGAGGCCGTCACTTGCTGTCGCTTCTCGTTCATGGAGGGAAAAAGCCGTAGGGCGGGCGCGGCGCCCGCCGTCATACATCGGCGGCAGGCCACGGGCACTGCCCTACGGCAACTTCGCAAAGATTAAGCCACTTCCGTGGCCACCACCTGCCGCGCCCTCGTGGCGCGTAGCGCCGCGGCCACGGCGTCGCTGGTTTCTGGCTCGACCAGGGCGATCATGTTGCCGCCCCGACCGGCCCCGCTGAGCTTGGCCCCCAGCGCCCCCGCCGACGTCGCCGCCGCCACCAGGCGGTCCAGCTCGCTGCAGGACACGCCCAGTTCTTGCAGCAGGCCATGGTTCTCGCTCAGCAGACGGCCCAGGGCCGGCAGGTCGCCCTGCTCAATGGCCTGCCGCGCCAGGTGGCTGACCTGACCGATGGCGGCGAAAAGTGCCTCGTAGCGCGCCGGCTCGCCCTGCCAGGCCGCTCGCACGTCACCCACGACCTCGCGGGTGCTGCTGGTCAGTCCTGTATCGCCAATGAGCAGGCGCAGCGGCTGTCCTACGGTGAACGTCTCCATCCCCTGCCCCCGCACAAACCACACCGGCTGCTCGTAGGCGACGACGGTGTTGTCTATGCCGCTGGGGGTGCCGTGCTGCAGCCTCTCGGCCTCAAAAGCCAGCGCCGAGACCGCCGCCGGCTCCAGGCAGCGGTCAAAGTGCCCCGCCAGCGCCCGGATGAGGGCCACGGCCACAGCGGCGCTGCTCCCCAGCCCCGAGGCCACCGGCAAGTCAGACGTCAGCTCAATGCGCAGATCGGGTGTGCCGAGCACGCCCAGGTGGCGCAAGGTGTGGGCGACAACAAAAGGCAATGCTTCTGATTGGCTGATTTGCTGATTTGCTGATTCGATCCGCCATGTCGTGCCGAGGTCCCGTGCCACCAGGACGATGCCGCTGCCCGCCGGCGCTGCCGTCACCGTGGCTCGCGCCCGCAGCCCAGCCACGGGCACGGCGATGGCCGGCTGCCCGTACACCACCGCATGCTCACCCACCAGGATGACCTTGCCACAGGCCGATGCTGTCGTCAAATCAGATAGGACGCTGTGCCAGGTTCTCGCACGCCACCCATACGAATGCAGAGCGTGCGAGAACCTGGCAGATGAACGCGGAGGCCGCAGAAAAATCCAAAAACTCTGCGTTTATCCGCGTTTATCTGCGTCCCCTCTCATCCCCGTGTTCAGGCGGGGGCGGAACTTGTACCCGTAGACGATCAGCCCGTCCTCGCCCTGCTGGCGAATCTTGCGCGTCACCATCTCCACCGGCAGGCCGATGCGCACGTCGGCGGCATCTACGTCCGTGAGCTGGGCGGTGACCAGCGGGCCCTCCGCCAGCTTCACCAGGGCTACGGTGTAAGGCACGTACTCGCTGAAGCCTTCCGGTGCCTGGTAGATTGTGGAGTAGGAATACACCTCGCCCTGACCGCTGAACTTGTACGGCGTCGCCGCTGGCTTCTGGCACTGTGGGCAAACGTCCCGCGGCGGGAATAGCTTAGCCCCACATCGCTCGCAGACCTCGCCGACCAAATTATAGCGCTGCTCCTGAGTTCTCCAGTAACGTGGAATGTTCATAAACTTGCCCCCTGTTTTATTTTGGACGCAGATGAACGCTGGCTGCGCACGCAGATTTTGTTTATTTTCACCCAATAATCCGCGTCTATCTGCGTTAATCAGCGTCCTACTAGATCTGTCCTTCTAGAATGTGTGTGATCACCGTGGCCCCGCTGCCGCCGATGTTCTGCGCCATGCCCCAGCGGGCGTTTTTGACCTGGTTCTTGCCCGCCTCGCCGCGCAGTTGCTGCACCACCTCCACTACCTGGTAGACGCCGGTCGCGCCCACGGGGTGGCCGCGGCCCTTCAGCCCACCCATGGTGGCAATAGGAATCCGGCCGTCCAGGGCGATCTGGTTGTCCAGCGCCAGTTGCACGCCCCGGCCGCGCTCGGCGAAGCCCGCCGCCTCCAGCGAGAGGGCAGCCATGATGGTGAAGGCATCGTGCAGCTCAAAGAGGTCTATATCCTGCGGCTGCACGCCAGCCTGGCGATAGGCCTTCTGGGCCGATGCGTAGACGGCTTGCAGGAAAGTAGGATCGCGGCGATCATGGATGGCCAGGCTGTCTGTGGCCACGGCTGAGGCGGCGATACGCACCGCACGGCCGGTGAACTCTCGCGCCTGTGGCGTGGGGCAGAGAATGACCGCGGCCGCTCCATCGGCGATGGGCGAGGAATCGAGCAGGTTGATAGGGTCGGCGATCATGCGCGCCCGCTTGAACTGCTCGGCAGTGACCGGCTCCCGGAACATGGCGCAGGGGTTATGGGCGGCGTTGCGATGGGCGTTCACTGTGAAGTTGGCGAAGTCCTCGTGCTGCACGCCGAACTCGTGCATATAGCGGCGCATGAGCAGGGCGTTAATAGCTACAAATGACAGGCCGTACATGGCCTCGTAATCGCCATCCGCAGCCATAGCCAGCGCTGTGGTGATGTCCTCGGTGCCTACGTCGGTCATCTTCTCCACGCCCACGGCAATAACGATGTCGGCCAGGCCGCCGGCCACCGCGGCGTAGCCCTGGCGAATGGCCGCCGCGCCGGAGCCGCAGGCCGCCTCCACCTTCACGGCTTCAATGCCCCGCAGCCCCGCGAAGTCGGCGATGAGCGCCCCCAGGTGCTCCTGGCCGGTGGTCTCGCCAGAGAGCATGTTGCCCACGTAGAGGGCGTCCGCCCGTTCCAGGCTGGCGTCCTGCAGGGCGGCCGTGATGGCCTCCCCCGCCAACTGCCGCAGCGATTTGTCCCAGTGCTCTTCTACTTTCGTTTGGCCGATGCCGATGATGCTGACATCACGCAAGGTTTTTATCTCCCCAGTCGGGGGAACCAGGAAATCAGGTAATCAGGAAATCAGGATTCACCTGATTCCCCGATTCCCTGATCACTGATTCCCTTCCCTCAATGCATTTCCAACTTCTGTCTGAATCGCACATACATTGCGTAGTCAATGACTTTTCGCCGGGCGATGTAGTCCTGCGTGGCCGGTGCCAGGTGGCGGCGGGATTCAATGTGCTCGGTCATGACGAACGAGAAGGCATCGGCGCCAGCGCCGGAGCCGAAGCTGACCATGAACACCTTGTCGCCCGGCCGCGCCACATCCAGGACGGCGGCCATCCCCACCAGCGAGGCGCCCGCATACGTATTGCCGATGATTGGCGAAAGCAGGCCGGTCTCGTACTGCGCCGGGGTGAAGCCCAGCATCTCCGCCGCTCGCTGTGGGAACTTGGTGTTGGGCTGGTGAAACACGGCAAAGGCGTAATCCTGGGCCGTGCGTCCCAGGGCGGCCAGCAGGTGCTCCGCTGCGGCCAGACTGTGCTCGAAGTAGGCCGGCTCGCCGGTGAAACGGCCGGCGTGCTGCGGGTAGTGCTGGTAAGGGCGGCGGAAAAAGTCCGGCGTGTCCGTAACGTAGGAGAACGAGCCTTCCAGCACGGCCAGGCTCTCCTCGCCAGCGCCGAACAGGAAGGCCGCCCCGCCGGCGCCGGTGGTGTACTCCAGGGCATCGCCCGGCCGCCCCTGCGCCGTGTCGGCGCCGATGGCCAGGGCATACCTGGTCATGCCCGCCCCCACCAGGGCGATGGCCGCCTGCATGGCCTCCGAGCCGGCCTTGCAGGCGAACTGCCAGTCGGCGGCCAGGGTGTGCGGCACGGCGCCAATAGCCTCGGCGACGACGGTGGACGTGGGCTTGACAGCATAGGGGTGCGACTCGCTGCCCACCCACACGGCGCCGATGTCGCCGGGATCCACGCCGGCGCGCGCCAGGGCGTTGCGGGCCGCCTCAATCGAAATAGTGGCCGTGTCCTCGTCCAGGCCAGGCACGGCCTTCTCTTTGATGGGCAGGGCCTCCTGCCCATCTTTCCAGACGCGGGCCACCTCCGCCGCGGGCAGCCGGTAGCGGGGCACGTAAGCCCCGTAGCCGACGATGCCCACAGAGCGTAGTGGTTTCATCAAAGACAAGTCTATCTCCTTATTGACAAAAGTGCCGTTTGCGTGTATGATTAGAGTGCCACTCGTGAGGCTTCACTGAAGGGAGCGAAAGCCTTGTCCAACCCTGGCCAAAGGTGGGTCGTGCACGACCGACACGGCAATGAGATTTACCTCACCGAAGAGCGCTGGAGGCATGCCCTACGATTCCACCCAGAGCTCAATGGGCATTTGGATGATGTGCTGAATACGCTCAAGTATGGTCGAAGAAGGCAGAAACCTCTTACGCCCAACGAGTACAAATACTACAGGCGATGCGATGATCTACCTCTGCAATACAACTGCATTGTTGTGGTTGTCGCTTTCACCACTCGTGAGTTGCCCGACGGCTTGTTTGCTTCCAACAACTTTGTAAAAACGGCCTGGGGCGTGTATATCCACCGCCTGACAGGAGATAACCAATGATGAACAGTGAAGAACTCCGTGTCTGCGAAACAGATGTCGTTTATGACAGTGAGCGACCAATTCACCTGGCCTACGACGAGACAGGTGACATCCTGGAGGTCGTCTTCGATGGCGTGGAAGCCACCACCGCCGTCGAACTCACCGACAACATCCTTCTGCGCTTCAACCACGAGCTTGCTTTGGCTGCCGGCCTGACGATTTTGGATTTTTCGTTGCTAGCCCGACCTACAGAAATGGGCCCCCAGAGCTTCCCCCTCACTGGCTTGAACAATCTGCCGGAAGAACTGCGCCAGACTGTGGTGAAAATCCTTACCACTCCGCCGGTGAACCGCTTTCTGAGGGTCTCCTTGCTCTGCGCCCCTCCCGCCCATCTCCCCATCACCACCATAGAGCAGCTCCCCGCGCTGGCCGCGGCCCTTAGCTCCTGATCCGCAAGCCGCGCACTATCTCTTCCGCCCGATCTGAGCGTATCCGTCGCTCTACCACCAGTTGCGCTGTCACTTGCTCTATCTCGTCCCCCGTGGCCCCGGCGGCAATGGCCATCTGCCGGGCGTGCAGCGCCATGTGCCCGCGCTGGATGCCCTCGGTGGCCAAAGCCCGCAGAGCGCCCAGGTTCTGAGCCAGCCCTACAGCAGCCATGACCTCCGCCAGCTCCCGCGCTGTTTTCACCCCCAACACCTTCAAGGCCACCCGCGCCGTGGGGTGCACCTTGGTCGCCCCGCCCACAATGCCCACGGCCAGGGGCAGTTCCAACGTGCCCACCAGATTGCCGGCGGCGTCTCGCTCCCAGGTGGAGAGCGAAGTGTAGCGCCCTTGGCGGGCGGCGTAAGCGTGGGCGCCGGCTTCCACGGCCCGCCAATCGTTGCCCGTGGCCAGGACCACGGCGTCTATGCCGTTCATGATGCCCTTGTTGTGCGTGGCGGCGCGATACGGGTCGGCGACGGCAAAGGCGGCCGCCTCTACGATGCCCTGCACCACCTGCTCCCCGGCGAGGGTACTCGTCGCCAGTGCCTCCTGGAGTACGACGCCGCGAGCGCGCACCAGGCGCTTATCGGCCAGGTTAGAGATGATGCGCAGGCGAAACTCGCCCCGGGCGATCTCCGCCAGGCGAGGAGCCACGGCCTCGGCCATAGTGTTGACGGCATTGGCACCCATGGCATCGCGCACGTCCACGATGAGGTGCACCACCACCATCGGCCCGACGGCGGTGTGCTCCAGGACGCGCACCTCCATGTCCCTGGCCCCACCGCCCACGCTCACCAGCAGCGGATCCTGCTGATTGGCCAGAGCTAACACCTCAGCTTTGGCCGCCAGGAGGGCCACGGCGGCGCCGTGCGGATCGGCGACGTGCAGCAGTTGCACCTGGCCGATCATCAGCGGGTCAGTGGCGATAGCTGTGATGCCGCCGCCGTCCCGAAGCAGCCGCGCCGCGTGGCTGGCCGCCGCTACCACGCTGGGCTCCTCAATGACCATGGGCACCAGGTAGTCCCAGCCGTTGACCAGGAAGTTGGTGGCAATGCCCAGGGGCAGGCCGTAGGCGCCGACGACGTTTTCAATCATCTTGTCTGCCTGCGCCAGGCTCAGGGCATCGGCGCGTTGCAGCGTGGCCGCCTCGTCGTCGGTCAGGCTGGCGAACTCCTGCACCCGCGCTACCCGCTCGGCGGGAGAGAGCTTGTAGAATTCCGGGAGGCGTGAGGATGGCATTGTCTTCACCTATGCACAGAACGACCCTCGGCGTGCATTGGGCCGATGGGCTGACCGTAGGGCGGGCGCGGCGCCCGCCGTCCTGTTCTGCGCATCTGGGCGGCAGGCCACGGGCCTGCCCTACGCACTACGCACAGAACGACCCTCGGCGCGGATTGCTCCGAGGGCTAATGTGCGGCCATTATACCACAAATCAACTGCCAAAAACTACCAATTTTCTGTCATGGGCTCTCAAAATTCCCCGCGGGCGCGAAAAAGCCCGGCGCAATCATTCGCCGGGCCAGCTTGCCACCGTCAACGTGATACGTGAGGCGTGAGACGTGAACATCAAAAATCACGTTTCACGCATCACGCTTCACGCTTCACGCTTCACTTCCTGTAGCGCCAGCTTCTCCCGCTCCATGGCCTCCAGCACCTTGGCCACCTCTTCAATGGCTGCCCGCTCCTTGCGGTAGAAATCGGACTCACTTACTGCCAGCTCCAGGGCTGCTTCCCGGACCCGCTTGCCGCGCAGGAACTTGAGGGTCAGGAGATCGTACAGGAGCCAGGCGGTAGATGTACGATCGCGCTCGCCCTCCGGCCGCAGCGCCTCCACGGCCTGGGCCATGACGGCGCGCAGGGCCTGCACCGGGGTGCGATTGCCCTGCACAGCCGCTTTGACCACCTCCAGGTTGAGCAGCGGGCTGCGGGTAAGCTTGGGCCCACCCCAGTAGTGCGCCAGGGCCTCCTTGACCAGACGCTGAAAGTCTGGAGTGAAGATCGGGTTGGTCTCCAACTGCTGCAGGCTCTCCGGGCTGGCGTACTTCAGTTGCCGGCTCCACTGCTGCACCAGTTCAATCTCCGGGCCGATGTGCTGTAAGGCCGTGAACACTCGCCGCTGCAACTGCATGTCTTCCAGAGCCAGCTCCAGGTTGGTCACCAGCACGTAGAGCAAGCGCCGATGCTCCGGCGTGAAGCGGGAGTCCGGCGTGGATTCGATGCACAAGAACCCCAGTGTCGCCTGCTGCGCCTCTGAGCGCAAGGGCACGAGCCAGTAGCCGTTCTGGTGTACCATCGTCAGGAGCTCGGGTCCGGGCGCAGCCGCGTTGGCGGTGGCGATGAGGGTGGGTAGCTCGTGGGAGGCCAGGAAGGCGGCAATCGCCTCCTTGGAGCCGCACGATGCCCGCAGACGGAACTCGACCCCCTCGCCGTTCGGGGCGACAATGAAGCCCGTGCGCACGCGCAGAGTCTCACAGATGGCCGCCAGGGTGTTCTCCAGCAGTTGCTCCAGGTCGCTGGTAGTGATCAATCGCTGGTCAATCTCCTCCAGCCAGCCAATCTCCTCCTGATCGTGCTGGTACACCAGACGATCCAGGTACGGCTTGAGGCGATCGAGCAGCACCTGCAGGACGATGATGATGAACACCATGCCCACGATGAGCACCTTATCCACCTGCAGGCCGAAGAGCCGGCCCAGGCGCGGCACGATGAGGATCATGCCCACCAGACAGATGGCCAGGAAAGGCCCACGCAGCAGGTACTGGATCAGGCTCTGTTTGACCACGCGATCCGGCGCCAGCACCCCGTGGTAGGCCACGCTGTAGGCCATGACCACGGCCATGATGGCGATGCCGGCGTTCCCGGCGATGGGGAAGAGCACCAACACGGTGGGGGATAGGCGATTAAGGAAGAACGTCACCAGCAGGTAGGGCACGGCGCCGATCACGGCGGGGATGAAGGCACTGAACAGGTAGGTCATACGCCGGCGAGCCGTGCGCGTCAGGCAGCGCCGTCGCGCTCGCCACAGGTTCCAGGTGCTCCCGGCGATGACGGCCAGGAAGTAGGCAGTGAAGACGGCGTACAGCGGTCGGGCGATAAAGTGCGTGCCCCAGGCCACGGTCACTGGTCGCTCCACCAGGGCGTCCGTGAAGAGCCCCACCAGGAAGAAGAGGGCGCTGGCCAGGTAGGCGGCCACCACCGCCCAGCGTCGCCGCCGTGAGAGAGAACCCGTGCTGCGCAGCAGCGTATCGGAGAAGTGCAAGTAGGCGGCTGGCACAAAGGCCACCCCCAGCCACTGCACGCGCAACCAGAGCAGGGCCGTGTTCAGAGAGGTGGTGCTGATGTGCGTGATGTCGCCGATGTACACCACGTTGAGGAAGCCCATGAGGATGCAGAAGGACACCGTAACCGGATGGCGCGGGTCATGGGTGAGAATGTATACCAGGAGAGCAAAGACAATGATGACGTTGGCCGAAGATAGGAACAGATTAATGACCGATAAGACGTTGGACATTTCCAGTGGCGCCATGCTAAACCCCCAAAACCCCAACCGCGTAATAGTACACGACCACAGCCACGAATAACAGGCTGTCTATACGATCCAGGATGCCGCCGTGTCCCGGGATCAGCGTCCCCGAGTCCTTGACTCCCACCTGTCGCTTAATAAACGACTCCCCCAGGTCGCCAAAGGTTCCCGCTACGGTGGCCAGGAAGCCCAAAACCAGGGCGTGCACCACCGGCACGTGCAGGAAGGGCACAGCCAGCAGGGCGATAAGGGTGCCCGCCAGGAGGCCGGCGATGCCGCCTTCCCAGGTCTTGTGCGGGCTGATTTTGGGGGCGAGCTTGTGCCGCCCCCAGGCCCGTCCGGCGAAGTAGGCGGCGATGTCGCTGGCCCAGGTAATGGCCAGGGCCAGCGCCAGCCACAGCAGCCCCTGGGCCAGGCCCCGCAGCAGGACGATGTGCGCCGCCAGCCAGCCTACGTACAGCGCCCCGGCCAGGGTGAGCCCCCAGCCCACCAGCGCTTCGGCTGACGCCTCAGCGGAGGCCCCGCCCGTCGAATCCCGCTGCAGAACCTGCCAGGCTAGCGAGATCAGGAGTGCCCCGGCCAGCAGGCCGCCCAGCACTTCAGGCCCTGGGCGCCAGTAGGCGATGGCCACCAGAGCCAGGGCCAGAAGCAGCCCCCACGGCTCCATGGGGCGCTGGCCGGCCTGGCGCAACATACGGCAGAACTCCCAGGTGCCGCCCAGGGCCAGCAGAGCCACGCCCGCGGCCAGCCAGGGGCCTCCCACCCAAACCAGTGGGAGCACCACCAGGCCGATGCCTATCGCGCTGACGACCCGCCGGGCCAGATTAGAGTTCATCTGCTTCCGTGACCAATGAAAGGTATTGCCTTAATTAGCATCTACAACGCGCTCGCCCCATCGCCCACCTGCAGCCGAGGAGCCAGCCGCGCCCAATCGTCCAGGGAGAGGGACTCGGCACGTTGCTGCGGGTTGATCCCGGCGGCGGCCAACGCTTCCATCGCCTTAGCGACGGGCAGCCCCAGGCTGTGCGCCAGGGCGTTCTTCAGTTGCTTGCGCGGCTGGCTGAACCCAGCGGCGACTACCCGGAAGAAGCGGGGTACGTCCTCTACAGGTACGGGGGGCTGGCGGTACACGTCCAGGCGGACGATGGCCGAATCTACCTTGGGGCGCGGGTAGAAGGCCGCGGCAGGTACGTAGCCCACCAGGCGAGGCCGGGCGTAGAACTGCACGCTGACCGCCAAAAGGCTCAAGTGCCCCGGCGTGGCCAGAATACGCTGCGCCACTTCTTTCTGTATCATGAGTACCAGTCGTTCAGGCGGGTGGGTGGCCTCCAGGAAGTGCCGCAAGACCGGCGAGGTGATGTAGTACGGCAGGTTGGCCACCACCAGATAAGGGGCATGGGGGCCGACCAACTCCGCCGGAGCAAGCTGCAAAATATCGCCCTGGACGATGGTGACGTTGGGGTAATCGGACAGGCGCTGGTGCAGGATGGCGACCAGTTGCGCGTCCAGCTCGACGGCGATCACCCGCCCGGCCCGCGCCGCCAGTGCCCGTGTGAGGGTGCCCAGGCCGGGGCCTACCTCCAGCACTGTATCGGCGGGCTCGATTTCGGCCGCGGCCATTATACGCTCTAACACCCCTTCATCGGCCAGAAAGCGCTGGCTCAACCTCTGGCGAGGGCGCAAGCCATGCTGGCGCAGCAGTCTTTGCACGCTCACTATGGTTCCACCGGATAGTCGGACAGGATCCAGGCGATACTATCGGCGGGGGGCGGCGGGGCCAGCAAGTAAATAGTCACCCAGCCCAGATGACGGGCGTTGGGATCGCCCTCGTCGAAGGCCAGGTCAATGTGCATGCCGATGATCGCCCCACCCGTGTCTTCGGCCGCGGCGAAGCCGTAGCCAGGGACGTACATCCTGGTGTGCAGGGCGATAAAGCGCGGATCCACGGCTGCTATGCCCTTGGTGGCCCAGACCCCGGTACGGGTGAGGCCGTAGCGCGGATCATTCCGGGCCTTGCCGCCGTGGCTGGCATCGTACCAGGTAGCCCAGACACGCATGGTCCGCCAGTACTGGATTTTACCGTCCGGGGTGTCCAGTTCCCGTATTACAATGCGCGTGCCAAAGGCGATGGTCTTGGTCACCGGCTGCTGGTCCACCCATTCCCGCTCCAGAAGTCGCCGCACCTCCTGCCCATTCTCGTAGACAATGCGGATGGTGCGCTTGAACACGCCGTCCTGGCCAACCTGCGTGATCTCCCGCTGATCGAGCTCCAACCTGTAATCGGGTTGCCAGACCGTCTGGTAGGGGATAGGCTCGGCTTCGGTGATAAACTCCTCTTTTACCCGCTGCACCTGGACGGTCATGTTGGGTTGTACGGCGGCCGTCGTCTCTGGCTGCGTGTAATCCTTGCCGAAGAGGAGCACCTGCTCCTCGGCGAGCACCTGACTGACCTGCTTGGCCTGGGTGCGGGTGTGGATGGTGGCCCCGTCCACCAGGATCGTCACGGGCCGGGCGCGTTGGATGTAGACATGCATATCGGCGACGAGTGGGGTGGTCAGAGGAGGCTGCACCTGATCGGCCAGGTAGACAGGCACGCCGGTCTGGTGCAAAGCCTCACCCACGGTGGTGGCGACCGTGGTCAGCGTGGTCACTGCTGCGCCATCATGCAGGTAGAAAGGCACTGCCCGTTGTACGACCAGGCGCAGCGGGGAGGCCGCCTGCGCCGGTTGCGCCTGGCCGAGGCTGTAGCCAGCCAGCCCTGCACCTCGCAACAGGGACTCAGCGGAGGCCAGTACTCCTTCGGGTGAATCGGTTGTGGGCAGCGCCAGGTGGGTAGTCAAAGCTACAGGCTGCCCGTTCAGAGTCAGGCGATCGTGGCGCTCCAGCGTCACGCCGGCCTCGGCCAGGACCTGGCCTACGGTGGCGGCGTGGGTGCGCAGGCTAACCACGCGCCCATCAGCCTGGACCGCCACCTCCCGGGCGCGCTGGATGACGACGGTGGTCGTCTCCGCCACGGGCGTGTTCAGGCCGGGGGTGACCCAATCCTCTGGGCCGGGCGTCAGTTGGGCCTCGGCCAGGGCAGCGCCGACCAGCCGGGCGTGGGTGCGCAGGTTGCTGCTCTGCCCGTCCACGACGATGACGATCGTCCTCTGTGTAGCGACGTACCCACCCACCAGACCAGCAATGATGGCCAGGGCGACGAGGGCCACGCCCAAGCGGGCGGCGATTCGGTTGTGGCTAGTGCCTGATCCTTGCTGCACTGTTTTCTCACCCAGCGATAGTACGGAAAGTCTTAACCTTCCTTTGTTGCATCCAAAATCTGCAATCTGCAATCTGCAATCTCAAATCCCCTGGTATGATAGCACAAAAGGCGGGCAGACACAATCCCCCTACTTCACGCCGACAATGTAGGCAGGGAACAAAAGGCCGACCAGGGCTTGCGATAAGTTCCGGTTGAGGCGAAAAACCCAGGCTAACGGCCGGCTGGCCAATACTCGCTCTAACCATAAAGCCTTAGCCGCCGCAAAGCGTGTGGCCTTTGGCCTCAGCCCCAGCCTGACCTGTAGACGCGGGCTGATCACAAAACCCAAGACGTAGCGAAAGCCAGCCTGCATGAAAGCATCCCGGAGGTCAGTGAAAGACAGATCAACCAGATGAATCCCCGCCGACCTGGCGCCGAGGGGCAGGAACCAGCGGCTGCCATCATTCGGGCTGGTGAACCTGTGCGGCACGACGATAAGCACCAACCCACCGGGGCGCACAGCCTCGTGACAGCGCACCAGGAAGTCTACCGTTTCGTCCGGGTGGATGTGCTCCAGCACATGGGTAGCGACCACGCAGTCCAGGTCACGATACGCCCCTGGGGCGTGCAGGAAGTCCAGGCACTGCACACGGTCTGCCTGATGGCCGAGGCTAGCAAGCCTCAGCCTGGCCTTCTCAATGACCGTTGTGGAGAGGTCCACCCCGTGCGCATCGTAGCCGCGCTGCAGCAACTCCGTGACGAGCAAGCCGAAGCCGCAGCCAACGTCCAGCACCCGGCCGCCATCCTGCACCAGGCCCCGCACGACTTCTGCTATGGCGTGACTATCGGTGGCATCATCCACTATGTGCTGTTGTGCGGCGCTGTCGTAAATAGCAGCGTAGCCTTCGCGAAAGAGTGCCGCCCGCTCGGCCGAGCCCTTGGGTGAGGCCAGGATCTTTTGGGCGTAGCTTTTCTCCAGCTCATAGTGCTGCCGGCGCCACTCCTGCAGGGAGACCATGCTGCTTCTCCACATCGCCTAGAAATCGCGCTGGCATAAGTGTAGCACATACCGGCTCGTTTGGCAATATCTAGACCTTTGTGACTCGGTTGCGGATTATGTTGCCGACAGGCTGAACTAACGATTACGCTCCCTTCCCCGATGTGGTACAATAGTGGTGGTGCAGACCACTATCAGCTACAGCGAGGTCGGGAGCTATGGGTATCATACACGATGCGCAGGCCTTTGTCCAGAGCCTCTTAGCGCCACTGAAGCGACGCCGCTGTCCACATTGCGGGTCTCCCCTGCTCAAAAAGAACGGCACCTACACACGCACCCTACGGGACTTGGGCGGTATCCGCACCATCAGGATGCAGCGATGCCGCTGTTGCGATTGTGGCCACACCTTCAGCGAGCA
>Ga0315268_10001885_pt1 | contig 24124 bp, 20 predicted proteins | sample C1_top_MG_FD_204535 | JGI IMG/M metagenome (GOLD analysis project Ga0315268, IMG submission 204535) | Sediment microbial communities from Yellowstone Lake, YNP, Wyoming, USA - C1_top | ecosystem: Environmental > Aquatic > Freshwater > Lake > Sediment | place: USA: Wyoming | collected 2017-08-01
AGCTTTCCCCCCCGTTCAGCTGCCAGCAGCCCTTTCAATCTCATGTCTGCGGAGTGCAGGGATGTATAGCCTTGCTTGAAAAGAGCGGCATATGTGTCCGGATTGCCATAGAACAAATCAAGGTCCTTTCCCGAAAAGGCCAGCCTGACCGTTTCGCCAAATGCCCTTGCCCAATCCTCTTTGGATTCTGTCCTCAACTCCATCTTCAAATACCTGCCGTTATCCTCTTTGGCAATAAAACCCATGCCCTTGAGGATTGCCATGACATACGCCTTCCTGTTCTGGGCGTACTGGTAGTCGGTCTCGATGTATCGGATGGCCACTATATTGCATTTGTTGGTATCATCAGCTTCTGCATTGATTTCGCAGTAATGCTTGCCCATCGGGAGGCTTATCTCCGCAAATCCCTCCCCGAGGATTGCCACGGCTTTCCTGCCATCCCGCATCTCCATATACGTGCGGGGCACTTCAGAGAGGGCTTTTTTGAGGGTATCATACACCTGCAGATCCTCCAAGGAGGAGCGCGCATCTGTGTTGAAGCATATGAGATTTCGGATGCTTGTGTCCGCGTATCCGCTGTCGCGCAGCGCATCGACGTTTTCATTGAAAAGGCTGTTCGACAGGACGTTCTCTTGCACGACGACTTTCGCATGCAGGAACCTCACCAGCTCCTCGAGGCTGCTCACATCCTCCAGCTTCAGTTCCCCTTTCCTTCCGCAGAAGAAGCCCATCAGGCTCCGCGCGTCAGACGGGTCCAGCACGGGACCGAATTCCGAAATCCTTGTCCTGAATCGGTCAAGGATATCAATTGCCAGGTCTTCGCATGGTCTTCCGCACGTAAAAGATACGCTGTCGCAAAGGCAGGCCATCTCGATGAACTTGCCGCTCAATGGGCCGGCGGCTGAGAGAAGCTCCCTCTTGGGGATCGCCCGGGTGCCGTTTTTCCCTTCCTCAATGCTTTTCTCCATCTTCACAAGGTCGGATAATATCTCGAAATTCAGCTCCTTTGCCCTTGCGCATTTCACGCGGTTGTTGCTGATGGCCTCGACAGCGCCCTTGATCCACTTCCTGGCTTCCAGGGCATTTCCGGCCAATTCCTTTTCGTACTCATTCAAGTTTGCATGTTTTGTGCTATCGAGCAAATCTTCTGCCCGGGGTCCGGTGACCATAAGAAAAGTGGCCATGTTCGTCACCCCTTTTTTAAAACCTTCCAATGCGCTCTCGAGGCGGCTCCAGGAGCTCAGTCCGAGATCCAGGTTCTTAACTGATTTGCTCATGCGCACGAGCGCTGCGAAGCGGACATCGACATTCTCGTCAGGGTCCGTTGAATAGAGGTATGCCCTCATATTCCCTCTGTTGGCATCCATTCGGTTTCCTGGCCTGAATTCCGAAGAGAATCTAAAAGGCCACAAGGCTTTCCTTATATATTCAATCCTGTTCCTGGGAAATGGGCCTGTTCCGTGCTCATAATGGTTGAAATACAGGAAACAGCCTTCATTTCCTTCAGGAAAGAACGCGCCGATGAAGCCTTTGTGCTTGCCATCATCGATCCGCATCGCGAAGAGCCCTTTGTTCAGGCAGATATGTGCCAGATACCTGCCATCCCGGAATCGGAAATTTCCGAATTCCCCCTCCACGAGCCTCGACTCAGATCGGAACTTTTCGAATTCCTCTTTCGCGAGCCTCAGGAATCCCGCGGCCCGCTTGTCGCTTTCCAATGCCTTGTCTGGATCGCTGATAACTATTGCATACGCCGGCTGGATGATTTTCTCAGTCACTTCCGCGTCCAGTGATACCCCTCGTAAGACATTTTCTGGCTCCGTGAGGCAGCTATTCTCCATGACGCTCATGATTATCTCGTCGACGAGGGCTGCGGTTGCTCCGTAGTCCTCATATTTCTGGCTGCAATCGATATAGCCATGCCGTTTTAGGCGATTAAAAACATCTTTCCCGGATTTATTGATATCACTTGAGTATTTAGGGCTCAGAGCCTTCCTCTCTGAAAGGAGGTCGCGCAGGGTGTCGACCGTGCTTTTCACGCCTTCAACCAGTCCGGCCTCCAGGCTGATTCTAGGGCGCGGCTGATGCTTTGCGGCCTTCTCTCTGGGAGGTTTCTCTTTCTGCATGTATAGTTGTTGTAATAAAAGTATTAAAAAGGGTTTGAACGAACCGTTTTTAACGGATTGCATGCGAATATTGTATTGGATGAGGGGCAGGCGGCTCACGCTTCGCAAGAAGTGAGGAAGTTCTGCCCTCCAGCGAGGATAACTGGCTTTAAGGGCCGGGGACTGCTACAGAAACGATACCCTCCGGGGATGAAACGCGTAGTCCTTTATCCGATGACGGAGCAAGTAGGTTTTCCTACGCTCAGTCAAATGCCGCCCCGATCTCGTATCGGACCACAGAAGGCAGACTATGCCCCCCATCCGTCTTTATTCTCCCGGTATTCTGTACACTTCCGGAGCACAAGGTATTCAAAGGAGCACAGATCGCTCGCGGACTCCGACAAACTCAGGCCGCGAGGGTCGATAGCGTTTTCTCCATCAGTCAACTCTCTAACGCCCACTAAGTCTTCTTTAGGAGCACTAGAAGTCGGTGGACTCCGGTCTGACTTGAGCCACCGAAGTCGATAAGGCTCCTCTTAGGTATTTGTTTTTCCTCGTTCTCTACTTACCCGAATATATCCCTCTTCCCGAACACCCAGATATCCTCTTTCATGAGGACGGACTCGTAGTTCCTCATCGAATTCGAGAACTTCCCGCGGATGTCATTCATCGTCGCTGTGAAATCCTCATAGCTTTTGCAGACCAGCTCCAGTTCCACATCCCAGCTTGAAACCTGGCGAATAAGATAAACGATGCTCGGGTGCTCTTTTGCATACTCGAACAATCGTTTCTCATCCGATTTCGAGAGGTTGTTGAAGTATAGGAACGCCTTGAAGAATACGAATCCCAGTTTTGTGTGATCTATCGCAGTACGGTATTGGATAATGATACCCTTCTCCTCCAATTTCTTCATCCTGCCCCGGACGATATCGACTGTAGAGCCCGCTTTTTTCGTCAATTCCACTAGAGGAATCCTCCCATCATTCAGAAGGATATTGAGGATTTTCTTGTCCAAATCATCTATTTCATTCATCACGACATCGTCGGAGAACATTGCAGAAGAACTGTACCCGCCGATATTTTCTCCATCTTCGAGGACATATTTCTTCTTGTACTGCCTAACATTGACCAAGACCCCCGTATCCCTCTTGATTATCAAATCCTTGAATTCTGAGTAAATCCTGTTCTTGATGTCATAGAACTCCTTGACATCCTTGGCATACAGCGTCGCGTGCGTGTCCCACACTCCGTCGTTGACCCCTAACCAGTAGAGCCCAGGCAGCTTCTTCATATATTCAAAGAACCTCTCCCTCTCTTTCGGGATATTCGCGAGCTGGAAATACAGCTTGAAGAACATGTAGCCGTACTTGCTAGGGTTTATCGAGGTGATGAAACCTTGCAGTATGCCCTTCTCCTGCAACCGCTTGATGCGATAACCTACTGATTCCCTGCTTCTCCCGACGATTTTCGCTATTCTGTTGTCGCTGATGCGGCAATTTTTGTCCAGTTCGAACAGGATGCGCTGGTCGATTTTATCGAGCTTTTCTGGCATAAGTATGACATAACTGTTTGATTTTAAATAAATATCCATTTTTGTCAGGAAAATTGATAAAATATTTTTTATATATAAACAAGTGCAATAGTTGTTTGAGGTGGATATAAATGAGTAAGCAAATCGTTTACCGTGAGGCGGTTCTGGCTGGAATAAAACCAGTGGATCTGGATAAGAGGAGTTTCAAAAAAGTCCCAATCGAGGAATGTCACCGTGGCTTCCTTGATGTAACCAGGGAGACCGAAGAGCGGAGCGCAGTCAGGTTGTACGGGGCATTCCTTCCTTTGGCGATTCTAGATCAACACCGCGGGAGGACAGCAGTCGAATCCTTGCAGCATGTCATGAAAAGGAAAGATATCCCCGGCTATTATAAATGCGGAGACATCCTCGGCTGGGGGATAATGGAAATCGACCACGAGAAGAAAATAATCAAGGCATGGGAGAATGGCGACTACGGTTATCTGCCTGATGCATTGCTCAAAGGCGCCTTGTCAACGCTCTCTGTCCCAGGCTATGAAATCGAAGTCGTCCAGCCTTTCAGGCGCGCTGCCCGGGCGTATATCTCGGCGACAAAGTGGTTCCTGGAGCACGGCCTTATCGGAGAAGGGGAATTCGAGCGATGAGGTGATCCGGATGGAACCCAATATTCTCTACCGGAAACCGATAATCCTCGCAATCGAACGCGCAGGGGAGAGGGAAGACATGACCCCCACGCAAACGGTGACATACTGGAACTACCGGGAAGTCCTGACCGACAAGGGCGGACGCGGCAAATTCGTGCTCTACACCGAGAAGAAAAACCCGGATGCGGTCCGGCTTTTCGGCCTTCTCGCCTCAGGTTTCAATATCAATGATGATATCGAGCACGAATTCCTCCGCAGCGACCTCGAGATGGTGATGGTTGCGCTTAGGCAGGGCAATCAAGCCCCGGATTTCTTGCTGAAGCACGAACTTTCACAGCTAGTATCTGAATTCAATATACAACATCGTCCGGAGAACGCGAAAAATCCGTTTTTCAAACGAAGGCTTTGCCTTTTACTAGTGAAAAGCATGGAACAGAAGGGCAGGGCAGAGATGGTTGATCGCTTTTTCGAGCAGCTCAATCTGGATTACTGCATAGGCGGCGGCTCCCTGATTCTTGATGCCGCAGAGAATACTCTCTGGGCCCATGGATACGCTTTCGGATTAGGTTGCACCCCGACACGAGTAGTAGAAGGAGCATTACGCCAGTGGTTCCAGACCCCTCCTTTCACCGGCTACGAGTTCTTGACAGCGGCGAAAGAAATCGAGGATAGCAGAGAAAATCCGGCCAGGGATTGGTACCTGTCTCACGGATTTTTCTAAAAAATCCGTTCGTTCATCTTTCCGAAAATATCGGCTGCGTCCTTGCCGGGTGTTTAGGGCCGGGAAGCTCGTTCTTCTCGACTCTTTCCAATGGCCGGAATGTCCCCAATGATGCACTGCCAGTCAGCCTCGCATAGAAATCAGTGATTGAAAAGACAACTCCATACATCCACCCTTTATTGGCCGGGTTCACCGCATTGCTGTCGCAACCGACAACGATCGGGGTATGGTACGCATTCGTTATCGCAATAAGCGCTTTCCCGGACGAATTCTTGCATGAATTGAAGTCGTATATTCCGACACGCCAGTGGGCTCGGGTATGTATCTCGAGTGGTTTATCTTCCGGATCCAGAATCAATGTTATCGGTTCAGCATCTGGCTTATAGTGCCTCAACATCTCGCAAACGCCATCGTACCCCCATTCAACGTAAATAGTGCATGCCTTCTTGCCATCTGCAAGTTTCTTGCATTCTATCCCGACTTTTTCAGGGGCATCGCCTGAGATCGCGATGCATAAGTTTTCCGCCAACGGTTCAGCGCCTGCGACTTTCGGAAGAGTCATCCCCCTGCATGGAAGATCATTCGCCATGCTGTTGAACCTCCCTGCTTCGTAATGGCAGGAGCCGCCGCTGGTAGCAGAAATGATTGCGGCTGTCGCGATATTCCGGGCAGCCCTGGTTCTGAGGTTGAACGTCATGAAAAATAATTATGCATGTGTATATTTATAAAATACTGTGTTAATGAGAGCCCAAACGCCGGGCGCTAATATTCAAGTGAGCTTCATATCCGCTGGCATGCCCTTCATCATGCCCTCTAATTTCTTGCGGAAACCCCTATCCTTCTTGAATCGGTTCATCATCTTCTCCATCTTCTCGAACTGCGAAAGGAACTCGCGCACCTCTTTCTCAGTGCATCCTGAGCCATGCGCTATCCTCTCTATGCGTTTCGGCTGGCCTTTCAATAGCGAAGCGTCCTTCTTCTCTGCTTTTGTCATAGAATTGATCATGGATTCGAATTTCTTCAGTTTCTCCTCGCTCTGCTGCACCATCTCTTTCGGCACATCGGATGCCCCGAGCATGGAGAAAACATTTCCAAGGGGCCCGAGTTTCTTTGCAGCCTTGAGCTGTTCGTAGAACGCTTCGATAGTGAGCTCTTCCGTCTCCAGCTTCTTGATATCCGTATCCTTGGAGATCTCGGCTATCTTATCCATCAGCGTTCCGATGTCCGGCACGCCGAGCAGTCTTCCGACGAATTTCTCCGAGTTGTAAATCTCAAAGTCATTTATCTTCTCGCCAACCCCTATGAACGCTATCTTAGAATCAGACGCAGCGACTGCGCTCAGCGCCCCGCCGCCTTTTCCTGACCCATCCATCTTCGTCACTATGACCCCGGAGAGAGGGACAGCGCTGTTGAATTCCGTGGCCTGCTTACCAGCCACCTGGCCTATATCCGCGCTGATCACAAGATAATTCTCATCCGGCTTCAATACGTCAGCGACGCTTTTCAGCTCTTCTACAAGCTTCGAATCGAACGCGCTCCGACCCGCTGAATCCACTATCACTACATCTTCTTTCGTTCGTGCGAGGCCGTACTCCACTATACGTGACGGGATTTTTTCATCCATTATCGTGTAATACGCAGCCCCGACCTTCTTCGATAGCTGCTCTAGTTGTTCCTTGGCTGCAGGGCGATCAGTATCAGCTCCGACAAGCGCGACGCTGAGGCCTTTTGTCTTGTAGAAGTGCGCTATCTTGGCGCACGTGGTGGTTTTGCCGCTTCCATACAAGCCTGAGACGAGGATTTTGTGCTTGTCCAGGCGTGGGCTATAGCTTTTACCCATCAATGCAACAAGCTCCTCATAGACGACCTTGGTGACATGCTCCTTGAGCGAGAGCGCCTCCATCTTGTTGTCTTTCAGGGCCCTTTGTTCTATCTTCTTGGATAAACCCAGCACCAATTTGACATTGACGTCGCTTGCTATCAGAACCCGCTGTATGTCCTTGATCAATGCCCGTACATCATCTTCGTCGACGTAGGGCTTGCCTGTCAGCTTTGAAAGCGTCTCGCGCAGTTTCTTGCCTAGGTCCATGAGATATCGGTAATAAGTTCGCCGCGAACCTTTTTTATTCCAATCCAATGCACATTTTTAAACGCTTTTACACATATCACCATCATGTCGAAAACCACCACGTTGAAAACCGCGAATATTGTCGGAGGGCTCGCTGTCGCCGCAGCCTTCGGGACTTTCGCGGCAGCCCCTGGAATCGTACCTCCCCTTCTCACCCATGATAAGATTGAGGCAAGGATCCAGGTTTTAGGCGAAAAAGCCGCCCCATTCTCGAAACGGATCACAGTCCTCGAGGAGGACCTTCGCATGCCTTTCAAAACCGCCTGCCGCACGCGCGATGAGCTGAAGAGGAAACAGGCAGAATACGATAAAATCATGGCAGATAAGAAAAATGAGCTGGAATCGCTTAAGAAAGAGGCGAAGGAAGCCGTCTGCGATGACGTGATAATATCAGATAATAGCCGCCGCGGAGAGTACTTTTTCGATAAAGGCATCCATCCCTTTCCCGAGAGCCTGAAAGCTGTCTGCGATAAGGATTCGATCGATATCCAGATGCCCCTCATGTCTTCGGACGGATGGCGTGCGTTCTCCGGGGCATTTGCCCTGCTCGGCCTTCTGAACGCCGCATACTATGTATTGCCAGGCAAAAAAAGAAAGGGAAGGGAAGATGAAGACAGGGCGAATAAAGGCGAGAATGGGAAAATATGAGCCGCGTTTGGCGAACCGGTCCTCTCGCTACTTTTTTAAAGATTTATATCAATAAGTAAATCAAGCTCATTTTAGTGACTGGAAAACCAATCAATCTCATGAGTAATTAGATACCAGAATCCGAAATGTTCAACGAGGTGGAAAGAATATGTCGAAACAGATGAACAGCGATCAGGTATATGTGATGCCCGAAGGGTCTCAGAGGATAATCGGCCGCGACGCCATGCGAGTCAACATAGCAATAGGCTATGCCGTTGCCAACATCGTCAAGACCACGCTAGGCCCGAAGGGCATGGACAAGATGTTAGTCTCGGATCTCGGAGATATCGTCATCACCAACGACGGCGCCACGATCCTCGAGGAGATGAACGTCGATCACCCTGCAGCCAAACTCATGGTGGAGATAGCGAAAACCCAGGACAAGGAGGTCGGCGACGGGACGACCACCAGCGTAGTCATCGCAGGCAACCTGCTCCGCAAGGCCGGCGAATTATTGGACCAGAACATACACCCGACAGTCGTAATCAAAGGCTATGAGCTCGCATCCAAGAAAGCAGAGACTGTCCTCAACTCGATCTCCGAGCCGGTGACCCCGGCAGACAAGGAGATCCTCAACAAGATAGCGCTTGTAGCCATGGGATCCAAAGGCATCGGAAGCGAGGACGAGAAGAAGAAGATCGCGACCATCATAAGCGAGGCGGTCATGCAGGTGGCAGAGACCAAGAACGGGAAACAGAGGGTCGACCTCGACCTCATAAAGATCGAGAAGAAGGCCGGCGGAGAGGTCATGGACACCGAACTCATCCGCGGAGTCCTTGTTGACAAGGAGATCGTCCATTCAGGCATGCCCAAGACAATTAAAGACGCCAAGATCCTTCTGCTTGATGCGGCCCTCGAGATCGAGAAGACAGAAGTGGACGCCAAGATCGAGATAACCTCTCCTGACAAGATGGAGGCGTTCCTCCAGCAGGAAGAGAAGATGATGAAGGACATGGTCGAGAAGATCGCGGGAACGAAAGCGAACGTGGTTTTCTGCCAAAAAGGTATTGATGACCTGGTCCAGCACTTCCTGTCCAAGAAAGGCATCTCGGCAATCCGCAGGGTGAAGAAGAGCGACATGGAAAAGCTTTCACGGGCAACTGGTGCTGCTATCGAATCCACACTTGATGACCTCAAGGAAAGCGACCTCGGGAATGCGGGCCTTGTGGAAGAAAGAAAAATCGGTGGCGAGGCTATGGTCTTCGTAGAGAAATGCAAGGATCCGAAATCCGTGACGGTATTCGTCCGGGGCGGGACAGACCACGTCGTCAGCGAAGTTGAGAGGGCAGTCGTGGATGCCCGCGGTGCAGTCTCGAGCGCGCTCCAGGATGGCAAATATGTCATCGGCGGAGGCAGCGTGGAGATGGAGCTCAGCAGGGAGCTGCACAGCTACGCTGTCCAGATCGGAGGCAGGGAGCAACTTGCCATTCAGGCATTCGCCGAATCCCTCGAATCGATCCCGCGCGCTTTGGCCGAGAACGCGGGTATGGATGTAATCGACACTATCGTCTCTCTCCGCAACAAGCACAAGGAGAAGGATGGCAGGACAGTAGGTGTCGATGTGATCGCCGGCAAAGTCGGCGACCTGAAATCCTTAGGCATCTACGAGCCAGCGAAAGTCAAGAAGCAGGCCATCATGTCGGCTACCGAGACCGCCAGGCTCATCCTGAGGATAGATGACATCATCTCATCCAAGGGTGGCAAGGGCGGCATGCCTCCGGGAGGGCCGGGCATGGGCGGACCTGGCATGGAGATGGATTAGGTAAGCTAACGTCTTCCCCAGACTTCAGTGTTCTGGGCGCCTCAAACGCTCACCCATACACGAGGCGAACTTACCGCAACTCCAGCTCGCCTCGTGGGTAGATGACGTTTATCTTTTTTTCATTCTTTTTCCTATTTTATTTTCCTTTTCTCTCTTCCTACTTTCTTTCTCTCTCAATCTTCGCAATGTTTCTAATCTCTCCCATCCAAGAACCATGTATGGATTCGCGTCTCCAAATAATTATCGCCGGTGAAGTCCAGGGCGTATTCTTCCGAGCCGGTACTGTCAGCGAGGCGAAAAAACTCAAACTTACGGGCTGGGTTCGCAATACCGAAGACGGGTCAGTGGAAGTGATGGCAGAAGGGGAGAGGAACGCGCTCGAATCCCTTCTGGACTGGTGCTACCACGGGCCTGAAGGTGCGAGTGTCTCCAGCATAGAATACAGGTGGCTCGATGCCTCTGGCGAGTTCGGGGATTTCTCTGTAAAATACGATAAATAAACAGGTTCAGATGGGTGGCGATCTTTCCTGCTTCTTCTCGTCCCGTCTCCTTGGGTACGAAAATCTGCGGGAGAACTTGACCTTGCCCAGTTTAGTGGTTATCCTCTCGAGCTGCTCCAGCTCAAGGTCGTCCTCGAAATACGTCCTAGCCTCATCAGGTATATCGATCAGGCCGTTCTCCTCGAAGCAGATGGGCCTCCCATCCGCATCGGTTATCGAATCGAGCAGATAAACGAGAGCTGAGACCTTCTCGTTCGTGTTTTTCGGCAATCTGATGCGCTCCTCTTTCCTGCTTTTTTTGGAATCGATCATGTTCAGCGCTTCCTGAGCAGCATCGATATCATCCTCGCCGAAGCCGTTCTCCTTCAACCAGCTGACCGAGAATTCGCTGAATGCGTATTTCATGTTCTCTCACCGTTCTTTATAGATTGCCATGACGCGTTTGGCATAGATAACTATACATGCTACACATGCGAAGAGAATAAAAGCGGATTGCAAAGCCGATCCGCCTGCACCAAACTTCCTGCCCCTGCGTTTCTGAGCCGCAGTCGGATTCAGGGGATGCGGAGCGGGAGCACGCTTTTTTTAGGTTTTATGGTTATAACTAGCGGTCAGATGGGATTATAAAATATCCTAACAACTATTTTCTACAACAAACTGGTGAATGCATGATCATGAATACTAAAATGGCTATCCCAAGGACGGCTTTGGCCGTTGCCCTTGCCGCCGGAGTTTCGACGGGTGGATGCGGTGCGAAACAAGGGAACGTGCAGGGGCCGAGAAAAGATTTTTCCCCGCACCATCTGGAGGCTAGCGTGGAGATATCCCGGACGGATCATTCTAAATCCGGAGACTATCATCTGAGCAAGAGCTATCCTGATTCTGGCGATATGATCAACCGGGCGGACAAGGACATGAAGGATGCTCTTGGCGCCTTTGCCCAATCAACAGGGTGCGATTCAATGTATCGAGTCATTGTCAGCCGGCGCATAAGCCGTCTGTTCTACAACCCGAATAACGGCGAGATGTTTGCGCAGAATCTGGTCGATGAAAAATCCTCTATATTCCCCTCCGAGCTCTGCCAACTCATAGAGGCAAAGAAGCCCGCACCCCCAGCAGTCGCAGCCCCACAGGGCCCAGACCTCTCTAAGGTTCCATTGATTGATGCATCTATGACAGTCGAGGTCTGCGATGCCGCACGCAAATGCGACATGGTTGCCAGCGAAAAGAGTTCCGGCTATGATGTTGCCCACTTACCGCAAAGCGGCGAGTACGGATCCATCCATACGTTTGACCTAACGAGTGCGATTCTTCATCTTGGCGAGCGCGTTTCAGATTTCGCCGATTCTACGGAATGCCTCTCATACACCGCAGGGAAAGCCGAAGTCAAGGTCCACCAGAGCGTCATCAGGACGTTCCCGATTGATGCCGGCAAGAGCGCCCAGACGCTGGTTGATTCAACCACATTCACCAAGTCGAAGGGTTTCTGCACGGGTATAATGCAGTACCCTGCGATCGAAGCCAAGGTCACCATCGAGGCCTGCGATGCCGCAAAAAAATGCGAGGTCATAGGCGGCAAAAAATATTTCGGCTATGCCGTCCCAACGACCTCAATCCTGGTCCAGGGCATTATGAAGAGGCCATGCTTCTAGATGTTCCCACGGCCAGGCAGAACGCCCGGGATTTCATACACAATTTCACCGCCTCGAAGGACTGCCCCGCAACGATCGCCGGAAAAGCCGAGGTGAAGACCCGTCTGGTCATAACGCGTACGCTGCACAACGGGCCTGCGCAAACAGCTGCCAATGAAAGCGCTTCTTCGAAGCCCAAGGCATTCTGCGCCTCCATGCAACCGGAAAATAAGCCTAATTCGGGGACTGTGCCGCGGATCAGGGTGCCGGGATTCTGAAAACCGGAGCGATTCCCTCCACTATCCCTTTTCCCTCTGCAACTCGAACATCTCCTTGACCTCCTGTGTGGTGGTCGCCTCCTTCACAGTCTTGTCAGGCCGCATCTTCACCAGCCTCGGGAAGCGCAGGGCCAGTCCCTTCTCGTCCCTCATGGCGCAGGTGTGCATCTTGGATTCAGTGATATCATCGAAAGCGATCTCAGCCACGTATTTCGGCTCTACCCAGTAATCCGGCTCGACCTTGAAATCAAGGGAAGGCGGTGGCTGCTTGGTCTTTATCCCGCCGAGATCCTCCCGAAGGGACCGCATCTCGTCCTCGCTGAAACCAGAGCCAATCCTCGCGACCGTCTCGAGTTTGCCGCGTTCAGGATTATACACGGCAACCAGCAGACCGCCGAACTCGAACTCGGCCCGAGCACCCTGACCCAGATAATAGCCGACTATCACTCCGTCTATCGTATCAACTGATTTGCCATACGATTTCTTCAGCTTTATCCATGCGAACTTCCGCTTCCCTGCAGTATAAGGGGCGGAAAGGTCCTTGGCAATTATCCCCTCCAACCCTTCTCCAAGCGATTCCTTGAAGATGGAATCAAGCTCCTTGGCCTTGCTGACGATTGTCATCTGGCTCGGTTTCAGTATCTTTCCCTTGAACGTGCGCTCCACAATCTCGCGCCTGACCTTATACGGCTCGTTCGTCATGTCCCTGCCGTTGATGAAGAGCACATCGAACACGAAAAGGTTCAGGGGGTATTCTTCCGATGCGGCCGATATCCCATGCTTCCTCCTCCGATGCATGGTCTCCTGGAACGGGAAATATTTTTTCTTCTTCGCGTCGTAAGCCAGGGCCTCGCCTTCGAAGATGATGCTCTCTGCCCCGAGGCGCTTAATTTCCTCCACGACATCCGGGAACATGGCTGTCATCTTCTCCAGCTTCCTGGAATAGACCTCTATCGTCTTCTTGTTCTTATGGCACTGCAAGCGGAAGCCATCGTATTTCATCTCTATCCCGCATCTCCCCAATCGCTCTATTATCGCGGTCGAGGAGTTCTCCCGTTCGGCAAGCGCCGGCATCAGGGGCCGGAACGGCTCGACCTTGAAGGATGATATCGAGCCGCTTTTCTCGAAGAACGTTTTTGCGACCAAACCCATATCCGCGCACACATCATACGCCCGCTCGAGCGGTTCGCGCAGGGATTTGTCGCCCTTTTTCGATACGGAAAGCGCATCGAGTATGGTGGGGTCCCCTACTCCGAGGCGCATGTTTCCGGTGACGAAACGGATGATATATCTCGCCTCGAGCGGAGACGAGTTGTTCAAAAGCTCAGCAAGAATCTTGATCTTCTGGTCCTGGCTCCCCTGGCCGGACGATTTTGCTATCTTCAACATCGCCTCGAATACATAGGCAATACCCATCTCGCTGGTCGATAGCGCAGTCTGCTTCTTTTTCTCTAATAGTTTCTGCGCGCTGTCGCCAAGGTCGCCGCTTTTTCGGTAATCCGCCTCCACCTGGGCCCTTGTGTATCCGCTGGAAGCTGATATCGCCTCTATTGCGAATTTCTCACCCAAGCCGAGATCGATCCCCTCATATGGCGGTGCCAGGATACCTTGGATCATGTAGATGAGCTTGTCGATTTCTGTGCCGTCGGTCCGCTTGAAAAGCGTTGAGAGGACATCCGTCATCTCGAGCCTTCCGCTGCGCTTCTCTATCTCAGCGAACACCTCTGCGACATCAGAGAACAGGAGCATATTCCCGCATTAGGGCAAGATAATATTTTAATGATAGCATGCATCCCCATCGGACGGCTTAAAGCAGATATATAAATTTTATTAGTAATCTTTTCCTATGAAGACCCGGATATCCGCCATGCTGATATTATTAGTATTCGCAGGTTTGGCCTTTTCCATCGGCATCGGTCCGATCTACACGTCTCTCAAGTGCGGAGATACGATACTCTCGCCAGGACTCTACAACCTGAACGGAAATCTCGATATCGGCGCCAACGCCACCTGTATCGGCATCGATTCTGAAAATGTCACCCTTGACTGCCAGGGCCATTATATCAACGATTCTGACTTTAGCGAAGAAAATCATGGTGTCGACGTAATATCTGGGTCTGCCAATGTTACCATCAAAAATTGCATATTCTATAATTTCAATAACGGTATCCGGGTAAACGGTATTTCCGAATCGCAAATCACGGATAACCAGTTTTCGATCCCGGACGACACTACTTACATAAATCACCCTGCCGCCATTTACATGTACCAAAGCTATGGCGTGACGATAGCCCGCAACAAGGTGATCGGCGACCCATTGAAAACCAATTATTCCCGTGGGTTCGAGATCGACTCCTCCAGCACCAACAAAATCCGAGACAATAGCATAAACTATGTAGGCGGTGCCGGCATATACTTCGAATCATCTGATCTTGATAATTCCGACAATAATCTCTCGGGAAATAATGTCTCCTTCGCCAATGATGGGTTTTATTTCGATGGCTATGGCGACATGAATGTGCTGGAGCACAACATTGCGAACAATACCCAAGAGTACGGCTTCTATTTGGGAGGTTATGATGGCACCAGTCTCTCCTATAACCTGGCAAATAACTGTTCGTACTACGGTTTCTATTCATACGGCTGGACGAACACCTACACCGCTAACAATGCAACTGCTAACGGCGGTGGTTTCTACGTCGAAGGCGCAAACGTCAACCTGTTTTCAAACAGAGCAGAGGGCAACATGGCCGAAGGGTTCCATCTCTTAGGAGCAATCAAATTGATACCCTTCGGCATATCGGAAGTAGATGGAGGCCGCGGTGGCCAGCTATACGCCCAGGACAACACTGCCAATTACAATCTCGAGGGCTTCATGATACGCTCCGGCGTCTCGCTCATCAACAACACGGCCCAGGAGAATAGAATGGCGGATTTCTTTGCCGGCAGCAACCCCCTTGCTTTCCTGGGCGGACTCGGCGTTTCCGTGGATAGCGAGCCCTTGTTCTCAATTGATGCCATAAGGGTTCTTTACGACTGCCAAAATGACACGGTGCAGAACCTCAACGGTTCCGGCGGAAGGCCGATATTCTTCTCTGACACGCCCCACACGACCGTGCCTCCGGGCACATATTCCGAAGTCTTCCTATGCGATGCCAATTATTCCGCTTTGTCCAATGTCATAGCAATAGGTTCGGATTCGCTCAACAACAACGGCATATTTCTGGAGGGCAGCGGCTACAGCACCATCACCAACTCAATGTCCCACGACAACATAGCCGGCTTCTGGCTTTCAGACACTGATTTCACGAACATCACCGGCGGCAGGGCTTACAACAACACAATAGCCGGCTACTTCCTCTTTAATGCGCATCACAACGGGCTGCAGAGGCTATCCTCCTACAACAACAACGGCTCATTGCTGTTTTTGGGAGATTTCTTTGGCGGCAGGGACGGCGGCCTTATGGGGGGCTGGCTAGCTGCAATGCCATTTGGATTCGGCGTGCTGGAGATGCAGTACCAGTCCCGGGGGATTTCAGAGGTCGGATTGACGACCGTTGACGCGGCCATACCCATAATTCCTGAGCTGGATGGCCATAACGACTTTGTCGGAATAAATCTCTATAACAATGCCTACGGGGCTGTGCTTTTCGGCACTTCGAACGACACCCTTACCAATGTGAACGTCTATGATAACCATATTTTCGGTGTTCTGGACGCCTCGCTCAATGACAAGGGCGCTTCCCTTTCGAACTGCAATATATACCGGAACGGCAGGGAGTTGCCTTCGACCATCTATTCCACGCTGCTTTTCTACGCTGAACCGAGCTATCTGCCAGCCATGGGTCCGCTTCCCCAGCTCCAGCCTGGCCTGCTTTACACAGAATATGCTCAGGGCAGTTATATCGCCAGTGATCTGTTCGGCGGCATTTTCAACCCGGGGTTTGGCGTTCAAGCAATAGATCCGCTCCCGGTCCAGCCCTTTAGCGGCCTGAGCTGGAACCTTACCCGAACGACATTCGGCGCAGGACCCTCAGCTATTACAGTCTCGGTCCAGGACAATCTCACGACCTTCTCTTATCTCCTCAGCGACACCAACCTTCCGGCGACAACCATCCTGAACCCTGCATACCGTCCTTTCGTCTGCGCCACTTACCATAACGAGACTGACGCCTGGTTCCTCAACGCGCAGGGCCAAGAGGTCTGGTGTGACACCTCGGAGGGCGGCGACCTCTCAATATGCGACGGGTTCCAATGCTTCAGCAGGAACGAGACGACTGGCGAGTGCAATGTTTCCGATATCTTCGGTCCAAGCCTCAGTTACGACCTCAACAACAACACCATCATCGATGTGTGCGACCAGTATTCTGCATCCATCGCCTTCAACTTCACCAAACCAGAGAACAAGACCTCGGTGAGCGACAAGTACATATTTGTCGGGGCTGCGGGCACCGAAGGCGGAAGAGACGGTGGACAATATTGCGATGAGCTCGGAAGCTGCACACGGGTACGAGCATATGATGATCAAGAGCCACTCTATTGCCACTGGTATCTAGATCAATTGTGCTATGACTGTATTGACAACAACCAGAACCTCATCTGCGACGAGACCGAATCTCCGCCCGAAACGCCTCAGATAGACCGCTTCCAGGTCTTCTATCCCACTGATTATGACGGCGTGAAGCTCTATATGCTGAACATCACATCTCTCGAAAGCCCAGGGTGGGATCTCAACCCTGACAACCCGATCAATCTGACCCTGAATGCGAGCTGGATCTTGGTGGAAAATCAGACCGCGAGCGGCAATTCTATCATTGTCGAGAACCTCACTCCGAACGGCCACCTGGCTTTCAGCATATTCGATCTCAATTCCGAATACCTTGGGATCTACGGCCTATTCGGGACGCACTCTCTAGGCTGCACCGGCGATTGCTGCGGCGGGCAATGCCAAGGGGTGATATACCATATCATGGTGGATACCTCATCGTGCAATGGAAACATCATCACTGTGACCGATGCCACTGGCAAGCCGCTATCCGGAGTCGCTGTCGGCATCCAGGGTGGACCGTCGTTCGGTTACACTGACGAAAACGGGCAGGTGTATTTCGGAACCTCCAAGGAAAACCAGTGCGGCAACACAGTGGTTATCACGGCTGACAGCGAGATTAAGGAAGAGAGGCTCGCCCCGTGCTCGGACCAGTGCGCTCAGTTGCCTCCTTCTTGCGGCGATACGGCCTGCAAAGAGAACGAGAGGCTAAATGACGCGTGCCAGTGCGTGCCAAGAGGATGCACTTCGGACAATGACTGCACTTCAGATTACCAATGCGAAAACGGCCAGTGCGGCCCGAAGCCTAGCTGCACCTCGGATGCGGACTGCACCGGGAACCAGGTATGCGATGCCCAGACCCATAGATGCCAGGAGAAACCAGCACCACCGACCTGCGTCAATGAGCGCGACTGCTGCACTGACAACTCGCCTTGCGCAGATTCAGAATCCTGCCAAGGGGGGTCCTGCAAGCCTGTCAGCGGGACATGCGGATACGCATCAGGGCACCAATGGGTGTCATATAACGCAGATGAGGCGAAAACCCACTGCGGCGAGAACGTATGCCCTGCTTGCGGCGCGCCTCCGAGCGGAAAGGTGACGGGGGGAAACTGCGTGGTTGGCTCTGATTGCGAGGCAAGGTCAGATCCAGGCTATCTTGTGATCAAAGACAAGGGTGGCCATACTGTTTTCGCAAATTATTGGAACGGAGGTTCAGTCTCGGTCCCATCCTCGATCGCCACGATGTACACCCTGACCCTGTATTCAGGCAAAGGCGGGCCGATCCTTTCCGAAGCTACAGTGAACGTGCTTCCCAAGACAACAGCACCCGGAGCGGCTTTGCCGACTGCGATCATCAGCGGACCAGTGCTGCTATTCCTGGTGATACTCCTCATCATCCTGATAGCGCTGTTCATCTACTGGCGCATGAAGAGCGGGAAGAAGAAATGAGCGGACGAACGGACGCGCTCGCACGCGCTATTTTTTGATTTTTTCCTCTTTTTTGATTTTTAATTATTTTTCTCGTTTTAATTTTTTTCCATTTCCGATATTTTTATTATTTATTTTTAATTATTTCTTCCTCGTGACATCTATTTCGGGAACTCGTTCGTACCTTCTTTTTCAAACAGGTCAGCATATTCATGCGCTTTGGAGTCGCTGAACTGTACCGGCGGATGCTTCATGAGCCATGCGCTCGGGCCGATCAAAGGACCCTTGATCTTCTTATCCAAGCCGATCTTGCAATACCTCACGGCATCAGCAACTATACCCGCAGAATTCGCCTTATCATCCACTTCAAGGCGCACTTCCATGTTGTAAGGGATGTTCGCCCACATCCTGCCCTCGATCCTCATGAACATGAGTTTCGTGTTGCCAAGGAAGGGGATGAAATCGGACGGGCCGACATATATCTGGTCGTCCGGGAGCCTCTGCCTCAATTGCGACTGGACAGATTCCGTCTTGGATACCTTCTTCGATGCAAGCCTTTCCTGCTCCTTCATCGTAAGGAAGTCCGTGTTCCCGCCCACGTTTATCTGATAGGTCCGCTCTATCTTGCAGCCCCGGTCATCGCATAATTTCGCCATTGTCCTATGCACGATCGTGGCTCCGACCTGACTTTTGATGTCATCCCCGACGATCGGGATCCCCGCGCTCCTGAACCTCTCCGCCCATACCGGCTCGCTAGCAATGAAGCTCGGCATGCAGTTGACGAAACCGATTTTGGCATCCAGGCATACCTGCGCCCAGAATTTCGTCGCCTTGTCAGACCCTACAGGAAGATATGAGACAAGGATTTCTACTTTCTTATCCCTTATCTCCCTCATGACCTCTTTCTTGAGCTCCTCAAGAGGCCTCTCGGCAACCGGGGTCACGACCTTCTTGACATACATCCCGACCCCGTCCAGCTGCGGGGACTGCTTCACGATAATATCCTTCATCTTGGTGAGCCTCTCGACCCACTTCACCTTGTTCGGCTCGGCATATACTGCTTCATCCAGCGGTTTCCCGACCTTCTTGGAATCCACATCGAACGCTGCGACGAAATCGATGTCGTGTATGGAATAGCCTCCCATCATAGGGTGCATGACACCGATGACTTGCTGCCCAGGGTTCAGGCGGTAATATTCGATACCCTGCACAAGGCCTGCAAAACAATTTCCCACTCCGACGACAGCGCATCGTATCTTTCCCATAAAAGCATCAACCAGGGCGTCAGCCCTTAGAGCAGTTATCAATCCCAAACTATTTAATGATTGTTAAATAGTCGGAACCCGGACCGCTTCGGCTTTCCCATACTTTTAAAATCCCCATCGAACACATCAATTATGCTAGATACGGGTAGTCCGTATGCTGGCTAGACTCTCTCCTGAGAAACGTGTTTCGGGAGCGAATGACGGAGTTGACTTATGTATTACCTAAAAACAGTAGAGGACAGGGTGCGCCTCCCGCCATCGATGTTCGGGAGCGATTTGAATGACGCGCTGATGCGCATGCTGCGCGAGCGCTATGAAGGCAGGATCCTCAAAGATATGGGCATCGTGCTTGCGATCAACAAGACAAGGGTGCAATCCGACGGGACCGTGATACCTGGCGACGGCGGTGCGTATTACAGCGTGGAATTCGACGCCCTCACCTTCATGCCGGTCGTGAACGAGGTTTTCAAGGCCGAGATCAAGGAAATCGTCGAGTTCGGGGCATTCGCCTCGATCGGGCCTTTCCAGGGCCTACTGCACGTCTCGCAGATATCAAAAGACAAATTCTACTATGACAAGAAATCCAAGACGCTCGGGTCCAAAGCGCTTGGCAAGAGCATCAAGAAAGGCGACGACCTGTACGTCAAGGTCTCGACAGTCAGCATCCGCGGGACATCATCCGACACCAAGATCGGCCTGACGATGAGGCCGGATGGACTCGGCAAGGTCGAATGGCTGACCAAGAAGGTTTCCCCGAAAGATGTGAAGAAAGAGAAAGCCGGGAAGGCCGAAGAGAAGAAGCCGGAAGAGAAGAAAGCAGAAGCAAAGGGTGGATCCTCATGAGGGCCTGCAAGAACTGCCGCTACATAATCCATACGAACGACAAGACCTGCCCGAAATGCGGCGGGGAGCTCTCAGAGAAATTCTCAGGGATGGTCATCGTCTTGGACCCTGAGAAATCAGAGGTCGCGAAAGTCGTCGGCGTGAATGCTTCCGGCAGCTATGCGATTAAGGTCAAATGAAGCCTATTTTTCCAAATTTTTTTTAATCCTTAGCGCAATCCTTGTTATCATCTTTTTTCAATCCTTCCCCATACCTATCTGCTAGGGGGTTATGGAAGGCTATATCTCGTTCATTCTCGTCTTCATTTCGGTCCTTCTCCTATCCTCCTTGGTCAGGCTCTCATATACAGCAGGTTCCAGGGATATGTCGAAATCAATCCTCGCGATGCGCGCATATTCGCTTGAGATGAATGGGCGCGAATCCGCTGCAGAGTCGCTCTGGCAAGGGGCAGAAGCGGGTTTCTCTGAATATGATTCGACGCATTCGGTCGCGATGTGCCGGCATTGCCCAGCCGATTTCTGCGCACTTCCCCCGGCACCGAATTATTGCGATCCAGGTCTTTGCAATCTTTGCTTCAGGGCAGATGATGCGAAAAGCGCTGCGGAGATAAGGGCGATATCTTCCCTCGGCTCCCTTCCTGCCCATGATTTCGATCCTGATTTCAAAACAATCATCTCCACGCCTATCATCCGTGCGGTCCTGGAACCCGCCAATCTTTCCAGGAACGGCTTCCGTCTAGGCGCAGTGATCCTAGCATCCGATTCCGATATCAACGCTTCATCAAAACGATTCGATATCAGCGCATCCACCAGGATCCCGCTCGGATCCGTGATCTCATATGATTGAATGGAAAGGCCAGGCAGGGATCGAAGCGCTTCTTTCGTTCGCCTTCACGATCGCAATTGTCTCATTGCTGGCAGCTGCGCTGATAGCGCAGCGAAGTTCTGTGGATTCGCGCATAAATGATGTCGGTAAGATCAACCGCGCTGAAGCTGCCGCCCGAGCGGTCGAAGCTTCGTTTAATAGCCGTATGGATATGCGGTTCGGTTTTGAAGGGGAGAATATCTCCTATCGCATCCAAGGCGCGCGATTTCTCGTTGATGATGAAGGTAATGTCATAGAGATCGGTGGTGTTTTTGGCAAGAGTTCGTGAACGGATCCGGGGAAGAATCGGAATCGCAGCGATCCGAAAAAGATCCGGGTTCCTCTCGTTCGACGCGCTCTTCAGCCTCATCCCTCTTGTCATGATGCTATCATTCGTGATGATGCTCGTATCGGGGATATCCAAAGAATCGCTTTTAGGCATGCAGAACCAGCAGCTCTTCGACAAACTGGTCGGGATAGCGGATTATTCCGTGAAAGCCGGCCTGGCGATGCGTTCATCGAATGATTTCCGAGGCGTTTATGAAAGCGCGAGCGCTCAAGGCGATTTCATCATCCATAATTTTGTGAACGAGAGCATGCTTACCGACAGCTACGTCGAGGATTTAAGGTCTGCTAGTGGTCTCAAGAGCCTTGAGATAAGTTTGGATGCGCCGATAGGCGTAACGAGCGATTCTCTTTGCATCTACCGCTTAATCGTGATCGGGGATGACCGGCGCATCTCGCGCCTGTTCGTGTGCGGAAGCTGATGAAACAGGGGATGACCATGCAGAGCCTCGAAGCGATCCTTTCCTTGCTTTTCCTCCTATCTATCGCATCCTTCATGCTCAAATCATTCTACATCGCTCCGCTAGACGGTTCCATATACCGCATGCAGTTATCTGAGGACGCCTGGAGGGTGTTGTATCTTAGGGGCGATTTCCATGACTACTCTGACATCTCCGATTTGAAACGAAATTCGATCGAAAACGATCTCGATACGCTCGGGAACCAGACTGGCTTGTGTTTTTTTCTTGAAGGCGTGCGCATCACGAATTGCCGCGGCGGGGGAAAGCATCAGGCAGTTGTGGTTCTGCATAAGACGATAATCATGGACGCTTCGCCGAAGAATATAACGTTCTCGATTTCGAACTAGTCGTAATGCACGTTTTGCTGTATCCTTATCCGCAAAAAAAACCGCCGAAGCCCTCGGGAGGGCCTTCAAAACCCCCTTCAGGACCCTTCTTCTTTTTCTTGATTTCAAGATTTGCATCGGTATCGCCGGCTTCATCGTCCGCTTTTTCATCATGTTGTTCGGCGCCCATCCTTATCGAGAGCATGACCCCCTCTCGTGTGGCTATCTCATCGACCAATGTGGGCCTTCCGGAATCCTCGATTTCTTCGGACGATGCTGCTTCAGTGACTGCGACCGTTCCAAACATGTTGCGGCCAAGATTTGGCAATGGAGGCAAAGGTTCCGGATGTACGTCTGCGATCGCGCGTTGTGTCATGCCGTTCAGATCCGGCAACGGAGGCGAAGGTTCCGGACCCTCTACAGTGCGCAGCGTCATTCCGTTTGAATCCGGCATCAGAGGATTATGTTCCGGAGCCTCGTATTCGACAGCGGATTCCAGCTCGAGCATCGAAGCATTCGGGAGCGGAGCCGTGTATCCTGGGGTTGTGTTTGACGGATCGAATTCTGTGCCTACCCCGCCTTCTCTTCCAGAATTGAATTCTGATGCTTCGCCCCTGAGAATCCCCTCAAGATCGCCCATGCTATCCTCCTCGAGCGGTGCGCGTTGCGTCATCTGTGTCGTTTTGGGTGGCTGCGAGCCGCGACTGCTCTGCAGGTTTCCATCAGAAAGCTTCTTTACGAGTCTGGCGATTTTCAGCTTCAGGTTCGCAACATCCTGTGAATGGGCTGCCTTTTCCTGTGCAAGCTCAGATTCGAGCCCCTTTATCCTTGTTTCAAGTGCGGCCATCTTGTTATTCTGTGGAGGATCAGATACTTTTTTTCCGGAAGGAGCGCCATTTCTTTGTGACGGACCGCAATTTTGTGATGAAGCGCCATGTATCGGTTCTGGAGGCTCCATGCCCTTGGATGGCGGGAAATATACGCCTGGCGCTGAAGCCGGTGGACGGACGAATGCAGGTACAGGGCTCACAATGAACGGTCCCCTTCCTGGGCCTCCTGGCTTATCTCCCTCTCCCATGCTGAAAGGTATTGGTTGATTAGTATTATAACCGTTTTGTCCGATTTAGCCACACAATAACCTATCCGTTCATTGACGAATCGAGACCAATAAAAACATTCATGGCTATATGTGCACAACAAGCATTCTTCCAGTGAGGCGGAATGCCGCATTATGATGTGATATTATGATACAACCAGCCACAAGGAGCGAACTAGTCTCGTACCCGATCCGGGATGTCGTCCAGGAAGCAAAAGCCCTAGAACGGAAGGGCACTGACATGATATATCTCAATATCGGCGATCCAGCGCCGTTCGGTTTCCGGCCCCCGCAGCATATCCTCGATGCAGCAGCAGAGGCGATAAAACAGAACTACTCAGGCTACGCTCCAAGCGAGGGAGACCCGGAGCTGAGGCGCACAATCGCAGGATTCGAGAAGGTCCTAGAGGGCGACGTGTTCATTACATCTGGCCTCAGCGAAGGCATAGATTTCCTTTTCCAGGCCATGGTCGACCCTGGCCATAACATCCTTCTTCCCACGCCGACATACCCGCTCTATCTCACGAAAGAGCGCATAAGCTATGGAACGGTCGATTTCTATGATTGCGATGAGAATTATGAACCGGATCTCGACAGCATGCGCAAAGGCATTAACAAATACACTAAAGCTATCCTCGTGATAAATCCGAACAATCCGACCGGAGCGGTTTATTCCCGCAAGACCGTGCAGGGCATCATCGATATCGCAGGCGAGCACAAGCTCCCGATAATCAGCGACGATGTCTACGACCAGCTGGTGTTCGACGGCGAGATGCCCCACATGAGGGAGATGTGCAAGGACGTGCCGATCGTCTGCGGCAATTCGCTATCGAAGAATTACATCTATCCAGGCGCGCGCGTCGGATATCTCGCCTTCCACGGAGAGGGTTGGGATCTTCTCAAGGATTCCATGCAGTGGCTCTGCAACCAGCGCCTATCCGTGAACTGGGAGATGCAGAGGGC
>Ga0315268_10001886_pt1 | contig 24101 bp, 22 predicted proteins | sample C1_top_MG_FD_204535 | JGI IMG/M metagenome (GOLD analysis project Ga0315268, IMG submission 204535) | Sediment microbial communities from Yellowstone Lake, YNP, Wyoming, USA - C1_top | ecosystem: Environmental > Aquatic > Freshwater > Lake > Sediment | place: USA: Wyoming | collected 2017-08-01
TTGTCAAAAGCACGGGTTTTCTTCGTTTAAGCATGGTTTAAGTAATGGTGGGCCGGGGAGGATTTCTCCTTCCCGCTAGTGGACCGGGCGGGATTTGGATTCGCGAGTCCAGTGCTCTAGGCGCTGGCCTTCCCGCGGCCTCCACGATGCCAACGTGGCGATCATACCAAACTGATCTACCGGCCCTCGACAAAGTAGCAACACAGAAAACTATTAAGGATTTTGCACAACGATCAGCTTTCTTCGTCCTCTTTTAAGGCCTCAGAATATTTATTATAGTCTGTTTTTTCTCGATAGAATCGATAATTGCCTTGTTTATCACTTATGAACAATTTCCTTTGTCGCCACATCTTTCCCTTATCTGGAAAATCATCGTGAGATGGGTGGCAGTTAATGCAATGCCTAAGAATTTGGCAACGTATTGTATCGTCGTTTACATGTTCCTTTGGCCATAATTCATGTATTTTGTTGATGATGCTTTTTAATGGGACGTAATTCTCATGTCCTCCTAGTATCTCAAGGGCTTGTGCACACATTTCCCAAACTGGAATCTCGTATCTTGGCATAGTAATTCCTCGTAAATCAATTTCAGTAGTGTCTATTTTTAGATTACGTAAGTGTCAAAGGAGGCCGCGGGTCCAAATCCCGCCCCGTCCACCATCATTTGAAACCTATTTATTTTGTTGGTGTGTCGATGGTTTGGTTTTTCCCAGCAAGAGTCGTTCCTGCAACTGAATAGGATAGCCAAGTCTCTTCACTGTTGAACCAATCTTCCGTAATCGTTTTCGGTCTAGCCTCTCGATCAAAAGAGGGAACAAATCCTCTTCTGTTCTTGCATGTGCCGTAAGATAGGCGAGAAAATCTGTGACTTGAGTTTTCAGACCCGCTTTTTGGTTGAGTTTTTGAATCTTTGCGTACTTCTGCAGTAGAACCTTATGTTCTTTGGCAAGTTTGGAAATGGCATGTTCCTCGGGTGGAAAGGTATCTTTCAGCACTGGAAAAAGTATTTTCTCTTCCATTTGGAAATGCTCAGAAAGTCCAAGTTTGAAAAACTCCAGAAAATCATCTGCAAATCCTGGGGCTCCCTCTTTTAGCATTTCTTTTTTAAAGAGGCTAAGTGCGACTTCTTCGAAAAGTTGGATCTTTCTAAGTACTTCGTAGTGGTCTTTGCTCAACAGGGATATGATTTCGATTCTTCCTAATGGATCCCTTCCAGCAAACACGACCGTACCATGGGCTCTAACCAGCTCGCCGTAGAGATTTGGATCATCCGCATATTTTAATCTGTCAGCAGGGTAGCAGCAGAGGGTTACTATGGGAATCTCTAGAATTCTGTGTAGCGCCTTTTCATAGTCCACTAATTCTTGCACCATATTGTGTTTAAAGAAGCACGCCATTTCGCAAGCTACTCTTAATCCTTTAAATCCGCTGGTCAATGCTTCCTTGTACAATTTGTACGACCTGCTCAATGTGTTCGTTGTGCTGAATTTTCCGTCGATTATGTAAAACTCGTTGTAAGGCAGAATTGTTAACGCGCCTGCGTTTTCATGTTTTTCCACGTCTATTCCAGAGAGTTTCATAGCATGTCTTATCTGAGTTGGCTTCGCTTCGGAGCACACGTATAATGTGGATTCACCCTCATCTAACCCCAATTTAATATAGCTGAAGAGCATCTGGTACTTTGTTTCTGGATTCTCGCACACGAGTATTACATGATCTGAAGGTTTCAATTGCTTAATAAAACGCGTTACCTTTTCGGCTGTCGTCTCAGTTTTCAGGTCTGTCCAATTTACCGAGGAACTCCATAAGTTTTCGAAGGTTCTCTGTAAGGGTTCTACAAGCGCAACACTGTTTGTCCACAGAGAGGGACTCTCCGCCAATGCTCCTTCGGTTGAAGTGCTCAGCATAAGCTCTCTGTTATCAAAAATCATAAAGTGGCTCGGGAGCGTCTCTGCAAACCTGAGTCTGACAGATGTTCCTAACGAAGCTATTTGGTCTTCCATCATTCTCGGAAGTTTACCCTCTTCTTCGGGCATCTCGGTTATTATACGAATTTTCACGCCCTTCTTTGCAGCTGCCTCGAACAGTTCGGGGTAAGCGAACATGAATTGGCTGATTTTTTGCCTTGAAGAAACAACATCGATTTCGCTTTGTGCATTCTTAAAAGGAGAAATCATCTTACCGAGTATTGCGGCTTTTTCTGAAGTCAGTGAAAACAGCGTCTCTTCTTCTCTTATCATGGTTCTTCTGTTGATTGCATGAAAATTTCTCAGAAACTCTTCTTTTTTGACTGCTAAATCTGCCACTTTCTGGGTTGCCCTGCTCCGTTCATGTTTGACAAGAATATCGAGGGCGTCGTTGATAGGTATTGCGCGAATCTGTGTTGGTGCTCCAAGCACTCTTTCGATCAAACCCATTTTCTCAAGCTTGGGTAACGCTCGGTAAACGTCTTCTCTTCTAACTTGAGATACTTTTGAAACATGACTAATAGTAGTCAAACCCGATTTAGCTATTGCCAAGTAAATTTTGGCTTGATTAACAGTGAGACCGAAATCAGATAGCATGTCAATTTCCTTATCAGAAAACAGGGTAAATCCCTCTCAGCGTTTCCTCCAGTATGATTGTCCAAATAAGGTTTGGGTTCCGCTTATTTAAAAGACTCTATGACGCTCAGGTTGATGTTCACTTATAACTACGAGTTTAGCTATTCTTCAAAAAATAGAAGTGAATACAAGCTTTTGTTTTATTAAAAATTTCAGTGCTTTGGGCAACCTTTTTTCAGCTCTTTTTTAGGCTGACATTTGAAAAATCTCTTTTTGGTGTGTTGGATTTAAAGGTTTGAAGTTTGCGTGAGGGGAGAAAGGAGGAGAGAGGACCCTGCAAGAGGAAAGTGAATTCTCCAAACCTTTTTGATCCAACACTCAAAAAATACTTGCATGTGTCCAGCTCGTGAGAGCGCCATTCTCGAGAGAGGAAGGGGAGATTTTTGGGGTTTTTGCATTATATTCGCCTACCCATGAGCGGACACACGATAGTTTTATATGATATGTTGGATTTTTAAGTATGTGTGACTGTGGCGCTACAGTAACAGTGGTGCCATATCATGTAGGGGATGGAAAAAAATGTTAACTTCAGATGAGAACATCAAGATACTTTCGGATTTTGGACTCACGGCGAATCAAGCCAAAGTATACGTAACGATAGTTCATTTGGGTATAGCTTCTGTCGGTCAGATTTCAAAAATTTCAGGCGTGCGCAGAGAAGACGTGTACAGAGCCATGCCCAAGCTTGAAAAATTAGGCTTGATCGAAAGAGTATTGGGCACGCCTACCAAGATAAGAGCCATCCCCGTGGACGATGCACTTGACATCCTGATTAAGCACGAGAAAGACCGTGCAAGCCAAAAAGTGTCAGAGCTGGCGACTAAGAAAGAGGAGTTTCTGAAGAATTTCAAGAGAAACAGCGTCTTGCTCGAGGAAAAATCGGATTCTCAGTTTTCTCTAATCTCGGAAAGGGAGGCAATATTAAGTAAAGCCTCAGCCCTAGTCAGAAGTGCAAAAAAGGAAATCGACGCTATCTCCTCTAGGCAAAAAACAAGCGAGTTTATATTCGCGTTTGCGGATTTGCTGAAAAAAGCCATAAAGAGAGGCGTGAAAATTCGTATAATAACCGAGATGCCCGAAGAAGAAGACCATGTTCCCCGGATTATTGATGAGCAGCTTTCGCCGGGCGAATCGCTTAAACTAAAGTACGCGGAAAAGCTTCCGACTCACTGTTTAATGGTTGACGGCAAAGAGATGCTGGTCACCACGTCAACAGATGCTCGTCTTGCTGAACGTCCTTCTCTCTGGACAAACAGCGTCTCTCTCATCGAACCCTTGCAGAGGGAGTTCGAAGACGTGTGGCACACTTCAGTAAACAGGTCTAGCGTTAAAGCCGAAAACGAAACTGAGAAAGTTATGCGTTTTATCAAGCAATTAAAGCCGTCAGACCATGTTATTTTTGTTTATGAGACGCCTGAAGCTAAGTTCAACGTGCTTTTCAACTACCTTAAATACGGATTGGATAACGGTGAAGCTGCACTTTATGTTTGTTCTGAGGCAACACCTGGGCAAATAAAGAACGCCATGAAAAACTTTGGCATTGACGTAGGAGAACGTGAGAAAACGGGTGCTTTGAAGATTCTGCCTTACTCGGATTTCTATATTATAGATGGAAAATTTAGCATAACGAACACGTTGGATTTGTGGAGCAAGTTCTACAAGGAAGCCTTGAGAAAGGGATTCAAGGGACTTAGAGTGACCGGAGAGACAGCTTGTTTCTTTAAGTATAACATGGTCAAGGAGCTTGTCGAATACGAAAAGGCGCTACACAGAACATTGGAGATTCCCATGATTGCAATCTGCTCTTACCGTGTTGACAGGTTGAACAAGGTTGAAGACCCCATTAACCTGTACAGCGAATTGGCGAGAGCACATGGCACTGTTTTGTTCACGGGAATGGATCAATCGTTGGGTAGAATGGAGCTCAGAAAAGGTTAGACCTTTAAGTAATCATGGAAAGGTTTCCGCAGTAGCACGCTTAGATTTGTTCTCTTTTGGCAGTGGCATAGTTTTGGCTAGCTGTGAGAGTGTTAAGGGTCTATGGCGAATTTTATCGTTAAGGTTTATCAGGAAAGCGTCGGCTTCGGAGGGTTCCAAGAAAGGGAATTCTTTGAGGAGGTTTCTCTGTTGCATGTACGATGCATAGTCGGGGTAGTAAGCCATGACTACTCCGTCGTAGCCTAAGCCTATTCCTCGTTCAAGCATGACAATTCCACGTGCAGTTCTAGTTAAGCCTTCTTTGGTTGTTTGTCTTGCTTTCTCGAGTTCTTCTGGACTGAGTGTTTTTTTGAGTTTGACAAAGATTAAAGCCAGTATTCCGTAGCCGAGTTTGTTGAAGTCGGGTATTATAGTGTACTCTTTGATGTAGCCTTCCTTCTCTAATTTGTTAATCATTCGCGTGACAGTGGGCTGAGAAACTCCGACAGCTTTAGCTAATTCTCTGTCGCTTCTCCGAGAATTCTGCATCAACTCAGCGATTAGCTTTATCTCTGTTTCTTTCATGGAGTTATTCTCCTCTCTTTTCCCTAAATTTTCTCTGCTTTTGTTACCATATAATTTTTGTATTGTTTGAACCCTACTTTTGTGTATGCGCGTATGGCTGGAGTGTTCGTGGTTTCCACATGTATAAGAGCTAGGTTTGATTTCTTTAGGATTTGTTCCGCCAGAGCCGACACTATGGAAGTTGCATAGCCTCTGCCTCTATAATCTTCATGAGTAGCCACTGTGTTAATGTTACTTGCCCAGTCGTCGATTCGTGTGCCGCCTATTGAGACCAGTTTTCCATCTGTTTTTATTCCCAACCAGAGGCGTTCCTTCATTCTCTCCGCGATTTGCTGTGTGTTGATTTCCCCCCACCAACCAAAATTACATGCTCTCATCAAAGCCGCTATGTCTTCAGCATCATTGGCGAATAGCCTAACTAAGTCGTGTCTTATTTGTGGAGTTTCTTCTCCCTTTCTTAGTGCCATTACTGTGAGCCTCCTAGGTTCTTCTTTCACCGTGTATCTGCTGGGAAGCTTGAACGGAACGTATTCAATAGGTGTGGTTATCATGATTTTGTCGAGGTCTAGTTGTGCTAAGAGAGTCTTAATCGCCTCGTTACTGCCTCTTAACTGTGCCATGGCATCGTGGTAAACCAGCATAATTCCTGCAATCTTGCCTTTTTCATCTAGTGCCAAAGTGACCTTGGAATTGGGTGCATCGTATTTTACGTCTAGGATGAAGAAGTAATGGTCTGGAACATTCGCGTGGATGTGTTGCCAAAACAATGGCTCGGTTTCTGCATTTAGCTGTGTTATTTTCATTTGAAACGCATCCACGCAACTGTTGAAGTTTACGCGAAATATATGTTTCTTTTGGTTATAGCTGCTAACATTTTTAAACCTCTACACATTAGCGAAATCTTGGGGAAAACATGGGAAAGACCATTGAAGTCTATGTTAATGTCAAAGAGGTTATCACACAGACATCGTTGGAAGGCAGACCCATCACTGGCGCCAGCGATGTTCACTACTGCTCTGTTAAAGAGATATCGAAAACCGAGAAAATCATATCGGAAGAAGAAAAGGCAGCCTTAAGGCTTGTTGAAACACTCTGCGAAGATAAAGATATCAAAATCCAAATCGTTAATGTAGCAAGTCTGAAGGGAAAGCTAAAAGCACGGCGAAGGGGCGTGAAATCCACGCCTACCATAGTCGCGGGCAACAAGCACTTGGTCGGAGTGCCTAAAAGAGAGGAATTTAAGGCTCTTCTTGAGCAATGACTGTGTTTTTGGCTTTTGTTTAGAAATTCTGCTCCAAAATCCGAATTTTACTTGCACAACCCTTAATGTAATCATTGCCCAAGCCTTTTGTAAAGATGTGACCAGAAAATGGGGCGCTATGTAGGAAAATATGGCAAATGCAAAAGATGTGACAAAAGACTCGCCACCGAAAAGGACCAATTATGCGACAGTTGCCGCTATATGGGTCTCTTAACCAGCCTTCTGGAAGAACGTACATTACAAGCCAAATAGCCCCTACAATTTTTTCTATTTTTCTTTAGAAAGATATTTACACCTTTACCGACTTCTTAATAGAAATCAAAACTACTAAAAAAAGGGGAAAATTCATGGATAAGAACATTATAGACTATTGTTTGGAATACGCAAAGAGCAAAAAAGTGGACTATGCTGAAGCAAAGGCGCACGATACAAACGCAGAAAACCTAGTGCTCAAAAACGGTATCCTAGACGCCTACGCCGCCGCGCTTGACAGCGGATTCTACGTGAGAATACTGGCAGACGGAGGCTTGGGATTCGCCTCATCAAACAAGTGGACGAAGCAGGAAGCACAAAAAACCGTAGACACCGCTTACAAAATGGCTAAAAGCGCCAAACGCAAAGACAAGATAAAGTTCGAAGCAGAAAAAGCCGTCAAAACCACGTGGGAAGTCAAACAGAAAAAGAAAATCGAAAACGTCTCCTCAGAGGACAAGATAAACAAACTCTTAGAAATAGACAAAGCCATAATGTCCCAAAAAGCCACAGTAGCCGCCAGAATGCTAGTTCTCAACCTCTTCTCGGCTGATAAATACTTCGTCAACACCGAAGGCTCAATCATCTCTTCATTCGTGCCAAAAATAAACTTCCAAGTCTTTGGCATTACGGTGGTTGACCAGGGCAAAATGGAGCAGTTGACCTTCAAAGAATGGGGCTACAGCGGCGGCTGGGAAGCGTTCGACCTATGGAAACTCGAAGAAGCCGTGGCTAAAGAAGTAGAAGTCTTGCAGCGAGTGCTCAGAGAAGGCAAACCCGTTAAACCAGGCAAAATGGACCTCATCTGCGGACCAGAAGTCGCGGGCATAGCGAGTCACGAAAGCTGCGGGCATCCGATGGAAGCCGATAGAATCCTCGGAAGAGAAATGAGCCAAGCAGGAAGGTCATTCATCTACCAAGGCGGACCTTACTGGATAGGCACAAGAATAGGCTCAGACAAAGTCACGATTATCGACGACCCAACCATAGAAAACAGTTACGGCTACTACCTATACGATGACGAAGGCATCAAAGCTCGACCACGCTTTCTCTACAAGAACGGCAAAATCAACGAGTTCCTCCAAAACCGCGAAACCGCGGCCAAACTCGGTACAAGAAGCAACGGCGCATCACGATCAATGAACTACGACCGAGAACCCATCGTACGCATGGCAAACACTTACCTGCAACCAGGCGATATGAGTGATGAGGAAATCTTCGAAGACGTCAAGAACGGCGTTTACATGCACAGCTTCACCGAGTGGAACATTGACGACGTAAGGTTCAACCAGCGCTACATCGGAAGGGAGGCTTACTTCATAGAAAACGGCAAACTCAAAGGACCCGTAGCCAGACCAGTCATTGAGACCACAACTCTAAACTTCTGGATGGCAGTTGACGCGGTTTCAAAGAAAATCGACTTTGTAAGCGCCACCTGCGGAAAAGGCGACCCAAGCCAGGGCGCACCAGTTTATACTGGTGGTCCCTTGTGCCGTTTGAGGAGGGTGTTCATCAAATGAGCGAAGTAATGACGAAGACAGAAGCTGTAGTGAAGAAGGGCAAAGCATTAGGCGCAGACGAAGTGTTGGCCAGCACTGTGTTCGGCGAGTATAGACAGTCAAGGTTCAGTAATAATCAGGTGGACATCGGCGTGGCATGGGACGACTACACAACGGGCGTACTGTTAACATGGAAGAAACGCATAGTCGCCACCCAAATCAAGAACTTCCAAAACGTAGACGCCACGATGGAGCGTCTGTTCAAGCTCGCCAAGGTTTCAAAAGAAAACCCCATGTACGGCGGAATAGCGCAGGGCAAGTTCAAGTACGCTAAGCCTATGGGCGACAAAGCCATAAGAGACGTCGAAGACCCGTCGGGTTACATCTATGAAGCCATCGAAGCCGCAAGGAAAGAGGTGGGCAAAGACATAGACAGCGGCGGCATACTCTTCACAAAATACGAACAAACCTACCAAGTCTCCTCAGAAGGACCCCAAGGAACGGATGAAAGGTCAGCCATCGAATTGTCCATACGCGCGTTTTTGCAGAGAGATGCCTCAGGGCACGGAGTGGAATGTAACTCTTCACTCAACGGATTCAAACCCGCACGTGCCGGAGAAAAAGCCGGCGAAATCGCGAAGATGGCTAAAAACCCAAAAACTGGCAAGGCTGGTAAATTCGACATAATCTTTGACCCGTTGTTCTTCGGATCTGTCATCGGTACGTATGGGTTTATGGGCTCTGCTTTCTACGTTATGGCTAAGATGTCAGTGTTTGCCGACAAACTTGGGAAGAAAGTTGGCCCCGAAATTGTGACGATGCGCGATAATCCTGGAAAGCAGTCGGTCAACAACCGCATTTTCGACGATGAGGGTGTGCCAGTGAAAGAAACTGTTTTCATAGACAAAGGCGTGCTGAAGACCTATTTCCACAACACGACCACGGCGAAGCTCTTCAAGACCCAGACCACGGGGCACGCGGGCATCGTTACGCCTATGCCTTGGAGTCTCGAATTAGACCCGGGCGACGTGACCAAAGACGAGTTGTTCAAGGATTTAAAACGAGGCTTGTACCTCACGAACACGTGGTACACGCGGTTCCAAAACTTTGCTACGGGCGATTTCTCAACCATACCGCGAGACGGTATCTTCCTCATAGAAAACGGCGAAGTGAAAGAGTCTTGGAAGGAAATCCGCCTCAGCGACAACGTGCTTAATCTTCTGGCGAACTTTGCTGGAATCTCCAAAGAGCGACAACAGGTGCACTGGTGGCTTGAGGCTGAACCGCCATCGCTTTCGCCCTATGTGCTGGCGAGGAATGTTCAGATAACGCGTCCAGAGTAGCTTAAACAGGCTACATCTTCTTTTTCTTTTTTTTAGCGTTTTAGCGTTTTTTTGTTATTATTCGCTGGACAAAGTAGGCTAGGATTATTATCAAAGCCACTATGGCTGATACGCCGGAAACTGTGATGATTATTGTGTTGTCTGTCTCCATAATGAATGCTAGGGACACCGCCAAGAGAAACACGCCTATGAAAAGATTGGCGTTGCTTCTTAAAAACCCAGAAAATTCCTCACGAATGGCTCTTGAGTATCTAGTCAGCAAAATCAGCATCGATACGAACGCTAAGAACATGATTATGACGGTGTAGGTGAGGTCGGTCCAGTAATCGCCTAAAGTGAGCAAAAGTCCAACCTCGTCTCCTATTAGGCCTCCGCCTGCGCCGAAGAGAATGGCGGCAACGCGGCTGATTCTCTCGTCCTCATAGCTGATTCCCAGCCAACCGCCTATAGCGAGCATGGCTAATCCGTACCAGAAATGATGAATGTGAAGACCGCCACTGACAAGAACTGTGTCAGGGAAAAAGGTGGTGAATGTTCGGGCTATTATGAAAGAAACTATGAACGCTATTAAAGCCAGTATTGAAAGGTTAGGTCTTGTCTTCACCTTTTCTCCTATGCCTATGTCGTTGCACACTCCAGAGGATAGGTGTAAACTTTTTACTTATCAAAATATTTGAAATCTGCTATGCGTTCCTCTCTTTCTTTCTTGTGGTTCAAGTAAATTGGGCATCTTTGGTGAACGCATTGTTTTGTGAAGAATTCGTTCCAGTAGCTTCTCTCGTCGAATGTGCAGGCATGAGCGATGGGTCGCCAGTTGAACCGCCAGCAAGTCATCTTCGCCTTAAACGCGGGACATGGGTCACATTTTCTGGGCTCAACTCCGCAGCCTGGATTGACTATCCAGCAGATGTCTTTTTCTTCCATTTGGGCGTTCTCCACAAAAGAATTCGGTTGATTGGAGTATTTAAATTAACGTGTTAAAAAGATTAATCTCGACGCTGACGCTTATTATTTCAGGAAGGGAGAAATGTCAGCCATAGTGTCTCTGGGCACGTTAGGCGCCACGGGTTTTCTCGTAGGATACGCCATCAAAAAACTGGTCAAACTATTCCTTTTTCTCGTCGGCTTGTTTCTCTTGGCGCTCGTGAGTTTAGAGTACATGGGCGTGATAAAAATTTACTACGACAAACTCGGCGAAGCATTAGTCAACGCTTTAATGGGTTTGCAGGGATTTTTACCCCAAATTCTGCCAGTATTGTCTGGCTTATTCTATTCTCTCAGTTTCGGCGCAGGATTCCTACTGGGTTTAATGAAAGGATAAGTCGTGAAGGAAAAAGTGAAGATGGAAACAGCAGAAGCAGAACGCATCAAAAAACCCAAACTGCCCAAGAAACGATTTCTCAAAAAGCGAGTGAAAAGAAAATAGGGTAAGCTTTTTCAAAACAAACCTAAAATAGCACGCTTTGCACGTATACTTTTCCCGCGTCTAAGATTCGTGGGAGAAAATCACATTTGAACCATAACCCCGATGCTCTTATCAGTCTTAATCCGAACCCGCTTGTTAGGCATTTGGGAAAATTGCCCATGGACTTCACAAAAGAAGACCTGATAAAATTTGTCAAAGACAAAGAAGTAAGAATGATAAATCTCTGTCACGTTGCAGAGGACAACAGGCTTAAGACGTTAAACTTCGCCATCGGCAACGAGAATCATCTTAACGAGATCCTAGACCATGGCGAACGGGTGGACGGCTCAAGCCTATTTTCTTACGTGGAGCAAAACAAAAGCGACGTCTATATAAAACCAAAAGTCAAAAAGGCATTCCTAAACCCCTTCAACACTTCGCCTACGCTGAATATCATGTGTGGCTATTTTGATGAGAAAGGAAACCCGCTTGAAATAGCACCCCAAAACATTCTCCTAAAGGCACAGGAAAAACTGCAAAAAGACATGGGTATAGACTTGAAAGTTTTGTGCGAACTCGAATTCTACATAATAACTAGGCAAGAAATAGAAGCACTGTATCCTGGTACGTCGCAGAAGAATTATCAAGAATCCTCGCCGTTTGTGAAATTTGAACAAATACGAAACGAAATTCTGACCACTCTGGCCGCAGCTGGGTTGCCCGTAAAGTATGGACATGCAGAAGTTGGTATGCTGCAAAAAGAGAGCAACCTCATGGAACAGCACGAAGTCGAACTTCAACTGGAACCGCCAGAAGACATGGCTGACCATGTTTCCATAGCCAAATGGATGATAAGAAACATAGGTGCCAAACACGGCGTTGAAATCAGTTTTGCCCCTAAGCTTATGTACGGACACGCGGGTAGCGGCATGCACGTGCATATTTCTGCAACCAAAAATGACGAAAGCATAATGACCAGCACGGATAGAAAGCTAAGCGATGAAGCTAGAGCGATGATTGGCGGAGTGTTAAAGTTTGCACCGAGCCTAACCGCCTTCGGCAACATGGTTCCCACATCCTACCTGCGCCTCGTTCCGCGACAGGAGGCACCGACGAATGTTTTCTGGGACTACAAAAACCGCGAAGCACTTATCAGAGTTCCACTAGGCTGGCAGATTGAAGAAAACGGAAAACATGAACACATGCAAACTTTCGAGCTGAGACTGCCAGACGGTTCGGCAAATGTTTACCTTCTTCTCGCGGGGATTCTCATGGCGGTTGATTACGGTTTGACTAACAAGGAAACAGCGCTTCAGATTGCGGATGAAACCTTACTGGAAGCCACCAAGTTCAAAAGAGACAGCGTAAAAAGCCTCCCCACATCTTGCTACGAATCGGCTAAACTACTCGAAAAACACAGAGAACGCTATGAGAAAGGCCATGTGTTCCCCAGACGAGTGATTGACGGAGTAATCCAACGCTTAAGACAATACGACGACCAAAACCTAAGCGAAGAATTAAGAAAAGATAGCCAAAAAGCAAATGAAACAACAAAAAAATACCTTCACTGCGGATAGAACCACGGGTTCTCTGGTCATATTTGGATCCTATTTGGATCCTAGTAGTATCATATATGGAAGAGGGTCTAGAGAAACGCCGCGCAGATACACACAGAGAAAAAACCCGCATCTTGATTATGGATTCACAAAACCTTAAAACCCTCTATAATCACTATTTACCTAAGAAATCGTTTCTGGAGAAGCAACAAAAACTTGGAGTTAAGCCGACAAAAACTCCGCGAACAAACACTCACCCGCTTCAAATACGTCAGAACATGCGTGTTGGCAAGAGAATTATGCTTACTCGTGAGAAGCAACCGTGTGGCGTTAAATAAAAACGACGTCAAAGAATGTTGTATGCTCATTTCTAAACTCTGCAAAGAATCAGGCTGCCAAGAGCAAAGCGAACTCTGCCAAAAAGCCATAGAAGCACTAAACAACGACGAAGAAAAATACCTCGAAACCTGCCAACAAAGCTGCGTAAAATGCGGCGAAGCCAAAACCCCAGTCAACAAAAAAAACACATACGTAGCCTAAAACCACCCTAGAAAACCTTAAAAAATCTGAACTATTATTCTAAACACTCTCAACTCGAGGTACCATAAAATGTTCATCGCACCATTTGTCGCATCACCACTTCCCGTTGTTCGCCACATGCTAGAACTCGCACAACTAAAACAAAACGAAAACTTCTTCGACATGGGCGCCGGCGACGGAAGAACAGTAATCATGGCCGCAAAAGACTTCGGCGCCCAAGCAACAGGCATCGAACTAAGAGAAGATTTAGTCCAAAAAGCAAATGCAAACATACGCGAACTAGGACTCGAAAACCGTGTAAGCATAATCCAAAGCGACATGTTCTCAATCGACTTGCATCCTGCAGATGTGGTTTATCTTTATCTTACGACCAGCGCCAACGAAAAAGTGAAACCCAAACTCGAAACCGAACTCAAAACCGGCGCAAGAGTAGTTTCACACGATTACGAAATCATAGGCTGGAAACCACTAAAAATAGAAAACTTCTGCGAAAACCCAAAACTCGGCTACCCTTCACACACAATTTACGTCTACAAAAAAGAATAACTTCTCAACGCTAACATGCTTAAAGGCGAAAAAACCTATGCCACCGTTCAAAACAACTTACCGCGTAAGCTGGGTTGACACAGACGCAGCACAAGTGGTACACTTCTCAAACTACTTCCGAATCTTCGAAAAAACAGAAGAAGAAATGTACACACAACTGGGACTCTCCTTCAACGAAATACGACGAAAATACAACTTCTGGCTGCCCAGAGTAGAAACCTTCTGCAGATTCAAGGCACCAGCAAAATTTGGCGACATACTTGAAGTCAGTTTAACCATTGAAGAAATCATGGACAAAGCCGTCAAATACGGTTTTACCATAATCAACAAAATATCTGAGCAAATGGTTGCGGAAGGCTATGTTGTAATTGTTGTCGCCGACAAGAAGCTTGGGCATGCGGTCAGCATCCCGAAAGAACTCGCTGAAAAACTGGAAACGTACAAAAAAACGTGACAGAGGCTTTTTATATTTTTATGAGATAAAACATTTAAACAATCATGCACAATAAGAACAAACGGTGAAAGGTTTGCAAGCCTACATACTAATAACCACAGAGCCCGCAAGGGTTTGGGAAGTCGCTGAAGCCGCGTTAAAGATTGACGGCGTGAAAATGGCTCACGCAGTTACTGGCTCATACGATGTTATAGCTTTCGTGGAAGCGCCCAAACTCGACACGCTCGGAGACATTCTGGGCAAAATTCTATCAATACATGGCGTGCTGCACACTCAAACGGCGATTGTAATGCCTGAAAGGCTTTGAACAGCCGTCTTTAAGCTCAGGCGTTTTTTGGAAACTATTTAAAACTGTCTTTGCCTTTATTATAGTGGTTGTAGCGCATGTTTTCGAAAGCGGGGGTCACTGAGAAGGGGGCAGTGTTTCTTGGTAAGCATGTGGCTTGTGACGCTTTTGATGACGCCCGGCCTGTGCGGGTGGTTACTCATGCGCATTCTGATCACATGTTGGGTTTGCGGCAGAGTCTGATGCAGTGTGAGAGTTTGGTGATGACGCCTGCGACGAAGGATTTGATCGATGTGATGATGGGGCCGCTTTTTTTGATGATGGGTAATGTGAAGGCTTTGGATTATGATGAGGATTTGGTTTTTGAGGATGACACTTTGCGTTTGCATTTTGTGGATCATATTTTGGGTGCGGCTCAGGTGCTTGTTAGAGATGCCGAAGGAGCGCGGGTTCTTTATACGGGTGATTTTCGGTTTCGTGATACGCCTGTGCTGGATTGTGATGTGTTGGTTATTGAGGCTACTTATGGGAATCCGAATCGTGTGAGAAAGTTTGATGAGAATGTTGAGGATTTGTTTGTTTCGTTGGTTGAAAGGGGCTTGAAGCAGGGTTCTGTTTATGTGTTTGGTTATCATGGTAAGCTGCAGGAGACGATGCAGATTTTGCATGATGCGCATGTGAGTGTGCCTTTTGTTGTGCCGGAGAAGGTTTTTCATGTTTCTAAGATTTGTGAGCGTTATGGGATGCGTTTGGGTAGGTTTTTGCTTTCTACGGGTGAGCAGGGTAAACGTGTTTTGGATGAGGGTGGGCCTTGTGTGGCGTTTTATCATATGAGTTCTATGCGTCGTGTGGGTGGTGATGCTTTTCGTGTGTGTGTTAGTGGTTGGGAGTTTTCGTCTTTGTGCAGGCAGGTTGGAGAGAAGGAGTTTGTTTTGGCTTTGAGTGATCATTCTGATTTCAATGGGCTGCTACAGTATGTGGCTGAGAGTAAGCCGAAGTTTGTTGTTACCGACAATTTTAGGGTTGGGGATGCTGAAATCTTAGCTAGAGAGATTCAAAAGAGGCTGGGAATCAAAGCAGTTGCGCTTCCGCCTTGATTTTTCTCTGCGTGTGTATCTGCTCTGCGCTTCTCTAGACCCGGTTCACTATATGATCCAAATACGATACAAATATGCCCAGCACTTTTTGTCACTTTTTAGGTTTGTGTGGTTTTTTGTTCTTCTGGCATTTTGGTTTTGTTGAAGAATATCCAGAATAGGGCTATGGATACTATGTAGAATGTGCCTGCGAGGAAGAATGGTGCTGCTAGTAAGCCTATGCCCATTAGTGATGCGCCTATGCTTGTGCTGAGTGCGTTGGGTAGGCGCCAGAAAGCCGCGCTTACGCCTGATGCTGCGCCTCGTTCGTCTTCTGCTACTAAGCCCATTATCATTGACTGTTGCAGTGGGGCTGCCATGTTCATGAGGAACGCTCTTACCGTGTACACGAAGCTGGCGGAAAGGTATTCTGGTTGCAGTGGCGTGAGGAACATGAACAGTGTGGAGAATCCCTGCGTCAGCACGATGGCGTTCACTAAGCCAAACTTCTTAGCCAAAGGTGGAGAAGCTAGCGTCGCCACGCCGATGACTATGTTTGCGATGCCTAGGATTGGTCCGCTTATGGAGTCTCCTACACCGTATTGTGCTTTTAGCCACGCAGTCATCAGCGGTACCACCATGCCTGCGCCGAAGGCTACGATGGCGCTGGCTAGAATGTATTTTATGATGACTCTTGCTGATTTTCTGGGCATCATATCTTCTAGTCTTGATAGTTGTGTGTGCAAGCGGCGGTGCCATGATTTTTTGCCCGATTTGTCTTCTGTGCTTTTTTGGGTTTTTTTGAGGGTTTTTGATTCGGTGATTTTGAGCATGAATAGTGTTGAGCTTAGGCTGAGTGCGGCGAGTGTGACGTAGAGTATTGTGTGGCTTTGGGATTCTGTGAAACCCGCGGATTCGAAGAATGCAACTGATAGTAGTATGATGCTGCCCATGCCAAAGGCTATGTTTCCGACGAAACCGAACAGGGAGAATATGCTCGTTCTTCTTTGGTTTCCGGCTTTTTCTGCTATTAGTGCGTTGCTTGAAGCTGAGAATGCGCCTTCTGCGATTCCTTCAATCAGCGCTGCGATTAGCAGGATTGCTAGGTTCGTGGTTAACGCAAATAGTGCGATTACGCCGCTGGCTACTACGTTGCCTATTATGTAGAGTTTTTTTCTTCCGTATCTGTCAGCTGCGATGCCTAGGGTTATGCTTGAGATGAATGTGGAGACGCCCATGAGTGTGAAGACGATTCCCGCGAATTCGATTGATATGCCTTGAACATATCTGAGGAAGTATGATAGGTCCATGAAGAACATGCCGAATGCTAGGCTGGGCAGTATGGATTGTATGATTAAGTATTTCGCCTCTAAGGACATGCCCCTGTAATCGTCGAACACTCTTTTAGCTCTCCAAAGTTGCCAAACTATTAACACGCTGGTATATAACTCGATTTGACTGTGTGTTGTCGGCGCAGTCTCTAGACTATTCTATTAGAACCCAAATATGCCCAGCACTTCGTGGGCTTAGTGGGCGGTGAGAGCACACAACAGAAGACTAGACCTTTCTATTAGGCGAGAATATGCAGTGGGTTTTTTGGTTGTCTGTTTTAGTGAAACGGTGGGTGTGAAGTTTTATATGCTTTGGGTTCACAGATGTTTAAAGTCTATTGTGAAGGAAGTGGAGAGTTGTGGAAGATTGGAGGATAAAGATTTCTGTGCTGTGGCTGTTTTATACGGTGGCTTTTTTGGCGGTCTTGAGTTTGGGGGCTTTTGAGCCAGGTGCGATAGAGCAAGTAATGGCGGGAGAAATTGGCGGCATCAAAATAACACCTGAACTGCTGCTGACTCTCGCAATCTTAATCCTAGTACCGTTGATAATGGCTTTCTTGTCATTGACCCTGAAGGGTTCGATAAATCGCTGGGCAAACATCGTCGTGGGCGTAGTCTTTGTCGTCCTTCAGCTCATTGCGTTGGGTGAAGCTGTGGCTACACCAGTTGCATGGGAGATACTGATGGAAATTTCAAAAGTTGTGGCTCCAGCACTGATAGTCTGGTACGCATGGAAGTCAAAACAAAAAGCATAAGCCCTTAATTATAAGGATTCCTCGGGCTTTCTGTCAGACGTATCCTTTCTTTCAATAATAGTCATAGATCGTGACATTCCTCTCAGATATTTGGAAGTAGTGAAAAGAATGTCTTTCAAAGGCTAGACCAACTAGCTTGAGGCTGTGACGTGGAACCATGTTTTCCTTTCGTATCTCAGATACATCCTAACAGCAGAGTCTCTTCATCAACCAACGTCTCAAAAGAGATGAATCTTTGTTTTATCTGAATCTTTTTTTGAGTGCTTTCCTTTCTGCGTCTAGGACTAGTTCGTAGAAGTGATCGGTTGGTGTTGGTTCTTGTTTAAGCACTTTTTCCACGTCAACAGCTCTTACTCTCCTTGCAGACAAGGCAATAGCCGCGGGCTTACCATACTTCAACAGTAACCGTGCCGTGTCCTTAGAATACACCTTGATTTCCTCTTCCCGTTTTGTTAGTTTCATGCCACTCTTATCGATTAAGGATTGAACCTGCTCCTCCTCCAAACGCAGCACACCAAGCAACGGCGAACCACATCTTGGGCACGTAGGCTTATCGGGAAGGTCTTTGATGCGAATCATCTCCGAATAATCCCAACTCTGCGTGCAAACAAACGTGCGCACCTCGTTCAACAGCCTCGCCTTCGCAGATTCCACCAGCAACAAGCGCATCTTTTCCGATGGAATCAAATCCGTCTTCATACTCACCCGCTCCAAACCCACACGCGCCACAGGCGAAGCCACACCACCCGTATCTATTTTTTTGACTTCAATCTCACCCCGTCTAAGCATCTCCACAACCTGAATCGCCTTCTCCATGTCCAAATCCTTAGTAAAAGTCTCCTTAAGGGCTTCTTCATGAATCACCGTACCCTCAAAACTCTTCATAAGACTACGAAGGCTAACATTACTAAAATCAACCCAACGCTTCAAAGCACCAAAACGCCTCGCCACATGAATCATCCTTCGCTTGAACATGCCCGTCTTCACAGTAGCCCTTGTCAACTGCTCCCGAATCGCATCATCAGACATAGCCTTAACCTCATCTATGAGGCTAATCAAGCCATCAGCCTTCAAAGTGCCCATAGTCTGGAAAAATATCCGATAAGGATCATGCTGCACAGCCACACTATACCCCGTGCGCTCAGAAATCAAATGCCCCAACAACTGCGCCACCGCACGATTAGCCAAAGAACCAAAATTTGCGTGAAGAATCACAAACTCCTCCCAATCCTCCAAAACCAAACGCTTGTCAGTGGGCACTAAGAAGCCCTTGTTCACGTGCTCAAAAGTCTCCCCCAAAGCCCGCCCAATAGTGTCAGCATCGGCAGGATATTTCTCCGAAAGCAACGCAGCAACCGCTCTTGGCGACTCACCCTTCTTAACATGCTCCTCCACAAAACCCCTAATCCGCGCCACCTCCTGCGACACTTCAAAAGGCACAGGAATCTCCTCACCAATCCAACTTGGAATGGCACCAGACGGGTCCTGAACGGGCTTCACATGAATCTTATCACCATAAACATGCACTATACTCCACGGGCTGCCACGAATAACAAACTTCACCCCAGGCTTGGCATACTCGGCTACAAAGGCTTCGTCCAAAACGCCCACAGCACTATTCGTCGAATCGTCTATGACCAAATACTGCTTCTCAACAGGAATCATCGACAAATTATCAAAATAATACTCATACAACGGCTGAGTACGCCTCGGCTTAAGCGCCAACTGATCCTCAAAAGAAACCCAAGCCAACCGCGGAAAACGCGAATGCATGTACGAAAAAACTTTAGCGACATCCTCCTCTGTCAAGTCTTTATAGGGATAAGCCCGCTTGAACAGTTCGTTGACTTCATAAAACGACAACCGCCTCTGCTTCATCAACATACCAGCAATCTGATGCGACAAAACATCATACGGCTTACTGGGAATCTGCACGGGCTCCAACTCCTCATTAGGCGCCATACGCGCAATCACCAGCGCCTCCAAAGTGTCATCAGAATCCATCGTTATAATAATCCCATTCGCCACACGACCAACCCGATGCCCACTCCTGCCCACTCTTTGAATAAGACGGGTCACCTGTCGCGGACTCATGTACTGAATAACCAAATCAATCCTGCCAATATCAATACCCAACTCCAGAGAACTTGTTGCAACTAAGCCCTTCAATTGCCCCTCCTTCAACCCACGCTCGGCTGCAATACGAGAAGGCTTGGCCAAGGAGCCATGATGAATAGAGACTGGAAAATCCACATCCCACACCTTAAACCTACTAGCCAAAACCTCAGAAATAGTTCTCGTGTTCGTGAAGAGAATTACCGACCTGTGCTTCTCAATGTAATCACGAATAATACGCAGCCTAGCAGCAACTTCGGGATGCGTATAAAGCTGCGAAGCCAACTCATAATCCTGCGCTGATGGCTGCGGAAACAAAATCTGCAACTTAATCATCCTCGCCACGGGCACACGCACAATTTCCACTGGTCTGTCAACGCCTACCAAAAACTGAGCCACTTCTTTCGGACTGCCGATGGTGGCGGACAAACCGATAAGCTGAAACTCCTGACGCGTAATAAGCCTCAGTCTTTCTAGCGCCAATGCGAGTTGGCTACCTCGCTTGCTGTCGGCCATCTCGTGCACTTCATCGATGACTACCCACCTTACCTGTTGCAGATGCTGCCGCAGCAGCCAGCCAGAGAGTATAGCTTGCAAGGTTTCTGGTGTGGTGATTAGCACGTCTGGTGGGCTACGCGTTTGTCTCGTGCGTTCTCTCTGCTCAGTATCCCCATGCCTCACAGCTAACCTTATGTCAAGATTATTGCACCACCACTCAAGACGTTCTAGCAAGTCACGGTTTAATGCGCGCAGAGGAGTCACGTAAAGAACCTTAATGCCATGACCACGGTCAGGCAGTTGAATAAGCATGTTGAAAACTGGCAGTACCGCCGCCTCGGTCTTTCCCGTCGCTGTGGGAGAAATTAAGAGCACGTTTTTTCCCTCAAGAATCTTAGGAATAGTCTCAGCCTGAGGCTCGGTGGGCTTCAAAAACGCCTTCTGCTCAACAAGCCTGCGAATAGGCTTCACAAGTAAATCAAAAACTGTCTTTTCCTTTTCACTCAATAGTTTTGCCTCGGGTGGCATGCAATATTGACAGATGCCTAAGTAAAAGCATTTTGGAAACATGGGACAAGCGTGATTTTGATATGAAAAGTGCTTTCTCGATGTTTTATGTTCAACATTGATAAATCCATGTTGATTTGCAATGTTTGATGGTTGATTATTGATGGTATCTTTACATGCCCAGACTTTCATCTGCGCTGTTTTTCTGTGAATTTTTACAGTTTCTTGTCAATTTTTTCTGATTTTGTGGTTCATGGAGTATCATAAATTTTTTATCTGGAATTGTATAAACAATGATGCTGCAAATTAATGGAGGGAAATGAATGCCTAAATGTCCTAAATGCGGAGCTGAATCTCGCAACCCCACTAAGACTTGGAAGATGGCTGGACGCCCAGACAGTCAGGGCAAAAGAATGCAGCTAGAAATCGGTCTCTTCAGCTGCCCCAACTGTCACAAACCATTCCGAGTCGTCCTGAACAAGAAAAAGATTTAAACAAAAACATCTCCTTCGCCCTCTCCTCCTTTTTATTTCTCTGAACCTAAGTTATCTGATGTCGGCTTATTTCTTCGTATTCGAGAAGCTATAAAAACCGCCAGAAACAGCACAGCAGAGGCAGTGGCAAACCAGAACCCCAACTCAAATCTGTTCATCCGCAGTTCAGGATACACGTTTAACAGTTGATTGAAAGCCCACATACAAGAAACCGAAACAGCACCGTAAATCCCAGACAGGAGAGACCAATAAGGCGCAAACCTGTCTCTCAAGCAGATTGCCGCGACCGCCGACAAGATAGTAAGAAACTGAGTTGCAAACATCAAGATAATCACGCCCTCCCAAACACCGCCGTAACTCATACCTACAGCGCGCCAATAATCACTGAACCAATACTGCTCTCCCTGCGATACAGCGCCTGGAAACTCCCGCCATACATACGTGTCAGTTGCCTTAAAAGACCACAAGGTTGCGATTTTGGCTTGAACTTCAGGGATGCTGCTGATGCCTTCTACACTAAGAAAGGGAAAGAAGACTGAAACTCCGAACAGAACACATGCGAGCCCCGTTAACGACCGCAACACGATTCTCCTCAACCTAGCCACCCCAAGAAAATTGCGGCATTGCAGAGCTTAATATGACTGATGGGTACTGAAAAACAGAAAAAGAGGTTGCTTGAGACGTTTTTGCCTATAAGCGTTAAGTTTTTAATTATCTGTTCTAACAGTTGTCAAGGCGAAACTTGAATGAGCACCCGCTTAAAGCTTAAAAAACTGCTCAAGAACGAGTGGATAAGAACAGGTATCATGCTCGCAGTTGTCTTAATAGCCTTTTTTTCCTTCTGGTTCGGCATAAGATATGCTTTAGCCACTGATTATCCTTTGTTAGCCGTGGCTTCGCCGAGTATGGTTCCTACTTTAAACGTGGGAGATTTGATAGTGGTTCATGGCGTGTCAAATGCGTCTGAGATTTACACGAATTACGGTAACGGTGACATCATTATTTTCCATACTTATCTGCCAGGCGGACCAAACCTTCGACCAGGCTATCCAGACGAGCTTATCGTTCATCGCGCTATAAACAAGACTCTGAAATATGACAGTTACGTAGGAAGGGAAGTTTGGTATTTTACGACGCTAGGTGATAACAACAAAGATGCTGTGGACAGGTGGCCTGGCACAAATTACGATGGCGAACCAGATTACTATATAGTCGGTAAAGTTGTTGGCACTATCCCTTACGTTGGTAGCATTCCACTCTTCATTCGGACGCCCACGGGCATTGTAACAGTTGTGGTTCTGATTATTCTGGTTCTCATCGTCGAGATTCTTTATTCATATTTTAAAGAAAAACGTAAGCCTCCGACTGAAGCACAATCTTAGGCTGTTAGGACTTTGGTGTTGCGCTTTCTTTGTTTCTTCGTACCCATTGTGCTCATTTCAACTGAGTGGGCTTTGTAAAGCTCCTGCATGTACCACGCTCTGTCATGCGCATAATAAAGTCCCAGCCCCACCCCATAAATCACCAGTGTAATGCCGCTGAGGGTTAAAGTCAAGCCTAAAACGCCGCTGGGTTCCGGTGCGAAATGATATGGGAAAAACAGAAACCAGTCGGGTGTGCTAGAAGTTGCTAGTGTTTCTAGAACGCCGCCAACGAAGAAAATTGCGCCGGCGATGAACATGAGATAAGCGAACATTTCCTTGTGGCGTGATTCCTCTGCCTTTTCGTGCAGGTAATCCCGTATGGACAACTTTAATCCTCAGTTTTCCTAATAGCCTCACGGCGTATGTAAGGATTCTGACAGAACAATACTTATTCAAAATACCGCACAGCGGATTCAAGTGAAAGGGCTAAATCTCTGAATTTCCGCTTTTAATATTGTGATTCATCATGCCCGCTGAAGAAAGCATCGGAAAATTCAAAATAAACCCTTACAAAGAAAACGGGAAAGTTCTGATAAGCAAAACAGAAAGCAAAGCGAACCTGAAGGAAAGTATTCTGAAAGCAGTTGATTTAATCGGTGGCTTTGGAAAGGTCGTTGAAAAAGGTGACGAGATTCTTTTGAAGCCAAACTACAACAGCGCTGATCCACCACCAGCTTCTAGTGACCCCGAATTTCTCAAAGCGGTAATCGAATTACTCTATGAACATGGCACAGGCAAGGTTGCCGTGGGCGAATCTTCCATGCAAACGCTTTCTACACGCAAAATTATGGAACACGCGGGCACCTTGGAAAAGTTGGAGCAGACAAAGGCAGAAGTAGTGTTTTTCGATGAAGGTCACTGGAAACACGTCAATGTTGGTGGCGAGTTTCTCAAGTCGGTTAGTTTGGCAGAGAGAGCTTTGCAGGCAAAGAAGGTGGTTTATTGTTGCTGCATGAAAACTCACTTCAGAGCTGACTTCTCGCTTAGCCTGAAATTAGCCTTCGGCTTCACAAAAGGCAGCGAACGAATGGGGTTTCACCTAAGCCATTTGAAGGAAAAACTGGTCGATTTAAACCTGGTCGTGCATCCTAGCCTGATAATTATGGATGGAAGAAAATGTTTCATAACGGGTGGACCATTTCACGGTGACGTTCGCGAACCTAATGTGATACTTGCCTCGGGCGACAGAATTGCCATGGATGTTGAGTCAATAAAAATTATTCAGAGTTTCGAAGGCGCAAAGTTGAACGAAGACCCGTGGAGTTATACACAAATTCGGCGAGCTGTGAATCTGGGTTTAGGTGTCAAGAGTGAACAAGAATACAGCGTTTTATCTGGCTGACTGCAATACCGTGGTTTATAAGGCTTTATAAGCAAGAGCATTATAACTTCTCTGCTTAAATAGAGAGGTGCAATTTGTTGCCAAAAGTGAAGGCGACGGTTAACATCGAGAACGTTGTAGCTTCTGCTACATTGAAACAGAGGGTTGACTTGAACGCGGTCGTGAAGGGTTATCCTGGTGTTGAATATCGCCCGGAACAGTTTCCTGGTTTGGTGTTTAGGCTTAAGCGACCTAAAACCGCGACTTTGATTTTCAATTCTGGCAAGATGGTTTGCACTGGCGCCAAATCGGAGAAGGAAGCGCGAAGGGCTG
>Ga0315268_10001887_pt1 | contig 24091 bp, 28 predicted proteins | sample C1_top_MG_FD_204535 | JGI IMG/M metagenome (GOLD analysis project Ga0315268, IMG submission 204535) | Sediment microbial communities from Yellowstone Lake, YNP, Wyoming, USA - C1_top | ecosystem: Environmental > Aquatic > Freshwater > Lake > Sediment | place: USA: Wyoming | collected 2017-08-01
AAATATCTTGGCAAAAAATTCGACGTGAAAACTCCGCTTGCTGAACTGGAAAACCCGATTGACGTGATTGAACGCGCGGTTAAGGAGGGAATGAAAAAAGATGGGAACTGTTACGGTGCTGATTAAGACTGAAAAACCCGTGAGCGTTGCAGCGTACCTAGAGGAAATAATGCGACAAATAAAGAAAAACCATTACTTCTCCATACAAGCGTATGAAGTGAAAAAAGAATGAGAATCGCCATGGTGAACGACTGCGCCTACGTCGGCGAAACCATACTCAAATACTTGCCTGAAGACATTGAAAAAACACACATAAAACGTTCACGCGGCGTATGGAGCAAAACCTTCGGAATCGCCTATAAAATCTGGAAGGCAAAAGCCGACGTTTACCACGTACACTATCTGCTGCAGGACTGTTATCTAGCTAATGTTTTTGGGAAGAAACCGCTCATCGGACACGCGCACGGAAGTGACATTAAAACTACGATAAACCGTTTTGCATTGGGCAGAATTGTGAGAAGTAACCTGAAAAAGTGCGACAAAATTCTCGTCAGCACACCAGACCTCATAGAAATAGCAAGACAGTACAGAAAGGATGCGGATTACTTGCCCAACCCAGTGGATACACAGCTTTTTTATCCAAAACCACCAAGACGCAAAAAAGGTAAATTGAAAGTTCTGGTTGCGGGCGGTTCAAACTGGGCGATCAAAGGCACAAACATCGCCGTACAAGCCATGGCAGAGGTAAAAGGCGAAATTGAAGTTTCCATTATTGCTTACGGAAAAGACTTGGAAAAGACGCTTGCGCTGGCAAAATCGCTTGGTCTGGAAATGCAAATATTGCCCATAGTATCCCACGAGAAGCTGAACAAGTATTTCTGGAACGCTGACCTAGTGATGGACCAGTTCAAAGCAGGAGTGTTCGGACTGATTTCCCTAGAAGCCATAGCATGCGGCAGACCAGCCATCACGTACCTGTCGTCAAAATATGAAGCCTACAAAGACCTGCCACACAGAGACATAAACACGGTCGAACAAATAACAGAGACGATTGAAAATTTGTCGCCAAAACTCTGGGAAGCAGAGTACAATTACTTAAAACAAAATCATACTCCCGAAAAAATAGCTAACAAAGTAATGGAAATCTACCAGCAAGTGGCGTGACTCATCGCTCAAAGAAGGCTATTATGATTTCGTCGTCCTTCTCAGTGCAGAATCCATGATTGCGGAGTTCCTCTTCAGACCAGTAAGAGACATGTTTTTCAGACTGAACTGCCGAAGTTACTTTGAAATAATGCGCGGGCGTCGTTATCACAATCCTATCTGCAATTCGCCCAGCCTGTTCTAGAAATTTATCTCCATCTGCTTTCGGTAGGTGTTCAATGAGTTCTGGCGCCAGCATGGAATGAAATACATTTATTCTGAAAGGTAAAGCTGTCGCTGAAGCCAAAATTAACTCATCGTATACTTCCAGTTTTTTGGCAATATGCAGGTATTTTCTATGAATGTCTAAGCCAACAATGAACTCGGACAGGCTGTTCTTTCTTATCTCGTATCCCCAGTAGCCTACTCCGCAACCACAGTCAAGCGTTCGCTGCCAGTTTTTTATCCTCGAAAGAATTTGCTCTTCGTACGGAATAACGAGTGTGTGTTGTCTTTTTCCCCACTTTACGATGTGGTCAGGTTGTATACTCCCTTTTCGTGCTTTAAGAAAAATCGTTAAACCAGTAAAATCAAAATGCTTCAGAGAAAAACCAATAGCTTTCCATAGAGGATACCCAGAAAGGTACATTGACAACCCGCTCGTTTCATCTTTCATATTTTTCACTCTTTCTGAGCATTCGAAAAACGTAGCCTCTGAGAACGTGGATCTTTCTGAAAATCAGCGAGTGGAGCAGAACCCTCAGAAACGGCACCCCTTGTATGTGTCGAACGTAACCCTGCAAAAACTGGCGGTCTAGCGGGACATGTGGACGTAAGTGTAAGCATTCCACCGAATCAATGTTAACGAAATTCCGATTGAAAACTGCAGCGTTCAATATATTAGCGAGTTTTGTTTTGCCTTTGACCAGGTCATCATAGCTTTCTGACAGAAATGGAAGCTTATCAATCAATTCTACGTCGATACATTCTACAAAATAGGATTTTGAAGTAAATCTTTGAAAGACTTTTTCGAAGGCATACCAAAAATGCGATGCATAGTTTACGTATCTGAACTTCAGCAGCTTCGCTTTGTTCACATAATTAAACACTCGGGGGTCTATTATCACATCTGCACCCAAGAACACTACGCGCCCGTGTTTTACAAGTTTGGCGCCCAACATATAAGCCTCCCAAGCGGGGTTATCAGTCTTAATTTCACCTTCTTTTTTCAGCGCGGTAACATTGCCCCGTTTATCCGCGAATCTTCTCACGATAGCTTCGCTTCGGTCGCGGCACCTATCCAAAACGAAAATAATACGTATGATTTTCAAATCAGAAAGTGGTCTTAGGGAATATGGAAGATATTTTTCTTCATTGTGCACTGGGATAATTATGTGAATGTCTTCCTCGGTTAATGGTTTCTCAACCCTAATGTCTTGCATTCTGCTTTTTGGCATCTGCATCGGTGATAAAAGAAGCGACAGAACCTAAAAAATCCTGTGTTCTTAGGGTGTAACACATCTGTATTTGACAGAGGTTAACAAATCTTATTTTTGACATAATCGTATATCATCTACCATGCCCATTGAGCGAAGTAAATTACATCCCACAGTTAAAATTTGGCATCCCGAACTCGTGAACATATACGATAGTACCGTAGACGAAGGCACAAAAATAGCCTCTTTCGTGGAAATCGGCGGGTCAAAAATAGGCAAACACTGCAAAATCGAAGCGCACGCGTTCATCCCACTAGGAACGATTATAGAAGATTACGTGTTCATCGGCCCCCACGTGAGCATTACAAACGACAAAAGCCCCACCCTCTTAAAGCCCACATGGACATCCACACCAGTTACAATAAAGCGCGGCGCAGCCATAGGCGCCAACTGCGCCATCATAGCAGGCGTAACCATAGGCGAAGAAGCATTGGTCGGCGCAGGAAGCGTTGTCACGAAAGACGTTCCACCAAAAGCTAAAGCCTACGGCAACCCAGCACGAGTCAAACAATAAAAACTTCAATTCTTTGCGTCAAAACAGTGGTGCGGCCGCCGGGATTTGGACCCGGGTTAACGGCTTGGAAGGCCGACGTCCTAAACCAGGCTAGACTACGGCCGCACGTTTGTTTGCAATGCCTATTAGTGACTGCTGCTTCCAAATTAAAATTTCCTAGACCTTGCTCTAAATTCGGAAGATTTATCACTTTAAGGTGCCTATCACAACGAAAAGGCTTCATACAATGAAGACGATAAGAGCGGTCATCTTCGATTTCATAGGCACACTCGCATCAGTGGAAGACTATTCATATCAGAATTCGGAAAGAAAACTGTACGACTGCCTCTCAAAAGCCGGCTTTAACTTGAATTATAAGGGCTTTGTTGACGCGTATGAAAGAGCTCACAATAAATACAGGACCATACGCTTCCAAGAACTTCTTGAAGTAACCAACGCGGTCTGGGTGTCCGAAGCACTAAACCAATTAAACCACAAGACAGCGTCAGACGATGAAAAAATCTGCACAGCGATCAACATGTTCTTCGAAGATTATGTTCAGTCCTTGAAACTGAGGCCAAACGCTAAAAAAGTCCTGGAGAAACTCAGACCCCGCTTTGCATTGGGGCTCGTTTCAAACTTCACGTATGCACCCGTGATTCACGCAGGCTTAAGGAAACTCGGGTTGACAGAATACTTCAACAGCATACTCATCTCAGAAGACTTTGGTTGGCGAAAACCAAGCTCAAAAGTGTTTCAAGAAATCCTAAGAAGACTAAAGATTAACGGCGACGAAGCGGTCTATGTCGGCGACAGCCCAGAAGAAGACATAAAAGGCGCACAAAAAGCACGCATGAAAACCATATTCATCCCGTCTCAATTCTACAGCGCAGCCGACCTCGAAAAAACCGCAGTTCATCCTGACTTAAGAATAAAGGATCTACCAGAAATCCTGAAAATTCTAGCACCTTAAAAAAAAGAAAAAATTGGAAAAAAAGAGTTACTTTTTGATCGCTGTTATGAACTCGTCTATGGGTATAGCGGGTATGCTTTTTATCTGAATCGTGCCGCGCGAACCGAGTTCTATAGAGATTTTGGCGATTGTTTTGTTGTCTGGCGCGTCGACTATGTTAACAAAATCATATGGACCGAGTGTGGCGTATTGGTGAAGCACCTTGACTCCAAAGTTTTCGAGTTCTCGATTGACTTCCTTGATGCGTTCTGGCTTGTCTTTAACAGTTTTCCAGCCTTCATCGGTGAGAGTCGACATGAGAATGTATATCGGCAAAGTTTTTCCTCCAAAAACTCTCTTCTGCGCTCTTTACATTTCAGTTTTTCGCAAAACGCTCCTATCTACGGTTTTTCACGAAAGTCTTTTATGTAATTTTCTTCTAGAATAAAGCTCTACCATTCTCGAAAAACGCTCTGGGGAGTAAAAATCACGCCTAAAAACGTCAGCCTATCTTCCACTTTCGAAGTGCCAAACTTTTTCCACGCAATCATGGGTGCCTATTTATTTCTTTTATTGACCGTCTTGTTCTGTGTTTTTCCATGTGTGTTTTTCGGTTTTTCACTGGTTTCAATGCCAATCTTGTTCTTCAACGCGGTTTTTATTTTTCTTATCTTTCCCTTGAAAGGCCCGCTTTTTCACAAAATTTCTCTCGCGACAATAGGCAATATAGCTGGCTTCGGCTGGGAGTATTTCTTTGCATGCCTCGGCGCTAACACGTTTCATTATCTAGGAGACTCGGCAGGCGCTATCTACTTCGTGGTTAACCCATTTTTGGAGTTGTTTTGGATAGTTACCATGTGGGCGCTGGGACTTTCTGTATTAGCCTCAACGCAGAAAACCATAAACAGGTGAAAAATCGCGTGATTCTAGAAGCATTGTTTCTTTTCTTGGTTCTCCTTCTCACCGCATATCTAGTTCGCCATTACGTCTTTACGTTAACCGTGCTTTATCGAAGAAAAAAACCCACGTACAATGATTATGAGAAGAGTTTCCAACCAAAAGTTTCCATACTGATTCCCGCTAAAAACGAGGAACGGGTAATAGACCGCATTCTTCAGCGCATGTGTGAATTGACGTATCCAAAAGAGAAACTCGAAATCATCGTGATAGACGATGCGTCCACTGATAGAACTGGAGAAATCGCCGAAACATTCGCCAGAAACTACGCTTTTATTCAGGTAATCCATCGCGACTCTACCAATGGCGGTAGAGGAAAACCCAAGGCGCTGAATGAAGGCTTAATCCATGCGAGTGGCGAGATTATTTACTGTTTCGACGCCGATTATTACCCACAGCAGGACATACTAGAAAGGTTCAACGCATACTTCCGCGACGCAAAGGTCGGCGCGGTTCAGGGCAGAGTCACAGTTTTGAACGAACCAGTTTCGCTTGTAACAAGGCTAGTCGCCTTGGAGAGAATCGCTGGCTACCGTGTCGATCAGAAAGCACGCGAAGAACTAGGCTTGATTCCTCAGTATGGCGGGACAGTGGGAGGCTTCAGAAGTGAGCTGATTCGCGCATTGGGCGGTTGGGATCAAACCATTCTGGCAGAGGATACCGATTTGACTTTTCGCTGTTACCTTGCTGGATACAAAGTGCGTTATGTCAATGAGGCTGAAAGTTACGAAGAAGCCGTGGAAGACTGGCGTTCCTACTGGCTCCAGAGAAGCAGGTGGGCTAAGGGGCATATGCAGTGCGCCTTTAAGCATCTTCTGCAGTTTGTCAAATGTGCGAACTTGAGTTTCGGCGAAAAATTAGACGGCTTGTTGTTGCTTAATGTCTATTTCCTTCCAATCATCGTCTTGTTAGCGTGGATAGTGGGTGTTGCATTGTATTTTGCTGGCTCATCGGTCTGGTTTTCATCGCTTTGGGCACTTGTTCCGCTTTCGCTGTACAGCGCGGTTGGTAATTTCGCGCCGTTTTTTGAAATAGGAATCGGTGCGTATCTGGATGAGCGAACACGGATTTATTGGCTCATTCCACTGTTGTTTGTAACCTTTTTCATCAATATTGCAATCTGCACTAAGGTTTTTCTCGAGTTATGCGCCTCAAAAGTAAGCGGTAAAAGGCAGTTTGAATGGAAAAAGACCACGCACAATGGTTATGGAAACCATTATATTGACTGTTCGCCCAAACAGTAATGCCGAAGAAACTTGATTCCGATTCCAATCTCGACTCCACAAATCTTCATGTTGTTCCTCCTAACCGCCTCCATCTTCTTCATCATCCTCTTCTTTCCAGTCATCCTAGAGCTAAAAAAACCCAAGGACGCAGGACCGCGGAAGATTCTTGAATCGGACGGCAAAGAAATAGTTGGGTACAGTGTTCTTCTGGCGGTTTATTTCAGAGAAAACTCTCGCGAAGTTAGGTGGTTGGAAGACATCGAAGCTCCTGAGTTTAGCCCGCCAAGTAGAAGCTTTCTTTCTATTCCTCTTCCTGATATTGAGTTTTAGGCTGCTACTGCACGCCTAGTTTCGTGTGCTCTGGAAACGATTAACCTAGCATTTCATAGTTGTCTGTAGGATTTCTATGTTACCGTTACACCGCTGTGAATGACATAGAAAGATAACATAGGCAAAAAACGTAGGGTTTTTTGAGAAGACAACCGCATTAGCGAGACTCAGAGATTTTTCTAATGTTATTTGACTGTTGCTTGCTCTTTAAGGAGCGAGGCAGAGCCTATTTTTGCTTCAGCGCTGCCCAAAGATGGTCAGAAAAGGGGCGGATGAGGGGCTTTTGTGAACCATTTTTGCTGATTAGGATACGTCTTTCGGGTTCCTTTGAGAATTCGCCAATGATAGAGGCTGGAATTCCGCGTTTTTTAAGAGTTTCAATGATTTTATCTGCAAAGTCATGTTTCGCTGCGATGAGCAGGGCGCCGCTGCTGATTAGTTGCAGTGGGTCGATTTTGAAGAAATTGCAGACTTTCCGCGTCTCTTCGTTAATGGGGATTTTTGTTTCGAACACTTTAACTCCCACTTTCGAGGCATCTGCCATTTCGTGTATTCCTCCGGCTACTCCGCCTTCGGTTGGGTCGTGCATCGCTGTAACGCCGCCTGTTTCGAAAGCTGACACGGCGTCTTCAACTATGCTTATTTGGTCAAAGAAGCCTGCCGCTTTGGAGAGAAAGGATTTGCTGAACTGTCTTTGAAGCGACTCTCTTTTGTCCGTGGCGAGTATTGCCGTACCCTCGATTCCCACGCCCTTTGTCAAGATGAGGCTATCGCCATGCTTGGCGCCTCTAGAGGTCACGTAATGATTTTTCTCTGTTACGCCCATAGCTGTTCCGACGATTATTGGATGCTTTATGCCCGGTGTGGTTTCGCAGTGTCCGCCGATTATGGCTATTTTGAGTTTTTTCGCCGCTTTGTCCATTTGTGTGCTTATGGTCTCAATCGTTGCGTCTGTTGTGCATGGGGGAAGTAGCATGCATGACGAAAACAGTGTAGCGCGTACGCCGAATGTCGCTATGTCGTTGGCGTTCACGTTTACGGCGAGCCAGCCGATTCTCTCCAACGCGCCTGTTATCGGGTCCATCGAGGTGATTAAAGCCTTGTTTCCGACTTGCACGACGGCGCCATCAACGCCTACACGCGGACCTAGAATGACCTCTTTTCGTTTTACGCCTAAATGTTTGAAAACAATGTTCTGCAGAACTTCAACTGGGACCTTACCTGAAGGTAACGTCAAATCGAGTCAGCCTCTCGTTTATTGAAGTTGTGTGATTCGGTTTTTAAGATGTACTGAAAGTTGGAGCTGGCTAAGGCTGGAATTACCGTGTTTCCTTGAGAGTGGGCAACGCACGCCAAACCGCTTTCACTACGGGAACGGCCAGGATCAGACCTATGAGCATCTGACCGATATTTACTGGAACCTCAAGAATGGCTGCTTTTCCTAGGATGAACTGTTCGTAAAGAAAGTAGCCCGCAACCATTTCTAAACCACCTAAGAGAATGGCGAAAACCAGCCATCCGAATTCTGGTTCTAGTTTGAATCCAACATACGCCGTCAAAACAATGACCAGTGCACCCAGTGAATACCAGAATTCTGGTGGAACAAAGAAAGTAACAGTTGGCGAGGCGGGTGGGGGTATTCCGAAAAAGAGTTGAACCTCTCCAGTGTAGTAGAACACGCCGATTACTATCAGCAGTATGCCTGTTATCAAGCCTAAAATTAGGGTGAACGCTTTCCACCGCAATTTGGAAACAGCTTTAATGGCTCTTTTACCAAGAAAGCCTACGATGGCGCCTTCAAACGCTTTGGTAACTAGCGTCCCAGGCCAATATACAGGCGCGAGAAGCATATCAGAGATTGCCGCACCCAAACCGCCTGCGATGGCACCGACATAAGGTCCGAAAAGGATGGCAGTTATGTAGATGATGGTCTCGCCGATGTTGAAATAGCCTGAAGTTGCGGGTACGCTTATGGTAAACACCATGGTGGCGACTGCGACTAAGGCTGTGAAGATAGGCGTTAGAGCCAACTGTGTTGTGGTCAGCGCTGTTTTTCTGCGAGACATTGTTCTCTATCTATTGTCTAAACGATGACAATAAAAGATTTTTTGGGCTAAAAAAATCGAACCTAGGAAGAACTGGCTATTCTGGTAGTTTTTCTACTTTTTTTGGCTGTTTGGCAAAGTGCACGCTTTCTTCGGTTTTGAGGTTTTCCGTGTACTGGACTTCGTCCGTTACTTCGGCTTTGTACTCCAAGTGAATGTTTGCGCCGTAGAGGTTTCTCGCCTGGGCTTTCTCTTCTAGGACTATTCTGTCCGCGTACACATCTTCGACATGTGCTCTTTCGCCCACTATGACCTCTTTTGCATGAATTGGACCTTTCACTTCGCCTCTTCTTCCAATCCTAACAGACTCGGCGGTGGTGCCTTCAACGGTTTCAATGGAACCACCCACCTCCACGTCACCCGTAGCCGTGGCTTGCTTTGCTTTCAAACTGCCTCCAACATCGATTTCCTCGGCAGTCAATTTTTCGCCTACTTCGGCTCTTCCGCCCACGTCCAAGTCGCCAGAAAGGCGGAGCTCTTTCCCGACGCTTATTTTTCCGCCTACGTCGATGTCTTCGCCTTCGCTGTTCCCAGAGATTTCGATGATTCCGCCGACGTCTATGGTTTTAAATTTGAGGTTGCCGTCGATTTTGCAGGAGCCTCCGACGTCGATGTCGTCGCCCGTGTTGTCTTCGCCCGTGAGTTTCACCGTTCCGCCCACATCTATGCTTTTGAACTCTAACGAATCGGTTGAGACAAAGCTGCCGCCGACATCAACATTTCCCGCTCTGCCGCCGTTCACTATGGCGCTTCCGCCTACGTCAATGTCTTCGGCGTCCACCTTTGATTTGACAATTACAGAGCCGCCTGCCTCTATGGTCTCGGCTTTTACTGTACCTTCGGCTTGGAAGGTGCCGCCGACGTCTATTTCCTCCGCGGTTGTGTTGCCTTCCACTTTTAGGCTTCCGCCCACGTCCACTTCTTTGGCTTCGAAGTCTTTGCCCACTCTTAAGCTGTGGTCCACTTCGACTCTTTGAGCTTTCAAGTTGCCCAGAACGGTTAAGCGGCCATCTTCGACGTTCACGCGATCTGTGATTTCCAAGTTGCCGTTTATGGTGATTTCGTCCTCTCCTTCCAAGTTCTCGGCAGATAGGCTTCCTTCAAAGGTGCAGCCGCCCTCGCAGTAGACCGTACCTGACACTGTGACTTTTTCGCCTTTTATAGTGGCATGCCTGCCGACTTCTAGGTCGCCTTCTACGGATTCTAGTGTAACTGTGCTTCCAGACGGAACTGTGTTGTCGTCCATTGTTTGATTTCTCCTTTTACTTTGGTCTGTTCATGAACGCTTGCCAATATGCTAGTACTGGCGCTTTCTTTAACTCCACACTCGTGTAACTGTTATATGTTTTTTCTATTTTTCTTATGATGCTTATCATTTTACATCGCCTCTGAATGGAAAAGCAGCTGATGATGGTATAAAAGGCGACGCACAACCAGAGCACACGAGAAGTAGTCACAAATTGTAACTGGTACAAATCGAAACATCAGCGGATACAGCTTTATATTAAAAGTATGCCAAAACTTGGGAAATGGATATGATTGAAATGACCCAAGAAAAGAAATTCTCAGAAGAGGAACACAAGAAGTTTGCGGTTGCTTTGTTTAACCTTACGTGGAGCCTCCTAGACAAAAAAGACAGGACAAAAGAAGAAGACGATAAAATGATTCATGCCGCTCATGCCTCTCGTTTCCACTGGGGCGAAATAGGAACACCCACACACTTCGGAAGAGGCGAATGGCAGATTTCGCGGGTGTATTCGGTTCTGAAAAGAAGCGAACCAGCACTCTATCATGCCAAGAGATGCTTAGAAATCTGCAAGGAAAACAACATCGGCGACTTCGACATTGCTTTTGCCTATGAAGCGATGGCGAGAGCGCACGCGATCGCTGGGCAGAAGGCGGATTGCAAGAAGTATTGGGAACTAGCGAAAACAGCTGGAGATCAAATTAAAGAAAAAGGCGACAGAGATTACTTCTTCAGCGAACTCAAAACGATAAACTGCTAAGAGCAGAAAGAATAACACTTCTAGATAACTAGATTTTCTCGTCTAATGCAGCGAATAGCTTGCGCATCTGCTTGAATGTTTCCAAGTAGTCCATGCCTCGTTTTGTGATTTTGTAAACTGTCGAGTCGTCAATGTTTTCTTCCCGGGCGAAGCCTTTTGAAGCCAGAAATTGCAGCGCTTTTTTAGCCCTGTCGACGGGCAAGTTGGCACCGTACGAAGCCCTCGTTAATGTGCATCGTGGTCTCTTGGCTATTGTGCGCAGGAGGTCGGCGTAGATTTCATACTTTGTCCTTCTGTCCAAGATTCATGCCCTCCATAATAGCTTTAATGCCGAACCACTGCGTTGCCACAAAACCAATCACAAACTTAAACGCGAAAGAAACGAGGCGAGATAAAATAGTGACGGCTGCACTTATGCCAGGAGCGATTCCCATCGCAGTAAAGAGAAAAGTCATCGCAATCTCAGGTAAACCCACTTCAGCAGGAACACCTATGGGAACCGATTTGATGGTTACGATTAATGAGAAAACAACGACAACTATGCTCCATAGAATCCAATTGACGCTGAAACCCAACGAAACAAAAACCAGAAACAAAACAAGTATGCTGAAAACCCACGAAGCGAATGAAAGCACCACTGGCCAAATGAAGTGCTTAAGGTTGCCGCCAAAGGTTTCCAGCCCGTCATAGAAAGACCTCACTTCCACCAATGCTCTTTCGCGCAATTCTTCCAAGCGCCATCTCCCCCTGAAAATTCGGCACGCTATTCTCAAAAGCAGATCCACGAGTCTCTCCATCCATTTCTCCTTGACCAGTAGCACAAACACAGATGCGAGAAAGGCCACTGTGACTATGGTTACCAGCCATATCAAGTACATCACGAATGCCGAGAGCGGATAGTTCGAAACGAAAAGAACCAGCACACCGCTTAGCAGAGTGCCCATTGTTATTAGAACCATGATTACTCTGTGTACAACGAGTGAAACCACCACTTTTCCAGTCTCGGCGTTTGGTTCTCTTGACATTAGATAGGCGCGGCTTATCTCTCCACTAACAGACTCTGCAGGGATAATCAAATCTATGAAAATGCTGATCCACATGTACGCATAAGTCTTCTTGAGCGAAACCTTCACCGATAGCGCACGCATAAGATAACGCCAAGCCATCGCAAAAAATAGTACCTCAAATAAAGCCACAGCAAAAGTCAAGGAATAAATCCATGGGTTCGCTTGGCTGATCTCTTTAATCATATCGCCGATGTCGACGAAAAAAGCAAGATAGATAACAAAGACTAACAACCCGACTAGAATAATGAGGGTTGATCGTATCAGGAATTTTTTCTTTTCATCATCCATTAAGGGATGCACCTAGCATGGAAATATATCCAAATACCCTTCATTAGGCATTAATAGTTTACCTAACTTCATGCCACACTTGTTTAGAACTGTGGTTTCGGTTTTTCAGACTTCCTCTCTAAACACGCTTTTATGAAACCATAGTACTCCGGGTCGGGTTTGCCTGGTCTGCTCTTGAATTCTCCGTGAAACTGCGACGCAAAGAAGAAATATTTGTCGGGAAGCTCAAGGGTTTCTATACGCCTGCCGTCAGTGCTCGTTCCAGAGAATACTAATCCGTTATCCTGCAGTGCTTTCCAGTAGTCTTGGTTAACCTCAAAACGATGACGATGACGCTCATACACCTCGTCATTACCATACAACTGATGCGCCAGCGTGTCTTTCTTTATAACAATCTTGTGCGCGCCCAACCGCATGTTTCCACCCTTCTCTTCTAAGCCTTTCTGTTCAGGCATCAAATCAATCACTGGATGCTTAGTCTTAGGATTAATCTCCGTGCTATTCGCGTCTTTCAACCCGCAAACGTGACGCGCAAACTCTACAATAGCTAATTGTAAACCAAAACAGACGCCCAAAAACGGCACGTCATTCTCTCTAGCGTACTGAATCGCTGCAATTTTTCCCTCTGCACCCCTTTCGCCAAAACCGTATGGGACGAAAATGCCGTCGAATTCCTTCAGCGTTTTCAGTTCCTCGGGTTTTTCTTCGAACCTTTCTGCCTCCATGTAAGAGATTTGCACCTGAGTTTGGCAGACCGCGCTGGCGTGGCGCAAGGCTTCTGTCATGCTTACATAACTGTCGGCTAACCCAGCGTATTTGCCGATTAAAGCGATTTTCACCGTGCACTGCGGCTTTAGCACAGCATCCACGAATTCTTCCCACCCAGCCCATTTTGAAGCATGTTCTGGAAGTTTGAGGCGCTTAGTGATAAAATCGCCCATGCCCTGCTTGTCCAGAATCAGAGGCACCTGATAAACTGTAGGCACGTTGTATGAGCAGAAAACAGCTTCTTCAGGAATAGTCCCAAACAAGGCTATTTTGCGATGCGCCTCCTTGTCGATCATCTTCCTGCTTCTGGCTATAATCGTGTCGGGCTGGATACCGATGCGACGGAGTTCATTCACACTGTGCTGAAGCGGCTTGGTCTTCATTTCATCTGTAACGTCTAAAATGGGCACGAGCGCCACATGCACGTACAACGTGTTCTCAAAACCCTCTTCCAAACGCATTTGACGGATGGCTTCCAAAAACGGCAAGCCCTCAATGTCGCCAACCGTTCCTCCACACTCAGTCAGTATCACGTCAGCATCTGACTGCGCGCCAACTTGGCGAATCCTGTGTTTAATCTCGTTCGTAACATGAGGCACGATTTGCACACATCTTCCTAGATAGTCGCCGCGTCTTTCTTTGTGAATAACCGCGTCGTAAACCATCCCAGTGGTTAGATTATTGTTCTTAGTTAGGTCAATGTTGAGAAAGCGTTCATACCAGCCTAGATCGAGATCGGTTTCGCCCCCGTCTTCTGTGACGTACACTTCGCCGTGCATGTAGGGATTCATCGTGCCCGCGTCAACATTCACGTAAGGATCTATCTTTATCGCGATAGGCTTAAACCCACGAACTTGGAGCATCTTGCCGATAGAAGAAGTGACTATTCCTTTTCCAACAGACGACAAAACGCCTCCCGTAATGAAAATGTACTTAACCATACACTTTCTCCCACAATAACCACACCATACACAAGCCACTCTTTAAAAAACCTTTCACCACACACTCGATAGAAACTTGATAAAGTCATCTGACTAGTTTGGCATTGTGCCTTTAACGGATTTTGACGTATTTGTAGGCTTCAGCCATGTTTTCGAAGCAGTAATGCACCTTCTGAAAATCTCCGCGAAACGCTACCACATCTTGCTTGATCTTTTCAACATCTTCCTTGTCCAAGACAACGCGTTTTATGAAATCTGCGATTTCCGGCATCTCGGACTCTTTCATGCCCAACCGTGTAATTTCTGAGGTGCCTAGTCTTATGCCGCCTGGGTGCATGAAATGTCTGCCTTCTTTGATGTCCCATGGCAGAAGGTTGCGGTTAATGATTACGTTGGCTTTCTCCAGTAGTTCTTCTATGGTGCCGCCGTCGCCTTGTTGCGTGATGTCGATAAGGACTACGTGCGATTCCGTGAAACCCTTGTGCTCGGCTAACACTTTAAAGCCTCTTTCATACAACGCCTGCCCCAGAGCCTTGGAATTCTTAACAATCTGCCGCGTGTACTCCTTGCCGAATTCCAACATTTCCGCACAAGCTATGGCAACGCCTGCAACCGCGTGCAGATGATGGTTGCTCACCATGCCTGGGAACACGGCGCGTTTGATTCTGTCCGCGTGCTGGTTCCATGAGAGTACGCCGCCGTGCTGTGGTCCAAAGAAGGTCTTGTGCGTGCTCAGGCTCATCACGTCCGCGCCCTCCCTTAATGGGTCTTGAAAAACGCCGCCCGCTATAAGTCCAGAAACGTGTGCGGCATCGTAGCCCACGGTTGCGCCCGCTTCGTGTATGATGTTGGCTAATTCTTTTACGGGGTGTGGAAAAGGAAAAACGCTGGCTCCGAACATTACGAGTTTGGGTGCCTTGCCCTCTTTAACTAGCTGAGCGATTTTTTCTTTTGCCCTGTCCACGTCGATGTTCAATTCCTTATAATCTAGCGGCAAATATTCAACTTCTAAACCGTGAACTGCGCCCGCCGTGCCGCCAAGGCTCTTCTTTCCCATGGTGATGTGCCCGCCGCTGGGTATGGCCAACGCGAGCATGACGTCGCCGGGTTCGGTGAACGCCGTGTAGACCACGAGGTTTGCCACCACGCCTGAGATGGGGCGGACGTCTACGAATTCGGCTTTGAACAGCTGTTTCATCAAGTCAATGCACAACAGCTCCACTTGGTCTATGTAAACACAGCCAGCGTACACTCTTTCTCCTGGCCAGCCTTCGGCGTAACGGTTGCCAAAATCCGACATCAGCGCCTCCCGAACGGCTGGACTCGGTATGTTTTCGCTCGCGATGAGCGGTATGCTTTCTCGGAACCATTGGTGATGTTTTTGGAGAAGTTCGAACGTCTTATCATACTGCGAGCGAACGGACATCTAGGTTTCACACTCTGTCTTATCAGTCTGCGTTGAGGGATAAAAGCTTTGAACGCAACGCATATTACTGAGGTTTTTATTAGCGTAATCAGAAGTGCTGGAAACTATGACGAGCCGAAGGCGCAAGGGAAAAAAAGGTGCACCCATGCCCGCGCAGAGTGCAGGTTTGCTCCGCTTCTTTGAAGAAGAGACAGAGGGCATCAAAATGCGACCTGAGCTTCTCATAGCCTTCGCTGTTGGCTTGATTATTATAGCGATATTAGCGCAGGTTTTCGCCGCATAGAAGCAAATGTGCCTTTTAACGTGTTTTGTGTAGAACCTCTATGCGTTGAACCGAGTTTAGGTGGAGAAAGATTTCGCTTTTTTCCTCTCTAGCCGTCACCTGTGGAATTGGTTGCGCTATGGTTGCGCGTAGTACGACGGCTTCGGCGTCGGAGAGCCATATTCCCGGCGGCTGATGTGTAATCGCCGCGAGCACTCCTTCAAAACCGTATGCCGGGTCTAAGATTACGAGTACTCTTTTCCCTACGTTGCGTTCGAGCATGTGAAATATACTAAGAGGAATCGAAGGCTCTGGCATAAGGGTTCAGTAAAGACTACTTATACCCAATCAGGGATAAAACTTTATCCCAAAGGCTTCCAAGCTAAAAAACGCTCGTTGTTCCATGCGCATGGAGTCGATGCCAGCCTAGGGTTTGCTGGTTCATCATAAAAACGTGATGCTTGTGCCTCTCGGTTCTTTCAATGGCTATGTAGATTTTGTAACTTTATATTTTGGAGTGCTGATTTATGATGGAAAGTTTGAAGCGTGTTCCGATGACTTTCAACCAACAGCAGGATTACATTGATCAAGCAGTGAGGCGCTATTCGTCTCTGTTTACTCTGCCGTCTCACGGTAGAGTATTGCTTTTCCTATTCGCAGTGTGTTTCGCTGGAGGATTTTTAACCTTGCTACCTTTCACCCAAATCTACTTTGGAATCGCCTTTGGACTGGGATTTTTTCTAATAATCCTTTTTTCAGACGCGGTCGTTCGCCTTCTGTTGAAATCAGAGCCGATTTATAATGCGAGACGTTATAACGCGCTTTCGCTTTTTTCCAGTGGTGTTTGGTTTGTAGTGATATCCATCGGCACGACGTTAGGCGTGTATTTAGAGAGTGTTGACATTTGGTTGAAGCTTTTTCTTTTGGGTTTTTGCGCCGTGTCATTGTTTAGGCTCTTGGTATACTCGGCAACCCTCTTCAAAGGCTATACTGTTGCCTTTGTTTCCGCTTTATTTCAGCCTATACTGTGGCTGGTTTTTGTGTATTTGATGTGGCCCTTTGCAATTAACGTGCAGCTTGATGTTTCTTTTTTTGTCTTTCCGTTAATTTCTGTGCCGATAATTGTGGCAACCATCCTGTTTTTTGTCTACCAGATTAATCGAGTTGGGAAAAAAACGCTCGGCGTCTCTTCTATGTCGCTCTTGAAGGCTTTTTTGGCTAACTGGATAGAAGATGTCAACGCTCCGTTGGAAAACCTGCTTGAAGGATTGGGCTCGGAACAGTCAGTGAGCATTTCGTTTCTCGTATTTAAGACCAAGAGCAAGGTAAAGGCGGTCATGGTTGTCCCCGCGTTGCATCCTGGACCTTTTAAAAACGTGGGCAGCAGTTTTCTCCCGTATCTTATTCAGTCCGAATTGGAAAAACGATTGAATTGCGTCGCATCGGTTCCTCACGGCTTGTTTGGACACGAGTCAGATTTGGCGTCTCAAGCGCAGAATCAAAAAGTCATCGACGCTATCTTAAATTCGCTCAACCTAGATAAGTTCGGAAACATGGCGTCCGCATTTGCGCGCGTCAAAAGTGGAAAGGCGAATGCGTGTTGCCAAGTTTTCAATGACTGTGCCTTACTGGCTTTAACAGTCGCGCCAGATACCACCGAGGATTTGCCGCAGGAGCTTGGTTTTTTGGCTGCTGAAGAGGCTGAAAAAAAGGGATTGATGTCGGCAATTGTGATTAATGCCCATAACAGCATCAACAGTAACAATTTCAACCTCGAAGAGACGTTGGCGTCGCTTGAGAAAGCGGTGACAGAGAGCATAGAAAAAACAGCGTCAACTGAGCATTCGACACTAAAAGTTGGTGCCGCAAAGCTTGTGCCCAGCGAGTTTACTCTTGAAGATGGCATGGGGCCTGGAGGCATAAGTGTCATCGTGTCTCAGGTGGGAGAGCAAAGTGCTGCCTACGTGACGATTGACGGCAACAACATGGTTTCTGGACTTCGAGAGAAAATTCTCGACGCACTAAAAGAGGTTGGCATTGATGAAGGAGAAATTCTCACGACAGACACTCACGCAGTAAGCGCAGTAGTGCTCAATCGTCGTGGCTATCATCCTGTGGGCGAAGCCATGAACCAAGAAAAACTGATAGAACACATAAAAAATACGGTATCCGAAGCAATGAAAAACCTAGAGCCAGTTAAGGTTGCGTGGCAAACCATAACAGTGCCCGACGTGAAAGTCATCGGTGCCAAACAGATTGAGGGATTATGCACACTCATTGACAAAGCGATGAAAAGAGCAAAGAAATCGGCACTTATTCTGTTTCCAATCACAAGCGCTGCGTTGATTGTAATGTTGCTTTTTACCTAGTCATGAGTCTTTGCAGGCGAGGATACGTTGCATTTTTTGAGCAGTCGATCCCAGCGTTTGTCTACGTCAGTCTGTATCTCATCAACCACGTGCTGAAACTTCGGAGCGAACAAATGCGAAAATCTTCGTTGCATCTTCAGATAGTCAGCCACGGGCTTCTTTCGATCAGGCTTCAACGCAATCGCTTTGCTTTGCGGAGACAAATTGCACTCGCCGTCTACTGCCTCCCAAAGCGGAAACATACAAGTTTCAACAGCCAACCGTGCGATTTCAACAGTCTTAGCTGTGTCAGAACGCCAACCCCGCGGACAAGGCGCAAACAAATGAAGGAAAGCGGGACCTTCTGCCTCCAAGCCTTTCTGCACTTTTGTGATTACATCTGTCCAGTAGCCGATCGAAGCGGTTGCGACGTAGGGAATCTCGTGTGCCAGCATGATTTCGGCAATGGGCTTCTTGTATTCCGTTTTTCCAGGAATCACTGTCCCAGCGGGTGATGTTGTAGTAGAGGCTCCATACGGTGTTCCTCCGCTTCGTTGTATTCCAGTGTTCATGTAGCCCTCATTATCGTAAAGTACATAGAGGAAATCGTGTCCGCGTTCTGCAGCACCTGAAAGTGCTTGTATACCAATATCATAGGTGCCGCCGTCTCCTGCGAGCGCTATCACGTCCACGTGCTCATACTTCAGACGGTTCTTCCGTTTCAGAGCCTTCACAGCCGCCTCGATACCCGAAGCGTTAGCCGCAGCCGTTTCGAAAGCCGTGTGCACCCACGGAACCTTCCACGAAGTATACGGATAAATCGTGGATACAACTTCCATGCAGCCAGTCGCTTCTGTAACAATCGTCGGACCTCTGAGTGCCTTCATAATGTACCTCAATGCAATCGCTGGACCACAACCCGCACAAGCACGGTGTCCAGACGTGAAGAGTTCAGGTTTTTCGGCAAGTTCTTTTATTGTGACCATTTTCTTTTCCAACTTCTAGTCTCTCACTCCAGCAAACTGCACAAAATGTTTCACCTTACCCGTACTGGCGATTTCATAGAGATCTTTGTAGATGCTGTGGATGGTTTTTTGCGGCATGTCTCTTCCACCCAAGCCGTAAATGTAGTTGACCACGGGAGGATGACTGCGCGTTCCATACAAGACGTGACGAATTTCATGGAACAACGGACCACCATCCGCACCGACGCTGTTGCTCCTGTCCATAACCGCAATCGCCTTTACGCCTTCAAGACATTTGATGATGTCTTCCACAGGAGTCGGGCGGAAAGTGCGAATACGCAACACTCCTGCTTTAACTCCTTGAGAGCGAAGATAATCCACGACTGTTTTGGTCGTTCCAGCAGCCGAACCTAAGCAAACCGTGGCTATTTCTGCGTCTTCCATGCGATAAGCATCGACAAACGCGTTTCCATAGCTTCTTCCCGTGAGCAGAGCGTATTCGTCGTGAACCTCTTTGATGATTTTTGGCGCAACGTGCATCGCCTCCTCTTGCTGACGTTTATGTTCGAAATAATAGTCTGGCAAGTCCAGTGGGCCAAGTGTTAATGGGTTGTTGGGGTCGAGTTTGAAGGGCACCTGTTTACCCTCAGTGTCCGTTACCTGCGGGAATTCTCGGGTGCGCACAAATTTTTTCACTTCCTCATCAGGTAGGACTTTAACGTTTTCGAGCGTGTGGCTCAGGAAGAAGCCGTCCAAGTTAATCATAACGGGTGTTAACAGGTCTTTATGCTCGGCTATTCGGAAGGCCTGTATAATCGAATCATAGGTTTCCTGTGCGTTTTCTGCCCAGATTTGTATCCAGCCGCTGTCGCGTTCTGCCATGGCGTCGGAATGGTCGCAGTGAATGTTTATGGGCGCGGATAGGGCTCTATTAGTCACCGCCATAACCACTGGCGCTCTGCAGCCCGCGGTCACGTAGACCATTTCGTGCATCAAAGCCAGTCCAGCGGACGCGGTTGCGGTGAACGCTCTTGCGCCCGTTAGTGAGGCTGTCAGGCTCGCTGCCAGAGCACTGTGCTCCGATTCCACACACACAAATTCGGTGTCAACCTCGCCGTTGGCTACGTATTCGCTGAATTTTTCTACAATAATCGTCTGAGGAGTAATCGGATACGCGGCTACAACGTCCACGTCTGACTGCTTAACCGCTAGCGCCACAGCTTCGTCGCCGTTTAGCGGAATGACCTGCTGTTCGAGTTTGACTGTCATGTCTTATTCGCCTCCTTCCTTGACCATCTTTATCGCCTTGGCGGCGCATTCATTGGCACATATGCCACAGCCTTTGCAGTAGTCATAGTCGAATTCAACGTCTTGCGTTTGTTTGTTGTACTTTATAGCCGAGTCTGGGCAGACCATGTGGCATAACAAGCATTTGGTGCACTTTGCGGGGTCTTTTACTGGTTTGAACGTTCGCCAGTCGCCAGTGTGGTAGTCGGTGGCGGGTTTCCAGCAGACGCCCGCGGGTGAGATTTCTTTCCAGCTTTTTGGTTGTTGTGTCATCCTTGTTTCGCCTCCGTGTAGGCTTCTTTAATTACGGCAATGTTCTTTTCAGCCATGTCTGGGCGTTCTTTGAAGCGTTCTCTGATGGCTTTTTCGATGTTTTCCAGTGTTACTAGCTTTGCTGCGCGGGTTGCTGCGCCTAGCATGACGGTGTTGGTGATGGGCACGTTTAGGGTTTTTATGGCCAAGTCTGTCGCAGGCACCGTCCAAACTTGATGTTTTTCAAGGTTCAATCTTTTACGCAGTTCAGCTGGGCTTTCGCGGGTGTTTACTATTAGGATTCCGTCGTCGGAGAGCCCTTCATTCACTTTCACTGCGTTCAAAAGCGTCGGGTCAAGCACCACGACCACATTAGGCGAGTAAATAGCACAATGAAGACTAATCGGCTGGTCACTGATACGGGTGTAAGCAGCTAAAGGCGCGCCCATGCGCTCTGGACCGAACTCTGGAAAAGATTGCACGTACTTGCCCTCGTAAATCGCTGCTCTAGCGAGCAGTTCGCTCGCTGTCCATGCGCCTTGACCGCCTCTTCCGTGCCAACGTATCTCTTGTAAATTGGACATGTTTGTGGTTTCACCTTGTTGGAGCAGATTACTTCGCTTTTCCTCAGATATACATGTTTCTCTGTGCATGGGGCTTTTGCGAAACACTTTTCCTTTAGCAATCTTACATGATACTTCTCCACCAACACGGGTGGTACAAGAGGAAAGTACGTTAATGAGCAGCACCGCAAAAACAGAGACAAGAGAAAGACGCGCCAGAGTAGAGATTAATGAAGAGTTCTGCAAAGGCTGCGGACTCTGCATAGCCGCGTGCCCATTACATCTAATTAGACTTGCAAACCGCGTAAGTGCAAGAGGCTACTATCCAGCCGAGTGCATCGACCCAGAGGGAAAGTGCACGGGATGCGCCTTATGCGCTACGATGTGCCCTGATGTTGCGATTGAGGTTTTCAGAACAAGGAAAACGGAGGTAGTCAAGTGACAGAAAAGTTGTTCATGACAGGAAACGAAGCCATCGCCGAAGCTGCTGTTCAGGCAGGCTGCCGATACTATTTTGGCTATCCAATCACTCCGCAGAACGAGATTCCCGAGTATATGTCTCGCAGGCTTCCTGAAGTGGGCGGAGCGTTTCTGCAGGCTGAAAGTGAGGTTGCCTCGATTTACATGGTTTTCGGTGCCTCTGGAGCAGGCGCAAGAGTTATGACATCTTCTTCAAGCCCAGGAATAAGCCTGATGCAGGAGGGCATATCATACATCGCGGCGGCAGAACTCCCATGTGTAATTGTGAACATTATGCGTGGCGGACCTGGACTGGGCGGGATTCAGCCTTCACAGTCGGATTATTTCCAAGCTACTAAGGGTGGCGGTCATGGTGATTATCACTTGTTGGTGCTTGCGCCTTCGACTGTGCAAGAAGCGGTTTCACTTACGATGGATGCGTTCGACTTGGCTGACAAGTACCGCAATCCTGTGATGATTTTAGGCGACGGATACATCGGGCAAATGATGGAGCCTGTTATGTTTGAAAAGTCGCATTCGCAGCCTAACCTTCCGACGAAAGACTGGACGCTCACGGGTGCCAAGGGGCGTGATGCCAGATTGATTAAAACGCTAAACCTAGACCCAGTGATTTTGGAACAGCACAACTTGAAGATTTACCGCAAGATTCAAGAAATGACCAAAAACGAGGTGCGCGTAGAAAATTACATGACCAACGACGCAGAAGTGATAATTGCCGCTTACGGAACAGTGGCGAGAATCGCAAAAACTGCCATCCAAATCTTGCGCAAAAACGGAATCAAAGCAGGACTGGTTCGTCCGATTTCGCTTTTTCCGTTTCCGTACAAGGCGTTTGAAGACGTTGCGCAGCGTGTTGACAAGATTTTGGTGGTCGAGATGAGTTTAGGTCAAATGATTGAAGATGTCAAACTGGGCGTCTGCGGCAAAGCCAGCGTGTATTTCTATGGACGTGTGGGCGGCATGGTTCCGAGTTACGAAGAAATCATCGCTGAAACAGAGAAACTCGTGAAGGAGGCAAAGTGAGCATGGAGACAATGACCATGGAACGAACCTTCAGAAGACCACGCACGTTGCGACCTGTCGTGACTCATTACTGTCCTGGATGCGGGCACGGAATTATTCATCGTCTGGTAGCGGAAGTGATTGACGAACTCGGAATCCGAGAACGCACAGTAGGCGTTGCGCCAGTAGGCTGCTCAGTGTTCTTGTACAACTACCTAGACGTTGACATGTACGAAGCCGCACACGGACGCGCGCCAGCAATCGCGACTGGCTGCAAACGAGTTCACCCAGACCTGGTTATGTTTACTTATCAAGGCGACGGCGACTTGGCAGCCATCGGAACCGCTGAAACTGTGCATGTTGCTGCTCGAGGAGAGAAAATAACTACTATTTTCGTTAATAACGCCATTTATGGAATGACAGGTGGACAGATGGCGCCCACATCATTAGTCGGGCAAAAAACCACCACAACGCCAGCGGGAAGGCTCGTTGAACGCGCTGGATATCCAATCCGAATGTCAGAACTGCTGGCGACCCTGAACGGTGCGGCGTACATTGCTCGCGTTAGTGTGTCCAGCCCGAAGTATGTTGTTCAAGCCAAACGGGCAATCAAAAAAGCATTTGAAACGCAATTAAAGGGCTTGGGCTATTCTCTCGTTGAAGTCTTGTCCCATTGCCCGACATATTGGCATATGACGCCCACCGATGCAGCGAAGTTTGTAGAAGAGAAGATGACGAGTTACTATCCTCTCGGCGAGTTTAAGACTCCAAAGGAGGAAGCATAAGCATGGAAGGGAAGCCGTTATACACGAACGTTACGATGGCTGGATTCGGCGGACAAGGACTTATGTTCATAGGAAAACTCTTAGCATACTGCGCCATGAAACGCGGACTAAACGTAACATGGATTCCATCCTACGGCCCCGAAGTGCGTGGCGGCACAGCCAACTGCACCGTGGTGATTTCAGACGAACCCATCGGTTCGCCAGTAATAAGCTCACCCGAAGCCCTGATAATCATGAATAATCCATCGCTGGAAGCTTTTGAGCCCAAACTGAAAGCAGGTGGACTGCTATTCGTCAACACCAATTTGGTCACGCGCCAAACCAAACGCCGAGACATCAACGTAGTCCCAGTGCCTGCTAACGAAGCCGCAACAGAAGCAGGAGAAAAAAGAGCGGCGAACATGGTCGTCTTCGGCGCCTACGTGGCAAAAACAAGAATAATCACCAAAGAAGACGTCGCAGAGGGCTTCAAAGAGCTTTTTAGTGCCAAAGCCGAAACGCTCGAGGCAAACATGCGCGCCTTCGAAAAAGGAACCAAATACGTATAAAATCAATAACGCTAAAAAATGAACCAAAGGTTCTCTGTTCATATTTGGATCCTAGTAGTATCATATATGGAAGAGGGTCTAGAGAAGCGCAGAGCAGATACACACAGAGAAAAGATACTTCTTAAAAACAACCCCACAACAAATAATCTACAACAGAGGCACACGCAAAATGCCTGACTGGCAACAAATCCTCCGAGAATGCAGCAAAAACGTACGCACCAATACATTGCTTCTACTCCAAAAACCACGACACCAAACCAGCTACGGAACAGGCGCAGGCGGCGACACCACTTTTCAAATTGACCGCATAGCAGAAAACACCATAATAAACACGATAAAACACCACGGCATCGACTTCACACTCATAAGCGAAGAAGCAGGCATCAAAAAAATAGGCAAAA
>Ga0315268_10001889_pt1 | contig 24064 bp, 20 predicted proteins | sample C1_top_MG_FD_204535 | JGI IMG/M metagenome (GOLD analysis project Ga0315268, IMG submission 204535) | Sediment microbial communities from Yellowstone Lake, YNP, Wyoming, USA - C1_top | ecosystem: Environmental > Aquatic > Freshwater > Lake > Sediment | place: USA: Wyoming | collected 2017-08-01
TCAATGCCCGCTGGATGGCGTCCAACGTCCTGGCGGAACGCTATCTCTATCTGCCATCCGTGGGATTTTGCTGGTTTGTCGCCTGGGGAGGAGTCCAAATCTGGGATTGGGCGGCGATTCAGCCTGGATTCTCCCGACCGCTGCGAGCTCTCCTGGCAGTCATGATGTGCGCGATCTCGATCTTGGGCTGCGCCAGGATTATCAGCCGCAATACCATCTGGGCGGATGACCTCACGCTCTATACGGACACGCTCCGGGGAAATCCGGAGGCCTACGTCATACGGCACAACCTGGGGTCGGTCTATTTCGCGAATTCCGACTTTTCCGGCGCGGAGCGGGAATGGATCGCGGCACTGGCGGGCAAGCCGGACAACGTGGTCACCATGGATGCCCTAGGGATGCTCTATGCCCGTCAGGGGCGAACAGCGGAGGCGGAGGCCCTGTACCAGCGAGCCATCGCCGCCAAACCCTTGTGGGGCCAGTCGCATGCCAACTACGCTCTGCTGCTGCAAAAATCCGGGGATCTGGCGCGGGCACTGGCCGAATTTCAGACCGCCGTGCGCCTTTCTCCTTTCAATGCCTTCGCCCGGAGGGATTACGGCGCGGCCCTGCTGCAAACAGGAGATTTGGCCGGCGCGAAGGAGCAACTCGAAAAGGCCGTGGAATTACAACCCTCGCTGGAGGCCTTGCACAGCCTCATAGCGGTCTACTTGCGGCAAAATCGGAAAGACAAAGCCGAAGAGATTCTGAGGAGAACCACGCAGGCCCACGCGTACGATAGCTACGCCCACTTTGAACTGGGCAAACTTCTGGAAGCGGCGGGACAAGTTCAAGAAGCGACGAAAGAGTACAAGGCAGGACTAATTACCGACCCGGGCAATGCGGCGGCCAAGTCGGCGCTGCAGAGAATCGCGAAACAACTCCCCCGCTGACCGGATTCCAGAGAAACAGGCCTGCACCATCCAGCGCCGGCGCAACCGGAGGAACTCACCCGCCGAACCCGGCGTCCCAGGAATAAGAAAAGGGGAAGTCCTGAGACTTCCCTCTTTGCCTGTCATCCACGAAAATTACTGAATCGGAGAACTGGTAATGTCGGCTGGGCCAGTCGAGCCGTAGCGGATCACATTGCTCTGATTGCTGAAGAAGTTGCGCTGCCCGCTCACGCCTTGGTTCGCGGGCGCGGCCATAATGGTGTAGGCGGTTCCTATCCCGCCGCTGAGTATTTGCGCATAGGTGTAATAATATCCGCTTTTCGATGTGCCGACCGTAGTGGCGTTGGCCAGAACATCATCAATCAAGCAGGCCGCGGCAGGGACCGCGACGGTGCAGGGAGAAGCTCCTCCCAAGGTGGGCAAGTCCGCGGAATAGCCCATCGTCGGGTAGTTGGATGTGTAGGCTGCTTCGGCCGTATCGATCGCATGCATAGAACCAACCGCCGATGATTCATTGGCGGCCATCTTGGCGCGCAGCAAGTTCGGGATCGCGATGGCCGCGATTATCAGAATGATCGCCACAACGATCAGCAGTTCGATCAGTGAAAACCCCATTTGTTTCCTGCGCATTCAAACTCCTCTTGAAATCGGGCATTCTGCAATACGGTTCTTCAGCATAGCTTTAAATAGCAAACCAAATGCCAAATCAAGTCCAATTCGATACTATCAAAAAATCCATGCAACTAATTGAATTATCAGTAGTTGCTAAACAACAGCGTGTAAGGCAAATGTCTCTTCGAGAAGTTTCGCATCTTTATGACGCTTTTTGTCACCTCTATTTGCCCTGCGCACAACATGTTGGTCCTCTTGAATTCCCTTAGCGGACACTGGGAAAAACTCGACGTCGGCATTTCAGCGGAACTGCCTTGGCATGCGGCTAGCCACCTCTTGGAATTCTTGCCTTCACGGAATTTAGAAGAAGAGTTGCCCACAAAAAAAAGAGGGAGGGCAGATTCTGCCCCCCCCCCTGTTCCTATCCCCGAAAACTACTGGATCGGAGAACTGGTAATGGTGGCCGCCCCGGTCAAGCCGTAGCGGATCACGCCTGACTCGTCCGTGAAGAAGTTACGCTGCCCGGTCACGCCCTGGTTCGAGGGTGTCCCCAGATTCGTGTAGGCCGTATTCAGCCCGGCGGAGGCAGTTGCTGCGTAGGTGAAGAAGTATCCGCTCTTCGCCGTGCCGGCCGTAATCGCCGTGGCCAGGGTGTCATCAATCAAGCAGGCCGTGGCAGGGACCGCGACGGTGCAGGGAGAAACTCCTCCCAAATTGGCCATCGCCGGAGCGAATCCGATCGACGGATAGTTGGAAGCGTACGAAACGTTCGCGGTATTGATCGAGCGCAGCGAACCCACCGACGAAGACTCGTTGGCGGCCATTTTGGCGCGCAGCAAGTTCGGGATGGCGATGGCCGCGATGATTAGAATGATCGCCACGACGATCAGCAGTTCGATCAGTGAAAAGCCCTTCTGTTTTCTTGACATTCTTAGTCTCCTAGATAAAAGTATTGACGAACACATGAACAGAGAGCAATTGTCGTACCATAATGCCGACTGCCACTCACGGAAGCCTACGAAACAGCTATCACGCTGATACTACAGCACTTGGAGTTGTATTGGGGATTATTAAAACAGAGTCTATTCTTACCGCTACCTTGCAGTGTGACAGTATTCGCCGCCCTTATTTGTCCATTCGCTGTATTCGGCAAGAAAAAAAAGAGGGGGCGTGAGCCCCCCCCTTTTTGTTGCCATTTGGTCCCTTGATTCTACTGAATCGGAGAACTGGTAATGGTAGCCGCTCCGGTCAAGCCGTAGCGGATCACGCCCGACTCGTCCGTGAAAAAGTTGCGCTGCCCGGTCACGCCCTGGTTCGAGGGTGTCCCCAGGTTCGTGTAGGCCGTATTCAGCCCGGCGGAGGCAGTTGCCGTGTAGGTGAAGAAGTATCCGCTCTTCGCCGTGCCGGCCGTAGTCGCCAAGGCCAAGGTGTTATCAATCAAGCAGGCCGTGGCAGGGACTGCAACGGTGCAGGGAGAAACCCCTCCCAAATTGGCCATCGTCGGAGAGAATCCGATCGACGGATAGTTGGAAGCGTACGAAACGTTCGCGGTATTGATCGAGCGCAGCGAACCCACCGCCGAAGACTCGTTGGCGGCCATCTTGGCGCGCAGCAAGTTGGGGATGGCGATGGCCGCGATGATCAGAATGATCGCCACGACGATCAGCAATTCGATAAGTGAAAAACCCTTTTGTTTCCTGGACATTTAAACTCTCCTTGAAGTTTGGCGTTCCTACTAACTGTCACATATGGAGCAAGTGTTGCGCCAAACCATTTATTATTCCAAGACGGCGCACCGCTCCGCGCATCTCATTGAGTACATGGACCTTATTCAATATACAGTTTATTGTTAAACTTTAAATCCACTTATTTCACAAAGAATGCCGTTTTTTGTCACCGCAATTTGACACCCCGGACAGATGAACAGCAAGTATCTACCCCTGGGAAAAAGGATACGCAATGAAGCCCGGTGAATGCCCGGAAACATCAAACATTATGTTTCTTGGCGTAGTGGCGGAAGGAGCGATAGCTGATTTTGAGGAGTTCGGCGGCGCGGGTGCGCACGCCGCCGGCGGCTTCGAGGGCGGCTTGCAGATAGCGGCGTTCGGTTTCGGCGATTTGCATTTCAAAATCCAGGCCTTCCACGGAGAGGTGCAGGGCGCCATTGCCGCCGGCGTCCATGGGCGTCTCGTAACCGGCGATGCGGCTGGGCAGAACGCCCAGGGAGACTTCCGGGCCGGTTTCGAGGGCCACGGCGCGCTCCAGGGTATTTTCCAACTCGCGGACATTGCCCGGCCACTCATAGGATTCCAGGCGGCGCATGGCTTCGGCGGAAATTCCGTGGATGGGCTTATTCATCTCTTTCTGGAATTTTTCGAGAAAATGGCGCGCCAGCATGGGGATATCTTCACGGCGTTCGCGCAAGGAGGGCAGGTGAATAGGGATGACGCTCAAGCGGTAGTAGAGGTCCTCGCGGAAGCGGCCCTCGGCGATCTCTTTTTCAAAGCTCTTGTTCGTGGCGGAGATCACGCGCACGTCCACGTCCGACTCCGCGGAACTGCCCAGGGGACGCACTTTGCCTTCCTGCAGCACGCGATAGAGCTTTACCTGCATGGTCAGGCTCATGTTGCCGATCTCATCCAAGAAGAGAGTTCCCTTGTTGGCGGCCTGGAAGAGACCCTGTCGGTTTTCGTTGGCACCTGTGAAGGAACCTTTCATATAGCCAAACAACTCGGATTCCAGCAGGGATTCCGGGAAGGCGCCGCAATTGATGGTGATAAAAGGGGCGGAGGAGCGCGCGCTGTTTTCGTGAATGGCCCGGGCCACCAGCTCTTTTCCGGTGCCGCTCTCGCCGGTGATGAGGATGCGGCTGGATTGCGGGGCGACCGTCTGAATCAGGTCGAAGATGGCGCGCATCTTGGGGCTTTCCCCGATGATGTTGTCCAGGCCGGTGAGACGGCGCAATTCGCGGCGCAGGAATCCGGCTTCTTTTTTCAGGTCGAGATTGGCCGACGCATCGCGCACGGCGCGGCGAACCTGGTCCACCAGGTCGTGATCCTTGATCACGTAGCGGTCGGCACCGGAATTGATGGCTTCGATGGCGGTTTCCAGAGTGGGAACACCGGTAATCAGGAGGAAGAAGCAGTCCGGGGACATTTCCTTGACTAATTTCAGCAGGTCCACGCCGCTGCCGCCGGGCATGCGCATGTCGGAGACGACGATATCGAATAACTGGGATTCAATCTTGCGGCGCGCGGCTTCCACGGAGGAGGCTAATTCCACCTTGTGCCCTTCCTTGCGCAGGGCGATCTCCAGCAATTCGCAGATGGAGCGCTCGTCATCGACAATTAAAATTAGAGCCATAACCTTCCGTTTTCCTGTCTCTGGAGGCCGGACGAATCAGGCCGCCCGGGGCAACTCCACGACGAACTCGGCACCCGCGTTTTTTTCCGAACTCACACTGATTTTGCCGCTGTGCGCCTGGACAATCTGATAGACGATGGACAGGCCCAGGCCGGTGCCGCCGTCGAACTCCGACTGCAGGGGCTCGAAAAGTTTGGTTTTCTGCCGCGGTTCCAGACCCACTCCAGTGTCGCGAAATCCGATGCGCAGCCAGAATTTGCGCGATTCCAGGCGCACGGTAAGGGTTCCGCCGTCGGGCATGGCCCGCAGGGCATTTTCACAGAGATTCCAGAACACTTGCTTCATGCGGCTGCCGTCCACGCGGGCCAGCAGGGGCTGGGAGTCGAACTCACGCACGATGCGGTACTTGTCTTTCAGCCCGGGTTTTTGCTCGATCAGTGTGAGGGTCTCCTCGAGCAGCGTGCGCACATCGGCTTCCTGGAATTCGTAGGTCTTTTCGCGGGAATAGTTCAGGAAATCGGTGATGATGTGGTTGAGGCGCTCCGATTCCCGGCCCACGATATTCACCATGTGCTTCTCGTCCTCTTCCATGGGCACCAGGCGGCCCAGTTCCTTGACGGCGCCGGCCATGGCCGCCAGGGGCTGGCGAATTTCATGGGCGATGGCCGCCGAGAGGCGGCCCAGAGCGGCCATGCGCTCCTTGGTGGCCACCTCCTGCTCGAGGCGGCGCAGTTCGGTTAAATCCTGAAAATTAAAGACAAACCCTTTTTGTTCGGGATTGCGGGAACGCAGCGGAGAAACCGAGATGCCCACGTAACGTTTCTCGCCTGCGGGGGTCAGAAAATCGATTTCCCGCCGGACGACCATGTCCCCGTTGGCGTCCTTCTGCCCCACCAGCCAGAGAGAGGGAAACTCCTCGGCGAGGTTAGTGCCCCGCAACTCCTCGAAGCGATAGCCGAGAATTTCCTCACCGGTGCGATTGAGCAGCAGGACGTGGCCCTGCTGATCGGTGGTGATCAGACCGCCGCGCATGGAGTGAATGATGTCCTCGGTGAAGGTGCGCAGGTCCAGCAGCTCTTCGCGCTGCTCGTCGAGTTCCTGGCCTTTTTCCTGCAAAGACTCGGACAGCAGGCTCGTTAAATAGGCCACGGCGAAAAACCCGACGATGTGGCTGAGGAACCAGATGCGCAGACCGTCGGGGGCGGGCTCGGCCAAGTAGGTCTGGGGAATGATCCCCGAATAAGAAAAAACGGCCAGCATGGCCAGAAAGAGAAGGCAAATGCCGGCAATGGCGAAGGCCAGGTAGCGGCTGAAGAGAATGCTGCTGACGATGATCACCAGCAGGTAGAGGGAAATGAAGTGGCTTTCCTGGACCCCGGTGGAATAGACCAGGGCGGTAATCACGACAATATCGGTGCCCACCTGGGCATAGGCCTGCCACCGGCGGCGAGGCGTAACGCGAAGCAGGACGGCATGCAGGAGACCGAGCATGATCCAAGCCACGACCAGAGGAAGGACATAGCGGCTGGCAGAAGCGCCGGATTCGTACTGAGGCCAGATGGCCGCCACGCCAAGAATAAGCGTGACCATCAGCAGGCGGACCCGAGTCAGCCAGGGCAGCCAATCCCGTGTTGGATGCGATTGTCGCATTGTCTTCCAGTGAAGACTCTTCCTGATCTTGCCCGGATTGGGGCATCCGCCCGTGGATTATCCGGGCCGGCAGAAAGGCCCGCGTCTAGTGCCCGCTCAACTTACCAATCAGGGAGAAGAGCGGCAGGTACAGGGAAATGACGACGCCGCCGACGACGCTTCCCAGGAAGACGATCATGATGGGTTCCAGAGCGGTCAAAAGATCCTTCACCGCGGCGTCCACTTCTTCCTCGTAGAAGTCCGCAATCTTTGACAACATGGCATCCATCGCGCCGGTCTGCTCGCCGACCGCGATCATCTGCGTGACCATGCCGGGAAAGACGTTGGCCTCCCGCAGTGGGTCGCTCAGAGTCTTACCTTCCTCGAGCGATTTCTTTACGTTCAGCAGGGCCCGCTCAATCACCGCATTGCCCGCGGTACGGGCAGTAATGTCCAGACCTTCAAGAATGGGGACGCCGCTGGCGATCAGCGTTCCCAGAGTACGGGTAAAACGGGCCACGGCAATTTTTCGGAGCAGCGGGCCAACCAGCATAATCTTGAGCAAGAGGGAATCCAGAATGAACCGCCCCTGCGGCGTTGCGTACCATGTCTTCACGGCAAAACCAGTGACACCGGCAACCACCACGATCATGAAACCATAGATACTGCCAACGAAGTTGCTAAGCCCGATGACGATTCGGGTGGGCAGCGGCAGGTCCACTCCCAAGCCCAAAAACAAGGTTGTAAATACGGGGACCACCTTCCACAACAGCAAAATGATGACGCCCGCGGCCACAGACAGCACCCCGACCGGATAGACCATGGCGGACTTCACGGCGCGCTTCAGCTTAACGTCCTTTTCGATGTAGCCGGCCAATCGCTGCAGAATGGTGTCCAGAATACCACCCGTTTCGCCGGCCTCCACCATGTTGACAAAGAGCGCGTCGAAGACCTTGGGGTACTGCCTCATCGCCGTGGAGAGAGTGGTGCCGCCTTCCACCGACGCGCGCGTGCCCGTCAAAACTTTCTGGAAAAGAGGGTTTTCCTGCTGGCTGGCGAGAATTTCCAGACACTGCACCAGGGGAAGACCGGCGTCAATCATCACCGAAAACTGACGCGTGAAAATGGCCAGTTCCTTGGAGTCAATGCCGCCGCCGAAGGTGGGGAGGTTGAATTCCTTGCCCTTCTCGGACATCTTGGTCGCGGTAATCTGCTGGCGCCGCAGAAGACCTTGCAGTTCCGTCTTGTTGGCCGCGGTCATTTCCCCGCTGACGCTGGCCCCGGCTTTGTCGGTGCCTCGATATGTAAAAACTGGCATGTTCCTAGCCCTCCTTAAATATTCTTCCCCGTAGTACGACCCGCCCCACTAAATTTATCTGCGCATGGGCGCTTTGGTTCCCGCACCGCCCGGCGCACCCGTCACACCACGATTGAGCATGTCCTGCAATTCATCGGCATTCGAAGAACGGAGCAAGGCCATCTCCATGGTGATTTCCTTGTTGAAATAGGCCGTGGCCAGGCTTTGGTTAAATGTCTGCATACCCGAGGCGCCCGTGCCCGTCTGCATGGAGGAATAGATCTGGTGAATTTTGTCCTCGCGAATCAGGTTGCGGATGGCGGCCGTGGGAATGAGGATTTCCATGACCATGGAGCGGCCGCGGCCGTCGATGCGCGGCAGAAGGGCCTGACAAAGAACGCCTTCGAGCACCATGGAAAGCTGCGCGCGGATCTGAGACTGCTGGTGCGATGGAAAAACGTCAATGATGCGGTTGATGGTGGAGATGGCCGAATTGGTGTGCAGAGTGGCAAAGGTCAAGTGGCCCGTTTCGGCGATGCGCAGAGCGGACTCAATGGTCTCGAGGTCGCGCAACTCGCCGATGAGGACGACGTCGGGGTCTTCGCGCAAAGCGGCGCGGAGGGAATTGGCAAAGGAGTGCGTGTCGGAATGCACTTCGCGCTGGTTGACCAGGCATTTCTTGTGATTGTGCAGAAATTCAATGGGGTCCTCGATCGTGATCATATGCTCTTCGCGGTCGTTATTGATCTTGTCCAGCATGGCCGCGAGCGTGGTGGACTTGCCCGAGCCAGTCGGGCCGGTGACCAGGATGAGGCCGCGCGGCTTGTCGCACAGGTTCTTGACCACCGCGGGCAGTTTGAGCGCTTCAAAGCCCTTGATCTCCCAGGGAATGGTTCGGAAGACGGCGGCGACGGCGCCGCGCTGATTGAAGATGTTGCCGCGGAAGCGCGCCAGATTTTTCAAACCAAAGGAAAAGTCCAATTCCAGATTTTCCTCGAAGCGATGCTTTTGCGCGTCGGTTAGAACGCTGTAGGCCAGCGATTTGGTGTCCGCGGCGGTCAGCGGAGGCATGTCCAGAGGGCGCAGGTGCCCGTGCACGCGCACGCGCGGCGCGCTGTTGGTGGTGATATGCAGGTCGCTCCCGCCCATCTCGATCATTTTTTTCAACAGTTCACTGAGTGTAATGCCAGCCATGTTCGATCCAACCTCTCCTATAGCACCGTCTCGCGAAGCACTTCTTCGAGCGTGGTCACTCCGTCCATTACCTTGATCAGGCCGCTGCGGCGAAGGGAAATCATGCCCTGCTCGACGGCCTTTTTCTTCAACTCCAGCGCCGAAGCGCCCACTAGGATCAATTCGCGCAGGTCGTCATTGATTTCCATGACTTCGTACAATCCGGCGCGCCCCTTGTAGCCGCCTTTATTGCAGGTGGAGCAGCCCTTGCCGTGATAGACCTTCACGGTTTTGACTTCCTCGGGCGTAAACCCGGCGTCCAGCAATGCCTGCTGCGGCACGTCCAGCACTTCCCGGCAATTCACGCAGATGCGGCGCACCAGGCGCTGCGCGCAGATGACGTTCACCGAGGTGGCCACCAGGAAGGGCTCGATGCCCATGTTCATGAGGCGGCTGATGGTGGAAGGCGCGTCGTTGGTGTGCAGCGTGGAGAGCACCAAGTGGCCTGTGAGCGCCGCTTTGGTGGCGATTTCCGCCGTCTCGAAGTCGCGGATCTCTCCGACCAGGATGATGTTGGGGTCCTGGCGGAGGAAGGCGCGCAGAGCGGCGGCAAAGTTCAGCCCGATCTGGTCCTTCATCTGCACCTGGTTGACGCCCATCAGCTGAAATTCGACGGGGTCTTCGGCGGTCATGATGTTGGTGTCCACGGTATTCAACTGCGAGACCGAGGAATACAGGGTGTTGGTCTTGCCCGAACCCGTGGGTCCGGTCACCAGGACCATCCCGTAGGGCTTCATAATGTTGCGCTGGAATTTGTCCAGGGTTTCCTGCTCGAAACCCAGTTTGGTCATATCCAGGCGCAGGTTTTCCTTGTCCAGCAGCCGCATGACGATTTTTTCGCCGTACAGGGTGGGCACGGTGGAGACGCGAAAATCCAATTCCTTCTTTTTTCCTTCGGCCGTTTTGAACTTGATCATGATGCGGCCGTCCTGGGGAAGGCGCTTTTCCGCGATGTCCAGTTTGGCCATGATCTTCAAGCGGCTGGAGATGGCGTCCTTCAGCTTCAGCGGGGGCGTCATCACGGTCTGCAACTGGCCGTCCACGCGGAAGCGCACGCGCATTTCCAGTTCGTAGGGCTCGATGTGAATGTCGCTGGCGCCTTTTTTCAGCGAGTCCGTCAGAATCAGGTTCACCAGGCGGATGATGGGGGCTTCCTCGGCCACTTTCTCAAGGGCCGACGCATCCAATCCCATTTCTTCGGAAGTCAGCTCGACGTCCGGCTCTTCGTCGTCCCCCAGCAGGTCGCTCATCGTCTTACTGAGGTCTTCGGTGCTGGCCGCGGCCCCGTAGAACCGCGAAATGGCATCGCCAATCGCCGATTCCGAGGCCACTACAGGCTCCACGTTGAATCCGGTCATGAACTTGATGTCGTCCATGGCGAAAACGTTGGTGGGGTCGGTCATGGCGATGGTCAGCACGGAACCAACGCGCGAAAGAGGGATGACCTGGTAGCGCACCGCGGTATCCTGCGGAATTAGCTTGATGACCGTGGGATCGATTTCGTAGTAGGACAGGTTGATGGAGGGCACACCGTACTGCCTGGACAAGACCCCGGTGATGTCGTCATCGGTGATATAGCCAAGCTTGGTCAGACAGCTACCCAGCTTCCCACCAGTGGTCCGTTGCTGCTCCAAACCCTTCTGAAGCTGCTCCTGGTTGATCATTCCCTCTTTTAGTAAAATCTCGCCAAGGCGAACAGACATCCACACACTCCCAGGAAGTTTTACCCGCATCTAACCTTAGCAGAGGGGCTCGTCGGAGGAAGCGACAAATTCCGGCATGGTTTTGAAATCGCTAATACCCTGCCCGGAAGAACAGGTTGGCGATTCCAGCGCTTCGGAGGGTAGATGCACCGCCAAGCGGTTCTTGACTTGGACGAAGTTGGCGGCTATTGTGCGGTTCGACAGGCGATTTCGGCTGTGCCGGAAAAAGACACCCCCCTTGACGAAAATTGTCCATGCCCGCACACAGGCGTTTGCCCCTTCCGTCTTTCTTCAATATTTTGAAGCTCTGCATTCGGCGCTCGGCCCGCAAAGATGGTGGCCGGCCCGCACTCCATTCGAAGTGATCGTCGGGGCAATTCTCACGCAGAACACTTCGTGGACGAACGTGGAGCGCGCCATCGGCAAGCTGCGCGAGGCAGGACTGCTCACTCCTCCCGCCATCCTGCGGGCACCCACGGCCCGGCTGGCGCGGCTGATCCGTTCCTCCGGCTACTTCCGCCAGAAAGCCAAAAAACTGAAGGCGTTTGTGCGCTTCCTGCACGACGAGCACGGCGGCTCTCTGGCGCGAATGTTCCGGACGCCTACGGCCGATCTGCGCGCGAAACTTCTGGGCGTTCATGGAATCGGGCCGGAGACGGCGGACTCCATTCTGCTCTATGCCGGACAGCATCCTGTCTTCGTCGTGGATGCCTACACGCGGCGCATCCTCGAGCGTCACGGACACGCCGCGCCGCGCGAGAGCTATGAATCCATCCAGGAACGATTTCACGGCAGCTTGCCGCGCAAGGCCGCTCTCTTTAACGAGTACCACGCGCTGATCGTGCGCGCGGGAAAAGACTGGTGCCGCGCGAATGCTCCCCGCTGCGAACAGTGCCCGCTCTTCCCTTTCCTCCCCGCCCTTCCGCTTCCCCCCGTGGCGGTTCCCTCCCGCATGCACTATGCTCAGAGTGAGCCGGCAACCTCATGAGCCCACAGGACAACAAACTGCGCCTTCGCCTGGCCCTCGGCGGCATATTGCTCACGCTGCTGCTGGCCGCCGCCTTTACGCTCGGCTCTCTCGATGTTCCTTTCCAGTTCGGAAACTGGCGCGACGTTCTGGCTCTTTATTCCGTTTCCACTTTCATCACCGCCGCGATTTTAGTCTTTGGCCTGATCCTGGTCCGCAGTATCGTCCGCTTATGGATGGAACGCAGCAAGCAGCAGCCCGGCGCGCGCTTCAAGACCAAAATGGTTCTGGGCGCCATGGTGCTCTCTCTGCTCCCCATCCTCTTTATGTTCTTCATCAGCTATTCCCTGCTCAACCGCACGCTGGCCCGCTGGTTTCCGCGTCCGCTGGAACTGGCCGTCACCGAGGCCCGCGGCCTGCTGGCGGATTCCGCCGCGGCGCAGATGCAGCGGCTGGACGATATTGCCGGGGCGGTTTCCGGACCAGCGCTTTCTTCCCCTGGAGCAGCGGGCCACCGTAGCGCTCTCGCGCCGCCGGAAGAATGGCCCGCAAAGGCACTGCTGCTGGGCGCCGATGCCGCCTGGCTGCTGCATGCGGACGGCAGCATTTCCCACGTTCTCCGCCGCCCACCCGCCGAGGGACTCGCGGCGCCCAGTGCCTTGAAGTCTGCTGTTGCGCCGCGCCGCGGCACACCGCTCCCCGGCGGCACGCCGGTCTGGCAGCTGGCCGATGAGTCTTTCCTGTCGAACAATCCCGAGCCACTACCGCAGGGCGCCGTTCTGGTCGTCGCCCGGCTCCTTCCGCCGTCTTTCCTGACGCGTTATGCGGGCGTCGAAACGGAATTCCGCGCCTACGAGGAAGGAAAGCAGAATCTTCGCGCCTTGAAGACGCAGATGCTGCTCGTTCTTCTCCTTTTCACGCTGCTGCTGTTTTTCTCCGCTCTTTGGACAGCCCTTTTTCTGGCCAAGCAAATCACCGTGCCCATTCTGGCTCTGGCCGAAGGCACTCGGGAGATCTCCGCCGGAAACTTCAACTATCAGGTTCCCGAGCAGGCCCAGGACGAACTGGGCGTGCTGGTCCGCTCCTTCAACGCCATGACCACGCAGTTGCGGGACAGCCGCGTGCAGATTGACGAGTTCACCCGCAATCTCCAGCAGGCCGTGCAGGAACTGGAACGCCGCCGCCAGCTCATGGAAACGATTCTTGAAAATATTCCCACCGGGGTGGCCTCGCTCGACGAACACGGCGCCCTGTTGCGCGTCAACCCGGCCATGACGCGCATCACGGGCATCTCCGCCGCCGACATGCGCAAAGTGGAAGACCTGCTGGGACCGGAGGCCGCGCACCTGGCGCAGAACATGATGCGCCGGGCGCTGCGCATGGGCGTGGTTACGCGGGAAATCGAGATCGTCGTGCAGGACCGCGTGCTGCACGCCGCCGTCACTGTCAGTTCGCTGGGACCACGGCGGGCCAATGGCGGCTTCGTGCTGGTGCTGGATGACCTGACGGAAGTCCTGCGGGCGCAAAAATCGGCCGCCTGGCAGGAGGTGGCCCGGCGCATCGCCCACGAAATCAAGAATCCGCTCACGCCCATTCAACTTTCCGCGCAGCGCCTGACGCGATTCCTCGAACGACGGACGGAGCAGAACTCCGCCGCCCCCGACCCCGAACTCACCGCAATGGCCATGGAATGTTCGCGGCTGATCGAGCGCGAAGTCTCCACGCTGGCTTCCCTGGTGAATGAATTCACGCAGTTTGTGCGCTTCCCCGAGTCCCATCCGGCGCCCACCGACGCCAACGAAATTGTTCGCGAGGCCATCGAGGTTTTCGCCGGCCGGCTCGAAGGCATCCGCATCAGCACGCACTTCGAAAACAAACTCCCCGTCATCCGCGCCGATGGGCGGCTGCTGCGCAGCGTCTTCGTCAACCTGATTGACAACGCCGCCGAGGCTCTCGAAAACGCCCCGCGCAAGGAGATCCACATCCTCACCAGCGCCCACGCCGATACGGACATGGTGGAAATCTGCGTGCAGGACACCGGCCACGGCATCTCCCCGGCGGACAAGGACCGCCTCTTCCTGCCCACTTTTTCCACCAAGGACCGCGGCACCGGACTGGGCCTGGCCATCGCCGCGCGCATCATCGCCGAACATGGCGGCACCATCCGCGTCGAAGACAATCGCCCGGCAGGCTCCCGTTTTTATGTAGAATTGCCGGTGATGGAACCGCTGAGTTCTTCTTCCGGCGAACATCCCCAGGAAGGTTCCGCGTCCTGACCATGACACTGCCCGCGCACATTCTGATCGTTGACGACGAAGAGGGCATCCGCGAATCCCTCGGCTCCATCCTGCGGGATGAGGGCTACCACGCCGAAGCGGTCGCTTCCGGCGAGGAAGCTTTGCAGCGGCTGCCCGCCGGCGATGTCGACGTGGTCCTTCTGGACATCTGGCTGAAGGGCATGGACGGGCTCGAAACTCTTGGGCGCATTCAGTCGCTTCCCCACCCCCCGGCGGTGATCATTATTTCCGGCCACGGGAATATCGAAACGGCGGTGCGCGCCACCAAGCTGGGCGCGTTTGATTTTGTGGAAAAGCCGCTCTCGCTCGAGCGCATCACCGTGCTGGTGCGCAACGCCATCCAGCAGCGCCACTTGCAGGATGAAAATCAGAATCTGCGCGAGGAACTGGGCCAGCGCCATCAGGTCATCGGCGACAGCGTGCCCATGAAGGCGCTGCGGCAGCAGATCGCCGTCACCGCGCCCACCAACGGCCGCGTGCTGATTTACGGCGAAAGCGGCACGGGCAAGGAATTGGTGGCCCGCGCGCTGCACGCCGCCAGCCTGCGCTGCCACGGCCCCTTCGTGGAAATGAACTGCGCGGCCATCCCCGAAGAACTCATCGAATCGGAACTTTTCGGGCACGTTAAAGGCAGCTTCAGCGGAGCCACCGAAGACAAGATCGGCAAGTTCCAGAGGGCCGACGGTGGCACGCTGTTTCTCGATGAAGTCGGGGACATGAGCCTGCGCACGCAGTCCAAGGTGTTGCGCGTGCTCGAACAGCAGCGCTTCGAGCCGGTGGGTTCCAATCAGACTGTTACCGCGGACGCACGGGTCATCGCCGCCACCAACAAAAACATTGAACAGGAGATCGCCCGCGGGGCTTTCCGCCAGGATCTGTTCTACCGCCTGAACGTCATTCCCTTCCTCGTGCCGCCGCTGCGCGACCACAAGACCGACATCCCCGCCCTGGCGCGCCACTTCCTCGCCGAATTCTGCGCCGATTACGGCCGCCGCCTCAAGGAAATCTCCCCCTCTGCCATGGACATCCTCGTCCGCTATCCGTGGCCGGGCAATGTGCGCGAACTGCGAAACCTCGTCGAGCGCATGGTGATCATGTGCCCGCAGCAGCGCATCGACCCGCAGCATCTTCCGCCCGAGCTTTTCCGCGGGGCATCGGAAAGTCCGCAGCAGCCCTATGCCACGCTGCAGGAAGCCCGCAGCGCCTATGAGCGCGAATTTATTCTGAGAAAGTTGCAGGAAAACCGCTGGAACATGAGCCAGACGGCCCAGGCCCTGGGCCTCGAACGCAGCCACCTCTACCGCAAACTGAAATCCCTGGGCATCGCCGCACCGGACTGACCCCGCGCGGCTCGCGCCGGGTGCTTACTCTTCTTCGCCCAGGTCAAATTCTTCTTTTTCGCCTTCCGCCGCCAGCTCCTCCAGTTGCACGTGCCAGTCCAGTTCGCGAACTTTCTGCGGATTGTCCCGCCAGCCGGGGGCCACCTTCACGTACAGCTCCAGATAAATCTTGCTGCCCAGAAGCTTTTCCAGTTCCTTGCGCGCTTGCGTGCCCACGCGCTTGAGCATCTCGCCCTTGCTGCCGATCAGGATTTTTTTCTGCGCGTCCCGCTCGACGTAAAGCGTGGCATGAATCTTCAGTATCTTGGGCGTCTCTTCATACTTGTCCACAATCACGGCCAGGGCGTGCGGCACTTCGTGATAGGTCAGGTCCACGGCTTTTTCACGGATGATTTCGGCGGCCAGAAAACGCTCCGGCTGGTCCGTCACCTGCTCTTCCGGAAAGTGGGCTTCTCCCTCCGGCAGACGCTTGATGATCTCTTCGATCAGTTCCTCCAAGCCATCGCCCTTCAGCGCCGAGATAGGCACCACGGCCGCAAATTCATAGGCATTCGCATAGGAGGCGATCAGCGGCAGCAGCTTCGGGCGGGGCAGGCGGTCCACTTTATTCAGCGCCAGAATCACCGGGCCTTCGAAGTTGCGGGCCCGCTGCAGCACGAACTCATCGGGTCCGCGGCCGCTCTGCGTGGCGTCCACCATCAGCAGGAGTAGGTCCACGCCCTCGAGCGCCGCGGCCACTTCGCGCATCATCTGGCGGCCCAGGGCGCTGTCCGCCTTGTGCAGTCCCGGCGTATCCACGAAGACGATCTGCGCACCGGGCACGTTGACGATGCCCTGAATGCGGTTGCGCGTGGTTTGCGGCTTGGAGGTCACGATGGCGATCTTCTGCCCCGCGTAGTGGTTGAGCAGCGTGGACTTGCCGGCATTGGGCCGGCCGACGATCACCACGAATCCGGACCGAAACTTTTTTTCCTCTGTCGTCATCCACTCCCCGCTTTCACAATTGGCCGTACTGGACCCGCGGCAGCCGCGCATCCTTCAGGGCAAACGCGCCCTTCTTCAGTCTAACAGGAAGCTTACTTCGTGGAGGTGGCCGCCGCGCCTTCATCCGCCTGCCGCCGGATGCGCACGCGCAGCACCTTGCGCTGGTTGGCCTCAAGCACTTCAAAGCGGTACCCCTGCATCTCGATGCGATCGCCCGGCGCGGGCACGCGGCGCAAGCGGTGGCTCAGCAGGCCGGCGATCGTCGTGGCGGTCTCTTCGGTGTCCCCGCCCAGATGGATCTTCAGCAGGTCTTCCAGATCCGAAATTCCCAGGCTGCCTCGCACGATGTAGGAACCGTCCAGTTCGCGCACCACGTCGCCGCGCGGCTGCAAACCCTCGCCCGCTTCCCCGACAATCTCTTCGACCAGATCCTCGACGGTCACGATGCCGGCCACCGAGCCGTGCTCGTCAATCACCACGGCCATCTGCTGATTTTTCTGGCGCATCTCCTTCAATAATTCCGATCCGCTTTTGGTCTCCGGCACCAGCATGGCGGCGTGCGTCAGTTCCCGTGTGCGGCGCTTCTCGAGATCCTGCTCGGGGACACGCAACAGATCCTGCGCGAAAACCACGCCAAAGGTGTCGTCCAGTGTTGTTTCGTAAACCGGCAGGCGCGAAAAACGCGTCTCCACCACGCGGCTCTTCAATTCCGCCAGCGAGGTTCCCGCGGAGATGGCCACGATGTCCGGCCGCGCGGTCATCACCTCGCGCACGCGCTTGTCACTAAACTCCACCACCTGCTCGATCAGTTCCGCCTGGTCCCGCTCGATGATGCCTTCTTCTTCGGCGGCTTCCACCAGCGCCTCGATGCCCTCGTTGTCCCCGCGCGCGTCCGCCGCGCCGCCGGGTTCCTCCTCGGAGATGCGCGCCAGCGATTCGCCAATGTCCAAAAATACGCGCACCGGCAGCACCAGCCACAGCGAGGCGCGCAGCGCGGGCAGCAGAGGCACGAGCCAGCGTCCCGTGGTGCGATAGAGAAAAATGTCCGGCAGGAAATGCATGCCCAGGACCACTTGCAACCCGATGACGACGATCAGTTCGGCGAATACTTCCCAGCTTGCCGGTTCGCCGGAGAGCAACAGTTGCGTCGTGACCATCACCAGAACCGCCAGCCACAAATGGGCCAGCAGGCGAAAACTGCGCGCCGCCTTGCGCCGCTCCATGCCCATGCGCGGCTCAAGCTCGGCCTCGAAAATATCCAGATGCTCGTGCACCCGCCCCGTGGTCACCCGCCCCAGCTGGCGGTAGAGAATCATCAGGTAGGAAACCACCGGCAGTCCCGCGACGAGCAGGAACAGGGCCAATCCACAGATCCAGTTTTGGAGATTCACTTCAGACCCAGCCGCCGCCGCAGTTTTTCTTCCAGACGTTCCATTTCACCGCGGTCCGTTTCGTGATCATAGCCGAGCAGGTGCAGAACTCCATGCAGAATCAGGATGCGCAGTTCCATCGCCAGGGCCCGCCCGTGGCGCGCCGCGTAGCGCCGCGCCACCGCCGGCGCGATGGCGATGTCGCCCAGGTCGCCCTGGCCCGCGCGGCTTACTTTTCCGCCGCGCAACTTCACCGGCTTGCCGCCGGCAATCACCGGGAACGAGAGCACGTCGGTCGCTTTGGGCTTCTTCCGGTAGCGCCGATTCAGCCGGGCCATTTCGCCGTTGCTCACCAGGCAGACCGTGGCGCCGGACTTCTTCAGGCCCAGAAGCTTTTCGACACGCCGTTGAAACTCTTCCAGTGGCCCGAGCGCCACGCGCACGGACCGTTGCCGGTTGACGATCATCCGCGCGCGGCTTCTTTGCCGGCCCTGCCGTTCTCCCCGCCGCGCCCGCCGGACTGCGCTTCGCGCTCTTCGTAGGCGCGGATAATCTGCTGCACCAGGTTGTGCCGCACCACGTCTTTTTCGGTGAACTGCACCGTGGCAATGCCTTCGATCTTTCCGCAAATCTCGATCGCTTCCACCAGGCCCGACTTCTTCCCCGCCGGCAAGTCCACCTGGGTCACGTCGCCGGTGATCACCGCCTTGGAATTGAATCCCAGGCGCGTCAGGAACATTTTCATCTGCTCGCTGGTGGTGTTCTGGGCTTCGTCCAGAATCACGAAGGAATCGTTGAGCGTGCGCCCGCGCATGAAGGCCAGCGGGGCCACTTCGATGATGCCCTTTTCGAGGAAACGCTCCAGCTTGTCCGCGTCCAGCATGTCGTAGAGCGCGTCATAGAGCGGGCGCATGTACGGATCGATCTTCTGCTGCAATGTTCCGGGAAGAAATCCAAGGCGCTCGCCGGCCTCCACGGCGGGCCGCGCCAGGATGATGCGGTTGAGCTGCTTGGTCAGCAGCGCGGAGACGGCCATGGCCACCGCCAGATATGTTTTCCCGGTTCCGCCCGGTCCGACTCCGAAGGTCATGTCGTGCCGCTCGATGGCTTCCATATAGAGGCGCTGCGTCGCGCTCTTGGGGTGCACGCTCTTTTTTCCGAAGGAGCGGATCTGCCCCGGCTCGAGCACCGTGCGCGGGGCCACCTGCAAATCTTCCGTGGCAATGCGGATCAGCGACTTCACTTCGCTGCCGCTCAGCAGCCGTCCCCCGCGCGAGAGATGGTTGTACTCCTCGACGATGTGCGCGGCGCGCTCGACCGGCTCGCGCTCGCCTTCGATGGTCAGGTCGCGGTCGTGCAGAACCGTCTGCACGTCCAGCGACGTTTCCAGCAGGCGCAGATTTTCATCCAGCGTGCCGAAGAGCGGCTCAATTTTTCCGGTAATGTGGACGGTGCGTCTCATCAAATGGCTGGGCTTGTGTACGGATCCTGGGGTAGCGATGGGATTCCTCCTGCTTCTTAGGAGAAACTACAGTGAGACTATCCCACGCGCGTGCAGTGGTCAAGCGCGGGCTCAGCGCGGGTCAGTACAAACCCGGAAGGATGCCCAATTCCAGCGCACGGGAAAAAATCGCAGGGAGATCATTGCGCCCTACATAGCGAAGATGAAACTCTCCGGGGGCCGCGACGCCATCCGGCTTCTCGATATACTTCGTTTCGGCGATAGGGATGAATTTATTCAACATGCGGTTCACTCCAACATTGCGCGTCCGCGTTTGATGGATTAATCGGGCGATGGGCGCCAGATCAAAGTAGGCCTTGATTCTATGCGGATAGAGAGCCGTCGAAAGTCCCTTTGCGCGCAAGTCCGGCATAATAATGTGCCAGTGGGAATAGTTCACTTCCTCGGTATGGCGATTAAGCAAGGTATAACCGACGAGCCGTTCGTCCAGGGTGATCCCGAAAGAAATCGTGCTCTGGCCTGGGTCACTCGTGCGAATCGCTTTCAAAAACCGCTCATGAATATCTTCCGCAGACCCCAGCAAGGTGCGGTCCACGCCCATGAAAGCGAGATGCTCATCCGGGCTCAAGAGCCAATAATCAACGATTGCCGGAACGTCGGCAAGCGTCAGGTCTCGTAAACCGGCCAGCCCGCTCGCAGTTCTTACGGATGCGATGATGGACATTCTTAACCCTCTCGCCTCCATCACAGTATCAGCACTCTTGCGTACGACTCCCGGAAACGTCTTGGGGCGGAGTGGTCAATTTGGCCTCAGGCGGCCATTCGACTGGCCCAATCCCCAAACGGAGCCGCTCTGGAACATTCCTCCAGCAGGAACCGGCTCTGCCCCGCATTGCCCGATACCCATACCGGTTCTCACGCCATCCTTCGTTCGCTTCCTCTTCCATGTATACTTTTTTCGTGCGGCCTGCGCTCGAGCGCTGGCCGCCGCGGAACTTTTATGAATCGAGCCGCCATCCAAAACTTTTTGCTGCACAGGAAGCGCGCCCTCGGGCGCGAAGCTGGAACGCTTTTGCTGCTTGTCCTGGCCTTTGGCCTGACCGCGCTCGGCCCCAGTTCCGCGCAACTTCGTGCCGCCGCCGTGGCTTATCCCCGCGAACTCAGCCGCATCCGCTTCGCCGTCGCCGGGGACGTGATTCCTCATCAGCCCGTCGTGCAATCCGCCGCCGCGCAAAAGATCACCGCGCCAACGCAACCTGCGGAAGTTTCTCCCAGCGCAACTCCGCCAGTGCCAATCATTTCCTCCCCGCCAACCGCTTCTGCGGCGTCGCAATCGCCGGCCCTGCTCTCGCCGGAGAAGCAAATGCCTGCTTCGGCTCCCGCTTCCACTCCAGCCGGCAACAACGGCGGATGGGACGCGCTGTTCGCCTCCGTCGCCGACGCTTTCCACCAGGCCGATTTCGGCTTCGTCAATCTGGAAACTCCCGTAGCTCCCAAGCACAGCCGCGGTTCGCGCCCCTTCCAGTTCGACGCTCCGGTGGATCTCCTGCGCGCACTCAAATTCAGCGGCGTGAAAATCGTCTCCTTCGCCAATAATCACGTTTTCGATCAGGGCTACGCCGGGTTCGGCGAAACGCTCGAGCACCTGCGCGAAGAGGGCCTCCCTTTCGCGGGCGCGGGCGACAGCGCCGAAGACGCCTGGAAGCCCGTCATCCTGGAAAAGAACGGCATTAAAGTGGGCTGGCTGGGCATGACCCGCTGGCTCAACGGCGGCCGCAATCCGGAAAAAGAAACGCTGCCGCACGTGGCCTTCTTTCCCTACCCCGGCGAAGCACCCGGCGCGCCCGGAATCAGCGAAGAAAAACTACTGGAAGCCATCAAGGCCGCGCGCGCGCAATGCGATTTTCTGCTGATTTCCATTCACTGGGGCACGGAGTACGCCGTGGCCCCCCGCGACGCCGACGTCGAGATCGCCCACAAGATGCTGGAAGCCGGCGCGGGTGCCATTATCGGCCATCATCCGCACGTCCTGCAGCCCATCGAGACGTACATCACCCAGGACAAGCGCACCGCCGTGATTTTTTATTCGCTGGGAAATTTTGTCTCGAATCAGTCCAGCCGCTACGTGCAGGGGCTGACCCCGGAAAAATCCGGCGAGCAGCGCGACTCCCTCCTGGCCCGCTTCTCCATCATCCGCAAGGACTATGGCCCCGGCGGAATCCGCGTCGAGCTCGGCGACCTGGGCATCATGCCCGTGTGGACCGAAAACAACCGCTTGCAGGCCGCGGCCAAGCACGCCAAGACGCTGGTGATCCGCCCCGTCTTCATTGACCGCGAAATCGCCCGCCTGCAAGCCCGTTTCGATGAACTCACCAAGCTGGCCGCTATGGCTTCACCTGCCGCCGCGCCGGAGGCTCCGTCCGCAGCATCATCTGTAGCGAGTACACCCGCTGCTCCAACCGCAACTCCTCCGGCAAACGCCCTCACACCCGAGCAAAAGCAGGAACTCGTCGAAGTCTCCTCGCAACTGCAATTGCTCCAGCGCCGCCGCGAACTCCTCCTCGCCCGCACCGGCGACGATTACCTCGTTCCTCCGCCAACTCCTTAACGGATTGCACAGAGCGATCTCATCCTTCCAGAAATACAATCAGTTCGTTTCTTGTGAATCCCGCTTCCCGCAACAATGAGAGGAGGGTTCCCTTGGGGAGATCCCTCGTATGCCGGGGAACTACGGCACGGCGCCTGGAAACCGGGTGGTAATAGATAAAGTGGCTGCCCGAAACGTGGTCGAGAACGAAACCATTGCGTTCCAGGAACTTGATAACTTCGCGAGGTTTAACGGCTGGAAGCTTCGGTATACTCGAGGTCCAAGGAAGCAACCAGAGTTTCGTCGTCGGAGGGAATGGGTTCCTTATGTTTCTTAAGACTCTCGATATAGCCGGTAATCGCGTCGCGGGCCATTTTCTTGGCTTCGGTCAGCGTCCGACCATAAGTGACACACCCGGGCAGAGCCGGCACGATGGCGGTAAATCCGCCCTCGGGTTCGGGCCGGAGCACAATATTGAAATGGCGGCGTACCTTCTTCATAGGTGGGACCATTCTATCTGAACCGCTGGCAGAAAGTCATTCATCACTTTTCCTTGTTACTCCGCCGGCACGGCCCGGTTTTGCGCCCAAGCCCGCAGCGAACTCACTTCCTCGGCGCGGGTGACGCTGAGCGGCTGCGTTCCGCGCAACTCCGCCAGCAAAATCTCCGTGGAAAGCTGCTGCTTCCCGCTGAATGCCGTATACAGCCCGGCCACGATGGACTGCTCAATCTCCGCCCCGGAAAATCCCTCGCTGGCCCCAGCCAGCTTCGCCAAATCAAATTGCCCCGCGTCCCGCCCGCGTTTTTTCAGGTGCAGCCCAAACAGCGCCTCCCTCGCGGGCTCCCCGGGAAGATCCACAAAGAAAATCTCGTCGAAGCGTCCCTTGCGCAGCATCTCCGGCGGCAGCGAAGAGATATTGTTCGACGTCGCCGCCAAAAACACGCCGCCCTCGCGCTCCTGCATCCAGGTCAGCATGGTGGCCAGCAGGCGCTGCGAAAGCCCGCCGTCCGATTCCGTCCCGGCCGAGGACGACGCAAAGGCCTTCTCGATTTCGTCAATCCACAGCACCATGGGCGCGAGGCGCTGCGCCAGCTCCAGCGTCTGGTGCAGGCGCTTCTCCGATTCGCCGATGTATTTGTCGTAGAGCGTCCCGGCGTCCAGCCGCGCCAGTTCGTAGCCCCACTCTCCGGCGATGGCGCGGGCCGCCAGGCTCTTCCCGCAGCCCTGCACGCCGGTGATTAGCACGCCCTTAGGCGCTTCCAAGCCGAAAGCGCGGCCTTCGGGCGTCAGCGCGCTGCCGCGCTTGCGCACCCATTCGCGCAGCCGCGCCAGACCAGCCACGTCGCCGAACGAGGAATCGCGCCGCACCGTTTCCAGTAAACCGTCCTCGCGCAGCGCCTTGCGCTTGGCCTCCAGCACGTCCGCCAGCAGCCCCGGATCGGCCTGCCCGCGCGCCAGCAGGCACATGCGCAGCGTGCGCAGTGCCTCTTCCTGTGGCAGCCCCACCAGACTGCGCGTCAGTTGGGCCACCGCCTGCGAATCCAGATGCACCGCCAGATTCTGCTCCCGCGCCGCTGTGGCCAGAACCTCGCGCACTGCCGGCAGCAGTTCTTCCAAATCCGGCAGCATCATGTGGTACGGCGCCGCGTCCGCGGCCAGCTCCGCCGGCAGTCGCAGGGAAGCTCCGGAAATCACAATGGAACGCCGCGCCGATCGGAAACCCTCGGCCAGGTCGCGCAGCTTGCGGCAGATTTTGTCCTGCTCGGTGTAGCGCGAAAAATCCTTCAGCAGAAACAGCGCGTCGCCCTTCACCTGCGCGATATTGGCCAGGGCCAGTTCCGGCTCGCCGCTGTTGTAGAGCGCCTGCCCGCCGTAGCGCGCCAGCCCCGTGGTCACCGTCCACACGTAAAACGCCACGCCCAATTCGGCGGCCACGTCATGCAGCAGCGCTTGCACGCGCTCCTCTTCCGCCGATTCGATGGTGATCAGCGGATGGTGCGAATTCACCAGCAGGCGCAGCTCGTCCTTCTTGTCCGGCGGACGCCCATCTGCCGCCGTCACGCCGGAGCGCACTCCTCCGGCAACGCCGCTTTTCTGCGCCGTTTGCGGCGGTCCTGCGGGAAACGGATTGGGAACCTGGTTTGACAAACTGGTTAGCCTCGTCTATCGTTAGAAATTCGGGCAGACGCCACAAAGGAGCAATAGATGGCCCAGGGACAGGCTACCAAAATCAAGAAGCGGAAGAAATCAGTCCTTAAGCGCGCGAAGCAATCTATACAACGCGCGG
>Ga0315268_10001890_pt1 | contig 24060 bp, 28 predicted proteins | sample C1_top_MG_FD_204535 | JGI IMG/M metagenome (GOLD analysis project Ga0315268, IMG submission 204535) | Sediment microbial communities from Yellowstone Lake, YNP, Wyoming, USA - C1_top | ecosystem: Environmental > Aquatic > Freshwater > Lake > Sediment | place: USA: Wyoming | collected 2017-08-01
CGCCCATTAAAGGGGAACGTGAGCTGGGTTTAGACCGTCGTGAGACAGGTCGGTCTCTACCTGATGGGGGCGGTGGTTGTCTGAGGGGAGGTTGCCCTCAGTACGAGAGGAACAGGGCAACGCGGCCTCTGGTGTACCGGTTGTCCGACAGGGCACTGCCGGGCAGCTAAGCCGTTGAGGATAACCCCTGAAAGCATCTAAGGGGGAAGCCTCTCCCGAGAAGAGACAGCCGTCTGCTTCTTCATTCTCCTCGCAAGAGGGGGGTGTGGAGTGGAGAAGGACTCCGATAGAAGATCGGGTTGATAGGACGGGGGTGTACGCTGGAAGGTTCGCAAGGACCGACCAGTTCAGCCCGCCGTTACTAATCGTCCAACACCCCATCAAAGGAGCGACACATAAGGGCGCAATCTTCCTATACACGGCGCACGCCGTTCTTATCCTTCATTTTATATCGAGCTAGCGGAGCATTTGGACGGCGGGTTCAAGCGGCTTGCAGGAACGTCGGAGGATCTATAAAAATCACCGAAGTTAAAAGCTTCAGGCTCAGCATCGCATAAGACTTTGATTTGAGAGACCAAATGACCCGTTATGACCTAGCTACTAGAACCTTATCAGAGGAAATAGCCGACAGGCCTGTCCTTCTTTTACCATAGACTAACAAGCGTCGTTCCAGCCGTCGACCTTGAAGCTGGTCACGGTTTCCAAAGCGGGTTGAGTGATCTCACATAGGCAATCAAGCCTGCCCAAGCCGGCGGGCGCCAGCCTATCGTCTTTCCTCATCCCATAAGACTTAGATCCTACCACATAATAACATAATACATTGAAGCCAACAGATAACTTGCATCCTTCCTATTTCCTATTATCAGTGTCCCTTAGGGAGAACCTAGACCTTTGTAGGAAATACGCCCTAGCAGGTTTGACTAGCAGTTACAACGGCGCCTGGGCATATGTGGACATCGACGTGGGTGACTTCGTTTCGTTCCTCTACGGCGCCAAGGTCTATGATCTCTATCAGGTCGAAACAAAGGAGGCCATCGACGGAGATACTGCAGACAAGCCATGGCCCATCATCCGCTTCCGTTCTGGCCTAGAATATCATTTCCCCTTCAGGCTGCACCTGAGGAAGCTCAGAAGCTTTGAGACCTCCCTCGTGGTCAAAGAGTTCTCATATGTGGGAGAGAACCTTCTCTTGAGGGGAGGCTACACCAAGACTCACTTTCAAGCCGACGATACAACTCTTCACAATGCCTCCGAGATCCCCATAGCCGACTCCTCACAGGAAAAGTTCGCTTTCGGCGAACATAAGAGCTTCGACCTGCGGTTCACGAGGGACAAATCCCTCCTTGATAAGCCGAAGGTCCTCCAGTTCAGGGAGCTCATGCTTCAGTCCTTGATTCGCAAATACCTAGGCGTGGGGGAACACATGGCCGAATTTCTTGGGTACTTCGGGATTGAAGGAAATATCATGACGTACGAAGCGTTGGGCGAGAAGGCGCTGACCAAGGGATATGTGGACGTGCTTGTGAAGGAAAGGGCGCCTCGAGGGACCTCGACGAAGGTCATCATAGAAACGAAGCTGAATAAGGCCAACCAGAATGATATCGTTCAAGTGAGCGAATATCTGAGGGAACTGGGGCCAGAATGCAGGGGAGCGGCCCTAATTGTCCTGTCTATCGACGATACTTTGCGGACCGAAGCGTCGAACAACGGAATTCGGTGTTTTACTTACGAAGTACCTGATATAAAGTCAAGAGCCCTAAAATGGAGTGAGTTGCTAAGTGGCTTCAACATAATGCCGTCTGTGCGGATTCAGACTCAACTGCCGATGGCACAGCCAGACCTAGACGGAAACTCATGACCCCCTCTTATAAGCTCGCTAGTCCCCCTTCGGTAGGGAAATAAGTGACTTCTGATTGACTATTTTTTCTTCGAAAGCCAGAAACATGAATAGGTTGTCACCAATCGTGTGCTTGTGAAAATCACGCAAGGTCGAAAAGCCTTAAGACCCCTTCTTGATGCGTCGTCAAAGCAAAAAGATCGGAGCCGGAGCCTTTGACCTACGGATAGCGTAGACTGAAGCCGCACGAAGTACGTATCTCTATCTTCATCACTCACGGCGGCATCTGCCATAGCGACATCCACGCGAGCACATAGACTTTCTCCCGTGCACGGCACATGCGCCCCCTCTACCTTGGCCCAAGCGTACCCTTGACCACAGATTACGGTTCGCGACGACTCCTTATTTACGACCACGTCGGATGAGTCCAGCATTGAAGATAGTATTTGTATGCTCCGCCAACACCTGTAGGAGCCCGATGGCAGAAGGCATAGCGAGGAAGCTCATCAAGAGTAGGGCCATTTCGAACGTGCAAGTGGAATCTGCAGGCGTGAGCGCCGTGGAGGGGCTCTCCGTCTCCCCTGACGCCCTAGAAGCCATGAATAATAGAGGCATCGACCTATCCGGCCATAGGTCGAAGAGGTTCGACCCTTCCATCGGTCCCGATGACATAATCTTAGCCATGACTAGAGCCCACAGGGCCAGGATCATCAACGACCATCCACAGCTGGCAGGGAGGGTGTACACGCTGGCAGGATATGCCAAAGGTGCAGACGACGACATACCAGATCCATTCACCGGTGAAGTCTCCTATGGCGAATGCGTAGACGTAATCGAGGAGAACGTCACGATCGCCGTAGATAAGGTTGCTAGGACCCAGGCGAAGGGCTGATCGACGAGCCGAACCGACCAGTCAAGACGGAATTCATATGCAGTTCAAGCTGGCAGGTTCAATTCTCCTTCGTATTTCTTGATGCCAGCCGCCTCAATTTCACCGTATACGTTTTGGGCCCTGATCTTGCCCATGTACGAAGAGATGGCTTTAGCATTGCCTTCACCATCGACTAAGAGGATTATTACGGTGTCTTGGTTCACTTCCTTCACCGCGTATAGGTTCTCCTCTCCCACCGGTTCGAAGCCTTCCACCCTTCTCTTTAGGAAGATGGCCCCTCGGGCGTAACCCGTAAACTTGGCTAACAGCTTCTGGGCTTCATCAATGCGCCTTTGTCCTATCTGCGAAGCCTCGAAGTACTGCATGGTATCATGGGAGTCGGGACACCAATGTTATTTATCCTGCGCTCAATCTTCGGCCCGATTTGCAGGGCTATCATCGACGTGCAGAACTATGTCAAACTGAAAGGCGAAAAAATCTAATAAGCCACCCGGTCCAGTAATGTGCTGATAATTTTGTCATTACACGGGCCACCATCCTTCGAGCGTGAACACGAAGAAATACACCGACAGCTGAAGGGGCTCATCAATTCCAAAGGAGATACGTCGAAGGCCGCTGAAGCCGTAGCCGAAGTCCTTCATTCTCACTTCGAAAAAGAAGAAAAACTGGCTAGCCCAGTCTTGGGCGCCTTACGACCTTACGTTGAGGGGAAGCTCAGCGTGAAGGGCCGCACCAAGGCGGCGAAGATCGCGTTCGCCTTCAACAAGGAATACGAGAGAATGCTGGGAGAGCACAAAGCTATCATCAAAGCACTAGACGAGTTGGAAAGGACGGCCAAATCAGAGAAGCGTAAGGACGCACTGAAGTTCGTCGAAGACCTAAAGGTTCACGCCACCATGGAAGAAGAGGTGTTATATCCGGCCGTCATCATGCTGGGCAGGCTGTTGGAAGGATAGTCGCAATCCGCCTTTTTCCACCTTACCTTAAGACGTTTTTCTTACGAATTCGTCCAGATCGGCTCTGTATGGCAGAGCGGAGATCACTTCACTCTTTCTCACAGTCATAGCACGCGAATGACAAGCAAAGTTGACCGCACGTTTGAGCGGTTCACCTTCACCGAGGGCCACCGCAAGAGCGCCGTTGAACGCATCACCAGCCCCCGTCTAGTCCATCACTTCTACTCTGGGCGCAGGGGCGACGTAGTGGTCGTCCTCCGTTACCACGAATGCACCCCGCTCACCCATCGTCACAATTACGGCCTTCACTCCCGCTTCAACGAATTTAGTTGCCTTTGAAGCCGCATCGACACAGTCGTTGGCCGTTCTCCCCGCCAAGAAGTTAAATTCCGGGATATTGGGAGTAAGGTAATCGACCCAGCCGCACAGCTCTAGCGAAATCTGTCTTGCGGGAGCAGGGTTCAAGATGACGGAGGTTCCGTTTTTCTTGGCCAACTGCGCAGCGTAGAAGCTTACTTCTGGTGGCGACTCAAGCTGCAACAGAAGCAGCTCCGCTTCGGATATGACTTTAACAGCGCCATCCACATCACCCACGGTCATCTCTTCATTCGCGCCAGGGTCTATCACAATCATATTGTTTCCTGATTCATCTACTATCACGAATCCAACTCCTGTGCGCCTTTGGCTACGCTTAACGAAAGCGCAGTCTATCCCCCCTCCACCATAAAGCAATGGCATCGTCCCCATGTCGATCTTGGCCCACGCACCTCAGGAAGGAAACCTTCGCGCCTAACCTTTTCGCCGTTATTGCTTGATTCGAGCCCTTACCGCCTGGTCCCTCCGAGTACCCGGAGCCCAGCACGGCTTCGCCCACGCTTGGCAGCCTGTCAACGAATATGGAGAGACCCACATTGTAACTGCCAAGGACTGCGACTCCATCTTTGAAGAGGCCTGCAGCCTCTGCTTCAACTCGTCGATGATGTATACGCCTGAACGGGTACCCAAGAAGTCGGCTCCCGCTTCGACTAGTTGGAGGGCCGTGCCCAAATTTTTGATTCCCCCGAACGCCTTGACCTTAACTTTGTTGCTGACACTGCTCTTCAATAACCTTATGTCGTCCACAGTAGCCGGACCGCCTCTTCCCCACCCACTAGAATTCTTAACGATGGCTATTCCTGCCTACTCAGCTAGGACGGCGGCCTCGACCCTCTCGCTCAGGCTGAGCACGGAAAATTCCAACATGGCGCTGACAGGCCTGCCGTACGCCGCCGTCACCATATCGGTCATTTCTTGTCTGAATTCATCGTACATGCCCGACTTGAGGTACCCGATGTTCGCCATATAATCGAATTGGTCGGCTCCAGCAATTATGGCTTCTTTTATCTCCACAAGTTTCACCTTCGTGATGGAACCACCCATGGGGAAGCCCACTCCCGCCGAAAGGCGAGTAGAGCTTCCTTTGAGGAGGCCCTTGACTTTGGTCGCCCTGCATCCTTGGACCACCACCGCACAGAACTTGTACTCCACAGACTTTCGACAGAAGGCCTCTATCTCGTTCCACGAGGCTTCGGGCGAAACGAGAGTGTTATGGATTCTGGAAGCCAGCTCGCCGACTGCCGGAAGCCTTTCCACATTCAAACCAATCACGTTTCCTCCTTCATAATGCCCTCTCAAAGCGTAACGGTCAATTGGTTTCATCTGACTTGGTCGCGCGCTGTTCCCAAGCTATATTTCGCCAGTTTAGCTTGGAACTTCTTTTCCTCTTCGACCGCCGAGTCTACATCGACTTCATTGAATATACACAACCCTCCTGGGCCCAGTTGAGAGAATGTCCCCATATCTTCCGATAGAACGACCGCTGTTACGACGTAGCCACCCGTGGTCTGACAATCTTGTTGGAGGACGATGGGAAACCCCTCGGGAGGGACTTGCACATAACCCGGATATGTAGGAAATGTCAACGTTCCTCCTCCCTTGATTCGGGGACCGTCAAGGTCGCTCCTTTTGAGACGATAACCCATCCTGTCTGAGGACTCGGTTATCTCAAATTGCACACCAAAGACGCCCTCAGACTCGTACGACGCTGCTGGAAATGGGCCCCTTGTAGCACGGATGTTTCTATCATCCATCTTTGTGCGCTCCGTCACTGGGACGACAGGAGACTCGACTTGTTCTGGGATGGCTTCAACCATAAGTCGATCGCCAAGCCTGACGGCCCTGCCTTCGAGGCCTCCAAACCCCGCCCTGACGTATGTTGACGTGCTACCCAGCGCCGATTCTCCATCCAACCCGCCGGCTATAGCTAGGTAATTGATGAATCCACGAACAGGTCTTCCGATGGTCAGTTCGTCGCCTTCATGCACGATCAGCGGCGCGTATTGGCTTACGATCTTTCCTCTCACGGTCAGCGGCGCATCTGCCCCTGTTACGCAGGCTATAAGATCTACGAGCGCCTTTGCCTTAAAATGACCTCCGAGAATCTCCAATACAGCCGCAGTCGTTGGATTGCCTACCATATAGTTGGCTTGATACTGAGATAGGACGTCCAACCCTCCTGAGCGAGGCACACCGAAATGCCTGAAATCGCTTCTTGGCTGTCCTTGGATGGTAGCAAATAGGCCGGGTTGTTCAACTTCAAGTGCAGGCACTCCTCTTAGGGGCTTTCGTTCTTTCGTTTTCTTGGGCTTGATGAAGTCAAATTCACTGACAGTCACAGGTTCGAACTTAACTCTGTCGCCCGGTCTGACCGGGCACGGTGGGCTGAGGTTCGCGTCGAACATCGTTATCGGCGTCCTGCCGATGATTCTCCATCCACCAGGGCTCTCCACCCCATAGATACCGGTTTGTGAATCCGCTATGCCCACCGATCCGGAGGGGACTTTCGTTCGTGGAACGTCAAGGCGAGGAACTCTGATTTTTGGATCAACCTCGTCTAGGTAGACGAAGCCGGGCGAGAACCCCAGCATGGCGCAAGTATACGTCTTGTTCGAATGAAGCCTTACGACTTCGTCTTTGTTGATGCCGGCGCGGTCAGCCACCCATTCTAAGTCCTGTCCGAAGACGCCTCCATAACATACGGGAACCTTGACTTCTTTGCTGAGCGATTCCAATGTATCACGTTTCTTCCAAGCATCAGCTATCTCTGTTTCAATCGAACGGAGAGAAGTCAGCTCCGGACGGAACGTAAAAGCTACGCTACAGTAAGCAGGAACCACTTCGGAGACGCCTTCCATTCTTGCTAACGCGTAGTACAACCGATGGACATCGTCGATGCCGTCCTTGCTGATTTCGTCTCCGACTTGGACGTGGACGTGTTTCCCGCCTACGACCGATATTCTCGGCTCGTTGAATGTCAACGAACTTCGCTCCGCAGGAAGGAGCTAATATCCTTGACCGCTACACCTTCCAATTTCAGCTTCTTTCTAATCGCCGAAGCTATTTCGACCACGCCCGGCGTGTCGCTGTGCACACAAAGGGTGTCGACACTTAATCGCACCTCGCCGCCGTCGATGGAGTCCACCATGCCAGAACTAACCATGGACGACGCCCGCTCCGCCACCCTATCGGGGTCCGTTATCAGCGCACCTTTCATGGTCCTCGGGGCCAGCGTCCCGTCAGAAAGATAACCCCTCTCAGGAAACCCCTCCTTCGCGTAAATCACTCTTTCCCTCTTCGCTACCCTCTCCATCTCTGAGCCAGGAAGCCCGATCAAGATCAACGATGGCGAAACCATCTTTACGACCCGTACGACTACGTTCGCATAATCTCTTCTAACACACGCCATGTTGTACAGGGCCCCATGAGGTTTAACATGCTTCAGTTGCATCCCCAAGGCTTCTGCTACTCCGCGGACAGCCGATATCTGGTAAAGCAGATCGGCCGCCAAGTCTTGGGGAACGACTTCCATTTCCCTTCTCCCGAACCCTTCATGGTCTTTGAAGCTTGGATGTGCGCCTACGCTAACACCCCACTTGCGGCAAAGCTTTACCGTCTTGATAAGGGTCCGTGGATCCCCAGCGTGGAATCCACACGCTAGGCTGGCGGACGTTATTAAAGGAACCAATTCTTCGTCTTGTCGGAAAGCTTTTCCATCTGCGTTTTCGCCCATGTCGGCGTTCAGGTCTACTATTCGCTTCAACGGGACCTGAAACCGGTTATGATGATTTAAAGTTAAGCTCCTGATTGCCGGACAGACGTGGGGCCGCCAAGGGGAATCGAACCCCTGCCCAAGGCTTTCTGCCTACACAGGACCACAGGCCTCGATACTACCACTATACGATGGCGGCCACTAAGGCGAATCAAGCACGCCTAATATTCCTAATTAAGCTTTAGGGTTTCATTTACCCATTCGCAATTCGACTTCAGCGAATGGTTTCAAGCCATATTTGGGTTAAGGCTCAACTTTGTTTGTGCCAACAAGATTTTATCTATAGCATCGCCACTCGCTCTTAATGGCTTGCCCTCGCTATGTCGTTCCAATCTTGTTGATTCTGATGGTTGAAGCTACAACGACGGCCGGCTTGGTTTCATCGTCAAATCATGTCGCCAAGGCCAGCACCACCATCCCATTCGTCATAATAACGTCCCCTTCGATGGTTGCGGCGCTTCAACCACTTGCCAACTGGAAGAACTCGACAGGGGTCGCGGCCCAAGTGGTTACGACAAGCTGGATATCGACGTCCTTCAGTGGAGCTGACCTCCAAGAGGCGATTCGCAACTTCATCATATACATGTATAGCAATTGGGGCACTCGCTGGGTGTTGTTGGGCGGCGGGATCAGCTCGGTGCCCATCAGGTACATCTACGACCCGACATCCGACTCAGACGCCGTCTTTCTGGGCTATCCATCAGCAGTTGAAGGATACGTCCCCAGCGACATATACTACGCCACCATCGATAACAACTGGTTCAACGCTACGTCGGGGGTGTACGACGCCACCACGGCCACTCCCTCCAACATGCTCAGACAAGTGGCCGTAGGTAGGCTTCCCTTCGACGACGCGACGACCATGCAGCGGGCGGTGTCGAAGGTCATCGCCTTTGAAAGGCAACCCAACACCCAACTGAAGGTGCTGCAGATTGGCACAAACATGACTTACACCCACCTCGGCCTGCCCGACTTCTCTTACGCCACACAGTTTGAATCTTTCAAGCAGAAGTACTTTTCATCGTGGAACGCTACAAGCATCTATACTTCTACACCAACTCATTCTGCCGTGTTCTCGGCCTTCGATCTGGGTTGGACGGTAGTCAACTTCGGTTCAGCTAATAAGCTCAACTCCCTCTGGGGCACCGAATACGACCCGGAGAACTCGAAAGGGCATTTCTCGCTAACCTCTTCGTTTTATTCCTATCAAGACCCTTCACAGCAGTCCAATTCTCTCCTCCCCCTGGTATGGTTAGCAACCAGCTTGAGCGGGGCACCAGACAGCTCATACTGGACCAACTCAACGGCGGACACCCAAGGGGGATGGCTCCAGTCTATCTCACCCGGCGGGTCCTATAGTTGGTTAGTGCCCTTCACCAATCCCGGTTCCATCTTATACTTCAACGGCAACATATCAGGTGGACCTAACCTTGACGTCAACATAACCGTCAGGGACCCTCAGGGTAACTTGGTATTTGACTATGGGAGGGTCCAGTACAACTTCAGCATCACGTTCGTTCCGCCCGCCCAATTGGGTTACTTCATCACATTCAACAACAGTTTTTCGAACCAGCCAAAGATCATCGATGTGACCTATGAAGTCAATGTAACGACGTCCGATTTGGCGTCCCCGTTGATGGCGTCGCCAGCCGGCGCCGCAGCCGTCATCGCTGAGACACGCACGACTTATTTCGCCAGCCCTTGGACGTCGAACCTGATCGGCAAGATCATGGACTCCTTTTACAATCAGAGCCTGTTGGGTGGCTACAGAGGGAACTATGTCGGTGAGAGCTTGGCTTACGCCAGAAGAGCATATCTGACTAGCGCCACCACCAACTACACCGTCCTCCGTCCGTTGATAGCCACCAACCTCTATGGGGATCCCCAGATGGCTCTACTCCGTAACAACTTCACCTTCTCCATAATCGGACCCGCGGGGTACGTCCAAGGTGCACGAATCGATGTCTATGGACCCGACGGTGCCTCTGTAAGCACAGCATTAACTGGTCCTACCGGCCAAGCTACGCTGCTCCTGCCTCTGAATATGGGAGATAATTACACCTATTCCATCCAGCCCCCTTCCCCGCTGTATCTGGCTCGTGGTTCCCAGCCCTCATTTACTGTAGGAACTGAAACCTCCCAATTGACCGTTAGCATGATACTGGGGTATAATATCACGGTCTCGGTCGCTGGAAGCGAATTACAGGTTCCGGTATCCATCGATGGAATAAAGTATCCCCCCAACCAGACGTTTCTGTTCGTTCCTAGATCGAACCATGTATTCTCAATACCTCCCATCCAAACGGACCCCAGCTCCCCCACTCGCTATAGGTACATTGGGTTGTCGGCATCGGGAGGTGTACAGGTTTCTGGCGACACCTTTTTTGTCGACGACAACGGGGCCCTGACTTTCACCTATCAAAAACAGTATTACGTACAAGTCTTCTCTACTCTGGGAAACGTCAGCGGTTCCGGTTGGTATGATGCCAATTCCAAAGCGGCCCTATCATCCAGCCCATCAATCGATTTCAACAATTTCACACGCGTGGTATTCATAGGCTGGGCCACCGACTGGCAAGGAAATGCAACACCGAACGCCCTTATGGTGAATGTGGACAACTACTATACGTTCGTAGCGACTTGGCAAAGACAATACTACATAACTGTATCCACACCTTACGCTATCGCTACAGGTGAAGGATGGTACAACGAATCGAGCATCGCTACCATCGCCCTTTCGAGCATAACGGTCGAATATGGGAACAGCACCAGAGATATCTTCATCGGATGGAACAACGGGAATCCGGCACAGACCCAACAGGCGAAGGTCATATCTCCTGCGTCGTACATGGCCTCTTGGAAGAGACAATACGTAGTCGACGTTACGTCCTCGCACCCGACCTCCGTCCAGTCGGGATGGTACGACGCCGGCTCTACCCTGAGCCTCAGAATAGAGTCCGACAAAGTGGAAGTCTCTTTCCTGACATACGACGTCTTCGACGGCTGGAAAGTTAACGGCGTTCCAATATCAGGTAACAACGTAGTCATCAACGCACCTCTGACCGTCGAGTCCACTTGGCACAGGGACGTCACATCGCTCTACGAGCTGGTCGGGGGGGTCGTCATCACTTTTGCGGCTGTGATTGTAACGGTCTTGGTCGTCAGGAGAAGAAGCTTCAGACCCCTTTCGTCGGTATGATATCGCTCGAAAGCTTATATTGCCCCCTCAAACCACTCATGAGTTGAGTCACTTTGAGCCACCCAGCGGACTTGGGGGAAATCAAGGAGGGTTCTTACGTCATCATCGATGGCGAACCCTGCAGGGTAGTACAGTCTGACAAGAGCAAGCCGGGCAAACACGGAAGCGCGAAGATCAGACTGGCCGCAGTAGCCATCTTTACGGGCTCAAAGAAGAGCTATGTAGGGCCGTCGGCTTCCAGAATAGACGTGCCCAACATAGACAAGAGGAGCGGCCAAGTCATCTCCGTGTCACCAAACTCCGTCCAGATAATGGACTTGGAGAACTACGAGACGTTCGAGACCAGCTTGATAGAGGACGAAATCAAAGCCAAGCTTCAACCGGGCTCGGAAGTCGAATACTGGTCCGTCATGGGCAGGACCAAGGTCGTCAGAGTCAAAGGTTAATACGCCGCATCTGCGTCGTTTTCATAGGGCACTTAAGGGAGCCCGATAGCGAACAGGGCGGCAGCCATCGACGGGCGAACCGACCCTCCTCAGTTGACTCCTGAGCGAGGTGGATGACGATTACGCCGCCTGTCGCCGGGAAATCCTCGGTGATGACTGTACAAAGCCTAGCGACGGCCTCCGGCGCGCCCATTCATCTGACTGGGTCATTCGACACTCAGTCGTCCAAGTTACCGAGAAGACCAGATATCAAGATCCCTGGCTAGTACCAAACATGGTTCACACGGTCATCTTGTCACATATGGCATATCTCTTTAAATCATGGCCTCCTAGGACATTGGTCAGCGCGATGGGCCGGTAGTTTAGGCTGGTAAAATGCTCGCTTCGCAAGGCTCAAACCCGGAAGAGCGAGAGTCCGCGGGTTCAAGTCCCGCCCGGTCCACCACTTCCCGCTGAATCACGTCGCACCGCCGGGCTGTGATGGTGGGCCGGACAGGATTTGAACCTGTGATTTTCGCCGTATTCTGCACACGAACCGTGTGAGTCAGAGCGACGTCCAAGACCAGACTAGACGACCGGCCCCTCTTTGTTCTGGTGCTGCCTTCCGAAACGATTTAAACCTTTTCGGAGAGAATCTGTCTATTGTCGAATTTCTTTCACTCATCCCACAGCGTTTATCTATGTGCCCTCTGCGAAGCATTTGATGATATATAATGAGCTCTCCACTTAGCGGCCTTTACAAGGTGGACATGGCGGAGCGCATCAAACGCGTAAAGGAACTGGCGGGCCTTACGGACGAAGAAGTGGATGTCATATACTCGATGAATGGCCTAAAGAGAGAAGTCGCTGACAGGATGATCGAGAACGTCATAGGGGCCATACAGATCCCCTTGGGCATCGCCACCAACTTCGTAATCAACGGGAAGGAGTACGCCATCCCAATGGCCATAGAAGAGCCCAGCGTGGTGGCCGCCGCCAGTAACGCCGCCAAAATGGCCCGCGCAAGGGGGGGCTTCTACGCCATAGCCACTAGGCCGCTCATGGTAGCCCAGATTCAGACCATGGGAGTAGCCGACCCCTTTGCCGCCGTCCAGAGGGTCTTGGCTCAACGAGATGAAATCCTACACATATGTAACGATACGAACCCCACCTTGGTCAAAGTGGGCGGCGGCGCCGTCGACGTGGAGGCCAGAGTTCTAGATTCGAAGAGAGGACAGATGCTTATCGTAGAGGTGACGGCCGACTGCAGAGACGCCATGGGGGCGAACACAGTGAACACCATGGCTGAGACCGTGGCTCCGCTGATTGAAAGCTTGACGGGCGGGAGGGTCAGGCTGAGGATCCTCACCAACTTGGCTACCAAGAGGATGGCCAGAGCTTGGGCCATCTTCGACAAGGAGTCCTTGGGGGGCGAAGACGTGGTGGAGGGAATCCTTGACGCTTACGCCTTCGCCGAAGCAGATCCCTACCGCTGTGCCACACATAACAAGGGTATCATGAACGGCATATCGTCTGTGGCCCTAGCCACGGGAAACGACACGAGGGCCATCGAAGCCGGAGCCCACTCATACGCCGCTAGAAGCGGCCACTATAGCTCCCTGACCAAATATGAAAGAAACACTAACGGCGATCTCGTCGGCAGCATCGAGCTCCCTATTGCTTCTGGTATCTTGGGCGGGGCTACCTCGACTCATCCGGTGGCCAAGGCCGCCATCAAGATACTCCGCGTAAAGTCGGCACAAGAGCTCGCCTGTGTCATGGCTTCGGCAGGCCTTGCTCAGAACTTGGCTGCGCTTAGGGCATTGGCTACGGAAGGAATAAGCAAAGGCCACATGAAGCTCCACGCCCGCAACCTAGCCGTCATGGCAGGGGCACCGCCTGACCTCATAGCCAAGGTCGTGGAGGAGATCGAGAAGGAGCCAAAGGTCACGTTCGATAAGGTCGTCGAAATCGTGAAGAAGTTAAAAGGTCAATAGCTTCAGGTTTCTTCACGATTGTTTCCTTTGTCTATTCGGGGCCTCTCCTGTCGGTCTGCAGGTAGCTTGTGCTTGGATCATCATCAAAAGGAGAACCATGACACAATCAAGACGGCCTAAACTCCCTTCTAAACACATTCATCGCAGCACAAATCGGCGTTCTAGACGCTAGCCCGATGGACGTCGAAGCAGCATAGGTAATTTGCACGGGTGCAGCATTTCATCGACCATCCTTGAAGCTAAGAAGGAAATCTTCTCCCCCTCTGATGCCAAAATCCAATTGCTGGATTAGCGAGAATGTTTATGACTCACAGGTAGCCAGCAAGCGCAGACAGCAGATGGTGGACCCATTCGCTTCACTGGTGATGGTTTTCGGTGCCGTCTTTGTCCCTATCGCCATCGGCGGCACGATCGGTGTCATCATTGGCGAGACGACGGGCCGGAAGCCTGTCATGATAGCATCCGCCATCGGCATACTTGTCTGGCTCTTCCTCGACCTGATGAGCGATTCCTCTTTCCTTGACGTGAACAGAGGCCTCGAAGGGGGATGGGGACAAGTTGCCATCTTCATTACGTTCGTTGCCGGTTTGGGAATTCTTGTACTGGTTGACCACGACTTCCTGGATTCGAAGCCAGCGCCTACATATGTGGCCCTCCTCGCAGCCGTAGCCATGGGGTTCCACTCCGCTGGAGAGGCGATGGAGCTTGGTGGAGCGCTGGCCACCGTCGGACTAGATGTCATTCTGGGGCTCCCAGCCTTATCATTCATACTTCATAAGATCCTAGAAGGTTTCGTGCTCTCCGCCTTCCTAGTCGTAGGCGTACAAACGCCATCCTTCAAGAGGAGCATGCTTCAGAGCGCGATAGTTGGCGCCTTTGCTTTGCTGGCGGAGCCTCTTGGATATCTTTCCCTGTTCGAATCATCATACTTCTTCGCGATGGGAGCGGGCGGGACGATATACATGATTTGGCGACTTGTCTTTCATACATCTGGTTCGGACGGACGGACCTTGGTGCTTTCCGGCTTCGTCATTGGTTTCATCTTTGTATATTTAGCGGCTCTCCTTCATGCCGCCTGAAAGGAAGAAGATGAATGGCAAATGAAAACATTTCATACGAAAACGTTAACCATAGCTCTTGTTGGAACGGCTCTTGTAATCGTTTCGAGCACCGAAATCATTGACAGCGTCGCAGACACCAACCTGCTAGTACATCACGGACAGCATCTGCTGATCATCCTAGGGGGAACGATGATAGGTTACGCCATCACATCACTTTACGGGATTGAGAGGAATAAGACTTGGTCTCGAGTCAATTCGGTCTGGGCTCGTCTGAACCGGAGAGGGTATATCGCCGGGGCTCTGTTCATGGCGGCGTTCAACTTTTGGCACATCCCATCCGTTTTCGTGTTCACCATTTTGGAAGGTAACGAGTCGATTCATTTCCTAGAACATGTGACATTCTTTTCCACCTCTGTATTGCTGATTGCCGTCACCCCATTTATGTCCAGAGCGTTCAAGGCGCTCTACATCTTCGTCTTCGGAAACATGAATTCGATGATGGGAGTCCTGTATTCGGTCTCGGGGAGCGGCCTATTCTATCCGTATCCTGCTTACCAGCAGGACCAGTTTGGGTTTCTAATGTCGCTGTCGGGCCTACTCACAATGACCTTGGGAACTTTTCTATACCTCTACGTGGGGGAACGCAGGCTCACAACTCAGGGTCCCACGATATCAAAAAGTCACCCTTGACCGGGCTCAAGGACACTGCTCAGGGAATAAGCAGACGGCTACCATTCAGAGTCAGACCTGTCTAACACAACTTGGCTGGCCTTCATACACGAGGGCCTTTGTGTCCTCTAGACCTCGGTAGTATCGGAGTCTTTGGGGTCAAGCTTTCTCTTCAGTTGTCCCTTCAGCCACTCCGAGTTCTCCTCTCTGCTGAGTTCCTTCACGGCCTCTGAGGACGACAGCCTCTCCGTCTTCTCCTGTTCAGCCTCGTAGAGGGTGTGCATGTCCTTGTACGCCAACCTCTTACCCTTAGCATCCACCTCTACGATCGATGACATATCGATTATCCTATGGAAGTGCGCCAATTAAAACGTTAGGCAGTTCATCATGAATCGCTTCGGCCTTCCTTGGGGAAGTATTCCTCCAACTTCACCCAAAAGAGGTCTAACACGTCTCGCGCCTCGAGGTCTAAGGGGAAGGCGCATAAGACGAAAGGTAGCTGACCCTCTCGGATGACCAAGATCCGGCCGTATTCCTCCTTAGGCTCTCTTGCGAACGCCGGATAGTGTTTCCTTATGTCTTCTGTTACCTTCTGTGAAAGTTTCCCCCGCGCCTCCACGACAAACTTCAAAGTCCTCAGACCATCTTCATTCAGCCGACGAGACTTATCATCCTTTCTTGTATCCTTAGTGGGACGTTCAAACCTTAATTGTGACGAGCCTCTTATGAGTATTGACTAGGAGTGGCTGCCCAAGAGGCCCGTCCCCGATCGGCATTCCTGTTTTCCCTAGTCGGGGGAGCTTTGGTCGTCATTGGTGGGCTTGACCTACTGCTCCCGGAAATTCCTTCCACGTTCTGCTGGATCGATACCTTCTGTCAGCCCGCGATGTCTCCGTGGGGCGTCATAGGAATGCTTTGGGGTTCACTCATGATGGCCTGCGCCAGCCAGCTCTACATGAAACCTCATCATCATATCAAATGGGGGAGCCTAATAGTGCTTCTGTCCCTGTTGAGCTGGATAGGTGCGCAGGGAGGCTTCGGCGTCGGTTTCGTTCTCGGCCTCTGCGGAGGGATAGGCGGAATGTTGTGGAACCCTTCACGTCGTCTGTCCTTGCCGCCGACGCCGGGCAAGTTCTCTAGGCGATACTCATTCAGAATAACGACCGTAGCTTCCGGATTGCCATATATGTTCTACTCTATGGTTCGGTCAAGGATGCAAGGAGTTGCATTCCTGATCCGACATCGTTATACGATTTGAACCATAAAGTCCTACCACCATCTCGTGGATACCGTTCCTGTTTCTGACACGATCATCCTTCCACGTGAGCTTGCGCTCGAACTCCGCTAAAGCAGCTTGTTTCCCATTTTCCTTTTCTGTTCGAACGAACGGTTGCAAAGTCATCCGAACCGAGAACTCACTATCTCATCGGCCGCTTCGTGTGCGGCTTCGGTTTTCTGAGTTCAGTAAAGCGCCAGCGAAACCAGCTTATCCGACGAGCTTGCGTGCTTCCGCTTTAGACACTGCGGTAAGAGTTTCTGTACTGACTACATGAGATTGTGCTAAGAAGAAATCCATCACCATCTTCGCATCGGGGGCCTCAATGATCATGACGTTATCGAATCTACCCAACGTGTAGAAGTCACTGTGAACTTTGAGCCCACGTTTGGCAAATTGCTTCTCGAGCTTGTCTTCCTCCTCGAAGTCCGCCTTGGTAAGCTTCTTCCGGAACCTTAGTAGCGTGATGAACCACATTGCAATATATGCATCTCGTCGATTGTTAATAAGCATTTGGCCCTCGTTCGTTATATGTTGAATGATACAACAAATCAAAGGTATCATTACTCGGCCGGGGACGGGAGCAAGGAGAAGATTAATCCCACTTACAACGCTTTTTGCAAAGCTTTTCGATGGTCTCAGGCGCGCCTTCCTTCGGGCAACATAAGCATCTTTACTTATATCATATCCCCCGACTTGTTGTCAAGTCAATGGTCTAGAGGTTTTGCTTTCACGATAATCGATAAGCGCATGGGCGATCATCAGAGCCACGATCGCGGCCATAAGAAAGGCTATCAGCCTGAAATCAAAGATTACCGTGTTAGTCGCACCGCCACTAGTACCGCCAAGCACGGCCAATCCGAGGTTCTCTATGTTTCCGAGGCCTAGGATGAAGAGGACGACCAAGAACCAAAAAACCTTGTAGGCTATTGAAACACCTAGGCCTGCACGAGATGCCTTTTCAGTCGAGCCCCGCAATATAACGAGGACCGCCATCGCCACCCCTATGATGACCACCTTGTTCAGGAGGGCCATCAAGTCAACCCCACCCATCACAGTGAAAGCTCTAAAGAATTCACTTGGAACATACGTCTCGAGCGCGAGAGGCAATGCCGTAAGGAATATCAAGGCAAGGGCGGCCACGACCATCGTCTTGATTCTAATCTTCATGGTCCACCGCCTCCGACCTTTATGACCTGCGCAAGTCCCATCAGGTTACCTAGCGTCCTGATGTCCATCTTCATTTCGAAATAGCCCTTCGCTTGGGTCAGGTTACCGCCTGGGACAAATTCGGCCGGGATCTTCATGGTAAGAGAGACAGGCTGGCTGCTGCCGGCCCCTATTTGGATCGTCGTCGAATTCATTGCGATGACCTTCTGGTTAACGTCAGATATCGTCAGTTCAAGAGATAAGCTCATCCCGAGAAAGCCGCCGTTCTTCGGATTTCCAGTAAACGTGAGCGTCCAGTCGCCAGTGCTTTCATCCTTCGTCAACTTAGGTCCGAACGATCCCCAAGAGGCTATCCCGGATATGAAGACAAACAAATTATAGAAACCGACTACGAAAACGACTACTATGACAATCATAAGAACCTTGATGCTCAGCCTGAGCGCCTTCTTCTTCTCCAAGCGATCGTTTCATTACTGGGAGCACGCATAAAAGCATTTAATGAAGGTCCACACGATTTCAGTAACCAAAGCACAACACTAATCAAAGAGGAGCATCAAAGATGGAACTTCGATGAGATTCTAGGGGATACAAAGTAAATATGCGGCACAGCATAAAGGCATAGCAGGGGAGAACAACATTGAGACGGACGCTCGCCGTGATCATGTCAATCTTGGGAGGGCTCCTCGGGGTCGTCTTTTCCTTGTACGTTTTCTTGAATGTGTACGACCTCCAAATCCAGGCCGAACTGAGCAGAGGCGCCTCCGTCGAGGCGCTCTTGGTGTCTTATATATTACCCCTACTCACCGTTTTGGCAGTGGTGGGGGGCATCGCATGGATCGTAGCGGGCTGTGGGTTCTACACCGGACAGGACTGGAACTTCCCCACGGCAATCATGGCTTGCATCATTTCCATTCTAGCTGGATTCTTCCCTATTCTACCTTATGTCAGTAGCGGCCTAGGGTTCCCTCCGACATCGATCATCTTCACGGTTAACTTCCTCTTCTTCCTGCTGTTGCAGGCATATGTCAGGCCCACCAACATCAGATCCATCGTCTTGAGTCTCTTGAGCGGAATGGCGTTCATCTTGGCCTTTGTAAACGGCGTAGCTAGCACACATTACATCTTCGTGACCATGGATCCGCTGTATATCTCTCTGCAGCCCCTCAACTTTATTGCGTCCGCGGGCTGGGCCGTGACTACGGTGGGCGTGGTGCTACGAATGGATTGGATGAAACGTCTAGCCTTGGGATCGGGCATCGCATCTATCGTAGCCGGAGGACCTCTTGCGGTTGTGACACAGATGGAGCTAGGCAGGCTTTCCCTCTTCTGGCCCTCTCCCCTTCTAGCCGCCGCCACATTAGTCGTAATGTATCTTGTCGGTAAGTGCAGTGAGGATTCAAGAGTTGCACTCATTTCAACACAGCCTTAGCCAGTAACGGAGTACTTTTGGCCAAGACGTTGAACCTGTCGAGGTTCCTTGGTCTCGACTGAAGGGCACCCCTGTAGGCCTCGATATTGGCTCAGGTAACCTCAGGGGTTACTCTCTCTGGCGTTTGGCCTTTATCATGCCCATCTTCCTTCTAAGAGCCCTCTAAGAGGGCCTCCCCCCTCCATGTCGGCTCTTGCTGCCCTACGCACGACCAAATAGGAGATCTTAGGGATGTGGCTCCGTGGGCAACGACGGCCTATGGGTTTTCACGAGCGAGCGTCCTCAAGAACCGCACCCCTTTCTTGGTTCCACGACAAGAGATCCTCTCATAGAACGCGGCAACTCCGTCCTCCGCACGTTTTCTTAGAGGATGGTCACGGATGCCCTTCCACTCATCGGCTCAACATGCTCTCGGAAGCGGCGCGGAGAGGCCAGCACCTTAATATAGGTAGCCGACAAGGCGGCTAGCAGACGAGTGCATACGACATGAGTTACGGAAATCGCAGTGGAGGATATGGCGCCAGAAGAAGCTACGGAAGCTTCGGTGGCCCAAGTAGCTTCGCTCCGAAACCAGTGAAGGCTGGCGAGGAATACGATGTCGAGATCACCGAGATCTCGAGACGCGGTGACGGCATCGCCAAGATACAGGGATTCATCATCTTTGTGTCAGGCGCAAAGGCCGGTCAGAAACTGAAGGTAAAAATCACCAACGTCTCCAATAGATACGCAAGCGCCGAAATCGTCCCCCCCACAATAAACGTAGCTTCACAGCCGGCGGAAGCTCCCGCATCAACAGATGCCGAGCCTGCTGGAAAAGCGCAGTAGATTACGTACAGGTAGATGCGGGAGGGGCAAGAGTCCTCTCCACGGGTCTAGAATGGACGTCAATCGACCACAAGAATGGGCGGAGAGGTTTTTTGTTCCGCCATCAATCATTGATTCGCTAGCTCTGGCCTTGCTGTCTCCCTTGTCATTGATGGCTTACTGGCTCGGAATACAACCGGCGATACCCAAACCAATTCGGTTCAAATGCGCCACTTGGGTATGGGTAAAGCATCAAGTTGATCCGTACCAGAAAGAGGTGTAACGAGACCGCCCCATCCATACAGACTTGTCTTTGCGTCAGATTGTGTTAACCTATCTTTATCTCATAGTTTTAAGGGCATCAAATAGCCTGACGAGGATGGCTCTGATGTAATAACGGTTGGCTGGGGCGTCAATATGGCGGCCGACGAACCGGCTTACGCGCATGAGAACGTATGTGCCGGAGGTGAAACGCAACCCTTTCGTAAACGCTACCCATCGGAGAGTCTCGTCTGTGATAGGACGGCTACGAAGACAACGGCAGTCAAACAGGGGCATCAAATCTTCCTGGTTTTTCAGGCGTCCAGTTTCTTACGAGTCTGACAGCGAAGCACAGTTGTGTTTACCTTCTTCGGCTCTAAGGCAAACCAGCTTCAAGGATCTTTCGGATTGGTCTACATCATCCTTGGAAGGTGCCATTCCGTGCCTCAAGAAGCCATTTCGTCAACGAGACTTCGTTGGTGTTGCCCCGCTTAACCACATAGACGATGCTCCGTTCGGCTAGCCTTGCGACGACCCTATGAGTCTTAAGCTTGGAGAACCCAGCATCTTTCGTTATATATTTCTGCAGGTAGGTACCTCCGTGTTGTTGAAGTATGGAAACCACCTTCTTCTCATCGGGGCCCAACGTCTTCATGACCATCTGAAATCCTGTCTCGACTGAATCAAGATCCTGTCCGTAGTAAGTCCTTATCTCCGGCAAGACCAGAAAGTAGATCACACCCACCATGCTAGCGAGGACCGTGCTGAGGAAGAGAAAGAAGGACAGTGGGACGAACAGTGGGATGTCAGACGGGAGGCCTTGCGTCAACATGTTGGCTAGCAGCTCGAGGGGTGAAAGGGTGGGCTCTATGCTCAAAGCTATGAGGAACAATGACACCGCTAAGCCCACGGCTGCCGACACTAACAAAATGAGCAGCAGCTTCAGCTTGTTCATCGGCGATTCGGCGTGAGACCGCCATCATAAATGCTTCGACCAAGACGACTTGCAGGCAGGCCAATCCAAACGGTATCAAAATGGTATCACCAAACCGATATATGGCCACTCTGGCCCACCCCTATCCGAAGGATGGGAAGATGCAAAGCCAGATCATCGACAACTATCCTAGGACTGCCTACGTACTCTCACTTATGGCGGGCATCCTGATGATGGCTAGTGGGACTTTGGCGTTAGCATTGGCAATGCGCATCGGAACTATCATCAGGCAAGCAGGAGAAATCCAGTGGAGGGTAGGAGCTCTGGTTGACCGTAGCTTGATACATACGTCTCTCTTCTCGCCACTGATTTTCCTGGGGATTGCAACTTTCGGCCTGCTCTGCGGAATCGTAGTTCTCATCTCGGCTGTAATGCTGAAGAGGAGGCCAGCCGCCCATTCGACTTGGGGGATTTTGATAGTCGTCTTCTCTGTTTTGAGCTTCTTCGGCTTTGGGGGGTTCTTTGTCGGCGCGGTGCTGGGCATCGTAGGTGGCGCCCTCGCTTTGAACTGGAGGCTTCCGACGGGCCCATTGGCCACCAGCAATACGGTTAAGGGCGAAATGGTATGAAGTCATCAATTGAAGCTGTCAACCTGTCCAAGAAATATGGTTCATTTACAGCACTTTCAGACCTGAACTTGAAAATCGAAGGGTCGAAATGCGTCGGCTTCTTGGGCCCTAATGGCGCAGGAAAGACTACCACCCTCAAGATCTTCACCGACCTCATACGGGCAACCTCTGGGGAGGCCCTCATCAATGGGATGAACGTTCACACCCACAAGAAGCAGGCTCTAGCGTCGGTGGGGGCACTCGTTGAGACGCCAGAGATCTACCCTTCTCTGACGCCTAGAGAGGCTTTAATGATGTTGGCCGAGCAGAGGGGGGTGCCTCGCGCTGAACGGAATAAGAAAATAGAGGAAGCGCTCTCCGAAGTGCAGATGGGTGAATGGATCGACAAGAGGGTTGGGAAGTTCTCCAAGGGGATGAAGCAGAGGGTCTCCGTCGCCTCTGCCCTTCTGAGCGACCCCACGATAGTCCTCCTCGATGAGCCTTCCACGGGACTCGACCCTAGGGGCATGAGCGAAGTCAGGCAGATAGTAAAGGCCTTGAAGAATAAGAAGAGGCTGGTTTTCATGAGTTCTCACCTGCTGAGCGAGGTCTCCGAAGTGTGCGACGAAGTGGCCATCATCGACCATGGGAAGCTCTTGGTCTACGACACTCTGTCAAAGGTCACCGAGAAGTTCTCCGGAGTGGGGAACGTCATAGACGTCGGATTTAGTCGTCCTATCCAAGATGTCTTGGTGAGCAAAACAATCTCCTTCTTGGGCGATGTTGTTTCGGCCGAGAAAATGGATGACAGGAACCTGAGGATCAGGTTCAACGGCGGCCCCGAAGCTCAGGAGCGTATCTTGGCTGAGCTAGTCAAGACGAACATGGGGGTCCTCAGCTGCAGGCCTGCTTCTTCGGCGCTGGAGGACGTCTATTTGAACCTAGTCAAGGACACGATGTGATCAGGCTTGACAGAGTCTCAATTCACAGACATCGGCGGCGTCCCCGGGAGCTTGACGCAGACGGGCATCACCTTGAAGTACACCTTTCTGGATTATTTCAGATCTCGTAGGTTCTACATCCTCCTCAGTATAACACTTCTCATCAGCGCCCTCCTTACTGTTCTGGTTGGATATTACCGGCCAGCCAGCTTCCTCTCATCCGACCTCTCCTTCTATTCGAGTTGGTGGGGGAATTCGGTAACGTACATAGTCATCCTTTCTGGCATCTTCTTTGGAGGAGACGCCATCTCCGGGGAGTTCCAAAACAAGACAGGTTACTTCATCATCCCCAACCCTGTCAGGAGGTCGTCCGTATACATCGGGAAGTGGCTAGCGGCGTTCATAGCCTCCTCGGTGATCCTAATGCTCTTCACAGCAATCACCCTCAGCAACGGGTTGTACTACTTTGGCCTCAATATCCCATATCAGTTCTTCGAGTCAGTGCTCTTCGCCTGGTTCTACCTCGCCGGCGTCATGGGGTTCACCTTCTTCTTCAGTTCGCTCTTCAAAAGCGGCTCCTATTCCATACTGGTAACTGCCATCCTGTTCCTTTTCGCTTTCACTCTTGTTCAGACCCTCGTCTCAAGCCTGGTGCAGATTGAGCCGTGGTTCTTGGTGACATATGGCGCCGAAATCATCGGGAACGTGCTCAAGTCGCCATACCCCGCCCACGTTTCCACTGCAAGCTTCGGCCCCGGAGGCGGCACCACCTTCACGGTGTACAACGCCACCATCCCGGAAGGGCTGGCCATAATCGCAGTTTACTGTGTCGCGACTGCGGTACTGGGGCTGATCCTGTTTGAGAGAAAGGAATTTAATTGAACGCTTCCACCGCCAACCAGAGAGGTATTATCGTAACGGTGAGAATTGAGAACGAATGCCAGAGGAGCCCGTGTAGATACTTTCCTCGATTTTCAGTCTTCTTTACCTGGCTTGTTCTTTCCCGGAACGAGTATACCCTTTCCTACTCTTTGCTGGCATGATAAATCTCCCCCGATTTCTCGTCGATGACGGTCCCCTCTTTTGGCATCTTCCTGATGAACGCCCCGTACGGCGTCTCTATGGCGTCCAGGTTCAGGGACATGTGGGGACTCACGAAGTTGTACCACTCCACGGGCTCGTCCACGTCCTTGAACCGGTCCAGCTTGCGCTTAACCGTCCCGAAGAAGCGCTCCACCTTACCATTTGTTTCCCGTGAAAATCGGCGTACACTCAGCGATCACCCTCCCTATCCATCTCTTCCGATGAGCCTCCCATTATCTCCTCTATGTCCTTCGGGTACCTTGCTAGCGTATCTGCGTGGTGGGATATATCGTTGACCAGGCTCGCTATGCTGGACCTGTTCGATATGGCGTCGGGGACCTCCCTCTTCGCCTTGAAGGCCGCCTCCCTCT
>Ga0315268_10001891_pt1 | contig 24060 bp, 21 predicted proteins | sample C1_top_MG_FD_204535 | JGI IMG/M metagenome (GOLD analysis project Ga0315268, IMG submission 204535) | Sediment microbial communities from Yellowstone Lake, YNP, Wyoming, USA - C1_top | ecosystem: Environmental > Aquatic > Freshwater > Lake > Sediment | place: USA: Wyoming | collected 2017-08-01
TCGCCGTGGCGGGCCACGCTCCCCCAGGCGACGCCCGGGATCGAGGACGGCGCGTCGACACCCGGCGCAGGTGCCCCGGGCGACCGCGGATCGGTCATGGCCGCGCCGCCGGGGCGCGCCCACGGACGAGGAGCGGCAGGTAGTCGGCGAGGGCGGCCTCCCACGGGCGGAGCGGCTCGCCCGACGGCAGCGGGGTGGGGGCGAGGACGGCCCACGGCGGGACGGCGGACGGACGCGTCCAGCTCGACAGCGGGACCTCGGTGACCGGGACGTTGACGCCGGCGGCGGCGAGGATGGCCCGCGCCCACGCGGCGCGGGAGACGGCGCCGGCGTTGACCACGTGGTGGAGGCCCGCGTACGTGCCGCTCGCGAGGAGCTCCACGATGGCGTCGGCGAGGTCGGGGGCGTACGTGGGCGAGCCAACCTCGTCGCCCACGACCCGCAGCGGCTCGCAGGCCGCCCGTGCCCGCTCGGCCGCGGCGAGGATCTTGTCCGGGAAGTCGTTGCCGGGCGGGCCGAACAGCCAGGCAGTGCGCACGATCGCCAGCTGGGGCCCGGCGGGCGGCGTCCCGTCGGCGGCGCCCGCCCTGGGCGCGACGAGGCCGTCGTGGCGGAGGTACGCGGCCTGCGCGGCAACCTCTCCGGCGCGCTTGCTGGCGCCATAGGGGTTGACCGGGCGAGGCTCGTCTCCGGGGCTGTACCCGCGACCGTCCGTTCGAAGCCCGTCGAAGACCTCGTTGGTGGAGATGTAGACGAGGTCGGCCCCGGCCCGCATGCAGGCCGCGGCGAGGTCGCCGACGGCGGCACCGTTCCGGCGATGGGCGAGCGCAGGATCCCCGGCGCAGCCGTCGACGTCGGTCCACGCCGCCGTGTGCACCACGACGTCGGGGCGATCGCGCCGCACGAGGCGCTCGGAGCTGGCCGGCTTGTCGAGGTCGTGATCCGGGAGGTCCCAGGCGAGCGGTCCGCCCGGCCCCGTGAAGGGCGCCTCCCCCAGGGCCGCGAGCAGGGCGCGGCCGAGGCGGCCGCCGGCTCCCGTGATCGCGACGCGCATCAGCCGGCCCGGCCCCTCATCGGCTTGGCTCCGCCGCCGACGATGTCGCGAGGCGCGCGGCGTACTGGCGGGCGTAGTAGGCATCCCAGTCGCCGCCGCGAGCTGCGCGCCACCACGGCTCGTGGTCGCGGTACCAGGCCACGGTCGCGGCCAGCCCCTCGTCGAAGCCCACCTGGTTGACCCAGCCCAGCTCGCCGAGGCGGCGGCCGTCCATCGCGTAGCGGCGGTCGTGCCCGGGCCGGTCGGCGACGGTCCGAACGAGCGACCAGGGCTTGTCGAGCAAGGCGAGGAGTCGCACCACCACCTCGCGGTTCGTGAGCTCAGCGGACCCCGGGACGTTGTAGACCTCGCCCGCGGCCCCGCGCGCCAGCACATGGGCGATCGCACCCGCATGGTCGCTCACGTGGAGCCAGTCCCGCCGCTGCAGGCCGTCGCCGTAGAGGGGCAGCGGCAGATCGTCGAGCGCGTTCGTCACGAACAGCGGGATCAGCTTCTCCGGGTGATGGAACGGGCCGTACGTGTTGGAGCCCCGCGTGATCACCACGTCGAGCCCGTACGTCACGTGGTACGCCCGCACGAGCAGCTCCCCGGCGGCCTTCGCGGCCGCGTACGGCGAGCGCGGCGCGAGGGCGTCGCTCTCGACGGAAGAGCCCTCGTCCACCGAGCCGTAGACCTCGTCGGTGGAGACCTGGAGGAAGCGTGGAGCCATCGCCCGCTCGCTGCGGCGTGCCCGCTCCGTCTCGCGGCGGAGGGCCTCCAGGAGCACGTGCACGCCATCCACGCCCGTTCGCAGGAAGGCGGCCGGCTCCAGGATCGAGCGGTCGACGTGGCTCTCGGCGGCGAAGTTCACGATGGCGTCGTTGGCCGCGGCAAGGGGCGCGACGGCGGACGCGTCCGCGATGTCACCGCGCACGAAGGCGAAGCGGGACGCCATCTCGGCGTCGGCCTCCACGTCGCCGAGGTTCGCCCGGTTGCCCGCGTAGGTCAGCTTGTCGAGGACGGTGACGCGGGTCCCGTCACGCCGGCCGAGAACGTCGCGGACGAAGCAGCTCCCGATGAACCCGGCGCCGCCGCAGACCAGGAGGTGGGCCGCGGGCCCGGGGGCGGTCACGCGGTGGGCCGCTGCGCCGGCTCGGCCAGCTGCCCCTCGGCGTCCGCCACGGCGGCAAGCTGCGCGGCGCGCAGCAGCGAAGGGACGGTCCCCGCATCGGCCCAGTGCCCCTCGTAGCGAGGCGCGTACAGGCCGCCGTGGGGGATGTAGTGGTTGAGGACGTCGGTGATCTCGAACTCCCCGCGGCCGGACGGCGCCAGGGTGTCGATGACGTCGAAGACGTCCGGGCGGAGGAAGTAGACCCCGATCGGGATGAGGTCGCTCTTGGGCGCCTCCGGCTTCTCCTCGAAGCCGACGACCCGGCCGGACGCATCCAGCTCGGCGACGCCGAAGCGCTCGGGATCCGGAACCCGGTAGAGGAGGGTCCCGGCGCCCCAGGTGCCCGCGTCGAACTCGCGGGCGAGCGGCTGCAGGGCCGGCCCACTCAGGATGTTGTCGCCCAGGACACAGCAGAAGGCGTCGTCCCCGACGAACTCGCGGGCCAGGCCGATCGCGTGCGCGATGCCCAGGGCGCCACGCTGGTAGCGGTAGGTCAGGGAGAGGCCGAAGTGCGTGCCGTCGCCGAGCAGCTCCACGACGTCCCCCACGCTCTTGCCGCCGACGATCACGAGGACCTCGCGGATCCCCATCCCCGCCAGCGTCTCCAGCGGGTAGTAGATCATCGGCCGGTCGTAGATGGGCAGCAGGTGCTTGTTCGTGACGATCGTCAGCGGGAAGAGGCGTGTCGCGGTGCCGCCGGCAAGGATGAGGCCCTTCATCGTCCGGCGATCGTAGCAGCCGGAACCCGCGTCAGGGTCGCGGCGTGGGGCGCGGCGTGGGAACCGGCGTCGGGCGGGGCGTGGGGCGGGGCGTGGGGGCATGCGTCGCGAACGGCTGCTCCGAGTCGGGGAGCGTCCCATCGGGGTTGATGTTGTCGGTGGGCAGGATGTCGCCGCCCGGGATCCCGCCCTTGTAGTCGGTGATGACGAGAAGCGCCTCCAGCCGGTTCAGGTCGATCGCCGGATCGACGAAGGCGGTCTGGACGACGGCATTCGGGTCGCGGGTCACGTCGATGACTCGCCCGATCACCAGGCCCTTGGGATAGGGCGACCGGACCGCCTCACCAAGTGTGAGCCCCGCCGTGACGACCTCCGCGCCGAGCGAGACCTGCTGGGTCGCGTCGATCTTGCCCATGACCAGGGTCCCGCCGAGGTCCCCCACGACCTCGCCGGTCGCGCGGCTCCCCACGACCTCGCCGATCACCGTCGACGCCGGATCATTGATGAGCGTCACGCGCGCGGCCGAGGCGCCGAGCTCAGTCACACGGCCGACGAGGGCGCCTCCCGTCCCCACGACGACGTCGCCGACTTCGATTCCGTCGTCGCTCCCGGCGTCGATCATCACCACCCGGTTGACGTCGGCGATCTCGCGCGAGATGACCCGTGCGGCCACCGTGGAGTAGTCGAGGGTGTTGCGGATCGCCAGGAGGGCAGTCAGCTCTTCGTTCTCGGTCGAGAGGGCGTCCAGCGTCCGGTTGCGCTGCTCGAGCCGATCGTTGTCGCCCCGGAGCGTGGTGTTCTCGCGGCGGAGTCGATCGATCTCCGCGGCCGCGTCGACGACCGACCTGACCTCGCGACCCACGCCGTTCATCGTCTCGGCGAAGGGCGCCAGGGCAAAGGCGAGGCCGCGCTGGACCTCCGCGACGGGGGCCGTGGCGCTGGCGACCATCAGGACCATCGAGATCCCGACGAGGACGGAGAAGACGATCGCGCGGCGGCGGGCGATGCGCGGGGCGCGGTGCCCGTAGCCGGCCAACCGGCTGGTCATCACGTGCCCCCTACCGGAGCGGTCGCGAGTACGTGTCCGCGACGAGCACCCGCTTCATCCGATCGAGCTCCTGGAGGACGACGCCGGTGCCCCGGGCGACGCAGGTCAGCGGGTCGTCGGCGATGTGGACCGGCATCTGGGTCGCCTCGGCCACGCGCCGGTCGAGGCCCATCAGGAGGGCGCCGCCGCCGGCGAGCACGATCCCCTGGTCCATGATGTCGGCGACGAGCTCGGGGGGCGTCTCCTCGATCGTGTCCTTGATCGTGTCCACGATCTGCTGGACGGACGGCTCGATCGCTTCGCGGATCTGGTCGGCGCCGACCTCCACGCTGCGCGGCAGGCCGGTGAGGAGGTCGCGACCGCGGAGGTTGACGCGCTGCGCATCCCAGTCGCCCGGGTAGCCCGACCCGATCGCGATCTTGATGTCCTCGGCCGTCCGCTCCCCAAGGAGCAGGTTGTACTCGCGGCGGGCGAACGAGACGATGTCCATGTCCATCTCGTCGCCACCGATCCGGATGCTCCGGCTCACGACGATGCCGCCGAGGCTGATCACCGCGACTTCGGTCGTCCCGCCGCCGATGTCGACGATGAGGCTGCCGGTGGGCTCGCTGACCGGGAGGCCGGCTCCGATCGCCGCCGCCATCGGCTCCTCGATGAGGCGGGCCCAGCGGGCGCCCGCGTTGAGGGCGGCGTCGCGGACGGCGCGCTTCTCCACCTCGGTCACGCCGGACGGGATGCCGAGCACCATCCGCGGCCGCGGGATGAGCCCGATCCGGTCGTGGACCCGGTGCACGAAGTACTTGATCATCTGCTCGGTGACGTCGAAGTCGCTGATCACGCCGTCGCGCAGGGGGCGGATCGCGATGATGTTGGCCGGCGTGCGGCCGACCATCCGCTTCGCCTCCGCGCCGATCGCGAGGACCTTCTTCGTCTTCGCATCGATCGCCACGACGCTGGGCTCGCTGATCACGATCCCGCGGTCGCGCACGTGGACGAGCGTGTTGGCCGTGCCGAGGTCGATGCCGATGTCGCGGGAGAAGATGCTGAAGATGGCGTCGAGCATGTGCGAGGTCGGGATCCTGTTGCCTGGTGGCTCGGGGGTCGCCCGCGGCGGTCGCCTCGTCGTCTCGAGGGCGCGCGGCGGCACGTGCGGCCGGTCGGGGTCGCCGACGGAGTATACCCCGAGGGGGGCAGGGGGCCTCGAGGCCGCGGGCGGCCCTCGCGGGCGTGGCGAGACGGCCGAGTCACTCAGCCGCGGCGCGCGCTCCCAGCCCGAGACCACCGCGGTCGAACGACACGCCCCGATCGCGCAGCGAGACGAAGGTGTCGTGGCCGACGACGAGGTGGTCGAGCAGCTCGATGTCCAGGAGTCGCCCGGCGGCCAGGGCCTCGGCCGTGAGGTGGAGGTCGTCAGGCGACGGCGTGGGATCGCCCGAGGGGTGGTTGTGAACGAGGATCACGCCGGCTGCGCTGATCCGGACCGCGTCACGGAACAGCTCCCCGACCCGCACGAGGGACGCGGAGACGTTCCCCTGGTACACGGTGACCACCTTCAGGACGGCGTTCTTGGCGTTGAGGAGGACCACCCGGAGCTCCTCGCGCTCAAGCTGCCCCATGAGCGGGATCAGCCGGTCGGCGACGTCGCGCGGGGTGCGCACCGTCCAGCGTCCGGCCGGCCAGTCCGCCAGCAGCCGGCGCCCCAGCTCGAAGCAGGCCGTCAGCTGGGCCGCTTTCGCGCTGCCGACACCTGGCAGGTCGACGAGTTCGAGCTCGCTCGCCCGCGCAAGCCCGGCGAGCCCGTCGTGGCGCGCCAGCGCCTCCTCCGCGAGGTCCACCGCTCCAAGTCCGCGGGCGCCCGAGCCCCAGACCAGCGCAATCAGCTCGGCCGTCGTCAATCCGGCCACGCCCCGGGCCGCGAGGCGCTCACGGGGACGCTCCTCGGCGGGGATCTCGCGGACGCGCCGGGCGGGGCGCCGAGCGGTCAGGCCGGCCGCGAGGGACGGGACGTCGGCATGCGCCGCCACGCCGCTGTGCGCCGCGCCGCCGGGGAGATCGAAGATGCCGGCATCTGCCACGGGGATCCCTCCGAGCGACCGCGGGGTGTAATGGGTCCCCGAGCCCGGACGACGGAGCCCGCCGATTCCCCCGCCATCCGAACCCGAGGACGCCCCGCATCCTAGGGATGACCGCTCATCGGCCACTCATCCCGCACTCACCGGCGTCAGGTCGGCGTCGCGCCGGCCGGGCTGCCGCGTCAGGTCGGCGTCGCGCCCACTCCGAGGGCCACGAGGAGCACCGGGATCGCGTTGTAGGTGGCGTGGAGCGCCATCGGGGCGACAAGGCTCCGGCGGCGCAAGAACACCCAACCCAGGACCAGCCCGACGGGCAGGCGGATCGCGAACGCGATGAGGGCGGTCCGGAGCGCGGTTGCGAAGTCGCTGCCGGCAAGCGTGATGACGTGGATCAGGGCGAAGAAGATGGCGCCCCGGACGATCGCCGCCCGCGGCCCGGCGGTGCGTGCCCAGGCCGTCGTGACGAAGCCGCGGAAGAAGACCTCCTCCCAGAACGGCGCCAGGACGGCGGCGACGAGGAGGTTCACGACGACGCCGGCCAAATCTTCCGCGGGAGGGAGCGGGGCGGTCGGCGCCACGCCCATGAGCGCGATGAGGATGCCCGCCAGGAACGCGGCGCCGAACAGGGTGGGGACCGCCAGCGCGATCCCGAGGCCGAGGTCGGCAAGCACCGAGCCCTCGCCCGGCGCCGGAAGGCGGAGCCCCATCTCGCGCCAGCTGAGCGCACCGGAACCGACGACGACGAGGGCCACCACCCCGAGCGACACCACGGCCGAGATCAGGACCGACGCGAGCACGGAAACCGGTCCCTTCGGGAGGAGGTTCAGCGCGCCCAGGCCAAAGCCGACGACCAGCGTCAGGAGGAAGGCGGCGACGAAGACCATGACCGGCGATGGCCCCGCGTAGGCAGCGCCGTCCGCGCGTCGCTGGAGCGCCTGCGAGCCCGCGCCGGCGACGAGGCCCAGACCTGCGGCGGCGAGCCCGACGACGAAGGCGACGGTCGCTCCGCCACCGCCCCCGGCCGCGAGAGCGACGAAGACCGCCCCGAGGCCCGCGACTCCGAGCCCCCAGCCCACGAGGTACAGGCCCGGCGCGGCGCGCCCTTCGAGCTCGAAGACGCCGCGCCGTGGGCGAAGCGTGAGCCCGGCGTCGGCGAGCCCGGCGTCGACGAGCGCGCCCGGGAGCTCGTCAGCCGGCGGCGTGGCGCCCGGGAGCTCGTCGGCCGGGAGCTCGTTGGCCGCGGCCGCGCTGTCGGTCGACGGGGCGTCCTGGTCCGCGGTCAGCGCGTCGTCGGTGACGTCGTTCGCCTGCGCGTCGCGAGAATCGTCCAGGGTCGTCGCTCAGCCGCGCGGCGTGGGATCCGTCGCCGGGGAGGCGGCGGAGGGTCGCGGCGGGCGTGTCGTGCGTGTCGTGCGCACCGTGGGCACGGCGACGGCGGCTGCCGCTGGCTCCACGACGGGCGCCGGGGCGGCCTTCTGGGCCGGGGCCGACATCTGCGCCGGGGCGGCTAACTGGGCGGGGGCCGCCTGCGCCGGGGATGCGGTCGCCACGGGAGCCGCGGGCCGCTCGCGAGTCGGGCGCACCGGCACCGAGCCGACCGAGGCGAGGGCTTCCCGTCGCTCGAAGTCGCGGCCGCACCAGGCGCACAGCGACCACTCGAGGCCGACGAGCTTCGAGCAGTGCGGGCAGACGCGCTTGAGCCGCGTCCGGCACGTCGGGCAGATGATCCACTCCTCGTGGACCTTGCGGCCGCACGTGGCGCAGTGCTCGATCTGCTCGATCTCGGCGATCAGGGCCTCTTCCGCCAGCCCGCGCTCGTAGGCCTCGCCGCGGCGCTCCTGCGGGCGGATGATCCGGTAGACGAGGATTCCGAAGATGAAGAAGATCGGGGTGAACCCGACGATGAGCGCCGCCGCGAGATACGGGACGACCGGGTTCGTGGTTCGCGCCTGCATGTCGCGGAAGGCCCAGTAAGCCGACGCGAGCCAGATGATGACGATGTAGACGCCGATCGCCTGGAGGCCCATCTGGACGAGCGGGCTCTCGAAGAAGGCGCCGATCGCGTCACCGATCCCGGAGAGGAAATCCAGGTTCATGCGGTGGGGTCACCCACCTCCATGCGAGGAGCGCCGTCTCGCCCGGGCGGCTGGCCCTCGGCGGCGCACGCGGCGCAGTGTAGCAGGGCGTTCAGCGGCGCCGGCGCAGCAGCTCCATGGTGACGAGCGTGGCCCGCCAGGCGGCCGCGATGCCCGCCAGCACGAGACCGGCGAGCCACGCGGCGGCGAGCAGGAGCGCCGTCCCGAACGCTGCGACCACGCCCGTTTCGCCCGCCAGCGCCTGCCGGGCGGCGTCCCACGCGGCGCCCGTGGCCCACCACGTCGGGACGAGGACCGCGACCGTGGCCCCCAGCGCGGCGACCACCGTGAGGGCGGTTGCGAGCGGAGCCCGGAACGGGTCGACGATCCCCCTGGCCAGGGCGCGGGGGATCGACGTCCCGAGCAGGGCCGAGCGCCGCGCCGCGAACCCGCCCACGATCTCCGCGGCCAGCCAGGTCACGACCACAGCGATGCTGGCGGCCGGCGCACCGGCGACGACGCGTGCCGCGAGGGGCGCGGCCACGTCGCTCGGCACGGTCAGCTCGCGATAGGCGACCGCGACCCAGGCCGGAATCGCCACGGCCGCGGCGACGGCCACCGGCACGAGGAGGACGAGCCGCACGCCGGCGACCCGGGCGACCGCCCGGAGGGGGCCGGGTGCCTCGGTGCCGGCTGCCGCAGCGGCTGCGGCGGCGTCGGCCGCTCCGGCCCGCGGTTCGGCTGCCGCCGCTGGCGTGTCCGCGCGGGGGGCGATCGCGATGACCGATCCCGCCTCGGGGGTTGCCACCGTAGCCCGATGGAGCGCGACCTCGGCGGCGGCCGCGACGCACGCGCCGACCACCACGAGGGCGATCGCCGCCGCCAACCCGGCGACGATCAGGGCGATGAGCCGCGGGCCGGGACCGCCCGCCGAGACCGAAGCCGGCCCGACGAAGTTGGCGAGCCCGATGAACGTCGGCACGACGACGATCGGGAGGACGAGGATGACGAGCCCGCCCCGCGCGAGGAACGCGACCAGGGCGAAGGCCCACAGGCTCGGCCGTCGGACGGTCATCGCGGTCGCTGCGGCAACGCCCCGGCGCCAGGGGACGTCGGGGACAGCACGCGACCCCGAGACCGCGCCCGGAGCGAGAGCCGACGGCGGCCCGATCGGGCGGCCGTCGAGCTCCTCGAGGATTCCGTCGGCGGGCACGCCCGCCCCGGGTACGGGCACGCCGCCCGGGGACGCGGGCACGCCGGCCCCGCCCGGAGCGTAGGTGCCCGGTTCGCCCGGGGACGCGGCCCCGGCCATGCTCACGGCGCCGGGGTGGGGCTCCCCCCGACCACGATCCCGAGCTGCGCGAGGGTCTTCTGGACCTCGGCCATCTCGGCTCCGTACGTCGCGAAGTCGCCCTGCCGCAGCGCCGCCTGGGCCGCTTCGAAGTGCAGGTTGGCGTACTCGACGAGCGCCTGGACGTCGCCGGGCTGGGGCGTCACGTTCGGGCCGGACGTCGCGGACGGCGTCGGCGAGGCGCCGGGCGGCGGGCTGGCACCGGGGCTCGGCGAGGGGCTCGGCGAGGGAGCGGGGCCGCCCGCGAGGAGGAGCGTGAGGGCCTCCTCCAGCGTGTCGCCCCAGACCACCTTCGTCGGGCTCGCCACGACGATCTTGGTGAACTCGGGAATGGCCGAGCCGGTCGACTGGAGGTAGATCGGCTCGAGGTAGATGATCGAATCCTGGACGGGGACCACGATCAGGTTGCCCCGCACGACCTCGCTGCCGGACTGGTTCCACAGCGTGACCTGCGAGCTGATCTGGGGATCCTGGTCGATCCGGGCCTCGATCTGGACCGGGCCGAAGATCGACGTGTCGCGCGGGAAGCGGTAGACCCGGACGCCGCCGTAGGTGTCTCCATCGTTGCGGGCGGCGACCCAGGCGATCATGTTCGGTCGCTTCTGGGGGACCATGGGCTGGAGCAACAGGAACTCGGGCTTGGCCTCGCCGGGCATCCGCATGTAGACGTAGTACGCCTCCAGCGGTAGCTGGCCGGACTCGCTCGTTGGGTTCTGGGGCACGGTCCACAGGTCGTCGCCCTGGAAGAACGTCAGCGGATCCGTGACGTGATAGTTGGCGAAGGTGCGCGTCTGCACGTTGAAGAGCTCCTCGGGCACGCGGAGGTGGGCCCGCAGCCCTGCAGGAAGCTCGCTGATCGGTCGGAAGAGTGTCGGGAAGACCCCCTGCCACGCCCGGATCAGCGGGTCGCTGGGATCGGCGACGTAGAACGTCATCGTGCCGGTGTAGGCGTCCATGACGATCTTGACGCTGTTGCGCAGGTAGTTGAACTGCCGGCCGGCCAGGCCGCTGCCCTCGCCGAGGATCGAGCCGTCGAAGGTCTGGGCGTTCGGGAATCGGTCTGTCAGGGTGTAGGCGTCCTGGATCCAGACGAGGCGGCCCTCACCGTCCACCACGCTGTACGGATCCTTGTCGTAGGCGAGGAAGGGCGCGATCCGGCCGAGGCGGTCACCGAGGTCGCGGTGCATGAGGAGCTGGCTGTCCGCCGTCACCTGGTCAGAGATCAGGAGGTTGAGGTCGCGGAAGCGGGCCGCGAACAGGAGGCGGGACAGGAGGCTGTCGAGCTTGATGCCGGTCGTGCCGGTCCAGTGGGTCGTCTCCTGGCTTCCGCTCCCGTCCGTGCCGTCGCCGCCCCCGAGCGGGTAGTCGAACTCGGCCTGGCGGGCCCCGACGACGACCCAGTCGCTGGGTCGCTCGCCGAAGTAGATCCGCGGCTGGGTCACGGTCGGGGCTCCGGACGCGGACTGGGGCGGCATGTCGCGGATGAAGAACTGGGGCAGGCCCTGGCTGTCGACCTCGTTGACCGGGACCATGGTGACCCCGAACCCATGGGTGAAGACGATCCGTTGGTTGACCCATGAGCCCGCCTGGGGGTTTCGCTCGGGGGCCAGCTCGCGGGCGCTCAGCATCACCTGGCGGGTCTCGCCGCCGACGTCATACCGGTCGACGTCCACGTCGTAGAAGTCGTAGTACTGGCGAACGGTCTGGAGCTGGTCCAGCGTCTTCTGGAGCGGCCGGTAGTCCCACAGGCGCGCGTTCTTGAAGGTCGCCACCTCCTTGACGACGTCAGCCCTGGTGAGCGGCTGGTCGCCCCTGTAGCTCCGGTCCTCCCAGTTGGTGAGGTCGAAGGCGAGGCGCGTCATCCCGATGTTGTTGGCGATGTAGGGCTGCTCCTGGGCGTATTGGTTGGGCTCCACGGTGAAGCGCTGGATCACCTCCGGGTAGACCTGCCCCAGGAGGATCGAGAGGCCGAACCAGACGGCAATCCCCGCCCCCAGCGGCCAGATCCAGCGGGTGAACGCGCCGCCGACGAGGAGCGCGGCGACGAGGCCTGAGACGATCGTGAGGGCGTCGAAGGCAAAGAACTGGGCGGCCTGGTCCGTGTAGCTGACGCCCGTGGCGAAGCCCCGCGTGCTGTAGACCAGCTCCAGCTTGCCCAGCTGGTAGCCGGCCGCCACGGTCAGGAGGTAGAGGCCGCCAAGAACGCCGAGGTGGACGCGAACCGGCGTCGGGAACCCGCCGCCGCGCGCCCCGGCCAGCAGGTACCGCCCGCCGGTAACCACGAGCGCGGCGACGAGGAGGCCCCCGACGATGGCCTGCACGAGGCGCAGGAACGGCAGCTCGAAGAGGTAGTAGGAGACGTCGCGCCCGAAGACCGGGTCGACCACCGCCGTGGCGCCGGCCGCCGCGAACGGCACCCGGTTCTGCCAGAGCAGGATCGTGTCCCAGCTGCCGGACAACGCGCCCGCCGTCCCGACGGCGGCGAGCACGGCGACGACGGCCAGGCCGCCGATCACGAGAGGCGAGAGGTCCGGCATCTCGTCGGTTTCGAAGGTGATCGTGGGGCGCGGGGGGCGCGGGGGCGGAGTGTCATCCCCGGGCCGCCCGGTGGGTCCGCGCCGCTGGAAGCCGAATGGATCGTTCCGGCCCCCGAGCTGGCCTTCGGTCGTGGCCCGGGCGGCGTCGCCGAGGCGCGACGCGAAGCCGCGCATGCGCTTCCCGGTGGTGGCGTCCGGCGGCGGGGCCAGGCGGCCGGCAAGCCAGAGGTTGGCGAACAGGAAGAGGAGCGCGGCGAGGAGGCCGGCGAAGAAGAGGCCGACCTGCGACCCGAGGCGGGTCCAGAAGACGGGATCGAAGCCGACGCTCTTGAACCAGATCGCGTCGGTCGCGACGTCGAGCCCGACGCCGATGAGGAAGACCGCGGCGAAGAGGATGAGGCCGACGACCGCGAGGAGCACCTGTGGGCCGGCCGCCCCCAGGCGCTGGCGGAACGACCCGCCGTCGTCCGGGCCGCCGGGCGGGCGACGAGGCGGCCGGCCGCCACCGCGCGAGCCTCCCCCGCCACGCTGGCCCTGATCGCGGGGTCGGATCATGATCGGCTCGTCGTCGGGCGCCGCGTCCTCGTCGGCGTCGGCGTCCCCGGCCGGGGCGGCCGCGTCCGCATCGCCTGCGTCGGCGTCCCCGGTGTCCGTGTCGGCGGCGTCGGCGTCCCCTGCGTCCGTGTCGGCTGCGTCGGCTGGACGCTCCGTCGGCTCGTCGTCGGTCGCGCCGGCGGCATCCTCGGCCGGCTCCGGACCGTCGGCCGGGTCGGTCCCCGGGTTGTCGCGCCGTTGCGGACCCCCCTGCGCAGCAGCCTGGCGCTCGTTCAGCTCACGCAGGAAATCATCGAACAGGTTCTTCACGCGACTGAGTCTACGCGCGACCCCGCGCGGGCGTCGGGGACGCCGGTCAACGCCGGTGCGCGGCCTCCACGGCCCGCCGAAATGCCGCGAGTGCCACGTCCGCCAGCTTGCTGGGCGTCATCGCCGCGGCGCGGGCCGGCTCCCACCGGACCGCCAGCTGGACGACGAGCGGGGCGCTCCACGGGCGGTCGGCCTCATCGGGCGGCACGGGCAGGCGGAGCCGCAGCTGCTGGCGGCCGCCCTCCTCGAGGACGAAGCCAGACAGCCCGCCCGAGATGAGCGGGCCCAGTCGAGCATGCGGGGGATCCGGCGGCGGCCCGGCGGCCGGCGCGACGAGACGACAGGGCACGATACCCTCGTCGTCGGCGACCCACAGGACGGCCAGCCACCAGCCCTCGATCTCCGTGGGCCGATCCATTCCGGCGCGCAGGCGCAGGTTGCCCACGAGGACCTCGTGCTCGCGGATGAACGACGCGGCGGGCGGGGGCAGGCGGGGCGACATCCCCGGAAGGATACGGGCCCTGGATCAGGACGGGTCGTGCGGCGTCAGGCCGGGTCGGCGGGTTCCTGGACCTCGGGCGGCTTGGTCGGCTCCTCGCCCTCCGTCGGCTCCAGCGGCTCTGGCTCCTCCGGCTCGGGCTCCGTCGGCTCGGGCTCCGTCGGCTCGACCGGCCGCCCGCCCGCGACGGCGCCGTCGGCGTTCCGCGACGCAACCTCGGCCCTGAGCGCGATCAGCTTCGCTTCCATCTCCAGCCGCAGGATCTCGCGGCGCACGTCGGCGTCGGGACGGGCCAGAGCGGGCATCTCGGCCTCGGAGGGCGGCGGGATCTCGTTATCGTCGCCGACGAGGAGCGACCCGAAGGAGCGCTTGACCTTGCGGGGCGCCGCGGCCGCGGCGAGCAGCGCAGGATCGACGGCCGTCACGCCGGGGATCATGACGTCGAGCGGCTCGATGAGTCGAGCCTGGCACGACGGGCAGTCCGTCGCGTCCGCCGCCGGGAGGTCTGCGGAGCACCAGGGGCAGATCGGGACGCGCTCCCATTCGTAGGCGGGCGTCACGGGTCCAGCGTCGTCGGCCATGGCGGCATGCTACTCGCGCCGACCTTGCTCCACACCTGTCGAGGCGCGGCGGCGGTGCGCGACGCCACCGGCTACGGGCCGCTCTCGAGGCGACCGCTCACTCCCATTCGATCGTGGCCGGCGGCTTGCTGCTGATGTCGTAGACGACCCGGTTGACCCCCGGCACCTCGTTCACGATCCGCGACGAGATCTTGCCCAGCACGTCGTAGGGGAGCTTCGCCCAGTCGGCCGTCATCCCGTCCTCCGAGGTGACCGCCCGGATCGCGCACACGTTGGCGTAGGTCCGTCCGTCGCCCATCACGCCCACCGAGCGCAGCGGCGTGAGGATCGCGAAGCTCTGCCACAGGCTCCGGTAGAGGCCCGCCGCCTTGATCTCGTCGATGACGATCCAGTCGGCCTCGCGCAGCGTGTCCAGCCGTTCGGCGGTTACCTCGCCGATGATCCGGATCGCGAGGCCCGGCCCCGGGAACGGCTGGCGGAAGACCATCGCCTCCGGCAGCCCCAGCTCCACGCCCACGAGGCGGACCTCATCCTTGAAGAGGTAGCGGAGCGGCTCGATCAGGGAGAAGCGCATGTCGTCCGGCAGCCCGCCCACGTTGTGGTGGGTCTTGATCTTCTGGGCCGCCTTCGTCTCGGGCGCGGTCGATTCGATGACGTCCGGGTAGAGCGTCCCCTGGGTCAGGAAGTCGATCCGCCCGATCTTCGCCGCCTCCTCCTCGAAGACCCGGATGAACGCGTCGCCGATGATCCTCCGCTTCTGCTCCGGGTCGGTCACGCCGGCCAGGCGCTCGAGGAACCGTTCGCGCGCGTCGACCATGATCAGGTTCATGCCCAGGCTCTTCTCGAACGTGACCCGCAGGAGCTCGGACTCACGCTTGCGCATCAGGCCATGGTCGACGTAGATGCAGGTGAGCCGGTCGCCGACGGCGCGATGGACGAGCGCGGCAGCGACTGCCGAATCCACGCCGCCCGAGAGGGCGCAGATCACCTTGCCGTCACCGCCCGTCGCGCGGGCGTGCGTGTCCACGCGCGAGCGGATCTCGTTGACGGTGGATTCGATGAAGTTCGCCGGCGTCCAGGTGGGGCGCGCTCCGGCGATCCCGAGGACGAAGTTGCGGAGCACCTCGCGGCCACGCGGGGTGTGGACGACCTCGGGGTGGAACTGGATGCCGTAGAGGCCGCGGGCGGGGTCGGCAAGGCCGGCGAACGGCGTGGACGGCGTCTGGGCGGTGGCGGCGAAGCCGGCCGGCAGCCGGGTGATCGAATCGCCGTGGCTCATCCAGACCGGCTGGTCGCGCTCGAGCCCCGCGAACAGGCGGTCCTCGACGGTGATCGTGACGGTCGCCGGGCCGTACTCGCGGTGGGCGGCCGGCAGGACGTCGCCGCCCAGCTCAAGGGCCATGAGCTGGGCCCCGTAGCAGATGCCGAGGACCGGGATCTTCCCGTTCCAGATGGCGGGGTCCGGCTTCGGGGCGCCCTCGTCGTAGACGGAGTTGGGCCCGCCCGAGAGGATGATCGCGCGCGGGCGCCGCCGCTCCAGCTCCGCGTATGGGGTGTCGTGCGGGAGCAGCTCCGAGTAGACGTGGAGCTCGCGGACGCGGCGGGCGATGAGCTGGGCGAGCTGGCTGCCGAAGTCGAGGACCACGACCGTGTCGGGCTCGGACGCGCTCGGCTCCCCGCGGGCGACGGCGCCCCCCGGCCGGTCAACCTCGGGTCGCTCGGGCGCCCCGGCGTCGAGGGCGACTTCCAGGTAGGCCTCGACCTCGGCGTCGTCCGGGGCGAGCACACGGTGGCCCGCGTTGGCGGCCTCGCCGTGGACGGTCGTGCCGCGCTTCCGGGCGGCCTGATCGTGGTCGTCGACCGGGCCGCTCGCTGAAACCGGGCCGCTCGCCCCAGCGGACGAACCGTGGTCGTCGACGCCATGGCCGCCGGCGGCGGGATCGCCCGCGGCCGCCCCTGGCTGCTCGCCCGCCTCGCTCAACCGCTCGCCTCCCACTCCTGCCGCCCCGTTCGGCGCAGTCTACCGGGCGGCCCCCCCTGCGCGGCGGTGGGCGGTAGACTCGCGGGGCGCGGTGGGTGGGAGTCCCGCCCCGGTGCTTGACGCACGCGTGGCTCAGGATTCGGCCCTCCGAGCACAGAACCCCGACTCAGGCGGCCGGTTTGCCCGCCTTGCGTTGGGGGTTTCGTGCGCGGTCCCTCCCGTCGCGAGTCAGGGCAGACTCGCCGAGCCACGGCCGCCCGGTCAACGACCCGTTCGAGGATCACGGCTAGACTCTGGGCGCCGTGCCCACCGGTCGTGGCAGGCGACGGAGGGGAGCATCGCGTGCGAGGCATCAGCGGGCAGCTCGGTCGGGTCGGCGCCGCGGCGCTGGCAGCCGTCGTGGCGCTGGGCGGCCTGGCGCCGGCGCCCGCACGGGCAGCCGCCCTCACGGCATTCACCGTCTCTGCCACGACGGGCGTCGTCTGGGGGGGCCGCCTGACCCTGACCGCGTCAGCCTCACCGTCGGACGCAACCGGCGACGTCACGTTCACCTTTGATGGCTCTTCTTCCATCGTGCCCCTGACCGGTGGCGTTGCGTCGACGACCGTCGCCCAGCCGAGCGTTGGCCCGCACACTTATTCGGCCTCCTATGTCGGCGCCGGAACCTACGACCCGGCGTCGGACGGGCCCTACGAGGTGACCGTCGCACGAGCCGTCGTCGCGGTCACCGCCGACGCGGGGACGAAGACCTACGGCGACGCCGACCCGACCCTCACCTACCAGGTGACGAGCGGCGCCCTCGCCGCCGGCGATGCGTTCACCGGCGCGCTGGCGCGCACGGCCGGTGAGGACGTCGCCGTCACCCCATACGCGATCACGCAGGGGACGCTCTCCCTCAACGCCGCCAACTACGACCTCACATTTGGTGGGGCAGGCTTTGCGATCACACCCGCCCCGCTGGTCATCACGCCGGCCAACAAGACCAAGACGGCCGGCCAGGTCTTCACCGCGTTCACGGGGACCCTCGTCGGGCTCCGGGGGAGCGACGTCATCACCGCGACCTACAGCAGTGCCGGCGCGACCGCCTCGGCGGCCGTTGGCGACTATCCGATCACCGCGACGCCCGTCGATGCCAGTGGCCGCCTCCCCAATTACGGCGTCACGCTGAACACAGGGACCCTGACCGTGGTACCGGTGCCGCCCGTGACGACCACTGTCGAGCTCACCTCGAGCCTGAACCCGGCGCCTCCCCGCGGATCGGTGACGTTGACGGCGATCGTGCGGGGCATGTCCCAAACGCAGGGAACGCTGCAGCTCCAGATCGCCCCGGACGGCGCTCCATGGGCCGATGTGGGCCCAGCAGTCGGAGTGACGTCGGCCGGCGTCTTGTTCGGCGCGTCCTTCGCGGTCGTCATGCCCCCGGCACCGCAGTCGATCCGGTACCGGGCGATCTTCACGAGCACCGACCCATCCATCAGCGGATCGACGAGCCCGGAGCTTGCCCAGGTCGTCGCGAAGGCAGCCGCGATCGTCGCCATTTCGACCGCGCCCGCGGCGTGGGAAGTCAGCATCCCGCTCGTCATCCGTGCAACGGTGAAATCGGCGGCGGCCTCGCAGGGCGGCGCCGTCGCCGCATCCGGCACGATCGACTTCTCCATCGACGGCGGGAACGCACGGAGCGCACCCGTCGTCGCCGGGATCGCGGCGCTCCCGCCGACGGCGCTGGCCCAGGGTCCGCACGCGATCACGGCGACCTACTCCGGAGACGCGTCGTACCTCGGGGGCGCGACGGCTTCGCTCACCGGCATCGTGGCGGCGAACCTCGTCAACGCGTCGGGCGTCGGCGTGAGTGGCAGCACGATCTACCCGATCAAGGACGGCTGGCGCGACACGATCGCGATCCAGGGACTCCGAAGCGAGCGCCTCAGCGTCGCCATCCGCATCTACAGCCCGGCGGGCAGGCTGGTGCTGGTCCGCACGATCCCAGCCAGCGTCGGGTCGTACGCCTCGACGTGGAACGGCCGGAATGCGGCGGGCACGATGCTCCCAGCCGGGACCTACCGCATCGTCCAGACCCTGGCCGACCCGTCGACCTCGCCGGCGCTCACGAAGTCATGGACCTCCCGGGTGGCGCTCTCGACGCGGCAGATGACCTGGAAGACGGCCACGCTCACCGTGACGCCCGGACCAAGGAACTACCGGTTCAGCTCGGGCCAGGGGGTCGGGCCTTCCTCGTCTTCGTCGGCCGGAGCGCTTGCCCTGGCCGGCGCGAGCGGTGAGTGGCCCGCAGTCGGGTACGAATTCACCCTGCCGGCGGCGAGCGTCTATCGGCAGGTCCGATTCCAGGTGTTGGGCTCGGCAAGCGGCGGGGCGCCGACGCTGGGGCTCCACCGCTGGTCGAACGGTGCGGCCTGGGGCCAGGTCTACCGGGGTGACTTCGCCCGCACCGCCGTGACGCCGTCGACGCTGACATGGCAGGGCATGACCTCGACGAAACCGGTGCCGTTCATCAGTTCGACGGGCCGGGTTCGCGGCTACGTGGACGGTGGTGGGAGGCTGACCAGCGCCTTCCGGTTCCGCGTGACCGGCGTTCGCCTCGTGGTCGTCTACGGGATCCTGCGGTAGCGGTACGCACCCGCCCATATCCCGGGCGCGATCAGCCGTGCGCTGGGCCTGACGGCACGTTCGCGCCCTGCTTGAGCGGCCGCAGCCGGAAGGCCGGCCCGGCGCCCAGGCTCTCAGCCGGCGTCCCGTACTTGAGGATCAGCTCCGTGATCGCACGGGCTCGTTCCGGCCCTTCCAGCTCCTCGGCCCGGTAGGCCCAACGATCCGTACCGATCGTGCCATGGCACGCCGGCTCGGCCCGCAGGTTCGCCGCCCAGTCGGCGCCCGGGTTGCCGGCCGCGACGAGGAGACTCCCGTCGGACTCGGCGACGAAGCCGACCGCCGTCCGGATGGTCCGCCCGCTGACGCGCCCGGTCGTCTCGAGCATCACGACCTTCCCCCAGGCCGCGAGCTGGTCGCCGTAGTTGTCGGGCATCAGAGAGCGCCGGGCCACGCAGGCATCGCCGGTTGATCGTCAGGCGCCCGGCGTCAGGCCTAACGTCTCGGAGAGCTTGGCGCGCACCTGCCGGAGTGTGTCAGCCATGACAGTCCCCTTGTAGCGATCCGGCATCAGTTCGACCTTTTCGATGACGAAGACGAAGTCGGTCTGGGCGATCGAATCCCGGGCCAGCCCTCCGTCCGGCCGTCGGATGAGCACGTCGTGGCGGTAGGCGTACTCGGTCTTCGCGCTGAGGAGCACCGCGACCACGGTCTCCTGGAAGCGATCCCGACAGTCGGTCTTGTTCGAGACGACGATGACCCATCGATGCTCGCGGGGCGGCGCGTTCGGGTCGCGTGCACGCTGGGGAGGATCAGCCAGCGCCGCCGGGATCTCGAAGATCGCGCCCGGCTCGATCATCTGGCTGCTCGGGCGAGCGCTGCCTCCTGGAGGTCGCGGGCTCGGGCTCGCTCGGCGCGCTTGAAGGCGACGATCCGGTCGATCGGAGCGGTCGGTTCCGGAGTCGCGGCGTCTGCGACCGCTCGATCGTCAAGGTCGAACGGGATTTCGACATCGAGCTGAAGCTGGCCCGCTTCGGCTTCGATCCGCTGGAGGAAGCGCATCGGTGCGGTGTTGTAGGCGAGGCTGATCACATCACTGGTCGACAGCGGTCGAACCAGCGAAATGATCCGGTCGAGCGCCTCTCGCTCTTCCGCCGCGAGGTTGGGACGGAACCGCGGACCAGGGCCAGGTCGATAGACGCGTGCGTCGTTCCGGCCGACCGGCTCGGTCGTGACCTCGATCTCGTGGCCGTCCATCACCTGGGTCGAGGGAACGAGTGCCTTCGCCATGGGGCCATGCGTGTAGCGCACCCATCGGGCGCCCGTCAGCGTCGTTCCCGTGAGCGTGAAATGCTCGAGGTCGGCTAGGTAGAGCGCCTTCTGGAGCTTCGTGACGCTCACCGATCCCAACTCCTCGACCACGTAGAGGAGCGCCCGGCGGAATCGGCTCGGGAGGACCTTCGTTGGCTGCGTCACGAAGTTAGCCTACGCCCTCGACCTTACCCGTGACTTATCGCCCGCGGAGCTGCCAGGACTTGCCCTCCGTCGCGACCGACGGCGCGTAGACGATCTCGACACCCTGCATCTCGCGGATCGTCCGGGCGCCCAGCGCGGCCATCGACTGGCGCAGCGCGCCCATGAGGTTCTGCGTGCCGTCGGTGACGTGCGAGGGTCCGAAGAGGATCTGCTCCATCGTCCCGACCGTCCCGACCTTGATCCGCGTCCCCCGCGGCAGGACCGGCGAGGGCGCGGCCATCCCCCAGTTCGTGCCACGGCCCGGCGCCTCCTCGGCACGCGCGAGCGGCGAACCCAGCATCACGACGTCGGCGCCGGCAGCGATCGCCTTTGCGATGTCGCCGCCCTTCTTCATCCCGCCGTCGGCCACCACCGGAACCCAGCGACCCGTCTCGGCAAAGAACGCGTCTCGCGCGGCGGCCACGTCGCTGACGGCCGTGACCTGGGGAACGCCGATGCCGAGCACCTCGCGGGTGGTGCACGCGGCACCGGGTCCCACGCCCACGAAGACCGCCGCAGCGCCCTGCTCCATGAGAGCGAAGGCAGCTTCGGCGTGGGTCGTGTTGCCGACAGCGACCGGGATCGGCATGAGGCGGGTGAACTCGGCGAGGCTGAGCGCTTCGTACTGGGTCGCGAGATGGCGGGCGCTGCTCACCTGGCTCTGGACGAGGAAGAGGTCCGCGCCGTTCTCCGCGCAGAAGATGCCGAAGCGCCGAGCGGCACCTGGTGTCGCGGAGACCGCCGCCTTCGAGCCCGCGGCGTGGATCTCGGCGATCCGGCGGGCGATCAGCTCCTCGCGGATCGGGGCGGCGTAGGCCTCGGCGAGGACCGCCTGGATCTCCGAATCGGGGACGGTGGCGATCCGCGCCAGGATCGGGGCTGGGTCGTCATGGCGAGCCTGGACGCCCTCCAGGTTGAGGACGGCGAGCCCACCGAGGGCGGCCAGCACGCCGGCGGCGCGGGCGTCGACGACGGCATCCATGGCGGCGGCCAGCACGGGGATCCGCAGCGGGATGCCGGCGAAGTCCTGCTCGAGCGAGACGTCGTTGGGCTCGACCGTCTCGGTTCCCGGAGCGAGGGAGACGTCGTCGAAACCGTACGTGGGCCGGATGGAATCGACCTTCGAGCGGAAGTGGCGCCGCGCCGCGGCCTCGGTCGGGGTCTGCATCGTCGATCCGGATCCTCCGCCGTGCTGTCGTCCGCGGGGCGCCCACCGGCCGTCTCGTGCGCGCCGCCCGGCCCGTCCCGCCGCCGGTTCGGGGATTGTACGGTCCGCGCCGGGGAGGGGCAGGCCGCACCCCGTCAACGAGCCAGCCTTCGAGCGCCGTCCCATGAACGTCAACAGGGCCAACGCCACACCCGTCCCTTGCCCGCAGCCTGGATCCTCGCTAACGAAGGGACCTCGCGCTCCGAATCGGCGGCAGAAGGACGTCGCGACCCACGCCGAAGCGGCAACAGCCCTCGGAGACCCTTCGCAACCGCGTGCGCTGGCTCTGAAGGCGCGCCGGTATCGCGGTTACGTGGCGTTGCCGGTCATGGGACGGCGGAAGGGAGCTTGGCGCCGGCGCGCGGCGGATGGGCGGCCGGCGCCAGGTCACGGCGGGGGCACTCCTTCTCAGCGAGCCAGCCGGCGCCCCGTGAGGTCGAGCCTGAACCACGGCTCGGCGGCCGGGTCCAGCAGCGTGCCCGTGATCCGCTCGAGCGTCTCGCGGTAGGTCGGCCAGACCGCCAGCCGCGCCGCCTCGGCGCCGGACGTCCAGCGGTGCGCGTCGTGCTCGTGGGAGAGAACCGGCTCGGCCTTCGGCCCGACGCGCACCGCGAAGATGGCGCCGGCGACGATCGCGTCGGATCCCTCGTCGTAGAACTGGGTGACCTGGTCCAGGTCGTAGAACGCCTCGATCTCGCCCGGTCCGAAGCCGGTTTCCTCGCGGACCTCGCGGAGGGCCGCCGTCGGGACCCGCTCGCCCGGCTCCAGGCCGCCGGTGACGCACTGCCAGAGCCCGGCGAAGATCCGGCCGGGCGCGCGCCGGATGAGCAGGAACTCCGGATCACTGCCCAGCGGCAGGCGGTAGATCCAGCACTCGACGAGGTCGGGGCGAACGGGGCTCACGGCCGAACGGGGCTCACGGCCGGAGAGAGCTCACGCGGGGTTCACGAGCGGTCGACCTCCGGGGCCGGAGCCGAGCCCGGGGCGGGGGCCCCTGGCGCCGCGGCTACAGCCGCTCGAAGCGCTCCACGGGCAGGACGAAGACCGTCGCGCCGCCCACCTCCACCTCGAGCGGATACGGCAGGAAGAACTCGCCCGGCTCCAGGATCGGCGGCATCGGGTTTACCAGCTGCGTCCGCGAGTGGCAGTTCTCGCGAATGATCCCGAGGACCCCGTCGACCGCCTCGTCGTCAACGCCGAGGATCACCGTCGCGTTGGACTGCTTCAGGAAGCCGCCCGAGCTGTGCAGGCGGGTGGCGCGGTACTCGCGCTCCAGGAGCGCGTCGACCAGCGAGCCGGCGTCCTCTGGGTTCACGATCGCCACGACGAGCTTCACGCTGGCGAGTATAGGCCGCGTCGCGCGCGCGTCCCGCTGTCGCTCGAGCGTCCCGGCGCGGCGCGCGTATCATCGGCCCATCCCGGCCCGGGCCGCCCATGCCCGGGACCGTGCGTGGAGGCAGCCGTGACTCAGCTCGACCAGACCGCCGATCCCGGCCTCGCCCTCGCAGGGGCCGCCCGCGCCGTCGCGCGCGCGGCGGACCTCGATGCGACCCTCGACGCGCTGCTGGCCGTCGCCCTGGCCGACCGCGGCGCCACGGCCGCCGGGGGTGCGACCGGCGGCGACGACGGGCTCGTGCGTGCCCTCCGGGTGACCGGTGCGGCGACGCCCCCGTCCGACGAGGCGATCGGCGCCGCTCTCGACGACGGCGCGGCCGGGGATCCGCTGGCGGAGGCCGTCCGGGAGCGGCGACCCGTGGCGGCAGCCGCGAGCGGGGCTGTGCGGCCGGGCGCGTTCGCCGCCCACAATGGGCTCGACCGGATCCTGGCTCTCCCGTTGATCGTGGGCCATGCCGGGATCGAGCGCGTGGTCGGCGTGCTCGCCCTTGGCTGGCACGCCGGCGAACCCGGCCACGACGGCACCGCAGGTGTGCTGGATGCCCTCGTGGACCTCGCGGCCGTGGCCGTCGACCGCGCCAACGCGAACGCCGGTGCCGCCGAGCAGGAGGACTGGCAGGAGCGTCTCGCCCATCTCGACCCCCTGACCGGGCTCGCGAACCGCCGGACGCTCGACCGCGTCCTGGAGCTCGAGATCGCCCGTGCGGGCCGCCAGCAGGGCGAGATCTCGGTCGCCGTCTTCGACGTGGATGGTTTCCGCGCAGTCAACGAGAGCGAGGGCGCGGCCGCCGGCGATGCGATCCTGCGGGCCGTCGCCGCCGTGCTGGCCGACCAGGTCCGCCTCGTGGACACGGTTGCCCGGATCGGCGGCGACGAGTTCGTCGTCGTCGCGCCGGGCAGCGGCGGCGTGGTCGTGGCCGACCGGATCCTTCGTGCGCTCGAGGCTCTCGGGGCCGCCGGGGGCCGGTCCATCACGGTTTCGGCGGGCATCGCCCGGTTCCCTGCCGACGGGACCAGCGCCGACGAGCTCATGAGCTCCGCGCTGGGAGCGCTCGAAGGCGCCCGCACGACGGGCGCAGGCGTGATCGCCGAGGTTCGTGCCGGCTGACGGTCCGCCGCACTCGACAGTGAGGCCGGGGGCAGGGGGCTGGGGGCGCCTGTTCAGCCCGCCTGAGCCACCCGGTCGAGGAAGGCCAGGAGCTCCGACCGCGCGGCGGCGAAGACGTCCGCTTCGGGCGCGGTCGCGTCGATGACGATCCAGCGGTCGGGCTCGGCCGCGGCCAGGGCCAGGTAGCCGGCGCGCACGCGCTCGTGGTAGGCGCGATCGAAGTGGGCCTCGAAGCGGGTCGTCTCGGCGTCGCTCTTGCGGGCCAGGCCGATCTCGACGGGGACGTCGAACAGGAACGTG
>Ga0315268_10001892_pt1 | contig 24032 bp, 25 predicted proteins | sample C1_top_MG_FD_204535 | JGI IMG/M metagenome (GOLD analysis project Ga0315268, IMG submission 204535) | Sediment microbial communities from Yellowstone Lake, YNP, Wyoming, USA - C1_top | ecosystem: Environmental > Aquatic > Freshwater > Lake > Sediment | place: USA: Wyoming | collected 2017-08-01
CACCGCGACCGATGGGGAAATCGTTCGGATTGATGATGACATCTCCCAGGAAGACCTGGACAAGGTTTATCCGTTCGTATGCGCCTACAATTGCCGGGGAATGGTTATGAGATGTCCTTACTGCGGATTCGAGAATGCCGCCAGGACGAGTTTCTGCAACTCGTGCGGGAAGGAGATAGGTTCTCCGACAGCTATGCCTAGACTGTCTGACCCTCGTCACTGTGTATCCTGCGGTCGGAGCATCCAGTCAGACGCCAATGTCTGCCCCTACTGCGGACACGACTACAGGATTCAACGGATGCGCCCTCAGGCGGTTGAGCAGATCAGCGGTGGTATGAGGATACTGTTCTACGTCTTGTCACTGATATTCCCTCTTGCGGGATTCATAATCGGCATCATCTACTATACCAAACAGGACCCAGAATCTAAGCATGTCGGAAAGATATGCATTGTCCTGGCTGTCGTTGGGATACTCGCGTCAGTCGGACTCGCCGCTGTCTTGTATGTGATGGTCCTTGGCTTCGGAGGTGCCCCTGAAGCACCAACCGCAATCCTCTCGAAGGGCACTGTCACATATGGTGTGAAATTCACGTTTGTCGCACTTACCGGCTCATCACTATATTGGGCGGATGTTACGATTGTCCTGACTAATGGGTCCGAATTCGCTTCTTGGTCTCCGACTGGCACAGGCCTGGATTCCGGGGTCCAATCCGTGATTCAGTTATCCTCAGAATCTCTGGGCGCGCTTGTGGTGACGTGCGCAATAGACGACATCGCGGGCAATGGATTCGTGGACGGCGGCGACTACTTCACGCTTACAACGGACGTTTCATCGATGTTCTCGTCCTCCACGACCTATACCGTCATGATAGTCTACGACCCAATGGGGGTCTCGATGGCAAGCTCCTTCTTTACGGGGTGAAGTCCAGGCTTCGAGATGCTGGCCTGGGAATTTATAAATCCCAGTAGACGCTTCCACACTCAGCTGCGACTCGGCTGAGCAGTCTTTCCCCGGAGGATCCAAATTGTACATATTCAACACCTGCCCGAGAGATTGTTACGACACCTGCTCGATTGTCACCAAGGTGCGGAACGGGAAGCTACATTCCTTCGAGGCGAACAAGAAGCAGCCTTTCACACAAGGTTTCCTGTGTCCCAAGGGTCAGAACTTGATGCAGTATGTCTACTCCAAGCAGAGGGTCTTGTATCCGATGAAGCGAGACGGGAAGAAGGGCGAGGGCAAGTTCAAAAGAGTGACATGGGATCAAGCGTTGAACGAGATTGCAGAGCAGATCAAGACCCGGTCAACTGCGCACGGGACCGATTCCGTCCTACAGTACGACTATGCGGGCAATATGGGACATATCCAGCGGTATTTCCCAAGCAGGTTCTTCAATGCGATTGGCGCTTCCAGGATTACCCACACGATATGTTCTCGAGCCGGAGACAAGGCGCTTGACATCGTTTACGGGTCCGGCCTAGGGATGCTCCCTGAGGAGATCGAGAAGTGCAGATTGATCGTCATCTGGGGAATGAACCCTGCATGGAGCACGCCCCATGGCTTCGAAGTGATCAAGAAGGCCCAGAAGCGCGGGGCGAAGGTCTATGTCATCGACCCCATCAAGACGGCGACCGCTGAGATCGGAATTCATCTCCAGATCAAGCCGACTACAGATGCGGCGATGGCCCTCTGCTGTATCAACCACATCATCGAGAACCGACTGTGTGCGGATGAATTCGTGAAGAACAACACGACGGGTTTCGACAAGCTCATCGAGATATCGAAGAAGTTTGACCTGAATGCAATGGCCAAGATAACGGGTCTATCCACCAGGGTCATGGAAGACTTCATTGCAGACTATGTGTCGTTGAGGCCAAACTGCATAATGATGGGCTATGGGATGCAGAGGAACAAGAACGGCGGGGAGATGATCCGGGCGATCAGCGTTCTGCCAGCCCTCATAGGCGAGAATAGGGGATTCTTCTATTCAACCAATCTCGATGATTTCGACATGCAGCACCTGGAAGGCTGGGAACTGACCACGCGGAAGAAGGTGTACCACAACATGGTCGACCTTGGCCGGACACTAGAGTCGGGCAAGATCAAGATGGTTTTCGTGTACGATTCGAATCCACTCGCCACTCTCCCGAACCAAACCCTTGTTCGAAAAGGTTTCGCGCGCGATGATTTGTTCACGGTCGTTCACGATATGTTCATGACGGACACTGCGGACTATGCGGATATCGTCCTCCCTGCCACAAGCTTCTTCGAGCACTCTGACATCCACACATCTTATTTCCATCAATACGTCTCGATAAACGAAAAGGCGATTGAACCTCTGGGAGAGGCGAAGAGCAACAGCGATCTGTTCCGAGCTCTTGCCAGCGCGATGAAACTCACGTCGAAGGAGCTGTTCGAAGAGGACGAGAAGATCGCGAAGACCCTGATGTCGAGGAGCAAGGCGGTCGAAGGAACCTACGAGGACCTCAAGAAGAAGGGATTCGTAAGAATGCGTGTTCCGAACAGGAACGTATACACAACCCCTACCCGCAAGATAGAGCTGTATTCCGCGACAGCCGCTGCTGAGGGCCTGGGAGGCCTACCGTCACACGTGGAGGTTCAGAAGAAGTACCCGTATCAATTGCTGACGCCGGTCCACAAGCTGCTCGTGAGGTCACAGTACCATATTCTCCGTCCTGAGGTCACCCCAGTGGTCTACTTGAACAAGAAGGACGCGCTCGAAGAAAGAATAGAGAATGGGGGAACAGTCACGCTGGCAAACGAGTACGGCGATTGGACCGTCAAGGCGGAGATATCCGAGGCAGTCCCGCCCGGGGTGCTGCTCACCTACTCCGTTATGTGGCCGAAACTCTCAGGTGGCAGGAACGCCAATTTCCTCACGACGGATTTTGTCCAGAAGTACGGGGGCAATTCTGCCTTCAACTCGACTTTCGTGCGACTGGCCTAGGACACAGGCCCGTCTGAGACGCTCTCTTTCATGGTCTTCCCCCAGAACTCGTCGTGGATGGCGACAATCGTATTCTTCAGGTCCTTTCTTTCAACTGTGAAGTGGTAGGCGACCATCGATGCTCCAGCAGAGATCAAGTCCACATTCACATTCCTCGCCGCGACAGCGTTGAACACCCTCGCCGCGATGCCCTTTGTCGTCCCGAACCCTTCTCCGACAGTGCACACAAGCGAGACCCCTGGATTCACTTCGAAGTTCTCGCCCACGCTTCCGATTATCGCTTTCACCGCTTTCTTGGCGTTGGGGATGTCCGCCTCGTCTATCAGAACGGCTGCGCACGTCTGCGAGGTCGTAGCCGAGAAGATGTTTATGTTGGCTTTGTGAAGGCAAGCCGTTATGTCCGCAAGGAAGCCGGACTTGTAGCCAGCTCCTGCATCATAGACTTTGAGGGTGGCCACATTCGGCAGGTACGAGACGCTCTTGATGATGTCTTTCCTCAGCTGCTTGCTCTTGCCGATCACCGTGCCTGGGGCGTCAGGCTTGTAGAGGTTCTTTATCACGATCTCGATACCCTTCAGTCGAGCAGGCTGGACCGCTCGTGGATGGAGCACTTGGGCGCCGAAGTATGCCAGTTCCGCCGCCTCCTCGTAGGAAAGCCTCTCCAGTATGAACGCGTCCTTGACGAGCTTGGGGTCCGCGCTCATGAAGCCATCGACCTCCTTCCAGATCTCTACGGGCTTGGAGTCCGTGGAATACGCGACAACAGCAGCGGTATAGTCCGTGCCGCTCCTCCCGACCGTGGCAACGTGGCCGGTCTCAGTCACTCCGAAGAATCCGGTTACGACGGGAACATTCCCTTTCTTGACTGCGCTTGTCAGCACCGGCCCCATGTTCTTCTCGCACTTGTCCAAGATCGCCACGGCATTCCCGTGCTGCTCGTTTGTGATCATGCCAATCGCGTCTGTCTCCATCGCAACAGCGTCCATCCCTTCGTGGCTCAATCTCGATGCAACCACGACTGCTGATAGTCTCTCGCCGAAACTGAGGATGAGGTCGTTAGTTCTCGGGGTAAGCTCCTCGGTGTAGGTGATGCCGTAGAGGAGCCGATCGAGTTTCGTTATCTTTGCCTCTATCAGTTCCAGCGCTTCCTTTCTCTTCTGGCCGTCCTTCTTTGGCAGCATCTCGACGTGTCTGAGCTTGAGTTGGAGCAGGAAATCGTCGATCTCTTTCTCCTGGCGCGGCTTCGATATGAAGTCTCTGACCGCGTTGGTGACTCCAGATGAGGCTGAAACGACTACGATCTTCTGTTCCGTCTCGTCCTTGACAACCTTCGCGACTCTCTGGAGGGTGTCCTCCGATCCGAGGCATGTTCCCCCGAACTTCATTATCTTCAAGTCCTCACCTCAGGAATGCTATCATGCAATCCTATGAATCTCGGTGCCGACATCTTGCTGTGAGTCGTGAGCCGTTCTGGGCTGTGGTCTATCTCTATGATTCTGGGAAGTCGTCCGTGGATCGAGACCGAACCGTCCATCATTGCCAGGCCAGCAATGAAGCCCTCGATCTCCCTGAACGGGTCGAAGCAAGTCTTCAGCGAATCGGCACATGCCACGCGGTTACCGATTGCGGTGGCCAGCGCATCCGCCAAGATGGCGTTGTCCGCGATGGCTACAGCAGCGTCCGAGTTTCCGAAGCTGATAGAGTGTCCTAGTCTCCCGCTGGACGTGCAGATGCCGATGATGGTTTCGGTCGGTTCGAGCTCGAGCGCACAGGCCGAACTAGAGCCTGGTTCGCTGAATATCTCGACCGTGCCCGCCGATTCCAGCAACAGCGCGATGTCTCCACCGTTGTCCACCCAGCCATGAGTGCAGCCTTCGGAGGCCATGGCTTCCATCGCTTCTTGCGCGATCGTACCAGCAACTGTGGCCATCGGCCCGACGCCGGCTATCCTGGACGCCTCGCACATCCTGCGGATCACTCTCCCGTCGTCGTCCGTGGGGCTGTACGGCTCAAGCGTCGTAAGGAAGAAGTCATCTCGTCTGATCTTCCGCTCGATCTCGGCACGTGCCGCCTTGATGGCGACGACAGCAGGTTCAATGTAGTTTCTGGCCGCGGCTATCGTTGCGGCAGTCTCTTCGATTTCCACCTTTGCGAGAACGAACTCACTCATATCAGGATCTCCATCGCTCGTGGGGGGCATGCGTCGATGCAGACTCCGCATGCGACGCACTTCTCCTCTGTGAATGTGATCTTGCCAGTCTTGGAATCGAACGCGAGCGCTTTCGTGGGGCATATGGACACACACATGCCGCAGTGCGTACACACGTCGTCATCCCTTCTCACGCCCTCCTTTATCGGCCTCACCCCGACTCCGTTCGATTTCAGGTAGTCTATGCCTTTTCGAATGTCGTCGGCCTTCCCGGAGAGTTCGAGGACCATCTTTCCACCGATCTCGTCGATTTCAGCGCGGAGTATGTTCACCAGCAGATTGTGCTTTGCGATGAGGTTGTGCGTGACTGGTGTGTTCGCGGCCTCTGGGCTGAAGTTGAGCACGACTTTGGTCTTCAATTACATCGCCTCCTTCTCGGTTCGGACGTCCAGTGCCTTGAATACCCTGTCCATCGGCAGGTTCTGGACCGGCCTTTCTATCATGAACGAGCCTTTCTGGATCTGGCTCTTGAGTATCTGGGAGATCTGTCGCGCCTTGTACAGACTCGACAGGGACGATGTGGGGATGTGCTTTCCCTTCAGCTCGATCTCACCTGACCTCAACTCGGCGTAAGTGATCTCCTCCAGCACCGTTCTGGACCGTGTGGGCTGGCTGTAGTCGAACATCGCCGTCACGATCTGGTCGTCCGTGATTGCGCACGCCCTGGCCATCTCCTCGTCCAGGATCGGTATTGGGATTCCGATCCCCAGGCCAAGGGAAGTTCCGTATCTCGTGAATGTGAGGCCACGCAGAAACTCAGCGGACATCTGCTTGAGATCACCTATGACAGCTAATGATCCAGCAGCCCTTTTGGGCACACCTGCTGGCGTTCTAGGCACCCCTGGATTGAACTGTGTGCCCTCCCATATCACGAACCCCTGTGCTCCGCCAAGGAATATCCGCGTGCCGATCCCAATACTCCTGTAGTACGGGTCGTTGATTAGTGGCGATAGCTCCCCCGCAGAACTGTAGGTGGCGTTGCCATACTCAGGCAGCAACTTGCCCATGTACGTGTACAGAGTCCTCGAGCCGGAGTTGGTCGCGACCGCGTAGTTCTGATAGCAGTTCCTTACGTTGAACAGAACAGCCTGGTTGACTGTCTTGAGACTCACGTAGGTGTCGATCTCCTTTTTCGGGTAGCAGTCAGTGCCGTATGCCGTTGCCTTCAGCCTGACAGCCTTCCCTCTTACGAGGTCCTCGATCACATGCGCTCCACCGTGCATCATGTTGTTCGTGTCGTCGAGCTCCGTCGCGCCCAGGTATGCATCCACTGCTGCGAGGCCAGCATACGCAGGTATCCCGTCCATCCAGACCTTCTGCATCTTAATCGGAGGGTCTGAGTGGCCGAAGTTGAAGTAAGCACCGGACGAGCACATCGCGCCGAAAGTGCCTGTCGTGACAATGTCGACCTCCTTGGCAGCCTTCTTGACGCCGTTCGCCTTGACGTATACTTTGAATTCCTGTGCTGTCATCACGACGACGTCCCCGTCCATGGTTCTCTTTCGGATCTCGTCGTAGCTCTTTGTCACCGTCTTCTCCGTGAGTCCTTTCTTCCCTGCGCTCAGATCAGTCCCTCCTTGAATGCCAGCTCAGCGTTGAGCACGGATCCTCCCGCTCCTCCCCTGATTGTGTTGTGTGAGAGAAGGTAGAATCTGAGACAGTCCTTATCCACTCTTATCCTGCCGACCGTCAAGGCCATCCCCTTCGCCCTGTCTGGAGTCCCTGCGTTGGCGTCCAGCAAGGGCTGCGGTCTGTCCTGCTCCTTCATGACAATGATGGGTCTGTCGGGTGCGCTTGGCAGTCCAAGCTTCTGCGGCTTCGCCCTGAAATCCGCCAGAGTACGTGCAATCGACTTTGCATCGGGCATGTTCTTGTCCCTTATGAAGACTGCTTCCAGATGGCCATCTCTCACGTTCACTCGTGCACAACACGCCTGGATGTTGACTGGTGAGTCGATGAATCTCCCATTCCTGTAATCTCCCAGTATCTTTCTACCCTCGGCGGTCATCTTCTCCTCCTCGTTCTTTATCCATGGGAGCACGTTGCCATGGATGTCAAGTGAGGCGACTCCTGGGTAGCCTGCTCCCGAAAGCGCCTGGTAGGTGGCGACATCGATCTCTCTGAACCCGAACTCATCCACCAATGGCTTCAGGCCCAATGCCAGCCCCGTCACCGAGCAGTTTGCGTTCGTGACGATGAACCCCCCGTTCTTCCTTCTCTTCTTCTGGGCCTCGACGGAGGCGAGATGGTCGGGGTTTATCTCTGGTATCAGGATTGGCGTGTCGTGTTCCATCCTGTGAGACGCAGCGTTGGAGAAGACGGCCATGCCGTGCTCGGCGCACTCATCTTCGACTGGACCAGCGACGTCCGATGGCAGGCCGCTGAACACGATTTCGACGCCCCGTTTTCCCAGTGCAGTGGGATTTGTAGCGCTGATCGTCTCGTTCCCTATTCTAGGATTCAGCCCGACGTCACTGAGTTTCCAGACATTTGCGAGCTTCTTGCCGCTTGATCTGTCGGAGGCGCAGTATGCAACGACCTCGAAATAGGGATGTGCGTCAAGCATGTGGGCGAATCTCTGCCCGATCATTCCGCTAGAGCCAAGTATTGCAGCCTTTCTCTTCGCCAATTCACTTCACCTCGAAGTACTTCTTGTCTGATTCCATGATCTTCCCGAATCGCGCTGGGTCCGCATCCAAGGATGCCTTTCGGAGATCTCTCGTGACCATCTCCATGCCCGCTATCATCTGTCTGGTGTGCGGGTTGAGAGCTTGGATGTCGTGGTAGACCCTCTTGCTCTCGTTCGAGAGCTCTCTTGCCATCCGCGACATCTTGCCGAATGTAGGTCCCTGAACATCGCCAAAAGCGGACATATCATTGCCCGATCTGGCAACAGTCCCTGCGAAGATCAAAGCGCACATGTGCGACAGTCCTAGTACATAGGTCATGAGCTCGTCGTGCCTCTCCAGACCTACGATACTCACTCTGGCGCCCGCTTTCGAGAAGAGACCGGATGCTTGAATATTGGCTCTCTGGCAACCACAGTCGCAGATGACGACATTCTGGTTCATGGGCGTTGGGACTCTTGGCCCGAACATCGGGTGAACGCTCGTCACAAGGAGGCCCCTCTTTGCCCCTTGGCGCAGGGTTCCAGATATGTGAGACTTGATGCTGCACAAGTCGAATACGAGCCCTTTTGGCCGACTGTCCAACACGGTCTGAAGCTCTTCTTGACATGTCCCTGGAGGACTCGCCACGACCACGATGTCGGCTTTGTTCGCCGATTGATTGAGAGACTTGACGCTCTTGTACCCTTCCAGCTTCCCTCGGGGATCCCAGATGAGGACCTCAGCTCCTCGGTTGGACAGGAATCGGGAGATCCACCCGCCCATTCTCCCAGCTCCGCTGACAATCAGAGCGGTCTTGCCTTGCAGGTTTCTGCGCTTGTTGCCTTTCTGGACTCTGACTGAACCCTCGACAAGAGTCCCTGCTAGTCGGGACGCAATGTCCTCGTCAATCCCAAGAGATGTCGCATTGCGTACGTACTCCGCAATCACTATCTTCTCACGAGCAAGGTCTCTAACCTGACGTCCGTCCTTTTCCTTGACGAGCCCGATCTCCCTCGCGACCTCTAGTCTTCGCGCTACAGTCTCGAGCAGTTCAGCATCGAGCGCCTGGATCTCATCCCTGAGAGTTGCGAGTTCCTGCTTTGTCATGCAAACCCTCCTTGGAGCATGAGGTCCAGGATCACGGCGGCTGCAGAGTTCTCCACGACTGGAACTGCTCTCGGAACGATGCACGGATCGTGCCTTCCCTTGATTTCGAGCTCGACGGGTTTCCGCTCGACTATGTCGACACTCATCTGAGGTCTGGCGATTGAGGAAGTTGGTTTGAATGCGATTCTGAACTCGACGGGCATCCCGTTCGACAGTCCGCCAAGGATGCCCCCTGCATTGTTCGTCTTCGTCACGGTCCTGCCGTTTCTTATGATGTACTGGTCATTGTGCGCACTGCCCCTCATCGAGGCGCACTTGAAGCCCGAGCCGAACTCAATCCCTTTCACTCCCGGAATCGAGAACATCATCGCGGACATCAGGCTCTCTATCGAGCTGAAGAACGGTTCGCCGACGCCTACTGGCAAACCGATGATAGAGCACTTGATGACCCCTCCGACGCTGTCCCTCTCCTCATGAGCCTTCACTATCTCTTCTTTCATTTGTTCGGCGGTGGCTCTGTCTGCGCATCCGACTGCACTTGCTCGAACGACCTTCTCCGCAATGCTGAAAGGTACATCCTTCTTCAGGACTACCTTTCCGATCTGAACTGTCTGCGCGAGGAGCGAGACGCCCTTCTTGTCAAGGACTTGCCGTGCGATTGCCCCTCCAATGACCAGTCCAGCCGTCATCCTTCCTGAGAATTGCCCTCCGCCTCTGTGATCATGGTGTCCACCGTACTTCACGGTGGCTGGGTAGTCCGCATGACCAGGTCTGGGCACCCTCAGGAACGCATCGTAGGCCGAGGAGTCCGCATCGACGTTTCTTACGAGACCGACGATTGGTCCTCCGGTAGCTTTGCCCTTGCGCAAACCTGAGATGATCTCGAGCTTGTCGCGCTCTATACGAGATGTTGAGATGGTCCCCTTCCCAGGCGACCTGCGGTCGAGCTCGGCCTGAATCAGAGCTTCTGAGATCCTAGACCCCGCTGGGCAGCCCTCTATCTTGGCACCGACGCAAGGGCCGTGGCTCGTGCCGAATATCCCAATTCTGTACCTTGTGCCGAACTCGTTCACTTTCTCACCTCCATGCGGCAACCGAGTTGATGCATGTCTCTCAGGAACCCCGGGTACGAGACGTTGAACGAATCGTTGTCATCTATCCTCGTCTCGGAGCTGGATACCAGTCCCGCAATCGCTGCGGCCATAAGTATCCTGTGGTCTCCCTCTGTCTGGATGGTCGTCCCGTGCAGCTTGTCGCCCCCGACGACTTCGCAGCCGTCGTCCGTCGGGACTATCCTCACGCCCATGTCTCGCAGGAAGGTTGTCGTTGTCGCAATCCTGTCGCTCTCTTTCGCTCTGAGGTTCTCTCCTCCTTTGAGAATGGTCCTTCCAGAGGCCACCGACCCTAGGACCGCAAGGACTGGGAACAAATCCGGAGTGTGTCTCACGTCGATCTCGGTTCCCTTGAGTTCTCCTCCAGAAACCTTCACTGAGCCCATTCCCAGGGACACTCTGGCTCCGAAAGAGCGGAGGTGCTCAAGTATTGCTCTATCGCCTTGGGGTGAATCCAAATCGAGGCCTTTGACAGTCACTTCCCCACCAGTGATTGCAGCGGCGACTAGTGGGAACGAAGCGGACGAATAGTCCCCCGGAACGGTGTAGATCTCTCGTGTGAGTCTTTGGGTTCCTTTGACGAAGAAGCGCTGATCCTTCTCCTCCACTTCCGCCCCGAACTCGCGGAGCATCTGCAGAGTGATGTCAACATACGGTCTGGACCGTAGCTGTCCTTTGAGTATGATCTCGGTGTCTCCGCTCTTCTGAGAGCACGCAATCAAGAGAGATGACACGAACTGGGAACTGATATCTCCTGAAATCTCAGCTCGGTTCCCAGTGACAGGTCCCTTGATCTTCAGTGGAGGCCTGCCAGGGTTCCCGAGGTATTGGCATTTGGCGCCAAGCTGCGACAGTGCTTCCACCAGCGGGCCCATCGGTCTCCGAGCCAGGCTCTCATCGCCGGTGAGCGTTGTCTCTTCTGGAAGCAGCGATGCGATGCCCGCCATCAGCCTGATGGTCGTGCCGGAGTTCTTCGCATCTATGACTCCCGGTGCTCGCCTGAATTTGTCGCAGTGGATGAGCACCCCCTTGGAGTTGCTCCTGAACTCAGTGCCGAGGGCGTAGAGCGCATCGAGCGTGGCCCTCGTGTCCTCTGACATCAACGGATTGACTAGAGAGAAGTTGGAGTGTGTGAGCGCTCCGAGGACCATTGCCCTGTGCGTGTACGATTTGGATGGAGGAGCGGTGACCGATCCCTTCGCCACGGAAGATCTGACTACAATAGACGTGGGACCACCTCCCTTGCTGATGTATCGTTAATGTGCGCCCTGAGGAGGGAGCCTTCTTCCTTCTGGAGAGCTTTGAGGATCTCTCCCACTTCCGCACGGTCACATATGATCGCAGTCGCGGGTCCGGTTCCAGAGATTCCAGCGGCCAGCGCCCCCTTCTTCCTGGCGATCTCAGCGATGTCCTCGGAGACATCGAGTACCTTCGTGTAGGCTCTGGAGTTGACTTCGATTGCCTTCAGATACTCTCCGCTGAGCGCGAGTTTCAACGCCTTCTCGACATCCTTCACTATGGGACTGAAGTCAAGTCCCTTGACGCTCGCCTTCGATATTCTTCGGTCGGGGACGTGAAGAATGATCTCCAGGTCTGGATCCATGGTTCCCTTGTGCAGAACGGCGAAGCGCTTGTTGTCCGTGACCACGGCGCCTCCGAAGAAGCAGGCGGAGGCGTCATCGAAAGCTCCTGTTATCGTTACGCCCGCCTTCATCGATTCTTCGATGCCAGTTAGGATGAGATCCGTGTCAGCGAGATTCGCGCCAAGCGCCCGCGCAGTTGCTAGCACAACCGCGTTGGACACCGCGCTGCTGCTCTTCAGGCCTCTGGAGATCGGTATGTCAGACTGGATGTGGACTTCGCCGGTCACCTTTGAGCTGCCCAGGACCTTCGTTGCGACGGCGCGGGCACACCCGGAAATCAGGGCGCTCCCTTCGCCCGACCCTCTGAGGGCGATGTCGCCGTTGCCGCGCTCCAGCTCGACGATTGCGTCGGCTTCGAGAGTGATTCCGAAGGCAGCACCCTTGCCGGTCGCGATTGCGTTGACAATCGTCGCGGCTCCTCTGCATGCTGCTTTGCCAATCATGCCAATGCCCTCCTAGCTGCTTCGCGCATCGTCTTCACTCTCGGCTCGAGGCCGGTCCAGATCCTCAACGATTCGGCACCTTGCTGCACCAACATCTCGAGACCGCCCAGTACTCTGGCCCCCTCTCGCTCCGCAGTCTTCATCGCTGCTGTGACCGGTGGGTTGAATATGATGTCAACGAACACTGATCCTGGTCTGAACAGCGCGGCTGTGATTGGGTTGCCAGGGACGCCCTTCATGCCGACCGGGGTGCAGTTCACGACAAGGTCGAAGGTCCTGTCAGATTTCCAGAGCTTCTTCAATGACTCCGATTTCGCTCCGAAGGTACGGGCGAGTTCGTCCGCCCTCTTCTTCTCTATGTCAACAATGGTGATATTCGCTTGTCGTTGCGAGAGCACGTAGACGACCGCCCGGGCAGCTCCGCCTCCTCCTACAAGGAGCGCCTTCGTGTCTCTAGTCACTGCTATTTTTCCGTCAATGAGGCCTGCGAATCCTCTCACATCGGTGTTTTCTCCAACAAATGATTCGCCTTGGAACCTGATGGTGTTGACGGCGCCCGTCGCCTTAGCGGCCTCGCCCTTCCTGTCGCAAAGGTCATATGCCGTTCCCTTGTGCGGAACGGTGACATTGACTCCATCGAATCCCAAGTCCCTCAATTGCGAAAGCGTTCCTTTGGAAAATGATCCCGGCTTGAAATCCATCGGCAGATAGATCCCGACGAGCCCCAGGTCCTTGATCGCCGCCTCCTGCATGGGCTTGGACACCGAGTGTGAGACTGGGTGGCCTACCAAGCCGAGGATAGTGCGCTCTCCGTTCAGGAGACCGTGTTGGCTCGCAACGTCCAGCTGACCGGGCGCTGCTTCTTTGCCGGCCAGGCTGGCATATACCATGCATGAACCGATTCTGTCTGAGAAGACTCTGGTCAACTGGCCTTGGATGCCCATTCCTATCAGCACGTATCTCGGCCTTCTCTTTGAGAGACTAGTTCCCAGTCTTGCGAGCATGAGCGCGTCGTGGGCGTGTTCGCAGGGCATCGCTACCTTCGCAATGTCGCCCAGCCTCGCGGCATCGTGGACGAGTCGCTCGACTGTTGCCTTGCCTGTCGGTCTGGCCAGATGGACTGAGGTGATGATCTCGGAGTCCCAATCGGATTGTGCTGCTTTCTTGAGGAACGCTCGATCATTCGCGAGCTCGAAATCGACGTACTCGAAATCCGCCTCAAGCGCCGCTTTGAGAATCGCCTCTCTTCGCGCGCCTGTCAGTGCTGATTTGCCGCCCTCCTTCCGAGATCTGAGCGTCGCGATGGCTGGTCCATGCGCGGCTCTCCTAACGTCAAACACGAGTTCTGGACTGAGCCCGATGAGGTGATCTAGCCTGCACTCGACGATGTCAGCGCCCTCTCTGAAGGCGATCTCTGACGAGTCCGAGACTCCAGCAATGCTTCCCTCAACGAGAGAAGCAACGATTTGGGTCATCTACTTCTCCCGTATGGTCTCCTTCACATACATACCGAAGTGCCTGCCTCCTCTTTCCAGCTTCAGCAGTATTGAGTCTCCAAGCTTGAGCTTCGAGACAGAGACCACCTTGCCCCTAGAGTATACTCTGATTGTCTCTGCGTTCTGAACTATCGTCGAGAACCGTTCGCCGTTGACATCCGCTTCGATCAGGAGCAGAGGCCTGCGCTCGACCTTCGTTCTGCCCACAACAACCTTCCTGGTGTGACCATCTGCGCCAACGACGAGCGCCTCGTCCCCTCCAGTCAGCTCTGAAAGGTACCTAGTGCTCCCATCTGGCATCAGCGCGTAGGCGTGGACAGGGCCAGCATTCACTCTGAACGGTCTCGAGGCTGCGTATTCGGACTCGACGGTCTCCGAGTGAATGAGGAACAGGCACGAGGACTGGTTCCCGATCAGCATTCCTTCGCCGAGATTGAGCATGGAACAGGTGTCTATGCAGACCCTGTCTCCGAGTCCTAGCTGCCTAAGGGAGGTGATCTTGCCCTCCCTCAGTTCAAGTCTTGGGGCCGAGTCCTCGAGGAGTTTCCTGAGCCTTGACAGCTCGTCGATCTTCTCGGGGACAAACAGGACGCCATCGGCTCCTCGCTCCATCGTTTCGAAGAAGAGTTTTGCCTCCTGAGCGGTCCTGGCAAGCATCAGCAGCTTTGAGCCCGATCCCTGGAAATGGACAATCAGATTCTCGAGCGGGATCACCTTCCAGTTCTTGGCCGAGATCACAATTGTCGTCGCCTTGTCCGCGAGCTTCTTCGCCTTCAGCTCGTCCTCCTTGGTCTTGAGCTCCACCAAAGTCCCGATCGGCTTTCCGTCTTCTAGAAACTCCTTGCCTTCCATCGTGAGCGCTCTGAACCTTCCAAGGCTGGCGAATTGAGCATCTTTCTTTTCCAAGACGACTGTGTCGAAGCCGTTCTCTAGAGCTGAGAGAACAATCTTCTTCCTGCTATCACTGCTGGGCTGGAAAAGGGCGCCAACCCAGATTTGGCGGTCAATGATTGGATCACCGCCTATAGTCATCCTGAGGCCGCATGCCCTCAAATACTATCCGTCCAAGGGCCTTTGTGATGCCCGTTACATCATCGTGCTGGAAGACGTTCCGTCCAATGGATACGCCTCTGGCGCCAGCTTGCATCGCATCGTATACCATATTGAGAAGCTCGGAATCGGATTTCATCTTCGGCCCACCGGCTATGACCACCGGTATCGGCGTCCCGCGGACGACCTCCTTGAACGAATCGATCGAGCCTGTGTAGTTGGTCTTGACAACATCTGCCCCGAGCTCGGCGGCTAGCCTTGCGCAGTGCTTCACCGCTTCCGGATCGAACTGGTTCTTGACATTCGGACCCCGAGGGTAGCACATAGCCAGCAAGGGCATGCCAACCGCTCGGCACTCGTCCGCCACCATGCCGAAGTCCGCGACCATCTCGTCCTCCTTTCCACCGCCGACATTGCAGTGGATGGATATCGCGTCGGCTCCCAGTGTGACAACGTCCGATACGCTCGCCACGAGCCTCTTGTAGTTCGGGTCGGCCGATATCGAAGTGCTCGCTGAGATGTGGACGATCAGCCCGAGCTTGTTCCCGACGGCAGGGCCAGCATATGGGACCAGGCCTTTGTGGATCACGATTGCGGAGGCTCCGCCTTCCGCGATCTTGTCGATCGTACCCCTGATGTCAGCTATCCCCTTGACTGGGCCCATCGAGATGCCGTGGTCCATGGGGACTATGACGGTCTTCCCGCTTTTCTGGTCGAAGATCCGTCTCAGCCTGATCGTCTTTCCAACCATTTGCTCACCAAACGCATGCCGTGCTATTCTTTGTCACTGTTCTCGCCATGCAGCTGGACATATATCTCCCTTGCTACTGGATGGCAGTGCGAAGGCGTACAATGGACGCAATATTAATCTATTACTGTACACATCTAAGCATCGATTATCATGTGGGACAAGATAGCAAACTACTTCGAGAAGTACCCGTCCCAGGCGAAGGTGGCCAGATATCTCCTCAAGTACGGATTGCGCATCGAGAAGGATCAGGTCCTATGCGGGGACGTCCAGATTGCCGATTCGGCACTTGCCCGAGCTGCCGGCGTGGATAGGCGAGTCGTGAAATCGACGATCGAGACGATAAAGGGAGATCCCACGCTTCTCAGATTCTTTTCCCAGCTCCTTCCGACGAATCACCTGAAGAACGCCGCATCTGCGATGGGCTGGAGCGCAATCGAGATTGTTCCTACTAACGCTCACGAGCCCGGAATTATCGCGGCTGTCGCGGACATTCTCCAGAAGGGGAACATCAGTATTAGGCAGGCGATCGTGGACGATCCGATGACCTCTGAGGAGCCGAAGCTGTTCATCGTGACAGAGAGCCAAGTTCCCTCCGAGCTGATTCCCGCAATCCGACAGGCCAAGGGAGTCAAGGGAGTCACCATATACTGAGACGCTTCTGACTCCATCGGGTTTCGCCTGATCTCATGAGCGTTCTATCTCGGGAAAGCGAGGCTACCAAGGCGTACTTGGCCATCGGCACCGCGATGGTGTCGATATCATTCGCCTCGATATTCATCAAGTGGAGCGAGAGCACACCATTCCTGATCGCAGCCTACAGACTTGCTTTCACTTGCGCCATGCTCTTTCCATTCCTCCTGTGGACCAATGGCTTCTCAGAGATTCGGAAGTTCAATCGAAAAGAGGTCCTGCTCGTGGTCCTGAGCGGAGTCGCGCTCACCTTCCATTTCGGGTTGTGGATTGTCTCTCTGACGCTCACACTCGTCTCGACATCGGTCATACTAGTGACTTCCCACCCCATATTCGTCGCTGCGGTCTCGCACTTCCTTCTGAAGGAGAAGGTGAGGAGAACCGCGGTCGTCGGGATCATCATAGCCTTCTCGGGCGTGACTGTGATCTCCTTGAGTGACTACTCGCAAGGCGCTGATACGCTTCTGGGAGACCTCTTGGCATTTCTTGGAGGCATATGCGCTGGCATCTACTTCCTGTCGGGTCGAGTAGCGAGGCAATCCGTCGCGGTAGGTCCCTACGCATTCTCCGTCTATGGTCTGTCTGCTTTGCTTCTCTTTCTCTCGGCGGCGATAGCGGGAGACAAGCTGCTGATCACAGACGGCAGAGAGATCACACTGTTCCTCCTGCTGGCACTGATACCAACGGTCTTCGGCCACACAATGTTCAACTATGCACTCAAGAAGGTGCCAGCCCACATCATATCAACAAGCGTGCTGGGCGAACCGGTGGGCGCCACTATACTAGCCTATCTCCTGCTCCCGGACGAAATACCAGGGCCATGGATAATTGTCGGCGGAGCACTGGTCGTAGCTGGTCTGTATATCGTGCTCTCGAAGGGCTATCGAACGAAAGACGACTTCGACGTCGTGGAGTAGTGCGCACAGGAGACTTCTGTTGATCAGCCAAGATCAATCAGTAGGTCGTCTCCCTCCACCTTCGCAGCGAATTGTCTAATGTCCCTGCCCTTGAGCTTCAGGAAGCCAATCTTCGGGCCTTGGATTGATCTTCCTGTCGTGAGATCGAACTTCTGACCGTGCTTTGGACAGGTCACAATGTTCCCTTCGAGGGTGCCCTTCGAAAGGTCTCCATTGCTGTGCGTGCACCTGTTGGGAATAGCATAGTGCTTCCCGTTGACATTCGCTACCAGGACCTCCGTTTCCCCGACCATTATCATCTTCATCGAACCGGCTGATATCTCAGAAGCTCTTGCAGCTCTTGTGTAGGCCAATTGACCACCTTACGCAAGTAGTCCTCATTTGTGGGATAATGCTTGTCACGGACGTTCAGCTATTAGTACGCGTCCATCCGAGCTGTGAGTGAAGGTCTGGGCCTTCTGCCCCGGAAAGGACCAAATGGGAGGAAAGGCGATTGCGGTTCGGCGCGTCAGAATGAACGCCAAGTCGGTGTCAGGCACATGGAAGTGGAGGAGACCCACAGCTTGGGGTCTAGTCATACTCTGTGTTCTGGCGGTCATTGAGGGAATACTCCTCTACTGCGCCTTCTTTCCGGATCCTTCTAACTCTGATGAGCAGTCGACATTCAACGTCGCAAGCTCCCTTGTGGGTTGGCTGTTGGTCATATGCGTCATGATTCTGCTGACCGAGAAGAATAGCGTCTAGATCCAACCTAGACATGACGAAAAAGGAAAAGGTTTGTTGTCCAACTGGCAATCCGTTTTGATTGAACGCTTTACATATTTGTCTGGCTAAGACACCCGTACCTTTCAAGTGAACAGTATGTCAAGCGTAGCCAGTCATATTTTTCTCGCGTTCAATTCCGCCGGATTGACGGTTCGGCAATGTCTCCGATCTCTGATAGGCTTGCACGATTTCAAGCCTAGCGGAATCGGCATTTTTTCGGCAATAGTGCTTCTCGGTTGTTACGGTTGAAGAGTGTCCGAGCGCGATTGAAACCGTCTCGATTGACGCTCCTCGGTTCAAGAGGTTTTGACCATAGGTCCGTCTCAAGCTGTGGACGGTGAACGCGACTCCCGATCTCGCGCGGACCTCACTCGCCCACGATTTGACGGTTGGTATGGCTACTGGTTGCTCTGGGTTGTCCTCAACGAATACCAGAGGTTTCACGCCGAGCAATCCGCTCTCCGTCAATACTCTCTCTCGCTCCCGCAAGAATCTCACGACGGTTGGCTTGAGTGGTTCAGGTATCGGTATGACGCGCTGAACCCCATAAGTTCGCTCTCCCTTCGGATGGCTAACACGGATTGTCCAATTCTTGAGGTCTAGGTCCGAATATTCGGCCATCCTCAGCTCATTCAGTCTCATTCCCGTGTGTGCATAGGTTGTCATCATGAACCTGATGCACTCTCCGCGCCAACCCTTCATCTCGTCGGATGCTCTGAGAACCTTCGAGAGTTGATCCTCATTCAAGCTCGGCTTGCGGTCCGATATCGGCTTTGGGAATACGTGGGGGCTCTTTGCTTTCATCTGGTCTAGAATCGAGTTCCCCGTGAACCTGAGCAACCCCTTCAGTATCGCTAGCTCTTGCCTCTGAGACGCATGAGACAATCCTCGCGATCTCAACGCGAGCATTATGGTGATTACCTCTCGCTCTCCCCAGTTTGCGGGTTCGGCTTTCAGTTCAGGATTTTCTACTCGCGCTTTTGCGAACTCGCGCTCCATCGCATTCAAGATGATTGCGCGGTCTTGCATGGTCCTCGGCGCGTAGTAGTCCCTTGTCGCGTTCATGTATTCCCCAATCGTTGCTTTCAGAGGGTATCGGCCCATTGACCTCGCCCTCCGTTTGCGTCCTCTTCTTTTTCCAACCGAGAGAACACTATTGCGACATTGCCGTGTCGCATTGTTTCCCTCGGTAGGGGTATAGGCGGTACTAGACGTTAAGGAATCGGACATTTTCTAGGCCTTCGAATCCGAGACGTTTTCATTCGGGGGTTGAACCCCCTCCTTTTTCAAACGCGCCCATAGTGTTGGGCGCGTGATTCCTAGCTCCTCCGCGATCTTCCGATACCCTAGACCTTGAGACCTCAGTTCATGCGCTCTCTCCATGTTCACGCGCTTTCTGGGCCGTCCTAGACGCTTGCCGTTGGCCTTGGCGCGGGCCAACCCCGCTTTCGTGCGGTCTCGTATCAGCTCGCGCTCGAACTCAGCTACTCCACCGAGAATAGACAGAAGTAGCTTTCCAGTCGGAGTATTCGTCGTAATGGACTGGTCTATGCACTCGAACTTGACTCCTCTAGCATCGAACTCGGATAGCAGAGCGTACAGATTCGAGACGGAGCGAGCGAGACGGTCAACCTTGACGCATAGGACTAGAGAGAACCTTCGCGCTCTCGCGTCGGCCATCATGCGGTCAAGCTGAGGACGGTTCGCGTCAGCTCCCGATGCCATATCAACATAGACGCGGTCCTCTGAGACCTCATAACCGCGTTCTTGAGCACACAATCTCAAGCGGATGAGCTGGTTCTCTGGGTTCTGTGATTCATCGGCCTTAGAGACTCTAGCATAGAGCGCAACCTTCACAGAATCGCCCCCGGTTTGGTCTTGACCCACTTTATGCCTCGCTTTCTATCCGCTCGGATTGTGCAGACACCGCACAGGGCATACCTGGGGTCAACTAGCCCCGCACTGCGCCATCGCTTGACGGTTATCTGTAGTAGTCCCGGGACAGGCTCATCGTGCTCCGTGCCATCGACGATCACAAAGTTGACTCGCCAAATGTGCGCCCGGTATCCGTACTTGAACTTGAGATTTCGTACTCGGTGGACGCCCTTGTATTCTGCGTCCTGCAAAACGCACGTCTCATTGACAGGCGTGCGAACATACTCGACTTTGTACTTGACTAGCAGCTCCTCTTCCAAGTACGGCAGGTCTATGCCATCATCGACCAACTCATCATCGCTATCGTAATCGTTATCGTAATCGTGCGCGCGCGCGAGACGACGGACCGACAAGTCTCCGACGATTATCCGACGATTCTCCGACAAATGACCGCTAGTCGACCGCAAACGATCCGTTGTTCTACCGCTGTGGTCTCGTTGCCTCCCCGTTAGCTGCTCGTCAACAGCCGAGTCGTTCAAGATACGACCCCCTTGTTGACGGTCTCATGTTGATGCGCGAGGTATTGCTCCCATGACCCGTGGAATTTGAGTGTAGAGGCCCATTCCCGTCGCGTTAGCCCTTTCCTTGGAAGTGAGGTCCCCAACCTCAGCCTAGTGGACCTGCGCGCCCTGCATCCGTTTTCCCCAGAGCCAAATACGCGAACATCGTTCAGCGCGTCGAGGGGGCAATCCTGCTCCTCGCACGTGTCAAAATGAGGGCAGGATTCTAGAGTGGCATACTCCTCTGCCGTCAGCTCACGCTGTCTTGCTCTCATTCATCCCATCTCCTTCATTGATCCATAACTTGGACGCTGAGACGTGTTTGTGGACGAGCTGCACTTCTGGCGTTTCAGAAATCACTCCATCCAGTCGTTCAACAAAACCCTTGAGGGCGACAACCTCGCCTCTCAGAACTATGCCTAGATTCGCTTTCAGCTCGGTATTCTGATGCATTTTCATTCTCCGCCTTCTGAGGAGGATTTTCCTCCTCCTCCATTCGGGCCTGGCGACCCGCGTCCACGGGTGGTTTATAAAGCGGTGCGCATATCTGGCACGGAAATGAATGACGGAAAGCCCGAATGGTACGTTCGTCTGAACAAGAATGAGAAGAGAATCGTTGACATCTTCATGGAGAGCAAGGGCTGGTATCTGATTGCACGACCTGTCCTCGATGAACGACTATGCAAAACCAAATTGATGAACCAGCGCACACTCACTGACAGGCTCGACTATCTGATTGAAAAGGGAATCATTGGCAGAGCCATAGGGAAGAAAGGAGCTGTATTCTACGCCCCAAAGTTTGTCATCGAGATGGCTCGCGATGATCCACAGATGGACGCAGTCATCGATAGCCAATCACCGAAGTCCCTGCGGATACTCTCGATGACCGTCAAGGTAGCGTGTGAGCGCGTTTCTGATGAGCGAATGTGTGAATCCCTCATCCGGTCAGCAGAGTGTTGGGAGCGATTTGGGGTAGGGTCTGACAGGGAGAAGGAGAAGGTCTATCAAGAATTGCGGAAACTCAGGAAGTGCTTGGTCCGCAAGGCGCTGAGAGTGCGAGAGGATGGTTCGTGAGACCGTCTCGCCCTTGACTGTACGAGTAGCTGCCATCGACAGGAATCGCTCAGAAAAGCCCTTAAGGCTGCCATAGTGATGGGGGTACGGGGAAATAGCGATGGAGTCAGCATCAAAGCCGACGAATAAGAAGTTGATTGTCGAGATTGTGTCCGTCGTCGTAGCTGCGGTGGTAGTCTCGTCGGTTCTCTTCATTTACTACAGTCCGAACTACTCCTGGTCCACTTCGATAAGGGACCATGATGGCGATGGCTATCCGGACGCCGATGATGCTTTTCCCTATGACGCAACAGAATCGATTGATACGGACAAGGACGGTCATGGAGACAACTCAGATTCATTTCCGAATGACGCTGATGAGTGGGCGGATACAGACTTGGATGGGGTCGGTGACAACTCTGATGCGTTTCCAACCGACAGCACTCAGTGGGCAGATGGAGACGGAGATGGTTACGGAGACAATGCGGCGGGAAGCAATCCAGACGCATTTCCGGACAATCCAAACGAATGGAGAGACTCGGACCACGATGGTGTTGGTGACAACGCGGATTGGTATGATGCCGGCAACGCAAAGGTCAGAATCTCGATAGACTACTACAAGGAGGATGGGACGGCAGATTTCTGGTCTTATGGTGACCCATTCTTCGTCATCAAGGTGGATACCAATGGCGACACGATCTGGGACATCATCTCTACGAGCATCATTTTCACCGATTCGGAATCACTCGTTCACCCCTTCGGAGTGACTATCGATCTCCTCGACAGCCAGACTCCTCCGCCGATTGTGTTCACGATTGAGGTTTGGGAAAGCGACCTGGAAGGCAGCTATGAGATGGACTACGATCCGTCATCAGGATCAGGAGACCACTGGACAGTCCAGACAATCGCTTGGCCATATGACCGCGCGTACAGCTACAATGGGTCAGATGACTCCGCTGTCAATATCAATGAATTGGACTGCGAGCTGCAATTCTCAGTCTCGTTGTTTGGAACGTAGGGCGCGTTCTTTTTCCGATTCAGCCTGGGTTCTGACTCCATGCCGTCAAAGGGCATCTAGCATACCCTCGACCCCGATAGGTTCTAATCGTTCGGAGAAAGCGCGCGACATGGGGCTCTAATGCGCCTTCTCCGCAACCGTCCGAAGTGTCCGATGTTGGAAACCCCACAAAAGGCTCAATAGGTCGAAGAGGGTTCCACCATCTATGGAAGGGCCAGAGGAACCCAAAGGAGACACGGCATCGAGCGCAGAAATACTCATAGTCGACACAGATTCGAACGCGGAGGTTCTGAGAGAATTGCGGGAAATCAAACACACGCTCAAGGCGTCCCATCATTTGACCTTTCAGGTTGGATTGCTAGCTGTTTTCATCGCCGTGTTTGCGGTTCTCTTGTCCTTGAAGAAAGGCTCGTTGATAGGGTGGTTCTTCTTGGTCTCCTTGCTGATCATTGCCTTCTTGTACTTCTATGACTGGTATTTTGAGCCAGAGCCTCTTCTGAGAAAAGAGAAAAGGGTTTAGGCCGGTCCATCCGAAAGACCTTAGGTAGGCTGGCGCGATTGGGGTTATGGATTGATACCCTGATTGACGAGAATCACCCTAGCATGAGAAAAGGCAGGGATTTCGAAGGGTATACGCAGAGTATGTTTCGCAATCCCGCCTTCGAGATTCTCCTTAGGCCCGATCACGAAGGGAGCGGAGTCCCTGATTTCTACATTAGATACACTGGAAAAGAACCCAATTCAAAGGCCCGCAAATTCTGGGTCGAAGCGAAGTATAGAGGGAATATCGCTGATGACAATTCGATTGACATCTTCGAGAAGAATAAGGACCGTCTGAAGGTCCTTCACGCATTTCAGGCAATTGTCCATCCGGAGACTGTGTTCGTTGTTCTAGGCTTAGGGGGTTCTGGCACTCGTCCAGACAGGACATATCGCATTCCCGTTCTGGACCTTCATCATTCATCTCCCTTTGAGGGCAAGATTCGAAAGTGGATATTTGAGCCTGATTTCTTCAGCGAATATGAGAACGGACAGCTTCACTAATCAGAAATCCAAAAAAGTAAGGGGTTTGTTGCCGAACTGGCAATCCTTTTTGATTGAACGCTTTACATATTAGTCTGGCTTTGACACCCGTACCTTTCAAGTGAAAAGGATATCCCCCGCTTTCTCCTATCTTTGATTTATGGGCCTGAATCTAGACGATGTTGATCGAAAGATACTGAGGGAGCTTCAGAGTGACGGCAGGGCTTCCTTCAGGGACGTGTCCGCTCGGATAAGCATCAGTACGCCCACCGTTAGTTCGAGAGTTCAAGCGATGGTTGATGTGGGGCTTATCAGGGGCTACTCGACGATGCTCGATGCAGAGATGCTTGGACAAATATCAGTCGTTCTCTTGCTTGAATCCAAACCGGCCGATTTGGACAAGGTTGTGGAGAAGATAAGAGAGCAGGAACTCGTGAGACAAATCTACGTTCTCTCCGACTCGCGGATCATGTGCATTTTATCGTTCTACAACCAGATCAAGTATCAGCGGTTTCTGGAATCACTTGCCTCAGTGCCCGAGATAACCCGAATGGACAACTCGATGGTAATGAGGGTTCCAAAAGAGAGTCCTAGGGCTGCCCTGACAGACGAGGCGGGTCTCCTGATCAGGTGCTACTACTGTGGTCACATGATGAAGGATGAGGGAGTCAAGATCAAGCTCGATGGCAAGTACCACTATCTCTGTTGCACCGTGTGCGAGAGACTGTACAGAGAGAAGTAT
>Ga0315268_10001893_pt1 | contig 24027 bp, 35 predicted proteins | sample C1_top_MG_FD_204535 | JGI IMG/M metagenome (GOLD analysis project Ga0315268, IMG submission 204535) | Sediment microbial communities from Yellowstone Lake, YNP, Wyoming, USA - C1_top | ecosystem: Environmental > Aquatic > Freshwater > Lake > Sediment | place: USA: Wyoming | collected 2017-08-01
TCCGGCAGTCGTGAGGATGAAGCCGGTAGCAGCAGTAGTGATCTCTATCGGCATGGCCTTCTTGCCGAGCTTCAGGCTTGGCTCATGGGATGAGACGTTGCTCTACGGCATCGTCCTTGGCTCGATGACTGGGTTCGGGCAGAAGATCCTCAAGCAGACCCTGCTGGGCCAAGACCATCGCATCCAGCCAGTCATCGAAGACCCCGAGCTCCGCAAGAAGATCGCAGAGCACCTGGCTACGAAGGGAATGATTGACGGTGATGGGCACAGCCGCAAGCGTCTGCGCGAGAAGATCAAGCACCTCATCACTTAGTCGAATGGTGGGCAGGGGCGGAGTCGAACCGCCGAGGCACTAACGTACAGCAGCTCTACAGGCTGCCCTCGTCCCCTACGAGTCTACCTGCCCATGGCTGAGGTGGAGGGACTCGAACCCCCGTACCCGGATCCAAAGTCCGAGGTCCTACCGCTGGACGACACCTCAACATCGAATTGGCCTCACTACGTGCGCTCGCGTCGCAATCGTTTCAGCCGTCACCGGCGTGCAGCCGGCTTCCCTTGGCCCCCTACTCACGGTCGATTTCGGGGTCATTAGGGAACCTTTCGAATTGGCTGCGGGAGCTGGATTCGAACCAACGTAACCGGCTTCAGAGACCGGAGTCCTGCCTCTGGACGATCCCGCAGCATGGAGGCCGAGGTCGGAATCGAACCGACGTGTGATGAGGTTGCAGCTCATCGCCTTTCCACTTGGCCACTCGGCCTTGGGGCGATCGATGGGACTCGAACCCACTTGCACCGGGGCCACAACCCGGTCCCTCGTCCGCTTCGGGATCGACCGCCACGAAAACGAATCAGAACCCCGCCTCAGCACCCCCGGTTAAGAAGGCGACTCAAGTAGGAGTGCTTTCAGCCGAGGCAGGGAATCTGATTCAGTGACAATACTGATGTTGCTGGTGCTGAAGCGCACTGGCAACGGGGAAGACGGTGAGGAGATTGCTGGTGAGCGTCTTCATGATGAAACCACTGTACGGAGTCTGTGTGCCGCAGTCAAGTAGGTAGGCAGGGCGGCAGTTTAGTTGTTGAGGGTCTTGATCACTTCGAGCGTGTCGCCGGCGTCGTTGCAGAGGTACGCATTCCCTGCAACAGCGACGGTGCGACGGGGCCTTCCGCCCTGCGCGAAGTGGATGAGGTTCAGCATGTAGCCGTCTGCTGAGACGTTGGGGCCACCCTCATCCAGGAACATCTCCACCTCCTGCATGCTGCCGTCGGGCATCGGCAAGGGATGAGGGATGGCATTGATGGGGGCGTGCTCCCCGTACTTCACATCTTCCACATGGTCGATCATGTGGAAGGTCTTCCGTACGTTGAACTGAGGACTCTGAGGGCCCTGCCGATGGTCGTAGGGCTCTTCAGCTCTGACAAGGACTGGCTCATAGAGCCGCATCTCGATCTTGAGGATCATGGTCTTCCTACCTTCCTGTACTGCCCTGCCTACCTGAAACGAACCCTACCTGCGTCGGTATAAGAAGTACAGAGGAACTCGACGCACTTTTGCGTCAACAAACCCGGAGGTTTCCGTGAACAAGAAGTCTCAGTCCAACATCTCGATGGTGAGAGCACGTCAGGACATCCAAGCCGTGCTGGATGTCTTCTTTCATCATCTCTTCGGTGAGAGCACTGTTCTCATCGACCTGGAAGCGGCGACCAAGCTGAAAGAAGCTCATGAGCTGATCGAGAGCCTTGTCTCCATCATCCCTGAGTCTCAGCGCGGTTCCTTGTTCGTTCGAAACGGTAAGGGTCGGCCGGCAATGAGGCACGCAGGTCACCTCAACACTGCGGGGGAAATGGGTAAAGTGAAGGCCCGCTTCCGCGTTGTCGAGAAGCCTGTCCACTACGGTCCTTCTCCGAGAAACACCCTCTCCGAGAACGGCACCGTAGCAACAAGCTACCGGCTTGCTCAGGAGTTGGGTGAGGTGAGCAACCACGCAGTAGCGGAGCGGCTCAACATCAAGCCTATCGCCGCCACCAAGGCTCTGCGTGTGCTGCACGCACGCGGCTTGCTGGATCGCTTCCCCAATCCAAACCGGACTAAGGGAAGCCCGGTATTCATTTACCGGCCTGCTGGAGCACCAAGTGCGTCTACAACCGAGGCGGTGACAGCATGACCTCGGCCTGCGCAACCTTACCAAGGAGGATCATCCGACGGCAGATGACAAGAGCGGAGATGGTGAGGCTGGTGAAACCTGATGTGCTCAACTACGGTTTCCAGGCAGGCTTCATCAAGGACGCTCTAGGCAGACAGGGACTGAAGTGGTCCCTGTCCGACTGCGCCAGCAACTGTGCCATCAGCCCTGGCTGTCTTCAGTGCCCGGCGCTCATGCTGGCTCTGAAGGGCGGTTGCAAGAGGGCTCAGTTCCTCACTTGCAACCTTCTCCAACCACTGAGATGGAGAACACCGAGGATTGTGTTCGTGTGCCCTCAAGGAGATCTCTTCCACGAGGACATTTCGGACGCATCCATCGCTCAGGTATTTGCCGTAATGGACACCTGCCCCGATCATCTCTTCTTGGTTCTCACGAAGAGAGCCAAGAGGATGGGGAAGCTCTTCTCGAGCTCCAAGTTCGTACAGAGCATTCTCGAAGAAGGTCGCAAGATCTTTGGAGAGGGCTACTACCAGGATGCGGAGTGGGGCTTGAACCTCCTAGTGGGCGTGTCCGTGGAAGATCAACCACGGATGGAACGAGCAAACGTGCTGTTGGACCTGCCCGGTCTGATGACAGGAGTGGTCTTCGTAGCACCGATGCTGAGCGCTCTCCAATTCCGATCTTTGGTCCTTCCGAATGTCGGATGGGTGGTGTGTAACCAGGAAAGGGGCGGGACCTACTCCAAGCCAAGGCCGTGCAAGAGAGAATGGAAAAGAGACTTACAGCTTCAGTGCTGGGATGCCGACGTTCCGTTCTTCTTGCAAGACCGTCTGAGCCCTGAGCTCGTAGCTGAGCTGGGAGATGGGCCTCTGCGAGAGTACCCCAGGCACCCGTTCTACGGAGCGGTAGCCTGAAAGAGAAAGAGCTGGAGCACACTCCAGCTCTTTCTTTAGCCCTTCGAATGGCGGATGGCTGAGGAGTCGAACCCCCACGCTTTTGACGTGCCGTGCCAGTTTTCAAGACTGGTGTCCGCCCACGCAGACAGAGCCATCCGTGACCGTTTGAACGTCCTGATCCTGTGGCAGTTCGCACAAACGAGGTCGCACTTTGCTGCTTCGGCTTGGATCTTCTCAAGAGATACGTCCATCCTCACCGCATCACCCAGATTGAAGAGCTTGTAGCCACGTACGTGGTCAAACTCCATGACGACCGGGATGTAGCTCGTGATGCAGTCCACGCAGGGCCCGCTTTTCAGCTTGTCTACAAAAGCCCTCTTGGCTTCTCTCCTGAGAATCTGATTCTGGTACCTCCTTTCGTTGTGCCTCGCTTTGTTCTTTCGGTAGTAGGCCTTGTGGTACTCGCTCTGGCACTTGCTGCAGTACGCCGCATGGCTGCCAGCCCTACCCTTGTTCTTTGCGAAGCTCGACTGGTCTTTCCTCTTCTGACACTTGCTGCATTTGATCTTCATGCCTTGGGAGTATCACCTTACTCCCAAGGCAGCAAACGATGGTCGGGTAGACTGGATTCGAACCAGCGGCTTCTCGGCCCCGAACCGAGCGCTCTAGCCAGACTGAGCTACTACCCGATGGTCGAGGTGGCCGGATTCGAACCGACGACGTCCTGCTCCCAAAGCAGGCGCGCTACCAACTGCGCCACACCTCGATGCAAATCTTCTTGAACAAGTCTCCCTTCGTTAAAGAAACGGGCTTGGGATTTGAATGGCGGAGCGGGAGGGATTCGAACCCTCGAGCGTGTTACCGCTACTGGTTTAGCAAACCAGCGCCATAGACCACTCGGCCACCGCTCCGCAGCTTAGGTTAGCTGCGACTCGGCGGCTGACTGGGTGATGATGGGGATGGGGAGGACGAGCTCGGGCTCAACTGCAGGGAAGCAGTGATGGCCAAACGAGCTGTGATGAACTTGGTGTTCATGCCGTCCTCCAGACGAGATCTACACTACGCTGAGAGTCTTGGCTGCGTCAAGGCTCGCTGTCGCTGGGCTCAGCGAAGGTGAAGCTCACGCTCCACTTCGAGCCTGGACTGCTGAAGGAGGCAATGGCCCCTTGTGCCTTAGGCTCCATCCACATCTTCAGGTAGCCTCCGATGCGGCCCTCGGGCTTCTTGTCATGGTCGTAGGCCTTGTACCCCGAGAGGTAGACCTCAGCAGCACCTTCGGAGTGTCGACCGATCGAGTCGAGCTTCCATAGCTCGAGCCCTTCTTCATGCTGCTCGTCCAGCATGTCGATGTAGTAGTACGAGCCTACCTCTATCGTGTGCTTCTTGTGGAAGACGAGCTGCGCCTCACCGTTCGGGCTGTACGACCAGAACTCGGCGTTCTCCTTCGAGTTGGAGCCCTTCTGCTGGACGGGCTTGAGCTCGGCTACAATGGTGCCGTCGTAGCGAGTGAGGATGCTGAGGCAACGGAACTTTGCTCTGACATGGTGACCCATAACGCTCTCCTACTGCAGGTGAAAGGTTTGGGCCACAGCGGTTGTCCCGGCTCTGTGGCACGCCGGTTGAGCTCAGCCTATCACAAGTCGTTCGTTGACGAACAGCCCTTCGGCGGGCGGTACTTCTTTGAGTCCTCGTACGCTTGGAGGAAGTCAGGAGAGGCGGCAAACTCCATGACCTTCTTGTAGTCCATCAGGACGCCCTGGATGATGTTGCGGATTGAGGGATGTCGCTTGCGACCAGTGGCTTTCCGTACGGTGCGCTGCAGATGCCTGATGAACTGCGTCTCCCGCTCATCGAGCAGAATGAACGCTCTCACCTGGTTGGGACGCTTCATGAAAAGTAGGCCTCTCTCCGTGTATAAGGATCCTGTCCATTAGAGTTCCCATCGTAGCCCTAGCCGCGAGGTGCAGCAACAAGTTGACCCTCGAAGTAGCTGGGCGTAGGAGGTGCAGATGCCAGAAAAGAAGCCCATCCCTCAGCTTGATGAGGAGATGAACAAGGACAACATCGGCACTCCTGCTGCCATGGAGATGCTTGGAGTTGTCGCCGCGGCCAGCCTGAAGAACTACGGCCAAGCTACTTTTGTCATGAGACCTGATGGCGGTGTAGCGTATGCGAATCCCGCACATGTCCATGTCCACCCCCAAGCCATAGAGGACTTGGCTGACAGGCCCTACCGACTCGTCAGGCCCATCCTTGGTGATGGCAGGCCGAACTTCGTCGTGTGGAAGGACAGCATCCTCTGGGAGGTGGAGCTCGTCGATGAGCAGTCTGAAGAGAAGCCAGGCAGCTAAGATCATCGAGGAGCACTTCGGTTCTCTTCGATCTGCCAAACCCAACGAGGATGTCTTGGTGTCTGCCAGGGTGGCAGGCAGACGCATGGTCGAGATCTACAGGTTGCTCACAGGGAGCATGCCGCAGGCCAGCGGCATAGAGGTTGAGTACTACGGGGACGAGCTGCCAGGTGTGGAGTTTGCTTCACCTACAGAGCGTGACCCTAGCGAGGTGTATTTCGTTCACCCAGGCCAGGGTGGCAATCCAGACGTTTTGACGAAGGGAGACCAGAATGAGAGTGAAACCGAAGCCAGAGAAGAAGCAGCCCGAGGTACAATCCACCGTGGTCCGCATAAGCTCCTTGGAAGCGGAAAGCTGGGCTAACAAGCTCAATGCGGCCTTGGTGAAGGAGCTCACCGCGTCCGTGGGGGTCGTGGGTGTCGAGACGCCCATCAACGTGCGTCGGAAGAAGGATGATGACCACTACTACATCATCGACGGTGGCCATCGTGCAGAGGCTGCTCGCCAGGCTGGCCTGGAGATGGTGCCGGTCATCAACCACGGCTACATCAGCGATGTCGATGCCAAGACAATCGCCTACCGCAAGAACCTGCTCCGACGGAAGCCTACCAAGAAAGAGCAAATAGACACCTGCCGCTTCTTCGAGAAGGAAGGACTGAAGGTCACTGAGATTGCAGAGCGTCTCTGCTTGGCCAAGTCCACGGTCAGCGAGTACCTCACGTTGGCCAAGGCGTCCCCGAAGCTGAGGGCCGCGGCCGAGAAGAAGACAGGTGAAGGCGGTGTCAGCAACAAGACCGCTCTCCGCGTAGCTCGCATGCCCAAGGAGGAGCAGGAGAAGGTCACTCGGAGAGTAGTAGGCAAAACTGAGAAGCAGGCCGAAGTGGTGCTCGGGCCGCCAAAGCCAAAGATCATCACCGACCCTACCAAAGCGCCAGTTCCCACCCAGAGCATGGGCGTGCTCATGCCTGGAGAGACGCTCTCCAAGAAGTATCGTCTGGTGTCCGATTGGCGAGAGAGGTGCCAAAGGATAGAGATTGAGGTAGGAAAGCGCATCAAGCAGACTCCCAGCAACCAAAGGTTGCAGGGAATGGAGCTGGTCATCGGCGTGCTCCGCGGTAAGCTGACCGTGGAACAAGCCTTCGTGAACTGGCAGAAGGTGTGAGATGGCAGGTAACACAAAGCTCGTTGGCTTCTTGGACAACCATCGCATCCAGCTCGAACGGTGGGGTGTGAAGGTCGCAGTCTCTCTGGATACGGGTAGTGCGGAAGCGATCAGGACTGCGTGCTTCTACGAGCTGCCCAAGAAACCGAATCAGCGTCCGTCCACACACTTAGAGAGCTTTGTTTGCGCCTACGACCAGGATCGGGGCAGGGTTGGACTCAACCTTGACCCCGAGACTGCGTCGTACCTTGCAGACCTGCTCGAGGTGCTCGTCAAGAATGATGTGAACGCCATGGACAAGGTGAGGCCCTGGATCGAAAAGTTGAGAGGCTCAGTCCAAGCGCACACCGACTACCACAGCGGCAAGGATGAACCAGGAGCGGCTCAATGAAGAGTATTCTTCTCGACGTGGACGGAGTCGTAGCTGACTTCGTTGATGGAATTGAGCGCGTCACTGGGCACACGTTCACTTCAGAGCAGCTCAAGTCATGGGACGTCCTGGACCACTTGGACGAGGAAGAGAAAGAGAAGGCTCACGAAGCCCTCTCGGGCCCAGAGTTTTGGGAGAAACTCGCCCTCATTCCCGGCGCGCATGATGGTGTGCGCTACCTAGACAGGAAGGGGTATGAGATTGTCTGGTTGACGAGCCCATGGGCCAGTTGTGAAAGCTGGGAGTCAGCTCGCAGGAATTGGCTGACCAAGTTCTTTGGCAAGCTCGACCACTACATTCCTACGTCTTCGAAGGAGAAGGTGGTTGGCGATGTCCTCATCGACGACAAGCCTGACAACGTCAAGAAGTGGCTGGCGGCCCATCCAGGCAAGAAGGCCTTCATCTTCGACGCCCCTCACAACCAGGACTTCCACGGGGCACCCAGGTTCTCGTGGGAGAAGGTGACGGATCTTCTGTGAACCCACTCAGCATCCCGTGGGGGCAGAAGCCCAAGGTTGAGGAGAAGGAGCCTGTTCCTTCCTTCATCGGTGTACGCAACGAGGCAGTGCGGGACAGTGCTGCTGCTGAAGACCACGTCAGCATTACGGTGCGCGGCCTGCAGGGCACACCTGATGGCGAGTACAAGCTCGAATGGGTCGAAGGTACGCCACTGAAGCGCTACCTGGCTCAGTTGAAGCTGGTGGGTCCTGCGATGAGGTCAGCCGTCCGAGACCTCACCAATCCAGAAGTCGGTCGAGTACGGATGCACTACATCCCTGACAAGGGAGCCAAGATCGTTCTTGGCCACCCCTCTGTCAGCTCGGCTCTTCAGTTCCAAAGATCTTCCCACAACGCAGAAAACGTCGCACTGAGGATGGGAGGCGGTGCGCGATTCGTAGATGTTCCCCTCATCAAGAAATGAAACAACCAACCGGAGGCTACGTACATGAAGACAGGTCCAGTGATTTGGGTCGAAGGAATTATCGGAGCCGGAAAGAGCACTCTTTCGTCGATGCTGGCCAAGCAGCTTGGCATTCGGCCCTACCATGAGCCAGTGGACAACAACCCCTACTTGGAGCGCTTCTACAAAGATCCCAAGCGCTGGGCATTCCCGATGCAGATGCACCTGATGCACGACAGGTACGCGATGCAGAAGGAAGCAGCCTACGCCTCAACTCGCGGTTACGGAGCAATCCTTGACCGTGGCATGCCGGGGGATCGAGTCTTCTGCAAGCTGCACATGCTTGCGGGCAACATGGACGAGCTGGAGTGGCAGACGTACGAGAAGGCCTATGAAGTCATGGCCTGCTCGCTGAACCCACCGTCCCTTCTCATTTTCCTCGACGTCGAGCCAGACGTAGCCATGGAGCGAGTGAAGATACGAGCTCGTGGTGCCGAATCCGGCATCACTCTCAAGTACCTTCAGGACCTCCGCAAGGGTTACCTCGATTTGATGTGCGAGGTGGAAAGCGGAGCTCACCCATGGAGCAAAGGCATGGAGGTGAAGCGGATGCCCTGGAACATGGACTTCCAGCCCATTCAGCCCCTCATCAGCACACTCAAGGACCGATACAAGATCTCGACACCCGCCGAGCTGTCCTAGCTGCAGCGAAAGAAGAGATCCTAGCCAATCTTCAGCACATTCAAGATGCCCTATCGGCAGGCTCGCTGGAGATCGAGATGTTCTACGAAGACAAAAGCATGGGTGGGCATTGCGAGATCAACGTCATTCTGAAGGGTGACTATCTCGCAACTGCCCACCGTGTTCATCTCACCGCGACTCAGGACTGGTCGACGTTCCCCCGCTAAGCGCAAGAATCGTCAGACGGCTGGCATAAGAGTCCTAGTCGTAGACCTCTACCTCTATCCTGGAGAACCCAATGACCCTCATGCACCATTCGAACATTCCTTACGCCGTGGCAGCCGAGAAGGCCGCCGAATGGGCCCGTCAGAAGTACGCAGCGCAGATCGAGAGTGGTAAGAAGCAGGCCTCGACTGTCATTCGCCACCTCATGGACAACCAGCCGAAGGACAACTTCGTCTGGCACTCCGACCTCAACTTCCGGCCGACCACGCCGGACAACAAGGCCATCGAGGTGGTGGACAAGACCAAGGACATTTTCGCACCTCTGAGGTTCCACGCTAACGCTATCAGCCAAGCGTGCACCAAGGCCGAGATGCCAGCGACGTACCTGAACTCGATGTTGGAGGATGGACAGGCTGATCTGGCCTGCATCAACTTCAACCGTCGGTTCCACGACGTCGAGCTCACCAAGCGCGGTCGTCCGCGTCGCTACAATCTGCGAGCGGTCAACAACGAGGTGCGCGGGTTCGTCTCGGACTCGTTCCCCCGTTGGGACAGCAACGCCCTGGTGGAGGCCTTCATCGGCTCTGTGCAGGCGTACGGCGGCATCGTCGTGGCAGCTCAGTGCAGCGACCTGCGCTTCAGCATCAAGGCTGTGCTGCCGATCATGTTCGAGCCCATCGAGAACGAAGTCATGTTGTTGGGCATGTCCCTACGCAACAGCGACTTCGGCGTCTCCACCTACGACATCAGTGCGTTGGTGGACCGTCTCCGCTGCACGAACCTCATGACTATGCAGTCGGAGTTTGCCAAGAGGCACCTGGGCCGTCAGTACGAGGACGGTGAGCTCTACACGCAGGGCACGATGGACAAAGAGACGGATGCTCTCATCTCTGCGACCAGAGACATCGTGAAGGGCTACCTCTCGCCGCCGAGCATCGAGATGCAGCTCAACCACATCAAGACCATCGGCACCGAGCAGATCGATGCCGACAAGATCTTTGCGGAGCTCCGGAAGAAGAGCAAGCTGACCAAAGAAGAGGAAGAGAAGGCCAAGCAGCTCTACCGGAGCGCTGACACCGAGATGATGCCCCGCGGGGACACCCGCTGGCGTCTCTCGAATGCTCTCGCTCTCCTCGCGCAAGGAACCACGGCTGACCGTAGCCTGGAGCTCGAGGAAGTGGCCGGCGAGGTAGCCCTCCTCAAGGCGGCTGCATGATCGTCGGATGTGTAACTGGGAGGTGGAAGTCATCTCTCAACAGGTCCAACGCCCCCAAAGGGCACAACAAGGAGGAAGTGATGGCAGGAAAGAAGCAAGTGGAAGCCCCGGCTCTGGCAGTGACGTCCCGCGTGAAGGACTACATTCGGGAGAAGGGTCTTCGTTCCGACGGCGACCTGGACACCGCTGTGAGCCAGATGATCGCTGCCAAGCTGGACAAAGCGATCCAACGCTGCAAGGACAACGGTCGTCAGACTGTTCGTCCGGCAGATCTGTAGTAGAAGCCTAGCCGGGGGTTGAGCAATCAGCCCCCGGCTTTTCCTTACCCGTCTCACCCAAAACCGGAGGGGGTGACCATGAACGTCGACCAGATCTTCAAGAGGGAAGGCCCCCTCTCCAAGTACCTACCGAACTACTTGCCCCGCCCAGGGCAAGTGGCCTTGGCCAAGGCTGTCGAAAGCTCATTGCGAGATGGGCGGCATCTCCTCGCTGAAGGACCAACAGGCACAGGCAAGTCCTTAGCCTATGGTATCCCCGCTGCGGTACACGCTCTTGCCTACGGAGAGTCTGTGATCATCGCCACAGCCAACATCGCCCTTCAGGAACAGCTAGCAAAGAAAGACCTGCCCCTCATCAAGAGCGTGATGACCGACCTCGAGCTCGGAGATCTCAAGTTCTACTCACGCAAAGGCCTGGGCAACTACGTCTGCAAGTACAAGCTCGACGAGCTCGTGCGAGAGACTCATGAGGCTTGGCCACGAGAGCTTCAGAAGTGGGTGAAGGAGAACGACATCGGTGACAGGGAAGAGCTACCTGTCGACTACCACGAGAAGTGGTGGCAGGTGGCAGCCAACCGGGATGAATGCCATCACCGAAAGTGCCGTTACCATGACGACTGCTACGCTTTCCGATCGAGGATAACCGAGGTCGAAGGTGGCTGCATCGTCGTGACCAACTACCACTTGCTCTACGCCGACAGGTTGGTGGTTGAGGCCACAGGAGGCACAAGCCGCTTGCTGCCGGAGTACAGCATCGTGGTGATGGATGAAGCACACGAAGCAGTGGAGATCGCCAGAGGGTTTCAAGGCTTTGAGTTTTCCATGGCGAGTGTAGGCTGGACTGCCAAGCGGTTCAGGAAGCTCGTTCCGTCCTCTGATGTGCTTGTCGAGAAGCTCCGTGATGAAGGTCGAGCCTTCTTTGAGAAGCTCATGGCCTTTCACAAAGAGCGAGAAGGAGGTGTCTTCCACGAACCACTGGGGTTCGGTCACCAGTTCATCGCCATCATGCGTGACTGCGGCGCCACCGCGCTTATGTGGTCAGACCGAATGAAGGGGCACGAGGAAGAGGAAATGCTCCGACGGCTCGGAGACCTCCTGTTCCGTCGAGCGTATGAAGTGGAGAGCACCTGCTACGGCCTCAAAGAGAATCAGCCCGGTCTGCTGTTTGCCGAGACTGAGGAAGAGACGGCGGAGTGGGACTACAAAGTGAACGATGAGCCAAAGAAGCTGGGGGAGAAGTCACAAGAGCCAGAGACTGGAGTACTCGAAGAGGACTCGGTCTACTACACAGAGACAGAACAAGGTGAGCGTGGCCTCACGGTGAAGCTCTGCAAGAAGGTGATTGAGGTTCAGGACTTCCTTCGCCAGCAGTTCTTGGACTGCTTCACGCTCATAGGTACCTCAGCTACTCTGTCCACTAACGGCAACTTCAACTTCATCGCCAAAGAGCTGGGCCTGGATGCAGACGAGTATGCCTCGTTGATTGCACCAAGCCCATTCGATGCGAAGAAGATGCTTGTGGTCGTCCCATGTGGCTTCCCCAGCCCCAAGGACCGAGAGCAGCACATCTACGCAGTCACTCGTAGCATAGAGAGGATTGTGCAGGAGCTCGGAGGGCGCTCGATGGCTCTCTTCACAAGCTACAAGTCCCTGAACGCGGCGTCGGAGTACCTGAGCAAGAAGCTGCAGGGCATCGATCTACTGGTTCAAGGCAAGCTGCCACGAGGGAAGATCGTGGAGATGCTGAAGCAGAACGAGAGGAGTCTCATTCTGGCTACTGCATCGTTCTGGCAAGGGGTGGACATCCCAGGCCGAGCCCTGAGCTGTCTATTCATCGAGAAGTTCCCATTCGCTCCACCAACAGATCCTGTCATGGCCTACATGGAGGACAAGCTGGCTCGGAAGAATGGAGACAGGTTCGCCGCGTTCACCCACTACAGCGTCCCGAAGGCTGTCATTGCTTTGAAACAGGGTGTAGGAAGGCTGATTAGGAAGGAATCGGACTACGGAGCAGTAGTTCTGTTCGACACCAGGCTGGAGACGGCGAATTACGGAGATCACTTTGAGTCAGCGTTTCCGATGGACCACTACCGTTCGGACGATCTGTCCCTGGTGGTGAAGTTCATCCGAGATCATGACTTGCAAGAGGATGGCGAATGCTCGACGACTCCAGCAAAAGTGGAATAGCCATCCAACATCTCATCAGAGTCATAGGCCTCTGTCAGACGCCACGTGAGTCGTGGACGTCAGAGGACACGAAGTCATTTCGTGAAGCGCGTGAGTTTGTTCAACAACACAGAGAGGACAAAAGTGAAGGCAAGCGTGCGGAAGCAAGCAGAGCAGCTACTCAAAACCCTACCGACCAGCAATGTGCTGGAACGGCTGCAGAGAGAGTTCAAGGAGAAGGGGTTCCTGTCCAAACGGGAACTGAAAGAGCTCCTGGGACTGAAAGCTGACGTTTCCCAGGTTGCCTGATAGCCCTTCGGTTTCCCTCCGGTGCCGAAGTGCTGAGAGGGGCCTCTCATTCGTGGGAGGCCCCTCTTCCTTTCAGGAGAATGCAATGGCACCAAAAGTAGTACATCTATCGGACGATGTTCACAATGCGGCCAAGGACTATTGCGCCCGCATGGGTCTGAAGCTGAAAGATTGGGTTAGCACGCTCATCACACAAGAGCTACAGCAATCTGGGGTTCGTGTGGCTACGGTGTTGAATCCGGCGCCCAAACTTGAGACCGTCGGGAAAAAGAAGGCACCACCACCCCCGGAGACCAGTAATGACGATGGACCTAAGCCATGGGAGCAGCCTCCCTTCTGGAAACGAAGAGACTACGGAAGCAAAGCCCAAGAGACCCAGAAAAGAGCGGGTCAACTGGAAGGAAGTAGCTCATCAGCTCCAGTTGGAGGTGGAAGCCCTGCAGGAGTCAAAGAAGCAGCTCGCTGACAAGCTAGAGGTAGCCACGAGCAGCCTCGATGAGGCTAAAGCAATAGGATGGGGCGAGAGACATGGCATCGTCCTCCGCTCCTTGGAACACTTCTACGGGCGAGTCCTCAATGCGCAGATGAAGTGCAAAGAGGACAAAGCCTACCTGGACGAACTGGTGAATGAAGCCCAGTACGTCATCAAGAACCACCTAGAAAAACGACGTTGACCGGAGGAATCATGTTCATAGCGATCGAAGGGATTGATGGGTGCGGCAAGAGCACTCAAATCGACCTGCTGGCGAAGAAGTTGAACGCTGCGGTCTTTCACTTCCCCGACTACACCACGCCCATTGGCCAGCTCATCCTGTCCCATCTCAAAGAGGAGTGGGCAGCAGATCACGAGGGCTTCTCCATGCCTTCGTTGCCCCCAGAGCATCGAACCGACATCAAGTACGTCGATGCCTTGATGTTCCAAGCTATGCAGTTCTCGAATCGACTCGAGAAGGCAGAAGCAGTGGGTGAAGCTCTGCGAGATGGCAATGTCATTGCTGACCGCTACATAGCCAGTGGCATCGTCTATGGCGGTGCCGATGGGCTGAGCCCCGACTACCTGGAGAGGACGCAGCGGACTCTCAAGCAACCGGACCTCAACATCCTTCTCGACATCAGCTCGAAGGTGTCAGCCGACCGACGGCCCGACCGGAGAGATCGATACGAGAAGCAAGCCGGGCTGCTGGATGTAGTGGCCGCCCGGTACCGGGAGCTGTGGATCAAGATGAGGAAGGCCAACGCTGACAACAAGCATGGCCCGAAGTGGGTCACCATCGAGGGCACCCAATCCATCGAGAGAGTGCATCTCGACATCCTGAGCTTTTGTCCTGTCTCATGATGCGTCTGGGCAGCTATACTGCCCCTTTTCAAACCTCAGAATCTGAGTAGGAGAGTCAGATGAAGGCGATTCTCAAACAGCAGACAGAGGAGCATGAGGTCGTAGCGCTGCCAGTGCATGCCACCGCCCCGAAACAGCGGGTGTGGCCTTTGGTAGTGGTTGGGTTGGCCAACCTTGCCTTGGTAGCCCTCGTGGTCTTCCTAGTTCGGACAGTCATGCTCGAGAAGGAGTCGATCCACGAGGCCATCACGAAGCAGATGGCGGAAATGGAACAGCTTCGAGTAGATGTGGTTACCACGAGCTCGGAGAACTCCCTCTTCCTGAAGATCATGCTGCTCAAGCCAGGCATCGACAAAGGCCTGGCCCGAGACATCGCTCACAGCGTTGCTCTCAGAGCTCGTGAACATCACCGAGACCCTGACCTGGTGCTAGCCATCATTGACGTGGAATCCAACTTCAACCCCAACGCAGTCTCTGACAAGGGTGCCATGGGGTTGATGCAGATCATGCCAATGTGGAAGCCCAAGCTGGGCATCGAGCAGGATCTCAGGCACGTAGATACGTCCATCGCTTACGGCCTGAAGATCTTGGCGTTCTACGAGGTGAGGTATCAGACCATCGAGATGGCGCTCACAGCGTACAACAAGGGCGAGACGGTCATGGACTACGACCTGAAGATGGGTCACAACCCCATGAACGGCTACGCCGAAAGCATCCTTCGTACGTACTCTCGCATCAAGGCCTGGATGCGGCCGTAACCCAGACAGTTTGTTTGGCCTCATTGCCCTTCTGCAGTAGAGGGGATGGTGAGGTGTTTCCAACCCGGTGGGCAACCACTGGATCAACCCGGAGGGCAGTCATGCCAAAGAAGAAAGTGTCCAAGAAGAAGGTGGCGAAGAAGATCAGCAAGAAGGTGATGAAAAAGGTCACCAAGAAGAAGGTAGCGAAGAAGAAGGCAGCCAAGGCGGTAGTGCGACGTGCGAAGCCGAAGCTCCCCCGAGCTCGCCCGAAGCTCCCCCCTATCACGCCCCCAGAGCCCACTCTGGTCGACATCCCAGTAGCGGTACCGACGCCGGCGCCGGCGGTGGAAGACCTCGACCCAGGGGATGAGGACCCCAACGAAGCTCTTGCCGAAGCCGCTGAAGAGGATGAAGAGTTCGAAGAGGCCGAGGAAGAGATGCTCGACGGTCTCGACGATGACCCAGGCGTGGAGGATGACCTCGATGGCGACGGAGAGGTCGAAGACAACAAGTAGCAAGATGGTGTCGACCACCGTCTACGTCGACAAGTACCAGATAGAGGCACTCCGGGCACTGAAAGAGGTTACCGGAGTGCCCTTTGCTGCGTACGTGCGACAGGGAGTGGATGCCGTGCTGAAGAACCATGAACGTGAGCTGGAGAAAGTGGTGGTCTTCACCATCTGGCAACACGAGAAGGAAGGCTATGGCATCCTGGTACCAGATCTCCCAAAGGAAGAGGCTGAAGCACTGCGGTCCATCGGCTTCCGACTCATGGAGTCGATGACGGTGAGCGGGGAGAAAGATGCTCAGCAGAGGTTCATCAAATGGTGCCAATCGCAGTGCCCCGATGCTAAGGTCGAGCACGTTGACTTCTCCAGACTCAAAGGTGAATAAGGGCACCAGTACTCATAGGATGCAAATGACCGTGGATGGCAAACTCGTACTGTACGTCTGCCCATACTGTGCCAAGGGCAGATTCACAGCGGAAGACGGGTGGGCCGGAGCCGTCAGACACATCAGAGAGAATCATCAAGATGGAAAGCGTAGCAAGTCTCGTCGTGGTCGCGCTCCTCGTAGGAGCCGTACTGATGACGAGGAAGGGTTTGGAGAAACTGGCCTTCTGGCTTGACCGGCCTAGAGGTAGTATCAAGAGAAGTTGGCTGGACGAGTAGTCCGGCGGAAGGGCCCCCCACGGGCCCTTCTTTTACCTCCTCAGAGCGAAGGAGCTCCACATGGCATCCCCCGAAATGTTCCCCACCGATTGGCAAGAGCAGGTTCACAACGCCCTGGACAAGATGCGCACGGAGGATCCAACGAGAGCGGTTTTCGGGATCACGCTACCTGAGAGTTGGAAAGACGAGCTCACTTACCACGCACGCAACGGTGAACTCCGACGCATGTTTGGCGTGAAGGCAGTGGCGTTCGGGGGGAAGGGCATATCCTCGTTCGATGCCCCTGGGGAGAAGATGGAGAAGAAGACGTCCAAGAAGGCTGGCTGACCATGGTCGGCCATATCCTTTTGGACCCTCTCCACATCGACTGCGGAGAGCTTGGGCGCGTCTCCCCCGAGAAGGCGTTCACCCTTGGTGTCGAGTGGGCCACTCTCCGGCTCTTCATCGACGCCGATCCCAACAACCGAATCGACCTTGACCTCCACACTGAGAATGTCGACAGAGTCGCATCTCTCTGCCATTCTCGTGGGCGAGAGGTAGTGGGCATCGAGAAGGTGGATGAGACCTGGACCAGCATGTCTGTTCTGCCTGTCATGAAGAATGTCATCCGACTCGTCAGGTGAGACATGTCATTCAAAGAGAAGCTGGTAGGAGAGTCGCTTGAGCGCTTGGGCTTAACGCTGTGGATCAACGGCAAGCCCTACGGGAAGGTGAAGAACGGGGGGTTGCTAGGCTCCCCGAAGTGCAGCAACTGCGAGAAGGCTTTCGAGCTCGGTGTGACCCTCAAGGGCGGCAACAACATCTGCCGTGAGTGCCTGGACGGTATTAGGCGGCTCATCTTCGACTTGCTTCATCCGCACTTCCCCGACATGTTCAGGAGAAGGACCCCACCCAAGGAGGGATGACCGTGTTCCAGACGCTGCGCCACAAGATTCGAGTCTTCCGCGCCAACAGGCGAGAGAAGAAGAAGCTCACTGAACGATCTCCGAAGTGGCCAGCCGTTGAACACGCCTTTCGAAAAGATCATCCTGCATGCGTTGCCTGTCATGGCATCGACCACGTGCAGGTGCACCACAAGCAGCCTTTCCATCTTCATCCGGAGCTCGAGCTCGAGCCCTCCAACCTCATCTCCTTGTGCATGGGCCCCAACGAGTGCCACCTCGTCATCGGGCACGGGGATTCGTTCAGGTGTTGGAATCCGAACGTCGAGAAGGACGCTGCTGCCTTCGCCGCGGCCGACACAGTGAAGCGAGTCGAGATTCAGAAGCAGGTGAAGCTGCAGCGGAAGAAGTGATGGTGCCCCTGGGGGGAGTCGAACCCACCATTGCCGGGTTGAGGGCCCAGTCGCCTGTCGTTCACATGCCGTGAGCGCGCAGCAGCTTGAGAGATGGAAAGTGGGAGCGTAGCTCAGAGGTAGAGCACGGGGCCGTTAACCCCGCTGTCGCAGGTTCGATCCCTGCCGCTCTCGCCACCTCTCTGTTAACCACAAGGTCGCCGGTTCGAGCCCGGCCCCCAGAGCCAAAACGAGGCAGTGAAAAAGAGGAGGTGCATCTGTCATAAGAGGAATGGAGAGCTACATAGCTCTTGACTTTGTTCCTACATAGGTTCAAGGTCGGGAAAGTGGAAATGGGGATGTAGCCTAACGGTAAAGGCACTTGAACTTTAATTCAAGCACACAACACCGTTCGCTACCTCGGCTCTTCGGAGCCAACACCTGGTGAACATACAAGCGTATCTAGGTTCGAATCCTAGCATCCCCACCACCACTTCTCTTCCACAGTTACGGGGAATGTTGGGCACGGTGCCCACCAGCATGTGGAGCTGACTTTACACCGCTCGCACACTCGACTCCTTCGGGAGTCCAAAAAGTGAGCAAACAAGCAATCTGGTTCGACTCCAGACATTCCCCCCATTCGACAAGTTTGAACGGGCAATAGAGAGAGCAAACAAGCAACGTAGCTCAACTGGTAGAGCATCAGTTTGAAGAACTGGGTGTAGCTGGTTCAAATCCAGCCATTGCAACCACCGCTCTCTTCCTCGCCCGTTCAATTTCTTCTGCCAGCCCCGAGGCGGCCACACCTGGCTGCTTCGGGGCTGGCCCATTCCTCCTCCACCTTTGTTTACGACTCGCTCCCGACAAGGCCGTCGGGTTCGTGTGTTTTCAACCATAGAAAGGGAGACCCATCATGGACCAACAGCAACAGAAGCGCGTAGAGGCACTCGGTCCTGCTGAGCGGATCATCCAATCGCTCACCACGTTCACGGACCACATGGTCCACAACCGTCCTGGCATGATCACCAAGGACCCCACCTCGGCTATCGGAGTGAAGTGGGAGCCCGTGATCTGGAAACTCGAGAACGAGAAGAAGGTCGTCTACCGATCGGTCAAGATCGGTCGGAAGACGGAGCGAGCTCGTGTCGGCGCCATGAACGGGGACACCCGCATCAAGGAAGGCCGTACCATCGTAGGCGAGTACCGCAAGCCTGGCCTCTTCTCTGAGACCGCGGCCTACTGCTACCGGCAGGTCGCTGAGGTGTGGAAGCTCGACAACGAGTTCGCCGCACGCTGGGCATCCTGGGCCTTCCCGAGGGAGCATCGAGACCTGAAGGTCGTGCTGTGCGCCTTCATGTTGGTGCAGAACCGCAAGGGCGACCCGGTCGTCGAAGGGGGTCAGATCCTCTTCCGTGACGAGGACTACCGCAACGTGGGCGAAGCCATGTGCCTCGTTCGCGCCAAGGTTGACATGAACCCGAAGCTCTTGCTCCGCATCGGTGACGTTCTCAGCCTCAAGGAGATCGCGGACATCAACCGTGAGCTTGGCTTCGGGCAGTCGGCCCGCAACCCGGCCATCGGACGGTACTACAAAGTCGTGGAGAAGTGGCTCCGGTACCGAGAAGAGAACGTCGGCATGCTCGAAGGCCTAGTCAAGGCTGGCTTCAGGACCACGGTCATGAAGCTCGCTCGCCGGGTCGGGTACAAGCCGACGTCTCCGAAGTTCTTCGAGATCTTGAGGTGGAAGCAGGTGCAGGCCAAAGATGGTCGGCGCCAGGTTGCCATCGGCAAGAAGGTCAAGAAGGCTGAGAGCTGGGTAGGCAAGACCGAGCAGGAAGTCTGTGAGGTCATCACCGAGCAGAAGCCTGACTGGAAGCGCATCGTTGGCTTACTGCCGAAGGACGTGGGCATGACCCGTGCGGTTGTGGCCGCGGCCGTCGAAGCCGGCTGCATGTCCAACCAGGACCTCATCATCATGACTCCGACGTTTGAGGAGCTCGGGCTGCTCAAGGAGCCGTCGGTCGAGAAGCGGTGGAAGGCGGCACTTGAGAAGGCTGAGAACCAACGGGCCGCTCACATCGCCAAGAACGTCCGCACCAAAGAGGCCAAGGAAGGCCTGCAAGAGGCAGTGGACAAGGCGACCGAGAAGGCCATGGCCGAGGTCACCAAGGACATGCGGGTGTACTGCATCATCGACAAGTCGGGTTCCATGCAGGGCGCCCTCGAGCGAGCGCAGGACTACCTCACCCGGTTCCTGGGTGGCTTCCCGATGGACCGTCTCCACGTGTCGGTGTTCAACACCATCGGCACCGAGATCAACATCCGGGCGCCGAAGGCTGCTGCTGTACGGCAGGCCTTCGCTGGACACGCCGCCGGCGGCGGCACTTCGTACGCGGAAGGCGTGCGGGCGCTTATCAAGCACAAGCCGAAGGCTGAGGAGGACAGCCTCTTCATCTTCGTGGGAGACGAGGAGGACAACAGCACCCATCTCCTGGTGCAGACCATCCAGCAGTCGGGCATCAACCCGGTGGCCTTTGGGCTGCTCAAGGTGAAGGCGAACACTGGCGGGTACGGCAGCATCATCACCGACGCAGCTCGGGAGCTAGGCATCCCGTGCTTCAACGTCGACGAGCAGATGTTCAAGTCCGACGACCCGTACGCCATCACCCGAATGCTGCGGGACCTAGTGGCTTCGACCCCTGTAGGCCGAGCTCCTGGCCGTGTGGCACCAGTGACGCGGAAGTCACTGGTCGAGGAGATCCTCAGCACTGACCTTCTGCAGAAGCCGGTGTGGGCATGAGCTGGAAGGACCTGCTGAACAGCGGGTCCGAGCGAGTGCTACCATGGTTTGGGTTCAAGAGGGTCCACGATGCAGAACGATCGTGGACCCTCTCTGAGCGCCAGCCACCTGAACATGGGTGGTACCGTTTCAATGTAGCCGGAGGACGAGGGGCGGAGCTGGCCAGCAAGGAGCTCCAGCCCCTCGATTCGGCTTGGGGAGACGGGCAGCCCAAGATCAAGGGGTACCTCGTAGGAGACCGCCTCATTCCGGACACTGCTCGGGTGGTGCCTGACCCGACCAAGCTGATTGAACAGACGATCATCGTCTACTGCGTCGAGCCTGGCCTGGAGCGGTTTGCTCGAGCATCGATCGTGAAGGATCGAGAGCAGAGGCTGGTGTACTTGAGCCAGGAGTTTCCCGTGGGCCCGGAAGAGGAGGTCATCAAGGCCTACCAGGACCGGGCTGCGGGTCTGGACGGCATCTCTGGGGTCACACCGGCTCTGGACCTGTCGTTCAGGTGGCTCAGCTACCAACGCATCAAGAAGGAGGAGCGGCAGCTCGAGCTGCGGCGAATCCGAGAAGAGGAAGAGAAGAAGCGGGCAGAGGAGGATCGTCTCCGTGAAGCAATGCGAAATGCCGGTACCGCTGTCGGTCGTCGAGTACTTGCTCAACAGGATTTCGAGACTGGAGCAAGAGAGGCTCTTCGAGTCTCCGGCGCAGAGCTTCTGGACGTCAGAGAGTCCTTCAACAAGGGTGAGATGGTCGTCCAATACCGCTTCCAGCAACGACGGCTTGAGTGCGTCGTCGAGAAGAGAACCCTCCGTGTGGTGGACGCAGGAGTTTGTCTCACGGACCATGACACAGGAGAGAAGGGCGACAGGTTCTTCACTCTTGAGTCTCTGCCCGGTGTGATTGGAGAGGCTATGCGCCTCGGCAAGCTCGTTGTCTGGCGCCACGTAGGTGACGACCGAGACAACGATGAGGAGGATGATGATTACTGACCCATTTGTGTTCAAGGTGCTGGACATCAGCACCGGGCACATGACGTTGGAAGACAACAACAAGCTCACTAGCGAAGCCCAGGATGGCCATGCCCCCGTGTACGAACTGCGGGAGTATGGCTTCTTGGTCTACGTGGGAGAGATCGAGGAGAACTGGCCTGATGACGAGATGAGCTCGGCCTTCAGAAAGGTTCTCGACACAGCCAAGGAGCTTGGGTGCGACTACGTCCGGTTCGACCGTGACGGCAGGGAGTACCCCGAGCTCCAGAAGTTCGAGTGGTGAGATGGCCAAGAAGAATCTGCCGATCGGTTGTTCGGACAGGTACAACGAGATCATCCACATCTCGGACGAGATCCTTGAGACCTTCATCAATGGCAATAAGAGCGATCTACTTGCCGGTCTCGAGATGCTTGAGCCCAAGACGGCCTAGCGGTCCTGGCTCGGATGATGAGGATTGCGTCAAAGGAGACCCGAGAAGGAATCGGGATCTACCTCATGGAGGTCGCATGATTGAAATCGCCATGGTCTTCGACAAGCTGGGGAGTGCCATCTTCTGGTTGAGTCCACAAGGCAGTCACCCAGGCGCTATCGAAGACTCGACGACGCTGTGGGAGAGGATCTGGGCCAACCGGGGCAGCATCGGTGGCGTTGTCCACACGCACCCATGGGACGGGAAACCTTCTCCGTCTCACACGGACGTGACGACGTGGAGCGCCCTCGAGCGAGCTCTCGGTGTACGGCTCCTCTGGCCCATCGTGTCGATGGACGAGGTGAGCTACTACGTCCAGAACCCGCTCACAGGACAGTACGTGGAGACCACATCAACCTTCACCGGCCAGCAGTGCTGGGAAGACAACGTCAAGGAACTGCGACGACTGTCGCACGGAGGATGACATGGAAGAGAACAATGCCCTGGTGCCCGTGGTCGACAACCACATGGCGAAGCTGACCATCACCTACAACGGCGAGCAGGGCGATCTGCCCGACCCGGTGTCCTACGATGCCACAGACGCCGACCTGAAACAGATGGCTACGGAGTCCGTGCGTCAGGGCTACGTGCCCGGCATCAGCGCTGCCGGCGGCGCCGACTTCACTGACTTCGTAGTGGACCGCTTCCCGGCCCGCCAGGACGTACCCTTCAACCGGCTCAGCTTGCGGCCGAAGACCCCGTTCGGTGGGGAGAAGCGCATCTGGAAGTTCCCCATCGGACCCAATAGCCTGAAGAACAGCACGTTCAAGATGGAGGTCCCTATGCCAGAGGGGGCCGTCATTCGGTACCTTGGTCTGGACCCGCAGGGCAACGCCTGCATCTGGGCTGAAGTGGATCTGTCGAAAGAGAAGAAAGTTCGAAAGTTCCACAGCATCGGCACAGGCCATGGCGTGGTGCCGGAGAACTGCACCTTCATCGGCACAGTCGTGCTGCAGGGCTTCGTCTTCCATCTCTACGAGCCGGCTCAAGGATGAGCAAAAAGCGTAGAGCTCGAGAGAGGAGGGTGATCGGCCTCAGCGTCCTGGTTGGGGAAGGCACCGCCGAGTGCCCACCTCATCTACGATGTCGTTTGGGATGATGGAACAATCACCAAGGAGAGAGGTCTGAGCATTCACACGATGCCAGGCTTCTCTCACCTCAACGGTACAAAGGCCCAAAAGAAGAAGGCAGCAGAAGACCTTCGACCGGACCTTTACGAGGTCATCATCGCCTTGTCAGTGCTGATGCCTCCGGTGGAGCGGGCTTGTTTCAAGCTCGACAACCGTTTGTTCGGAAAGGAGAAGCGATGAGAGAGCTCATTCGAAACTGGAACATCGACAAGGTCATCACCAACGAGCAGCTAGCGGCTATGCGCCGAGAGGCAGAGGCGTTGGTGAAGATCTCCGACGTACTCAAGGACGTGGCCCCAGAGAACCGCTCCAAGGTTCTGATGGCCTCGGCTGTAATGTCGTACGAGCCACCTGAACGAAAGGAGCAAGAAGATGAAGCTGGGTGACCTCAACATCTACGACGTGGGGGAGAAGATCGGATTGGTGGGTGCCGTGTTCGGTGACGAACACACGACCTACCTCTGCATGTTCCCAACCCAAGGAGTTCCCACCCCAGAGAGGATCAAGCCTCTCGAGATGGACAACGAGGACTGGAAGAAGTTCCTGCACCAGGTCGATGTCCAGGAGGTAGAAGTTCTTCAGAAGACTCCCGACGGCACGCTCGCCAAAGTGATCATGCGCAAAACGCAGAGACTCATCGAGCAGCGCCTGTCGTGGGCGGTCTACAAACGGGACAGCTACCGCTGCCGCTGGTGCTACGCCGAAGGCATCCCTCTCACAGTCGACCACCTGGTCCTCTGGGAGGAGGGTGGCCCCAGCATCGAGGAGAACCTCGTGGCCTCTTGTCGCAAGTGCAACAAGACTCGAGGGAACCTTCACCTGGAGGAGTGGCTGAAGAGCGACTTCTACAAACGGGTCTCGAGGAACCTGCCTCTGGAAATCCTCAAGAAGAACGAGGCTTTGCTGCCTCAGATCGACCGGATCGTGCGCAGATTCTCCGAGAGGACGTCTCGATGATCGTCATCATCGGGGTAGGCGCTCTCGGCTCCCACGTAGCCCTGTTCCTCAGGAACATGGAAGAGGGCATAAAGATTGTGGATTTCGACAGGGTGGAGCAAAAGAACATCCTGGCGCAGTTCCACAGCAAGATGGGGCTGGGTAGGAACAAGGCCCAGGCACTTTCCCAGGCCCTACAGGGCGTGTTTGGGGTCAAGGTGGAGCCAGTGGCTCACCGTTTGTCCCTGGACAACGCCACGGCCATCCTGGGCGGCGCCAAGCTGCTTTTGGACTGTACCGACAACATTTCAACCAGGCTGCTCATCTCGACGGCCTGCCGAAAGAAGAACATCCCCTGCCTGCATGGGTGTCTCTCCGCCGCCGGCGACTTCGCCAGGGTCGTGTGGGAGGAACACTTCATGCCAGACGC
>Ga0315268_10001894_pt1 | contig 24017 bp, 18 predicted proteins | sample C1_top_MG_FD_204535 | JGI IMG/M metagenome (GOLD analysis project Ga0315268, IMG submission 204535) | Sediment microbial communities from Yellowstone Lake, YNP, Wyoming, USA - C1_top | ecosystem: Environmental > Aquatic > Freshwater > Lake > Sediment | place: USA: Wyoming | collected 2017-08-01
TTGTCGGTGTCGGTTTTCGAGAAAACCGAGATTTCATGCGCTTTACAGCCCGATATGAACAGAACCATTTCATCAGCCACAGATAACCAGTTGATGTTGTTTGATTTTTAACCGGACACTACTGAATCCGGATGGGAAGAATAAGCCGCCGGGCGCGGTAATCTTTGCGAGCATCGTGCCCAGCTTCTGGCGCTTCAGATAATTATCGCAGGCCGGGTTATGCCCGGCCTGCGCTTCTTTAGTGATCAGCCCAAGCAACCAGGCGAGACCGGTTTGGCCTGCTGGCAAAGGCTTCCGTCAAACGATATGTTCCTGGTGGACGGCAAAAATTTCTCCAGGGTTGATCTTCATCGGCTCACCTGGTTTTTTTCGCTTTCATTGATTAGATCCAGGATATTCATTGTGGTTTGACGGTGAATCCCCGTGCAGTAACAAAAAATTCATAATTGTTTCATCTTGTTTTAAGTCTGCTTGGGTAATTTACATTTAGCTGCCATAGAGCGGCTGGATATTGCGATGCGGTTTTTATACAGAATGACTATTGCAGAAAAATTTTTTTCAAAAGGGGAATTTAAGTATGCGTCAATTTATTAATCGCCGTACTTTCGGCAAATTGCTTCCGGCCGGCATTGCTTTTTCAGTCCTGGCCTGCGCAATCAATAGCGCTTTTGCAGAGGATGTGACTGATCTGGGCGCGGTTGGCGCGACAGCGGCTGTTCCGGCGGCTGCCCAAGTTGCCCCTTCGCAAAATTCACTGTCGGCACGTTCGGCGCAATCTCAAGTCAGTGATGAATTCATCCGCAATTTCACTTCGCCGGTTTCGGATTACACCCAGGTGCTCGGCTTGGCGCCCGGCATGTACAGTTATACCCCGAACGGCATCGGACTGGGTGATACCAAGATTACCATGCGCGGTCTGGCGGATAGCAACGCCGTCATTTCGTTCGATGGCATTCCGTTCAATGATACCAACGGCGTCAGTCATCATTCATGGGTGTTTTTCCCCATCCAGTTCACCGGTGGCGCGCAAATTGACCGTAGCCCGGGTTCGGCGGCGACGATAGGCCAGGCGACTTTTGCCGGCTCGATGAACCTGCTGTCGCGCAATCTGGAGCCCCAGAAGCGGACCAGCGTCGAACTCTCGGATGGATCATGGAACACGACCCTGGTCGGCCTTGAACACGAGACAGGCCAATTCGGCGCGGATGGCGCCTCGAACCTGCTATTGAACGTCCACGAAATGAAATCAGATGGCTACCAGACCTACAATAACCAGAAGCGCGATGCGATCTCGGCCAAATACCAGCACGCGGTTTCGGCCGACACGGCGGTGACGGCTTTCACATCGTTTATTGACCTGAATTCCAATACGCCTGCAGTCAAAGGGGTGACTCGCGCTAATGTCAACGCAGGAAACTATAATTTGCTGCTGACCGGAACCCCGAACACCCCCGCTTATTTTGGCTACAACTTTTACCACGTTTACACTGATTTCAATTACGTTGGCATTGCATCCAATCTTGGCAATGGCTGGAATCTGGAAGATAAGGTTTATGTTTATCGCTACTGGAACAAGCAGAATTACAACAACTTCAAATATGATTCAACCGGCCTGGTTCCAACCACTCTTACCACAACCAGCGGCGTCGACAAGCTTAATTCGTACGTCACCAAGGGCAACCTGCTGCGCGTCAGCCAGGACTCACCGATGGGCACCTTGCGCACCGGCTTGTGGTACGACGTTGCAGACAGCTACCGCTATCAGATCAAGTCCAATCCGCTAACATGGGCGAATGTGCCTTTGCCTAATTTCAGCGAAACCTACACAACAACCACGACGCAACCGTATATCGAATATGAATTCAAGGTTACAAATGCCCTGAAAGTGACCCCAGGTGTCAAGTACGCATCCTATAAACAGGATTTCAACCATTTGCAGGACTGCAGTACGGTAGGCGGACTGGGTGCCACGGTGAATACAACCACCTGCACTATCACCAGCGGTGTAGGTGCACCGAGTGTCTCCAATTCGGTCAGTTACAGCGATGTGCTGCCCTCTTTTGATGTGAATTATCTGTTGCAACCGAACTGGGCCGTTTACGGTCAATATGCAGTCGGCGACGCGATTCCCGACACCGGCGTGTTTGACGTAAAAAATGCGCAGGTCGCCAGTACGCCTGCTCCCACCAAATCCCACACCTACCAAGCCGGATCGGTATGGAAATCCGACAAGTACACGCTTGATGTTGACGCCTATCACACCAAGCTGGATAACGCATATACCGTTGTGGTTGATCCCGTTACGCTCCTCAACACGTACCCCCTGATTGGCAGCCAGATCAGCCAGGGTATCGAGGCGGAAAGCAATATCATGCTCACCGGCGGGTTCAGCCTTTACCTGAACGGTACCTATGGCAGTACGAAGTATGACACCGGCAAGTGGGTCGCCGGCGCCCCCGCCGATACCGAAACGCTTGCTTTGAACTACCGCCAGGCAGGCTGGAATTCGAGCCTGCAGGCCAAGCGTGTCGGCAAAATGTACAACGACAATGGCGCGGTACACCAAGCATTCACAATTGATCCGGCGGTGCTTGCAAACCTGTTCGTCAATTACACGGTCAAGAAGCCGGCGAATTTTGTGAAGCAGGCCAAGGTCCAGTTCGGCATCAATAATCTGTTTAACAGCCACAGCATTGTCGGCGTGGCGGCTGGAGGCACGGCAACGAGTACAAGTGCGGCGCCGGCGCCGAATGATTTGTTGACCGTCATGGCAGCCCGCAGCGCTTCTGTGACGCTGACAGTCGACCTTTAACAGTCTGTTGAAATTCTCAATAGCTGCTGAAAAACAGTGAATTTCTGGGGTCACTTTACCCCTCCCAGTGATCTAAAAATCGATTGTAGAGCTTCCTGAGAGGTCAAAGAATTTCTACATTTTCAAATACCGATAAATTCAACAAACTGTTAATCCGGTTTTCCGGGCATCGTGGGAGCATGTCTCCCCTATTTTCTATTTGAGATTATGAATACTGCACATATATTTGAGCTTGCCAACCATTCCGGCGGGACGCTGTACCTGATGATCGTGCTGCTGCTGATCGCGCTGACGGTCATCGTCGAGCGTACCCGCTTCCTGTCCAATATGCAGGGCGGCGGCGCGGAGTTGATCGGCCTGCTGAAACAGGAAGAAGGAAAGATCGCCAGCCTGGTGCTGACGGACAAGCAATTGCGTTTGCCACATGCCCGCCTGTTTGAAATCCTGCAGACCGAGCCGGACAACATCGATCGCACCAGCCTCGGCGACCATCTGGAAGAGGCGATCATGCATGAAGTGCCGACGCTGGACCAATCGCTGTGGATGCTGGATACCGTGATCACGCTGGCGCCGTTGCTGGGCCTGTTTGGCACCATCATCGGCATGTTCAACGCGTTCCATGCCTTGGGCGATGTCATGAATGACACGACACAGGTTACCGGCGGAATTGCCGAGGCGCTGATTGCGACCGCGTCCGGGCTGTTTATCGCGATGATCGGGCTGGTGTTTTTCAATGCGCTGTACACGCGCGTGCGCATCATCCTGCATCAGCTTGAAACCATCAAAATCATGGCGCTGAACCGCTATCAAAAAACTGATGTTCAATTGCCGTCAGGAAAAGGCACGGTAGAGGTGATCCGCGCTCAGGCGAGGGCTTGAGATGAGGTATATGTCAACCCGCAAGGTACGCATAGAGATCATTCCGATGATCGACATCATGCTGTTCCTGCTGGTGTTCTTTGCGATGCTTACCTTGCGCATGATCCCCTCGTCGGGTCATGTGACCAGGTTGCCGACGAGTTCGACCGCCACCGTCATCCCGCACCCGAAATTGCTGGTCGAGATCGGCAAGGACGGCTCCCTGCTGGTGGAAGATCGCACGCTGACGCTGGACCAACTGACCGCCATGCTGCTGCAGCGCGGCGCCAGCAAGACAGCGGTGACGATTGCCGGCAACGATACCGCATCGCTGCAGCAGGTGATGAATGTGATCGACGCGATACGCAAGGGAGGCGCCACCGAGATCGGTCTTGTCACCCGCAATAATGCACAATAATGGCGATGGCTATGCACACTCAATACAATCGTTATCCGTTGCAGGCATTCGGGCTGGCGGTCGTGGTTGAACTTATATTACTCGTTGCAGTAGCAGCCGTCCTGACTGGGATGTCGGAGACAAAATCGGCTTTTTCCGAGACGATGCCTATCGTTCTGGAAAGCGCAGAACCTCCGTCCTCAAAGCCGCCTGAACCGAAGCCGAAACCGCCTCGACCCAAGCCGAAACTGCAAATCCCGCCACCCGAACAAGTGGAGCAAACGATCCCGCCGCCGCAAGAGATGCCCGCTCCGCAGGTGTCGGAGCCGACTTCGTTCACCGAGCCTGCTCCCCCGCCTGCGGCAACTACGAACAAAGCAAAATCAATCGACGAGTATGCTTCAAAAGTTCACGCTGCGGTGCAAGCTGCTCATTACTATCCGCCCGCTGCGGTCGCGTTGCGTTACGCAGGGCGGGTGCGGGTGGAGTTCCATTTGCGCGATGCGGTTCCCGGCAGAGTACGATTGCTGGTTGCCAGCGGTTTCGGCTTGATCGACCGGGCGGCTTTGCAGGCTGTCCAGAACGCACATTACCCCGAATCCCCGCCGGAATTGCGCGGCAACGACCTCATCTATCAGGTGTGGGTCGAATTCAACCGCTGATTTATCAACCTCGAAAAAGAATAAGGAGTTTCAATGCCCAGGCCTTCTGCCAATCATTCGCTGATTATGTTTGCTGCCACGGGTTTGTTGTTCTTTAGCACGGCAGAGGCGCAGACTTCGATGGTTAGCGACCCAACCATCACCTATGTTGTGCTCGGAGAAAACGGGGCAGCGGTTGCGCGTGCGGTCACGACAGACGCGCAATGCCCGATGATCCAGCTCGACGAACGCAACGTGCAGATGGATCTGCGCGCGCCACCGGCAACCGAGGCATTGCGTCCGACACGATCCGCACCGGCTGATTCAAAACCTTCCGGCTTTCCGATCCGTACTTGCGAAACGGCGATACCGCCGGGTACCAGGCAGGCAAAGATAGGCGAGCTTCCACTTCCGCTGCCGAAACATGAAATCGATCGCATCGTCGTGATCGGCGACACGGGCTGCCGGCTGAAGAAAAGCGAGAACGCCTATCAGGCCTGCAACGATCAAAATCTCTATCCTTTTGCCAAAGTGGCTGCCGCTGCGGCAAACTGGAAACCGGATCTGGTAGTGCATGTGGGTGATTATCAATACCGCGAGAACAAGTGCCCTGCAAACAACCCCGGTTGTGCGGGCAGTCCGTGGGGTTACGGCTGGGATGCCTGGCAGGCCGATTTTTTCAAACCGGGAGCCGCATTGCTGAAAGCTGCGCCCTGGGTGCTGGTGCGCGGCAACCATGAATCCTGTTCGCGGGCCGGACAGGGTTGGTGGCGCATGATGGATCCCCGCCCATTGCTGCCGGGCCGCGATTGCAACGATGCAGCAAACGACGAGACAGGTGACTTTAGCGAGCCCTATGCGGTCCCGCTCGGTCACGGCGCACAGTTGATCGTATTCGACTCTTCGAAAACTTCGGGAAGCGCGATCGCGCCGGATGATCTTCGCCAAACGATTTATCGCGATGCCTACCGCAAGATCGAGCAGCTATCGCAGCAGGCAAATTTCAATTTCATGACGAACCATCATCCGATACTGGGGGTGTTTGCGGAACAGGACGGGCAGGGCAAGGTCGAGCTTAAGCCCGGCAATCAGGGGATACAGTCGGTATTCGGCAAGATCAATCCGCTGATCATCCCGCCGCGCATCGATGTGCTGCTGTCCGGACATATTCATGTCTGGCAGGAAGTGAGTTTTTCCAGTCCGCACCCGACACAATTCGTTGCGGGGTTCTCGGGCACGATGGAAGACCTGGTGCCGCTGCCTGCCCAATTGCCCACGGGCACCGCCCCTGCGCCGGGAGCAGTGATCGAACATCACAGTTCCTGGGTCAACGGCTTTGGTTTCATGACGATGGAGCGCAAGGGTCCGAAGCAGTGGGAGGTCAGGGTATGGGATACTGCCGGCCGCCAGGTCAATGCCTGCAATATCGACGGCCGCCATTCGGCGTGCGAACTGGCACAAGTCAAATAATAATCATTTCACAACACTACTCTGGATAAGACAATGCAAATTCTTTGGTATCCGTCGCCAAGTACGGGTAAACCACACCGCCACTAGCCGCAAGCGCCGATCGCCCCGCAACTGGTGCAGAATTCGCAGCCATCCTTTTTGATCAGCGTGGCGTTGCCGCATTCCTTGCAGACCTTGCCTGCAATCAGCCTGATGCCTCTGGATTTGAGTTTCGCTTCGGGAATTTCCATCACGCCCATGGGACGCACCGGATAGCCATTCCCGTCGAGGATGCCGAGCATCGAATAGCGGTGGATGATCAGCTTGGCGACATAGGAAACCGTCGACGGGTAGCTTTCCATCTTGACGCTGCCCGGCACGCGCGCCATGAAATCGCCGAGCGGTTCGCCGAAGTTGAGCAGCTTGCGCAGCTTCATGCCTATCCAGGCCGGGTCGATGACGCGCATATCCAGGCTCAACACTTTGCACAACCCGTCCAGCGCGCGCGGATAAACGCCGGACAGCCACATCGAGTAGGGTCGGCGCTGGCCGTCGGGCAGCACCAGTTCCTTCAAGCCCAGCACGAAATCGTCGCCGGTTCCTGCATTGACGATGTCCACCGTCCAGCTCATCGTGCCGTCGGTGCCGGTCTTCGGTTCCTTCTTCGCGAACAGCGCGTCCATCATCGGCGTGGTTGCGTCCGCACTTGCTTCCAATGCGCCCAATACTTCGATGCGATATTTCAGCAGATGCGCGAATGCGGCCACCAGGCTGGGCATGCGTTTTGTTTCACCGTCGGGCGGCATCGGCATGTCGAAGGCGTCGTCGCCGGCAGTCTTCATCAGCATTTCCAGTTTCATGCGCACCCACACCGGATCGCGCGCGCGCATATCCATCGACAGCGATTTGGCCAGTGCGCCGAGGCCGCGCGGTTGCTCCGCGCCGTTCACCCAGACCTCGAAGGGATGGTTGTGGCCATTGGTGGTATGGGAAACGAAGATGACGAAGGTGCCGAGCGGATGCTTCACCACTTGTGAAACCCAACCCTCGCTGCCGTTTGGCAGTTTTGGACGACCCGGCCAGCGCAGCGAAGCGAGTGCGGGACTGGGGGTGACTTCAAGCACGATGCGCCGGTCCTGATCGAACATCAGGTCCTGCGGTTGCTCTTCTGTCTTCACCTGCTTGATTTCCGGCGTGACCGATAACACCGAGCCCAGCACATTGTTCGGGCGATAAGTCGCCAGGCCTTTCAGTCCGGCCTTCCACGCTTCGGTATAGAGATGTTTGAAATCTTCATAGGGATAGTCGGCGGGCACGTTGACTGTCTTGCTGATCGAGGTGTCGATGAACGGCGCGACGGCTGCCACCATCTTCATGTGATCGAGCGCGGAGATCTCCAGCGCGGTGACGAATGCGGGCGGCAGCTTGTTCGTATCGCCGCCCATGTGCTTGTACATGCGCCAGGCGTGATCTTCCACCGCGTAATCCTTGGTGCCGCCCTCGGCCATGCGTTTCTTGCGCGTATAGAACCACGAGAAAGCCGGCTCGATGCCGTTCGAGGCGTTGTCGGCGAATGCGAGCGAGATGGTGCCGGTGGGCGCGATCGACAGCAGGTGGCTGTTGCGGATGCCATGCTCGCGGATCTTGTCCTTGATCGGGTCAGGAAGTCGCGAGGCGAAGCGCGGTGCGGCCAGATATTGGTCGGCATCCAGCAGCGGAAACGCGCCGCGCTCGACGGCCAGATCGACAGAGGCGAGGTACGACTCGTCGCGCATGATGCGCGTGATGTCTTTGGCAAACGCGCGCGCCTCGTCGGTGTCGTAGCGCAGGCCCATCATCGCCAAGGCATCGCCCAGCCCGGTGTAGCCCAGCCCGATGCGGCGCTTGTTCTGCGCTTCCAGTTGCTGTTCGGGCAGCGGCCATGCGGTGACATCTAGCACGTTGTCCAGCATGCGCACCGCGGTCCGTACCAGTTGCTTGAACGGTTCGTGGTCGAAGTTGGCATGCGCGGTGAACGGGTCCTTCACCATGCGCGTCAGGTCGATGGAACCCAGGCAGCAACAGCCGTAGGGGGGGAGCGGTTGTTCCGCGCAGTTGTGGACATACAGGCCGTTGGCATCGAAGGCATGCACCTCGGCAACAGTCACGTCATACACATCTTCCACGCCATCCTCTTCCAATGACAGCACGGTTGCGACGAAACGTTCAGTGTTGGACTTGCGCCGATAGTCACCCAGCAGGCCATTCAGTCTGTCCATCTTGTCGCTATCCGCAAAGCCGATCAGTTCGGCATAGCGCACTATGTTCTCGCCGCTGATGATGAGTTCATGCAGTACCTGGCAGGCATATTCTTTTGCGCCGCCCTTGCCGTCCGGCAATGTCTTCATGCCTTCGGGGCGGCGATTCCGGTAGATGGTGGAGATGATGCCGAGACGCTGCAGCATGCGCTGCACGGATTCCAGGTTGCCGAGGTCGATCTGCGTCAGCCGGATGCTGATGCCTTTTTCCTGCGTGCCCTGTACCGAGCCATCGGCATCGAACATGCCGCGCAATACGCCGCGGCAGAAATCGGACGAGCCTGTTTCCATCGCCGCAGTGAAGCGCTTGTTGCCGGGCGTCAGGCCCATCTCCAGTGCCAGCGTACGCAACGCGCCTGTCGCCAGGCGATATTCGCCGCGGCCATCGATCGGTTTTTGCCAGCCGTTGAAATCGGCGCGGTGCGGCAACAAGCGCGCGGCCTGTTTGGCGGCATGCATGACGCCGGCGACCCCGGCGGACGGAAGCATATCGCCGCCGTTGGCGATCTTCAGCGCAGTGGTATCCCAAACGCTCAATACGGCCTTGTCGTTTTTGAGCGTGCCATCGCCGATCAGCAGGCCGATCAAATAGCCTTCGTTTTCATTATGGGCGCCGTTCCACGCTTGCATCGCGCGATGATCGTGCAACACGATCTGGTCGCCGCCGCGCAGTTCGCCCGCCTTGACCCACTCCGTTTCGCGCATGTGGCGCGTCATGCGCGAGACCCGCAACACCTGATGGTCTGCGGTAAGCCGCAATGAATGTCCTTCGGCGGTTTTCAGGCGCAGCACCGGCTTGGTGCCGGTGAAGAAGAAACCCTGCGATTCGGTGGGATAGGATTTGCCGTCCACTACGGCAGAAAATGTTTTGCCGATCAGATTGCGCACCTGGCGCGCGCCCTGGTCTGTCATCACCCAGGTATCGGCGGTGACGCAGGGGTTGGTCGCCTCGATGTTCTCGCAATAGGACAGGTTGTTGTCGCGGTTCATCAGGTCGATGAACAGCACGCCCGGTTCGGCGTGGTCGTAAGTGCTCTCCATGATCTGTTTCCACAGGTCGGAGGCCTGTACCTTGCGATACACCCACTTGCCGTCGGCGCGTTGGGTCGCGCCTTGCGCCTTGAGCGTTTCGGAGGGTTCAGCGCGGTGCACCAGTTCGAACGGCAGGTTGTTTTCCACTGCCTGCATCAGGGCATCGGTCACGCCGACGGAGATGTTGAAGTTGCGCAGATCGCCATGATCCTTGGCATGGATAAATTTTTCGATGTCGGGATGATCGCAGCGCAACACGCCCATCTGCGCGCCGCGCCGCGCACCGGCCGATTCGACGGTTTCACAGGAGCGGTCGAACACGCGCATGTAGGAGATCGGGCCGCTGGCACGCGAGTTGGTGCCTTTGACTTGCGCGCCTTCGGGGCGGATGGACGAGAAGTCGTAGCCGACCCCGCCGCCGCGCCGCATGGTTTCAGCGGCTTGCTGCAAGGCGTCGTAGATGCCCGGCTTGCCGTCGTTGATGCCGGAGATGGCATCGCCGACCGGCTGCACAAAGCAGTTGATCAGCGTCGCCTGTATCTTCAATCCAGCGGCCGAGTTGATGCGGCCGGCGGGCACAAACCCGTTCTCCTGGGCCAGGAAGAAAGCCTCTTCCCACCGGGCGCGTTGTTCCGGTTTTTCGGCTTGCGCCAAACCGCGCGCCACACGACGGCGCACATCTTCAACGGAAGTCTCGCCTGGTTCAGCATATTTCTCCAACAATACTTCGGTGCTGATTTCCTGCGTCATTGCCGTTGTTCCTTCGGAAACTGTTTTGTCCGCTACTTGGCCGTCCTGTAATGGAGTTACGGGATCCTTCGCCTGCTCAAGCTGGACTGCGTGATCCTTGTGGCGGGTCGTCATGTATTGGTCGGACGGCATATTGGTCGAAGCGGAGAATTCGGGAACGTTGCGGGTAGCAGTTGAAGATAAAACATTTTCTGTAACAAGCACAATACAACCCCCCATTGATAGCACGGGCTGTTTCAGCCCGAAAAACTCAAAACCACTATATGTAGTAGTTTTCCCCTGGATTTGAACTAATTCTAGGGAGTAAAATTTTTTTTGCAAGTAATATTTCGGCCTAAATAATTTGACTTGCAAGATAAGTTATGCAAATTAGACTGTTGAAGTACAACCTTTGCAGGAATATTCGGGTATGGATTTCCGGGTATTTTTGCCGGAGGACTGCAAGAGGTTTGACACTCCCTCTCTCCCATGGCGAGGGGGAAGCGAGAGGGTTGGCCTGCGACATTCACGGTCTCTCTCGTAATGCGTAATGACTTCCTACTTCGCCAGCAGATTCACCAGTCCATCCAGTCCGACAAAATTCAGCGCGTAGCTGGCCTGTTCGCGCACCACCGGTTTGGCGTGGTAGGCGATGCTGATACCGGCCTGGGCCATCATTTTCAAGTCGTTCGCGCCGTCGCCCATGGCGATGACTTGTTCGGGTTTGAGTGACAGTTCTTCGCGGATTTTCACCAGCCAGTCGGCCTTGCCTTGCGCGTCGAATATTTTGCCCAGCACCCTGCCGGTGAGCTTGCCGTTGGCGATCTCAAGGGTGTTGGCGCGGGTATAGTCCAGACCCAGTCTTGCCTTGAGGCGCTCGGTAAAGAATACGAAGCCGCCGGACACCAGCAGTGTCTTGATGCCGTGCGTTTGCAGTGACTCGAGCAGGGTCTCGGCGCCGGGGGAGAGTCGTAAACGCTCGTCATACACGCGTTGCAGGGCATGTTCGTCCAGCCCTTCCAATAGCGCGACACGGCGGCGCAGACTCTCGGCGAAGTCTATCTCGCCGCGCATCGCCGCTGCGGTGATTGCCGCGACCTGAGGTTTCAGCCCCTGCATGTCGGCGATCTCGTCGATGCATTCGATGGTGACCAGCGTCGAATCCATGTCCATCACCACCAGCCCGAAATCTTTTAGCGACCGGCCTTGCGCCACGAAGCCGTAATCGAGCCGGTTTGCAAGACAATAGGGCGCAATGCCGGTATGTGCCTGGGCGGCGGTCAAACGATAAGCGCGCTTGGCGATCTGCTCGCATTGCCTGCTCTGCGCAAGTTTGGCAAGATGGTCGAGATGCGCCGCGGCTATGGTGTGGGTGGCTTGGATGATGAGGTTCATGGGGTCAAGAGGTTAAAAAAATATTTGATGTTTGGCATACGGGAACTTCTAAAAATCCGGATTTTAGTTCCGGCATAACCTAAAGGTTAGCCTTCACAGCAACTTCGTTGTATCCCAACTGATGAAACTACTAGTGCCGCGAACCAGAAATAACGGAACATGCTCAAAACCTGTAGGGCGGAAAAGCGTAGCGCCTTCCGCCGTATGATCACCTGACGACTCCGCACGGGCTGCTTCCGCCCGTAGCGGATCGGCGTCCCCTTGTGGGGCATTTGGGCGAACTCTGAATTTTCAGATGCCCCGTACGCCGGGCGATGTCGCCGTATTCTAACAGTTTGTTGAATTTATCGGTATTTGAAAATGTAGAAATTCTTTGACCTCTCAGGAAGCTCTACAATCGATTTTTAGATCACTGGGAGGGGTAAAGTGACCCCAGAAATTCACTGTTTTTCAGCAGCTATTGAGAATTTCAACAGACTGCTAATTCAATTCCCGGCTTGGGCCGGAGTGTTGATGCAGTTGTGTGCCAGGGATGTGTCCAGACTGCCCACTTTGCCGTAGACCGAGTGTATAATCTGCGTGGAATGCGTACCGAGGCCATCGACAACCGATTAATACACTATCAACAGAACGTGAGGTAACCAAGTGCTGAAACAAACTCTTTTCCCCATTCTTATTCTCGTCCTGCTCACTTCCTGCAGCAACAAAGAGACCGCGCCAGCGGCGGCTCCAGCCGTGGTGGCGCCGGCAGCGGTCGCGACGACTGTCCCGGCCGACGCTGGTCTGGCCAGGGGCGAGCATGTATATAAGGGCACCTGCGTCATGTGCCACGGCAGCGGCGCCGGCGGCGCCCCGCTGTTCGGCAACAAGGCGGACTGGGGGCCGCGCATCGCCCAGGGCAAGGAGACGCTGTATGACCACGCGCTGAAGGGCTTCACCGGCGCCAAGGGCATGATGCCGCCGAAGGGCGCCAACGCCGGCCTCGCCGATGACGACGTCAAGGCCGCCGTCGACTACATGGTGGCGCAGATCAAGTAGGCATTCTTCCCGAAACCAACGGGGAGGCTTCGGCCTCCCCGTTTTCTTGGCGCCGCCAGTCGCAGCTTCAATCCCGGCCGCGCTGGGTCTCCAGCAGCGGATCTTCGAGCAGCGCCGCGATCACGCCGCGAACGTTGTCCCAGGGATCGTTGCCGGGGCGGGTGAGCGGGTCGGACCGCACCTGCCCTTCGCCGTCGTGCAGGTGGTTGGGGAAGGTGGCGAGTTGCCGATGCAGGGGCGCCGTGTCGATGCGCAGTTCGACCTCGCCCCAGCGCCAGCCGATGGAATATTCATTGGCGCTGGCAATACGCAGTTCGATCGCGACATCGTTGTGGAGCCGCACCACGAGCGCGTCCCGGCACAGTTCGGCTGGTTCCGCCATGACCGTGGCGAACTCGCGGTCGATGGCGTCCTTGAGGGCGGGATGCAGCATCGTCAGCCTCCCAGTCCGGCCATGACAGCCTGCAATTGACCGCGGATCGCTTCCCGCATCTCCGCCAGAACACGGGCGCCAAGGTAGTGGTCGTAGCCGGGGTGCTCGGCGACAGCGCCGCTGCAGACGAGATCCAGCAGGGCCTCTTCGTCGTCGACACCGTGCTGTTGCAGCAACTGTTTGCGGTTCTCGCGCAGTTCGAAGACGAGACGGCTCATCTGTTCCATCTGCTCGGCCGCCTCCAGGGGTAGTTTGTCGAAAAAGCTGCTCACGAAATTCCTTTCATGTCATGTGGTCTTTGAGAACACCACCGTCGAGGACGACCATGTCGGGGGTGATCTGGTCGAAACGATACACCTTGCCGCCTTCCTTTGCGGCGAAGGCCCGGGCATCCTCCTCTCGGGCGAAGGACGCCAGCGTCGGCCCCATAGAGCCATGACGCTTGGAACCGGCGACGTAGAAAGCGGTCTTGGCATCGATCCAGTGACCGGTCGGATTGTTCCAGTCAGCCTTCGCCATGTCCTGAACGAAGATGGAGCGGATGCGCTTCTGCTGCTCTGGCTTCAGATAGATCGAGAACATTTCGATGGTGTCACAGAAGAAGTCGGGATTGCCGTGGTCGTAATGGATCTGTGCCTTCGGTCCCGGATAGTCCATCAGGGTCATGCCGTCGAGACTGCAGGTCGTGCCGCGGGTGATCTCGACCGGCTGGGCGGCGACCTGCTCGTTCTTGTTGCAGCCACCGAGGACACCCGCCCCGGCTAAAGCAAGGGCAATGGCGAATGCGGCAGCGGCGCCGCGCAGAGTTTGGAAGTAAAGTGTTTTCATTGACGGAATCTCCAGGTGGCGAGCCCCAGGGGCAGGGTGATCCAGGCGAGCATGACCGCTCCGAGCAAGCCTGGGCTGGCGAGCCGCTCGGGAAAGACCGTGGTCAGGCCGTAAAGGGTGCGAACGTCATTGAGGCCGAAGATGTTGAGGATGCGGAAGACATCGGCCGGGTTGAGCAGCAACAGATAAGGGAAGGCGTCGGTGGCCACTGCACCGCCGCTGACGACCAGGGCGCCCAGCAGCAAAAGGTCGTAGACCAGGACGAAGAAAAACCACAGGGCGATGGCGCCGCCGCTGGCGCGGGTACGATCCGTCGCGAACACCGAAACCATCACCGCCAGGCTGAGGAAGGCCATGCCAAGGAGGACAGAACTCAGAATGAAGCCTGCGTAGTGATACCAAGCCTCCGGCGACAGTTGGAAGCCGAGCAGCAGACCGACCAGGCCGAAGCCGATCACGGTCGAAGACGCCAGGGCCGCTGACAGGCCGAGGAACTTGCCAAGCAGGAGTTCGAGGCGAGTGATCGGCATGGACAACAGCAGGTCAAGGGAGCCCCGCTCCCGCTCGCCGACGATGGCGTCGAAGCCCAGGATCAGGGCGATCAGCGGAATCAGATAGATGACCAGGCTGACCAGGCTGGCGATGGTGACCTCGATGCTGAGGAAACCGACGGCGCCTTGCTGGGCGGCGCCGAAATAGGCGATGACCAGGGCGAAGGCGGTGAATACGATGGTCACCGCCAGCACCCAGCGGTTGCGGATGCGGTCGCGGAATTCCTTGGCGGCGATGATGCCGATCTGTTTTGGTTCGATAGCGAAAGTCATAATGTTCTCATCCAGTATAGCCGAGAAATATTTCCTCGAGGGACGGTTCATGTATGCGGAGATCAGTCACCCGGCCATCGAGCGCTGCCAAAGCCTGGAGCACCGACATCTTGGCTTCGCGCTGGCAATGCACGACGGCCCGCTCGCCGACCACGCTGACCTCGGCGCCATCCAGCGCGGCAACGGCCCGTCGCAACTCGGCTTCAGCGCCAGCCGCCAGTTGCAGCTCGAACCGCAGGGGCAGCGCCATCGTCTCACGCAGCGACTGGACGGTGCCGATGGCCTGAATCTTCCCAGTCTTCATGATGGCAAGACGATCGACCCGCTCCTGGATCTCCGACAGAATGTGGGAAGTCAGGATGACGGTAGTTCCCTCGCTCCTCATCTCCCTCAGGATGCGGTAGAACTCGCGGATGCCTTCGGGATCGAGGCCCGTGGTCGGCTCGTCGAGGAATAGCAGTTTCGGTTTGCCCAGCAGCGCCTGTGCGAAGCCCAGGCGCTGGCGCATTCCCTTCGAGTAGCCCTTGACGCGGCGGTCGGCAGCAGCGGAAAGACCGACCCGCTCCAGCAACGGACCGCATTCGGCGCGATCAACACTTTTCAGGCGGGCGAAGAAAGCAAGGGTCTCGAGGCCGCTGAGATTGTCGTAGAAGACGACATTCTCTGGCAGGTAGCCGAGGTGGCGACGGACCCGGCGGAATTCCTCGCCGCGAACCGGCCATCCGTCGATCCGGATCTCGCCGGAGGTGGCAGGCACCAGGCCCAGCATCATCTTGAACAAGGTGCTCTTGCCGGCGCCATTGTGACCGATCAGGCCGAACACCTGGCCGGTCTCGACTGCGAGGTCGACACCGTCCACCGCCTGGATTAAGCCGTAGCGCTTGGTGATCTGGTGGACTTCAATTACGTTGTTTGCCAATCCATTGACTCCAGTGGCTGTGGGTGGGTTGCATGCGCGGCTTGGCGTCCATGATGCTGGGTGCGCGCAGCAGGGGAAACTGTTGGGCGATCAGGTGCAGGGTCTGTATCGCCGGGCTGTTGAGCAAGAGCTTAACCATGGGAAGGCGCCAGACCAGCCGGTCCACCACGTCATTGGCTTCGTAGGGCACATCTCCGATGCCGTTGCCATCGCGGTCCCAGCCGACGTAGTTGCTCCAGTAGTTGCCGGTCTTCCCGCCCCAAGGGACATCCCTCGCCGCGACGTAACGCACCTGTTCCCGGTTGCTGATGAAATCGTTGCCTTCGACCTCGTTGTGGATCGAGCCGGCCCAGACATGAGCGCCGACATCGTTGTCGATGACCAGGTTATTGCGGAGCACATTGTACTCGGCATCGTAGATGAAGAAGCCGCGCTGGTTGCCGGCCACCACGTTGCCCTCGATGACCGAGTCCTGGATCGTGCGCAGCATGATGCCTGCGTCCGAATTGCCCCAGGTACGGTTGTTGCGGACGATCAGGTCGCGCGTCATCATCAGCGCCAGGCCGTCCCGATTATGGTAAGAGTCATTGTCCTCCCAGGTGTTGTAGTAGGAGTTCATGTAGTGGGTGCCGTAGCGCACGTCATGGATCTTGTTGCCGCGAAACACCGCATGATGGGAAACATCCACGTAAATGCCATCGCGGACGAAGCTGATCTCGTTGCCGATGATCCGGGCGCCGGTGGTGTTGTAGAGCTGGATGCCGTTGCCTCGTTGGGCCGAGGCATAGTCGCGCTTGCCGGTGATCAGGTCGCCGATCACCTGGACGTCCTTGACCCCCTCGATCCACAGCCCGAACAGGCTATAGGCGATGTCGCAGTGCTTCACCACTGCCCGGTCGGCGCCGGGCTGGATGTAGATGCCGGCGTTCTGGGCGGTCAGATTGTCGCCGCTGTCGGTGACGATGATCCCCTCGACGGTGACATCGGGCGAGACGATGCGGATCGTGTCGCCGACGAGGCCCCCGCTGATGGTCGGCCGGTCTATGCCCTCAAGCGTCAGGGGCTTGTCGATGCGAAGATGATCCTCGTAGCGGCCGCGTTCGATGGCCACAGTGTCGCCGGGCCTGGCCCTGGCTACCGCTGCTGAGATCGATTCGCCGGGGTGGACCCGGATCTCGGCGGCGGCCGCGATCCCCGCAACCAGCAGCGGGAGCAGCACCGCTGCGGTGCGCGTGGCGAGCGCTGCGTTCAGTACAGCCACTTCAGCTCCGGCAGCCCGTGCAGCGCGTCCAGTACGCCGACGCCCTTCATGGCCAGGAACAGGCCGGCGCCGATCAGCAGGTTCTTCATCGAAACGTAGGCGGCCATGTCGGCCCAGGTCGCCGGCCGGAAGTTCCGGCCCCACCACGGCCCTTCCTTGACCCGGGGTTTGCAGATCATCCGCGTCACCAGTTCGTAGGCGCTCCAGGCCAGCCACCAGCCGAGGATGATGCCGGGGCCGAGTTTGCCGGCCGCTCCGAGCAGCCAGGCCCAGGTGACCAGGACGGCAAGGCCGATGCCGGCAGCCCTTAAGAACACCGGTTGCTGAAAGTACTGGCGATTCCAGGGCAGGAGGTGATCGAAGATTTCGTCGCGCAACCAGGTCAGGAGGCCGTATGGCGTCAATCGCGGCTGTTCGGCAATAGTCGGCGGCGTGACAGCAATGGGCATGATCGGTATGTAATAACCGTCGGCCCCGATCGGCGTCAGTGGCCGGCCCGCCCTGATCCGCGCCTTCCGTTCCTGGGCCAGGGGGGGGCAGCTCTTGCCGTCGTAGTACATGACCATGCAGTCGAGACAGAGCAGGCACTCGCGCTGGTCGATCCGTCCCGTGCTATCGATGGCCAGGGACCCGCAGCCGGCAGCGCAGGCATCGCAAGGCCCGCACTCCTGCTTCCGCTTCAGCCCCCACCAGCGGAAGGTGGAGGGAATCGCCAGGCTCGCGCCGAGGGGGCAGAGGTATTTGCAGAAGGGCCGCTCGATGAACAGCGCGGCGGCGAAAAGGAGTCCCCAGAAAGTCACGAACGGCCAGGAGCGGTTCCAGACACCCACCAGGAAGGTGGTCTTGAAGGGTTCGATTTCCGCCAGCTTCTCGGCCATGCCCATCGAGTAGAACGACACCGCCAGAAGAACGGCGAAGACTCCGTACTTAAGCCACTTCAGTCTGTCGTGCAGTCGCTGGGGCAGCTCGCGCTGGAAGCGTTTGAGTCCGAGGGCGCCGGCCAGCTTGTAGGCGATCTCGGTGAGGGCGCCGTAGGGACAGAGCCAGCCGCAGAACATGCCCCGCCCCCAGAAGAACACCGAAATGATGATAAACCACCAGAACAGGAAAATAAACGGATCGGACAGAAAGAGGGGCCACTGCCACTTGAGGAAAATGGCGTGGAACCAGGTCAGCACCTGGGTGATCGAGGGCTGCGCCATCAGGTGGAAACCGGCGAACCCGATGCTGATGGCCCACAGCGCGTATTTCGGCAGCGAGACCCAGCGTTTGTCCTTCCGGCTGGAGCGCCGCACCAGCCAATCCCTGGAGGCATAGAGGGCAGCGGCGCCTGCCAGGAAAACGGCGAACAGGGCGATCTCGATCGACCGGTCCTGCCAGATATTCAGCCAGACCGGGGCCGGTCGCTGGTAAAAGGGGCGACCGCCGGCCAGATAACTTCCCGGCAACCAATATTCCTTTTCGAAACTGACGAAGGATTTTTCGCCGGTCTCCTTGTTCCTCCGGTTGGCGAGAAACACCAGATCCCATGGGTAGGCGGCCGAGAAGCTCATATTGCGAATGATGAAGATGCCCGATTCGCGGTAAGCCGGCACGCCGGCGGCATGGACGTCGTACAGGTTGAGGTAGTCGAGATCGCGGAAGGTGAAGGTATCCATGTCCTGAGCGACCTGGATCCGGTCGAAAATGCCGCCGCGAACGAAACCTGAACCCTTGAACGACTCGGCGCCGTTGGCGATGATGAAAATCGGATGTTCGCCGGGCTTCAACCGGGCCATCAGGGACTCGTAGCCGGCATCGCCGAGAACGCTACGACCGACGGCGGGCGCCTCGAGGTCGCCGAAATACATGTCGCTGAAGGGCTGACCGCTGGGAGGCCAGCCGACGTCTTCCGGCCGTACGGTCAGACGCTGCACGCTGCCCTCTTCCACCAGCCGCGCCCAGTCGAGCCGGCCCGTAAAGGGCAAGAAGCTGGCTTGCGACCGCAGCGTCGGCTTGAGAATCCCGACCTGTTTGGCGATCTCCATCGCCGAGCGGAGGATTACCTGGTTCTCGGAAATCACCGTCACCGTGGCGCCACTGATGGCGTCCAGGCCGATGTAGCCCTGGTCGGCGTGGGATTTGCCGATCTCCATCCTGGCGCCCACAAATTTACCGACGTATTGATGGATGAAGCGAATCAATGCCGACTCGGGGATGCCCAGAAGCAGGATGGGTTCCGAGTGGCGCAGCACTTTGGCGCCGGCGATGACGCCCCGGGTATCCATGCCGATCAGGGTGACGACTGGCTTGCCGGAATAGCCGGGGATGTCGACGATGTCCGTCGACAGGAAAACGTAGCCGACAAGACTGCGCTTGCCTGGCGTGGTCCGGTAGGCCTCGGCGTAGGGCGGCCGGCCTTTGCGCGGCGAAAAGCTGTCGGCGCCGGGCATGACCTCCTTGCAGGGCACGTAGGTGCACAGGTTGGGGTCGGTCGCCAATTGCGCCGGCAGGTTCGCGTCGTAGGCTTGACCGCTGACCGAGGCAAGTGCAGGCGACATGAGGACTGAGACGGCCATCAGCAGGCCAATGATGCGCAGAACAAGGATCCTCATGGATGAACTTTCGGAAGCGGCGATATGGACGCGAAGAAAAGAGGGGGAGCCTCCCGGCCCCCCCAAGTATCGTTGCTTTAGTCTAATAAGCCGTCAATCAGGCTTCCACCAGCATCCGCGAACGCATCTCGAGGTGCAGCGCGTGGCAGAAATTGGTGCAATAGCACCAATAGACTCCGGGCTTGTCGGCCTTGAAGGTGACCGACTTGGTCTCCTGGGGATTGACGATGAAGTTGATGTTATATTTCGGGATCGCAAAACCGTGGGTCACATCCTCGACCTTGTCCAGGTTGGTGAGGATGATGGTCACCTCGTCGCCGCGCTTGACCTTCCACTCGCGCAGTCCGAAGGCGGGCGCCTGAGAAGTCAGGTAGATCGTCACCTTCTTGCCCTTGCGTTCGACGCGGCAGTCCTTGGCATCCTTCACCGCGTTTGGGAAGTCGTTGATGTCATAGACCTGCCTAGTCTTGATGATGTCGCGCCGGACGATGATGGAATCGTGTGGCTCGGAGTAGACGGAGTGGTCGGCTACCAGCTTCATCTTGTCGCCGCTGATGTCGATCAGTTGCGCCGATTCCGGATGCAGCGGTCCGACCGGCAGGAAGCGGTCCTTGGAAAACTTGTTATCGGAGAGGAAGAACTTGCCGTCCGCCTCCTTGGTCTCGCCCATCGAGGTGAAACCGTGGCCGGGCTGGTATTGGACGTCGATGCGGTCCAGCACCGGCTTTGCGGTCTTGTCGCCTTTGAATGCCTTGATGGAGGCGTCGAGATTCCACTTGACGATCTGGCTGTCAAGGAACAGCGTCGTGTACGCATTGCCCCTGTTGTCGAAGCCCGTGTGCAGCGGGCCGAGGCCGACCTCCGGTTCAGCCACGACGGTGTCGCGGGGATCCTTGAGCTGGCCGTCGAACCACTTCAGCATCAGTTCGTGTTCGATCAGCGTCACCGTCGGCGAGAGCTTGCCGGCGCAGGCATAGTACTTGCCGTCCGGGCTGACGTTGACGCCGTGTGGATTCTTCGGCACCGGCACGTAGCAGGTCAGTGCCGTCTTCGCATCCGCGTTGGCCGCCTTGGTGCCGTCCACCACCGGAACCTTGGAACTGCCGATGCGGAAGGTCTTGCCGGCCTTGACCGCCGCCTCGATGCGGGCGATGTCGAAGAAGACGCAGGCATCGCGCTCGGAGGCCATCATCTCCTCGTAGGTGACGCCGCCTTCGGTGTTGTACTGGTTGGAGCAGGCCAGCTTGCCGTCGTAGGAGGTCGCCACCAGATCCAGGTTGCCGTCCACCTTGACCTGCCAGCGGGGTTCCATGGTCTCCGCGTCGACGCAGGTAAACAGGCAGAAGTATTTCTTGGGGTCGTCGAGGTCGCGGCCGTCGTTGGGCTGGGGAATGTGGAACTCGCTGCCGCAGAAGACGCGGGTCGTGTAGTTGATCTTCTCGTCCACCGGATCGCGCTTGTCCGGAAAGGTGCCGTGGAAACCCTGGACGTTCGGCAGTTCGGTGATCTTATCGCACTCCATGGTATCCAGCCGGATGCGCGCCAGGCGGCTATGGATCTTGTCGTTCACAAAAATGTGTTTGCCGTTGTAGGTGCCGTCGGTGTAGGACGGATGTACGTGATGGGTGTCGCCGGTATTGTACTTCAGGCTGCCGTCCGCATTGGTGCCGATGATCTTCTTCGATTCGTTGGTGATGCCCCATCCGACCAGGCAGTCCATGTTGAACACCGGAATGCGCTTGAACATGCGGCCGGAGGGCAGACCATAGATCCGAACCTCGCCCGAATGGCCACCGGAGGAGAAAGAATAGTAGGTATCCAGTTGACCGGGGGGCACCTCATACTTTGTGTAATCGACTGCCCCAGCTTCGGACGGCGCCAAGGCCGTCGTCGCGGTTTGACCTCCGGCAGCAGTTGGACCAGATGACTTTTTGCAGGCAGCCAGACCAATTGAAAGCCCTGCGCCGGCGAGACCGGCAATGGCGGTGGCGTTGAGAAACTTGCGGCGACCTGGATCCTGGGGAACCAGGGTTTCTGAAGAGTCTTTTGGAGTTTTCATGGGCTATTGCCCTTTCTTGAAGTTGGTAGTTAATCAAAAAATAAATTGACACGCCACAAAAAAATAATTGAACTACTGCCGGTTTTAGTACCAGGCTTGCCGAGAGAATTTTGTGCATCATACATCAGTACATGTATTTTAGGTGTACATGGCAGTGTCAGGAATTTTGTGTGTCCACTATAACCAACCGGGGAGGTGTTCAACCTGTCGCTGGATGATCAAGCCGGTTTTCTTCATGGACACCGCCGGGGTTGTCGGCAAGGATGGTGAACTGCTGCGCGGGTTTACCGAGACCGGCGCGGACAAGCTGCCCAAGGCCAGGCAGGGGCTGTACAATTACCAGCGGCGCTCGAAATTTTTTTCAAAGCCTTTATAAAAAGGTAAAATAAAATATGTTCAAGTCAAAAGAAGGTGTGAAACGCGCATCGAGGCTGCTTTTCTGGCTTGCCGCCTCGCTCGCCCTGCTGCCCATGCGCCTGGCGGCGGAGCCGCAAGCGCTGGAAATCGCGATCTTCCCCTACCTTTCCACCCGCACCCTCCTGACCAGCTACCAGCCCTTGCAGACCTATCTGGAGGAAAAACTGCAAAGGCCGGTGCTTCTGGTCACTGCCCCCGATTTCCGCACTTTCGTCGAGCGCACCCAGCGCGGTGAATACCGCTATGTGATTACCGCCCCGCACTTCGCCCGCCTGGCGCAGAAAGAAGCGGGCTACCGGCCGATGCTGATGGTGAAAACAAATCTTGTCGCCATCGCCGTGGTGGAGAAGAACAGCCCCCTGCGCAACGTGGCGGAGTTGCGCGGCGAAACCGTCGCCGTTCCCGACCCGCTCACCATCGTCTCCATGCTGGGCGCGAAACTGCTGCGCGCCAGCGGCCTGGTTCCCGGCAAGGACGTCACCCTGCGTCCGGCCTTGTCGCACAACTCGGCGGTAATCTCCGTTCTGCGCGGCGATTCCGCTGCCGCCTTCACTTCAGCCACGGCCTTGGAACAGATGCCGGACGAGATCAAGAACGGCGTGCGCGTCCTGGCGGCCACGGAGGGGTTTCCCAACGTCATCTACCTCGCGAACCCCGAGGTGCCGGCCGGGGAGGTGGCGCAAATGACCGCCACCCTGCTCGAATTCGCCGAAAATACCGCCGAGGGGAAAAAGCTTTATGTCAATACTCTTGGCCACCAGGGACTGGTCACGCCGAGTCTAAAAGAACTGCAAAGGCTCGACCCCTTCGTGGGCAAATTGAAAGCCCTGCTGGTCCAGCCGCGATGAAGCGATTCCCCCTCTCGCTGCGCGCAAAACTGGTACTGGGCAACCTCGTGGCGCAGATCGTCGTGCTGGCGCTGCTCCTCGCCGGCAGCATGCAGGTCATGGAGAAGCACCTGCTGGAGATGACGCAAATGCGCCTGCGGGAGGTGGCGCCGCTGCTCAACGCCTCCCTGGCAGCCTCCCTGGCGGAGCGGGACTTCGCCACCCTGGAAGACGTGCTCAAGGCGGTGCGCAGGGAACAGGGAATTTCCTATCTGGTTCTGCTCGACAACCAGGACAAGGTAGTGGCCTCGGCGGGCTGGCCCAGGGGCAAGGCCCTGCCGCCTCTGGCCGCCGGCCTGACCGTCGAGGACGCGGACCGCATCGGCCGCTTCGACACCCAGATCCCCGTCACCATCGACGGCCAGACCTATGGGCGGCTGCGTTTCGGCCTTTCCACCCGGTTCCTGGCCGAAGCACAGGCGGACCTCGCGCTGAGGGGAGGCCTGGTCGCGGCGGCGGTGGTGGCACTTGCGCTGATGTTGCTGGCAGTCCTGAGTTACTGGCTCACGCGCCCGCTCAGCCGGCTCACGCGCGCCGCTCAAGAAGTTAGCGGCGACAATTTTGAAATCTCGCTGCCAGTGCCGTCCCGCGACGAAGTCGGCATTCTCACCGCCACTTTCAACGGCATGGCCGCCGCGGTTCGCTCCCGGGTCACGGCCCTGGAAGAAGCGGAGAAGCTGCAGCGCAGCTATCTCGCCCAGGCGGAGAACGAGCACGCGCGCCTGGCCGCGCTGCTCTCCGCGATGAACCTGGGCATCCTGTTCGTGGGCGCCGACAACCGGGTGATCTACTACAACCCCGCCTTCCTGCGCATCTGGGTGATCCCCGAAGACGGGGAACTGATCGGCAAGCCCACCACGGAAATATTGGGCCTGTCCGCCAATGTGCTGGCGCGGCCCGATCATTTTTCCCGCCACCTGCTGGAAGTGACCCAGACCCACGAGATCTCCGACAGCTTTGAAATCCAGATGGCGGACGGGCGGGCGGTGACCCAGCTTACCTACCCGGTGCATGACCAGGAGGGCCGCCTCATCGGCCGCCTGTGGATCTACGAGGACATCACCCGCGAGCGCCAGACCGCCGAACAGCTCATCTACCTGGCGGAGCGCGACTTCCTCACCGGCCTGTACAACCGCCACCGCTTCCA
>Ga0315268_10001895_pt1 | contig 24017 bp, 20 predicted proteins | sample C1_top_MG_FD_204535 | JGI IMG/M metagenome (GOLD analysis project Ga0315268, IMG submission 204535) | Sediment microbial communities from Yellowstone Lake, YNP, Wyoming, USA - C1_top | ecosystem: Environmental > Aquatic > Freshwater > Lake > Sediment | place: USA: Wyoming | collected 2017-08-01
CAGGGCAATGGCGCTGTAAGTTGATGGGCTCAGCCGGCGGCCCGACGCCGCAGCGCAGAAGCAAAGCGTGCTGCCGCGGATTGAGGGCTGAATTTAGTCACAACCTCTCAGGATGACACGATCAACTTCCTGCCTCACCCGGACCGGCTGGGACAGCATCCCTGGTATTGCTATAAGCCTGAAGCCTGGAGCCTGAAGCCTGAAGCCTGGAGCCTGAAGCCTAAAGTCTGAAGCCTGAAGTCTGGAGACTAAAGCCCAAAGCCCAAAGCCTACTTCACCTTCGGCAGCACGATGCCCTTCTGCGCCTGGTATTTTCCTTTGCGGTCGGCGTAGCTGATCTGGCAGGGCTCGTCGGACTGGAAGAAGACGATCTGGCACAGGCCCTCGTTGGCGTAGATCTTGGCCGGCAGCGGCGTGGTGTTGGAAATCTCCAGCGTCACGAAGCCCTCCCACTCCGGCTCGAAGGGGGTGACGTTCACGATGATCCCGCAGCGGGCGTAGGTGGATTTGCCCACGCAGATGGTGAGCACGTCGCGGGGAATCTTGAAGTACTCGACCGAGCGCGCCAGGGCGAACGAATTGGGCGGGATGATGGCGCAGTCCGAGCGCACGGTCACGAACGAGCGCTCGTCAAACTGCTTCGGGTCCACCACGGTGGCGTTGATGTTGGTGAAAATCTTGAACTCGTCGGCCACCCGCAGGTCGTAGCCGTAGGAAGACAGGCCATAGGAGATCACGCCGTCGCCCACCTGCTTCTCGGAAAAGGGGCTGATCATTTCGTGTTGCAGGGCCATGTTGCGGATCCAGCGGTCGCTCTTGATCGTCATTGTTCTCCTCGCGGGTGCGTTGCCTGTCAGCATACCGGAACGCCTGAATTGTGCGGGATGGCCGCCGGCAGACAAACGCAAAAGCCCGGGCCGGATGTGCATTATCTGTGGATTACCAAAATTCCTGTGGAGAAGCCGCCAGGTTGTGAGTTGTGTGTTCTGAGTTCTGAGTTGTGAGTGAACCGCTGCCGCTTTTGGCTGCTACTCACGGCTCAAAGCTCACAACTCACAACTCGGCATTTGACAATGGCGCTTCACGCCTTTAGCATCAACATCTTGGCGACGATTGCCATGCAAGCCGCATCGTCCGGGGCAGGCTGCCGGGCGGATGGGGCAAACCTGTCGCGGAGCCGCCCGTGATCAAGCTCGACATCATCAACGAAGTGGTCAACAAGACTGGCATCACCAAGACCAAGGCGGAACTGGCGGTCGAGACCGTGTTCGAGAGCATGAAGAAGGCTCTCACGCGCGGCGACCGCATCGAGTTGCGCGGTTTTGGGGTGTTCAACGTTCGCCCGCGCAAGACCGGTATCGGGCGCAACCCGCGCACCGGCGCCGAGGTAAATATCCCGCCCGGCAAAGCAGTGCGCTTCAAACCAGGAAAGGAATTGCAGTCGATCGATTGAAGTTACCAGTTTCCAGTTGCCGGTTTCCAGCAAGACCACCGAGCTGGCTGGCGCATCGAATCACTGGAAACTAGAAACCAGAAACTGGAAACTGGCCTGATGTCGGACCCCAATCTTCCCGTACCGTCGAGCGTCGACGAACTCCGGCCGATCGAAGTGTTCGTGGCGGCAGAGCTTCCGCGGCGGCGCTTCTGGCTGCATGCCCTGCTGCTGGTGGTGACGCTGTTCACCACGCTGGTAGTGGGAGCGCGGCTGGAATTCAATTTCCTGCACAACCTGCCGGCCTTCTCGCTCGACGACAACACGCTGCCGCTGTTCCCGCTGGGCTGGATTCTGGCCGCGCCCGCCCGGCTGTTGCTGGGCGTGCCCTTTGCCGCCACGCTGATGATCATCCTGCTGGCCCACGAGATGGGGCACTACCTGTACTGCGTGCGCTACGGGGTAAGGGCCACCCTGCCGTTTTTCATTCCCGCACCTACGCTGATCGGGACGCTGGGGGCGTTCATCCGCATCAAGTCGCCCATCCGCTCGCGCGAGGCGCTGTTCGATATCGGCATCGCCGGCCCCATCGCCGGCTTCTGCGTGGCCAGCATCACGCTGGTCTGGGCGCTGACGCTCTCCAAGCCGATGCCGCCGGGGGTGGCGCCCTCGGATATTGTCTTCGGCTACCCGCTGATTTTCAGTTGCGCGCACTGGCTGCTGGGGATCGCCGGCCTCAGCGGACCGGGACGCATTCCCCTGCACGCCTCTTATCTGCATCCCACCGCCATCGCCGCCTGGGTGGGGATGTTCGCCACCGCCTTGAACCTGCTGCCCGGCGGACAGCTCGATGGCGGGCACATCGTCTACGCGCTTTCCCCGCGCGCCCACACCCACGTTTCGCGAATCACCGTCGGTATGCTGCTGCCCATGGGCTACTTTCTGTGGGCGGGATGGCTGGTGTGGGCGCTGCTGCTGACCATCAGCGGCATGCGTCATCCGCAGGTGACGCCCTGGCCGGGAGTGGGCGGCCGCAGAAAGCTGCTGGCGCTGCTGGGGCTGGTCATGCTGATCCTCACCTTCGTGCCCGAACCCTTCCGCGGCGCGGCGCTGCGATAAAGCAGCTATTAGCAATTAGCCGTTAGCGATTACGGCAAAACCAGAGTTGCTGTACCCCAAGCGTCCCTTAATGTCTTCATTCCTAGCCGGTCCGTGAGGCATGAAGTTGATCGTGTCATCCTGAGCGAGGGCGCACGCCCGAGCCGAAGGAGCCCTGGGCTGCTGCCACCACCCAGTGCGCCTGAGGGCTTCTCGGGCTGATGGCCGACTCGCTCCGGTAAGCTGCCCCAGCGGGGCGCATGAAAATAGCCCCGGACTTCAGTCCGGGGTGGAGGCGAAAATCTGGTGGAGTCCCGGAGGGACGACTGAGCCGAACAGATCAGCCGTCCCTCCGGGACTTGCAATTTGGGCTTGAGAATGCTGATCTCCAGCGCCAACGGCCAACGGCCAATGGCCAACGGCTGCTAGAGCAACGACAACGCATCCACATCCACCACCACATTCGCGCGCGGGATTTTCTGTTCCGCCGCATGGGCCAGCAGGGCGCGCAGGAGTCCGTTCAACCTGGCGCGGCTGGCGGACTTGAGCACGAAGTGGTAGCGATACTCGGTCTTCAGGCGCGAGAGCGGCGCCGCCGCCGGGCCCATGGCGCGAATTCCCTCCTTGGGCGCCTGCTCCAGCCAGCGCCCCAGCAGACCGGACCACTTCAGCGCGTAATCGAGTTTGTCGCTGCGCACCAGCACGTTGGCCAGCGCGCTGAACGGCGGATAGCGCATCCAGTTCCGGTAGCGCAGCTCCTTCTCGTAGAACCCGCTGTAATTGTGGGCGCTGGCGAACTGCACCGCGTAGTGATCCGGAAAATACGTTTGCAGCACGACCTTGCCGGGGGCGTCGCCGCGCCCGGCGCGTCCGGCGACCTGCGTGAGCAACTGGAAGGTGCGCTCGGCAGCGCGAAAATCCGGGAAGGTGAGTCCCAGATCGGCGCCCACCACGCCCACCAGGGTGACGGCGTGTACGTCGTGCCCCTTGGCGATCATCTGCGTGCCCACGACCATGTCCAGTTCGCCGGCGTGCAGCGCGGCGAGCACGCGCTCGAAGTCGCCGCGCCCGCGCACCGTGTCGCGGTCCAGCCGCGCCAGGCGCGCCTGCGGGAACCTGCCGTGCAGCAGCTCTTCCAGCTTTTCCGACCCGGTCCCGAGGAACTGCACGTACTCGCTGCCGCACTTGGGACAGGCCTGCGGCACCGGCCGCGCGTAGCCGCACCAGTGACACTCCAGCTTGCGCTGCCTTTTGTGGTGGGTCATGGCGATGGCGCAGTTCTTGCACTGCACGGTGTCGCCGCAGGCGCGGCAGAGGACGAACGCCGAGTATCCGCGGCGGTTCAGCAGCAGCAGGGTCTGCTCGCCGCGCGCCAGGCGCTCGCCGATTTCCTCCCCCAGCCGGCGCGAGATCACCTGCTCGCGGCCGGTGGCGCGGAATTCCTCGCGCATGTCGATCAGCTCGACTTCCGGCAGCGGCCGGCGCTCCACACGGTCGGGCAACTCCAGCAGCGCGTACTTGCCGATCTGGCCGTTGTAGGAGGACTCCAGCGAGGGCGTGGCCGAGCCCAGTACCACGGCGGCGCCGGAAAATTTGGCGCGCATGGCGGCCACGTCGCGGGCGTGGTAGCGCGGCGTTTCCTCCTGCTTGTACGAGGTGTCGTGCTCTTCGTCTACCACGATCAGCGCCAGGTCGCGAAGGGGAGCGAACACCGCCGAGCGCGTGCCCACCACCACGCGCGCCTGGCCGCGCCGTATGCGATGCCACTGCTCGGCGCGCTCGGCGTCGCTGAGGCCGGAGTGCAGGATGGCCACTTGATCTCCGAAGATCTGGTGCAGATCGGCGGCGGCCGCCGGCGTGAGCCCGATTTCCGGCACCAGCATGAGCGCGCCCCGCCCGCTGCGCAGCACGTCCTGCATGGCCGCCAGATAGACCGCAGTCTTGCCCGACCCGGTCACGCCGTGCAGCAGCGTAACGGAGAACTTGCGCGATGCCACGGCGGCCTCTATGCGTTCCAGCGCTTGTTTCTGCCGTGGGTTGAAGATGAAATCCAGGGGACGGGATTTGAGCGAGGAGACGTGAAATTCCGCCGGCTGTTCCTCGAGCGTGACCAGACCGCGCTTCACCAGCGTGCCCAGCGTGGTGCGCGGGATCGAGAGCCGATTCAGCTCTTCGACGGCGATCCGTCCCCCGGATTTCTCGATCGCCTCCAACAGCGAATTTTGGTTTGCATTGAGGGCGCGGCCCTTGACGCCTTCCGCGCAGCGTGGTTCGATCGATTGGTTGAGCACCGCGACGCGCAGGGTGCGGGCGGCCTCGCGCACAGCCGAGAGATCCACCAACTCGACCCATTTCTTGCGCAGCAGCGCGTTCAGCGCTGGTTTGGAGGCGCCGGTCGCGGAACGCAGGGTTTCCTCGCGGGCGACATCGCGCTCGTGGAGATATTCCAGGATGGCATGTTCCGTGTCGTCCCTACGGGACTCGGGTCTGTGTTTCGCTTGGCCCCCGGCACTGACGTGCCGGGCTATGAACTTTCGTCCCTGCGGGACTGCTTCGCTTGCGTCATCGGAATACATGGCCAGCAGGGATGCGGGATGGCCCAGAGCTGCGCGCCCGCTTTCGGTAAGGCGGTACCCGCGGGCGCGGCGGAACTCGGCCCCCAGCGGCAGCATGGTGCGGAACACCTCGCCCAGCGGCGCCACGTAGTAATCGGCGATCCACTGCCCCAGGCGCATGAGCGTGGAGTCGAGTACGGGCGTCGTGTCCAGCACGGCCAGGACATTTTTCGCCGGGACCGTGGGCGCCCGGTCGTGCAGCGCGACCACGATGCCCGAAAGCTTCTTCTCGCGAAACGGCACCAGCACTCGCCCGCCGACCACGGGCGTGCCGCCGTTGAGGCGATACGTGAAGTTCGCCTCCAGCGGCACGGGCAGCGCGACATCGCAGTAATCAGCCATTAGCCATTAGCAATTAGCAATTAGCGATTAGCGATTAGCGATAGTAATTAGTGATTAGTGATTAGTAATTAGTGGTCAGTGGAGGGTCGTGCTGACCGTCAATTGCTACTTGCTAATCGCTAATTGCTAATTGCTAATCGTCAATCGCTTCGTTTCGGCGCCTTCAGTCCCAGGAATTTCATCACCTGCTGCAAATCCTTCCACGCTTCGCCTTTCTGGCGCGGGTCACGCAGCAGGTACGCGGGGTGATAGGTGACGAACAGGCGCGAGCCGCGGAAATCGTAAGTCCGCCCGCGCAGCTCGCCCATGGAGGCATTGATCTGCAGCAGCGCCTTGGCCGCCACCGCGCCCAGCGCCACGATCGCCTTCGGCTTGATGGTCTCGATCTGCCGCAGCAGGAAGGGCGAGCAGGTTTCGGTTTCGTCACGCTCCGGCGTGCGATTGCCCGGCGGCCGGCACTTGACGACATTGGCGATGTACACCTGCTGCCGCTTCAGTCCCATGGCCTCGATCATTTTGTTCAGCAACTGCCCGGCGCGGCCGACGAACGGTTCGCCCTGCTCGTCTTCATCCGCGCCCGGCCCTTCGCCGACGAACATCAGCTCGGCCTGCGGGTCGCCGACGCCGAAGACAATCTGCTTGCGGCCCAGCTTGTGCAGCTTGCAGCGGGTGCAGTCGCCCAGGTCCTCGCGGATGATGCGCAGCGCCTCAGCGGGATCGGCGGCGGCTTTTTCCGGTAATGGCGGGGCGAAAAGATCGACCGCCGGCGCATTGATGACCGTGTTCGTTTCCAGCGCAGCGGGCTCGCCGTCCGCGGGCGAGGGCGCCCGCGCCACATCTACCTCGCGGCGGTAAAAGTCGTAAATCCCCAGCTCGCGGTAGTAATTCACGCGGGCGGCCAAGGCGCGCTTCTGCTCAGGGGTCAAAGATTGCGACATTGTCCGCACAATAAACCAGGCGGCGTGCGCCGGGCTAGACAATCTTTCTTCTCAAGAAATCTTAAACGATGCCATCCTGAGCGAGAGCGCACGCCCGAGTGACATTCCCAAGTTGTCCTGAAGAGAGGAAATCCGCGTTGATCCGCGTTCATCTGCGGCTAAGTTCTCGCCGGCGCGGCGCGTTGCGCGCGAAGGCGGTGGATAGCGTCGAGGATGCGCTGCGCGACCTCGCGCTTGCTGCCCTCGGGCACGTCCACCACCTCGCCGGCGGTGATGATGGTGACGGCATTGCGGTCGGAATCCATGCCGAGGCCCGGCTGCGAGACGTCATTGGCCACGATCGCATCCAGCGATTTCGATACCAGCTTCTTGCGCGCGTTCTCCAGCACGTTTTCGGTTTCGGCGGCGAAGCCGACTACGATTTGGCTCTTTTTGCGCGCGCTCAGTTCGGCGACGATGTCGGCCGTGGGCTCCAGGTCGAGCTGAAACGCGGCGTGGCGCTTCAGCTTCTGCGGCGCGGCAGTTTTCGGCCGGTAGTCGGAAACCGCGGCGGCCTTGATGATCACCGTGGTCTCGGCGGCGTGCGCCAGGACGGCGTGGCGCATCTCGGCCGCGGTTTCCACCGGGAAGAACTCGGCGGCGGCGGGCGGCGTCAGCGAACTGGGGCCGCTGACCAGCAGCACGCGCGCGCCGCGGCGCAGGGCGGCTGCGGCCAGCGCGTATCCCATCTTGCCGCTGGAGCGGTTGCTGATGTAGCGCACCGGGTCGATCGGCTCGCGCGTCGGACCGGCGGTGATGAGCACCGTCTCACCGGCAAAGTCTTGCGCCGCGCCCAGCGTTTCCAGCACGGCGGCCACGATGGCTTCGTTGGCCGCCAGCCGCCCCGGGCCAGTCATGCCGCAGGCCAGATACCCGCTGCCCGGCTCCACCACGCGCACCCCGCGCGCCTTCAGGGTTTGCAGGTTCGCCTGCGTGGCGGCGTGGTTCCACATGTTGACGTTCATGGCGGGAGCGACTATCACCGGCGCGGTAACGGCGAGGAAGAACGTGGACAGAAAATCGTCGGCGATGCCGTGCGCAAACTTGGCCAGGATGTCGGCGGTAGCTGGGGCGACCAGCAGCGCCTCGATGGATTCGGCCACCGCGATGTGCTCGATGGCGGATTCGACGCCGCTATCGGCCGCGGTGGGAAACATTTCGGTAATGACTTTGCGTCCAGAAAGGGCGGCGAAGGTGAGCGGGCGCACAAACTCCTGGGCGGCGCGGGTCATGACGACCTGCACCTGGACCCCGCGGTCCTGCAGGAGGCGAACCATCTCCGCCGCCTTGTAGGCCGCGATTCCGCCGCTGACACCCAGCGCGATTTTCATATGGCGTTCAGCCGTCGGCTGTCGGCGCTCGGCCAACTCACCGCGGCAAACCCTGCGGCACAATGCTCAAAGCTATCGGGCCTTGCGCCTTACGCCTTGCGCCTTGAGCCTGATCATTTTTCCGCCGCCAGCGCCTTCTCCAGCAATTCTTCGGCGACCGCGACGGCCGACTTCGGGGTCTCGGGAACGAACCACTTGATCTTGCCGGCCCTGATTTCGTCGCGGGCAATGCGGCAGGGCTTGCGCGAGGTGGTGGTGACCACCGGCCGCGCACCTGACTGCAACTGCCGCGCACGCCGCGCCGCGACCAGGATGTACCGATAGTTACTGTCGAACCCGTCGATCAGATTCATTGTACCCTCACCTCATTCTTCCAGCCGCCGGCCGCGAGCGCAAAGGAGGCCAGGATCTGCTCGGCGCGCTGGCGCACATTGGGAAGCAGGCAGCTTTCGGCTGCGGCCAGAACCGGCGCGTCCTCGGCCGAAGGCTTCGCCCCGGAGCGCTTCAGGCGCTCGGCCGCCACGATAGCCTTCAAGTGGGCGATGGAATGTTCCAGGCGGTCGTTGACAAGAATATAGTCATAATTCGAGTAATTCTCAATCTCTTTGCGGGCCTCCAGCAGCCGCCGCCGGATAACCTCTTCCGAATCCATACGTTCCGCCTGGCTGCGCTGGCGCAGCCGCATCTCCAGCACTTCCCGCGAAGGGGGCAGGATGAAAATGCTGACCGCCTCGGGCATCTTCTGCTTGACCTGCGCCGCGCCCTGCACGTCAATGTCGAGCACCAGGTCATGGCCGCGCCGGCGCGCCTCCTCCAGGTAGCGCCGCCCCGTGCCGTAGTGCTCGCCGAAGACGTTGGCGTGTTCCAGAAACTCGCCCCGCGCGCTCATTTCCTCGAACTGCTGGCGCGAGACGAAGTGGTAGTCGCGGCCGTCGGCCTCGCTGCCGCGCGGCTTGCGGGTGGTGTAGGAGACGGAAAAATCCAGGCCCGGGACGAGCCTCAGCAGCTCGTTGGTGAGGGTGGTCTTGCCCGAGCCCGAGGGCGCGGAAATGATGAACAAAATACCGCTCATTCTACGTTCTGCACCTGCTCGCGCGCTTTTTCAATGTCGGCCTTCATGGCCAGGCCGAGCTCGGTGATGCGCAGCGCCTCGCCCGCCACGCCGGAGGTCTTCGAGAGCAGCGTGTTCGCTTCGCGGCCCATCTCCTGCAGCAGGAAGTCGAGCTTCTTGCCTACTTCGCCTCCGCTATCCAGCAGCGCGACGAAGTGCTGGACGTGGGTGTCCATGCGCACCAGCTCCTCGCGGATGTCGCTGCGTTCGGCCAGCAGCGCGGCTTCCTGCAGGATGCGGTCGCGGTCGGCGTGGGCGCCGATCAGCTCCTGCATGCGCGTCTGCATTTTCTCCAGGTACGCCCGCGTGACCGCGGCGCGATGCTTGCCGACCTCGGCGGCGCCGTCCTGCAGGCGGCGCATGCGCTCGCGCAGCTCCCGGTCGATGCCGCGCCCCTCTTCGGCGCGCATGGCGTCCAGGCGGGCGATGGCCTCGTCGAGCCTGGCCAGCACCGCCTCTTGCAGCGCCTCGTCGGCCTCGATGCCGCCTTCCAGCGCGCCCGGCAGCTTGAAGATGGCGTTCAGGTCCGGCTCGGACTTGAGCTCATACTCGGCGGCCACGCTGCGGAACGCATGCAGGTAGCCGGAAATGAGCTCGCGATTGACGGCCATAGCCTGGTTGTCGGCGCGGTCGATGCTGAGCGTCAGCTCGACGTGGCCGCGCGCCAGCTTGCTCTTCAGGGCGCGGCGGAGCCGCATCTCCAGCGCTTCGCTTTCCGCGGGCAGCCGCAGATGGAGGTCGAGAAAGCGGTGGTTCACTGACTTAAGCGACAGCGTGAACCCGAGCCGGTCGTCAAGCTGGCCGTTCACCTGCGCGAATCCGGTCATGGAGCGGATGTTCATGAGATTGGGTGACTTGGTGATTTGCTGATTTAGTGATTTCGAGTTCCACCCGGATTCGGAGACCAACCGCAATCGGCAAATCACCCATCAGCAAATCGGCAAATCTCTAGCCTTGGCCCGCTTCGGCTGCCACCTTCGGCACGTCGAAGTCTACGAACTGCAAATCATACAACCTGCGGTAGGTTCCCAGGCGCGCCATCAGGTCGTCGTGGCTGCCGATGTCGCTGATGGTCCCGTTTTCCAGCACCACGATGCGGTCGGCGCGGCGCACGGTCGAGAGCCGGTGCGCGATCACCACCGTGGTGCGGCCGGCCATCAGGTTCTGCAAGGCGGTCTGCACCAGGGCCTCGCTTTCGCTGTCCAGGGCGGAAGTGGCCTCGTCCAGGATCAGGATGGGCGCGTTTTTCAGCAGGGCGCGGGCAATGGCGATGCGCTGGCGTTCGCCGCCGGAAAGCCGGGTTCCGCGCTCGCCGATGATGGTGTCGTAGCCCTGCGGCAGGGCGCGGATGAATTCGTCGGCCAGCGCCGCCTGCGCCGCCGCCTTCACCGCCGACAGGTGCACGTGCGGCTGGCCGTAGGCGATGTTGTTGCGCGCCGTGTCGTTGAACAGGATGGTGTCCTGGGTGACGATGCCGATCTGCGCCCGCAGCGAACTCAGGCTCAGCTCGCGCACATCGTGGTTGTCGATGGTCAAGCGGCCGTTCGTGACGTCGAAAAAGCGCGGGATCAGGTGCACCAGCGTGCTTTTTCCGGCGCCGCTGGAGCCCACGATGGCCACCACCTCGCCCGCCTTTACCTCCAGCTCAATCTCCTGCAGAATCTGGCGCGCGCCTTCCCCGTTCTCGTAGGAGAAGCCGGCGCGCTCGAAGCGGATGGCGTCGTGGAACTTCGGCAGCTGCACCGGCTTGGGGGCCTCGCGCAGTTCGTCTTCCGCGTCCAGGAAGTCGAAAATTGCCGAGGAAGCGCCCATGGCCTGCTGGAAGTTGTTGTAGAAGAGGGCGAACTTGCGCACCGGATCGTAGAGCTTGAACACCGCCACGATAAAGGCCAGAAAGGTGCCCGCGGTGAACACGCCGTGCCCGATCCAGTCGCGGCCCTTCAACAGCAGCAGCGCGATGGCCACCGCGCCGATGGTGTCCATCAACGGAGAGCTGAGGGCGGCGGCGCGCACCGAGCGCAGGTTGGCGCGGAACAGGCGCAGCGCCGCCCCGCGGAAACGCAGCGCCTCCCACAATTCCATCCCGAACGCTTTCACGATGCGGTTGCCGCTGATGGTCTCGTGCAGGATGGTGTGGATTTCGGCCAGCTTGTCCTGGCCGCGGCGCGTGGTATGCCGCACCCGGCGTCCGATGCGCACGGCGGAAACAATAATGAGCGGAACGAAGATCAGCAGCACCCATGCCCTGCTGCCGCCCAGCAATATGACCACAAATACGGTAAACAGGAAGGTGAAGGACTGCTGGAGGAATTCCGCCAGCACCGCCGACATGGCCACCTGCACCCGCTCCACATCGTTGATCAGGGTGGAGAGCAGCGTGCCAGTCGAGAATTTATGGAAGAAGGCCACCGAGCGCCGCAGGATGGCGTTGTACAAATCATCGCGCAGATCGGTGATCAGGCCGAACCCGGCGTAATTCACCAGGTAGGTGCCGGCGTAATCGAACAGCCCCTTCAGCACGGTCGAGGCCACCAGCGCGAAGGCCACGATGGTCCAGGCGTTGTGAAAGCGCTCCGGCACCATCTGTTGCAGGTACAGCGGCTGGTGATTCCAGGGCGCGGTGAACAGCACGATGTTCTGCGACTGCGAGGCGGGATGCAGCACGCGGTCGAAGATGGGACCGACCAGCAGCACGCGGAAGGCGTCCAACAGGCCGACCAGCGCCAGCAGCACCACCGAGGCCAGCAGTTGCAGCAGGTAGGGCCGCACGTAGCGGACCAGGCGCAGGGAGCGGCTCACCGGCGGACCTCCGCGCCGGGGCGGCAAAAATCGTGGCTGGCGCTGTGGTTGGGCAAAGCTAAACGCCTATTCTAAAGGAATACGGAGCAGTCTGGGGTTGAAAGGAATAAGCGCCCTAGCGCCGCAGGCGCGGCCCGCTAGCCCCGGCGGCGCGACCCGCTACTCAGCACTGGAGGCCCGACCCGTAGTTAGCGCCGGAGGCGCGACCCGCTAGTAGCCCAGCACGGAAGTGCTGGGTAGGCGTGCAAGGGAATCCCGAGTCCCGTAGGGACGACCCGATTCCCAACCTGAAACGCACACCCTAGAAAAATCGACGACATCATGCGGGCTGGTGCGCTGCAAGAGCGTAGCATTGCGCCGCATGTCACATTCCTACATCTGCAACCGCGTACACGTTGTTTTCAGCACCAAGAACCGCCAAGACCTGATTCCCGAAAACACCAAACTGTGGCCTTACATAGAGGGGATCGGCAAGAACCACGGCACGCCGGTGTTTGCGGTCGGCGGCACCGCCAACCACATTCACCTTCTCATAACCGTGCCTGCGACCGTCCCCCTCGCCAAAGCCGTGCAGACGATTAAGGCGGTGTCGTCAAAGTGGCTGCGCGAGAGCGTGCCGAAATTCGAGTGGCAGCAAGGGTACGCGGCATTCAGCGTGAGCGCGTCCAATGTAACGGCCGTGGCCGAATACATCCGGCGGCAGCCGGAGCATCATGCCAAGCATAGCTTCGAGGATGAATTCCGATCTCTCTTGATGCGGCACGGGCTCGGTTTCGATGAGCGATACGTCTTTGGTTAACGGGGCGTCCCAAGGGGACTTTGGATTCTCAGCGCATGCTTTCCCAGCACTGCCGTGCTGGGCTACTAGCGGGCCGCGCCTCCGGCGCTAGGGCGGGCCGCGCCTCCGGCGCTAGGATCCGCCAATCTGGCGATGATCTGGTTGGATTGAGGACCTGGGGAAGTTTAAGCGCCGCGTCAATTCCGCAATTCTGAAATTCGGCAATTCGGCAATCATCTCGGGCAATCGCGGTGGATCACCTTCACCTGGTAGCCGCCGCTCTTCAGCCGCCTGGCCACCTCCTCGGCGATCATCACCGAGCGGTGCTGGCCTCCGGTACAGCCGAAGCCGATGGTCAGGTAGCTCTTACCTTCCTTGACGTAGTGCGGCAGCAGGTAAACCAGCAGCTCGGAGATGCGGCTGATGAACTCCTGCGTCTGCGGAAACGACCGGATGTACTTGGCCACCCGGGGGTGGCGTCCGGTCAGGGGCCGGAATTGGGCCACGAAGTGCGGATTGGGCAGGAAGCGCACGTCGAACAGCAGGTCGGCCTCATCGGGCACGCCGTGGCGGTAGCCGAAACTGACGCACGAGACCAGGATGTTCTTGTCCGACGCTTCGCGCCGAAAGCGCTGCAGGATGTGCTCGCGCAGCTCGTGGACGTTGAACTTGGTGGTGTCGATGATGATGTCGGCCAGCGTGGAGATCGGCCTGAGACGCCGCCGCTCCGCCGCGATCGACGACTTCACCGGCGCCGATGCGCCCAGCGGGTGCGGCCGGCGCGTCTCGCTGAAACGCCGCAGCAGGGCCTCGTCGCTGGCCTCCAGGAACAGCACGGTGGTTTTCAGCAGCCGCTTGATATGCTTCAGCATGCCGGGCAGGCGGTCCAGTTGCGCGCCTTCGCGCACGTCCACCACCAGCGCGGTGCGATCGATGTCCGAGGACCGCGCCAGGTCGGCAAAGCGCGGCAGCAGCTCCACCGGCATGTTGTCCACCGCGTAATAGCCGAGGTCTTCGAAGACCTTCAGCACCGACGCCTTCCCCGATCCGCTCATGCCGGTGATCAGCACCAGCTCGGGCTGGCCATTCTTCCCCGGCACAGGGACGGTCTTGCGCTTCAGGGTCACCCGGCGCCGCGGCGCTCCGCCTTTCTTGGACCCAGCGGTCGACATCGTATGCATCCTAACCTACAGCCGCGCCATCTGCCTCTACTCGAGTAAGAAGCTTCGCCTATCGCGGCCTGCGCGCCAAGTAAATAATGTAAAGGGGCACATCGCTGTGCCCCTCGAAGCGGACTCTGACAGTTGTCACCTATGGCGCCTCGATCAGCTCCATTTTGCCGTCTTTTGTCCGGTGCAGCACCTTGACTCTACCCTCGGCGTCGCGAAACACGAACACGTCGCGGTCGCGGAACTGGGCTTCTTTGACCGCTTCCTCCAGTGTCATCGGGCGCATGGCGACGGACTCCCGCGAGGGCACCACGTGCGCCTCGGCCGCCCGCGCCATGGCCGGAAAGCTGTGCACCACGACCGGCACCGCCGTGGCAGCGCTGGCCCCCACCGCCACCCGGAGTTGCTCGATCTCCGAGGGAGCGGACACAGCGGCGAACTTCTTCCGCGCCTGGCGCTTGATGGCGCGCCCGCGGGTGCGGTGCTTGATGGCCTGCCGCTCCAGGTGCTCCAGCGCCTCGCCGACCGCCACCACCATATCGGCGGCTTCGCCGATGCCTACGATCTGGCTGCTCCGCACCAGCACCGTGATCTCCGCCTTGCAGCGGCGCTTTTCCATGCTCAGGATGACTTTGGATTCCAGGTTGCCGCCCAGCATTTTGCTCAGTTTGGCAAGCCCGTGTTCTACCTGTTTGCGGATAAGGGGAGTGATCTCGTACTGCCTGGCGGTGTATTCCACGTTCATTGAACGCCCCCTTTAGCCCGGAGCGCCCGCCGTCCCATGTTCCGAACGTCCCGGGACCCCGGTGGGTTCACCTGCTTCTCCCGGCGCGCGGCCGGGGAAAATCCAGCTAGTTTTTCACTCTGCGTTGGTGGGTGCTCTGGATGTGCATATCCTCCCGATACTTGGCGACCGTGCGGCGAGTGACCTGGATGCCCTGCGATTGGAGGATGCGGGTGATCTGCTCGTCGGTCAACGGCCTGGCGGGGTCTTCTTCCTCGATCAGCTTCTTCACGCGCCGTTTCAGGATGAGCAACGAAGTGTTGCTCCCTTCCGGCCCGTTGACGCTTTCGCTGAAGAAGTAGCGGAGCTCAAACACGCCCTGCGGCGTGTGGGCGTATTTGTTGGCCACGGCGCGGCTGACGGTGGATGGATGAACCCCGATTTCCTCCGCCACTTCCTTGATCATCATGGGCTTCAGCTGATCGATGCCGTGGTCGAGAAAGTCCTTCTGCCTGCCGACAATGGCATAGCAGACTTTTAAAATCGTTTGCTTGCGCTGCTCGATGTTCTTGATCAGCTGGATGGCGGATTTATATCTCTCTTTGACGTAATTGCGCACATCTTTTTCCGCCGCATCCCGGCTGAGCAGGCGCTTGTAGGTGGTGTTGAGCCGGAGCTGGGGAACGTCGTCGTCGTTCAGCAGGGCCAGGTATTCGTCTCCCTGCTTGATGAAGGCCACGTCGGGCTCGATCAGGCGGGCTTCGGCCTTGTTGTAACGCAGCCCGGGCCGCGGATCCAGGGTGCGGATCAGTTCCAGCGCCGCCATCACCGCCTCGACCGGCCGGCCCATGGCCTTGGCGATTTCCTTGTACTGCTTGTTCTGCAGCGGCCGCAGGTGCTCGCTCACCACGACGATGGCATCGGCCAGCGCCTGCGCGCTCCCGTTGCTGTGACCGCCATTGTGGGCGTGCAGCGCCTGATGAAACTGCAACTGCGCCAGCAGGCATTCGCGCAGATCGCGCGCCGCCACCCCGGCCGGATCCATCTGCCGCACCAGCGCGATGGCATCGCGCAGATGGTCGCGGGTAAACAGCGGCGCCGCCTCGGCGGTCCCCGCCTGCGGAGGCGCTGGCGGCTCCGCGACCACGATTGCCGCAGCCGCCACCTGGGGCGCGGCAGCGGTGGCCAGGGAAGCACCGAGCAAGCCTGAGACCAACTCGCCGGCTGCCGCCGGTGACGCTGCCACTTCCGCGGCCTCTTCCAAATCCAGCGCAGGCGCGGGCGTAATCTCGGGAGAAGGTTCTTCGGCAGCGCCGTGGCGGTTGCCCCGCGGCAGCGCCGCCGCCAGCAGTTCTTCGTCGCTGGCCGTCAGGTAACCTTCCTCGTTCAAATTGCCGATCACCAGCTCCGCTGCTTCCCGCACACCCGCGCTCACCGGCATCGCCCCCAACTGCCACATCAAGTGGTCGGTCAGCGTGCTGGGCCGGGACAGGAAATTCTCGAACGAGGGTCTCTCGATGGTTTCGCCCTCCGGGCTGCGATAGCCCGGATCCAGATATTCCTGGAAGAACGAACCGAAATCGATTTCCTCGAAGGGGTCCTTGGTCTCTCCGCCGGCGGCGGTTTCTTCCGGCGCAGCCGCGGCGGCGGCGGCGCGCTCCCGGTCTTCTTCCCGGCCGGCCACTTCATCGAGCAGGGGGACGGTGCCGTCCAACTCTTCCAACACCGGGTTCTCCACCATCTCGGCGTTGATCATGTCCTTGAGCTCAAGCTTGTTGAGCGCCAGGACGCTGACCATCTGCACCAGGCCCGGTGTCAGAATCTGCTTCTGCGTGACCTTCAGGTTCAGCTTGGGCTGCAGCAGTACCATGGATCCCTTACTACCAACGTGAAATGGGGGCCGCACCCTGAACTGGCGGCCGCGCTGTTCAAAGTTTCTCGCCTCGCCCATCCCCAGGGCAAGGGCATGTGTGCAAAAAGTTTCAAACCAGCGAGAAGCTCTCTCCCAAATAGACGCGTTTTACTTCTGGGTCGTTGCCGAGTTGTTCCGGGGTTCCGGCACGGAAAATTCGTCCTTCGTTGATGATATAAGCCCGGTCGGTAACCGAAAGCGTCTCGCGCACGTTGTGATCCGTGATCAGCACCCCGATGCCGCTGGCCTTCAGGTCGGAAATGATCTTCTGCAGGTCCAGCACGGCGATGGGGTCGATGCCGGAGAACGGCTCGTCCAGCAGGATGAAGCGCGGGGAAATGCACAGCGCGCGCGCAATCTCCACCCGCCGCCGCTCACCGCCGGAGAGCGCGTAACCCCGGTTCTTGCGGATCACCCCCAGGCCGAGCTGCCCGATCAGCCGTTCCATGCGTTCGCGGCGCTCGTGCCAGCTCAGCGGCTGGGCTTCCAGGACCGCCAGAATGTTCTCCTCCACCGTCAGCTTGCGGAAGACCGAGGGTTCCTGCGGCAGGTAGCTGATGCCGTACTGGCGGGCCCGCTGGTACATGGGGGTGGAGCTGATGTCCTGACCGTCGATCATCACCCTGCCCGAATCAGGCGGCGCCAGGCCCACAATCATGTAGAAGGTGGTAGTCTTGCCGGCGCCGTTAGGCCCTAATAAACCAACAACTTCGCCCTGATTTACATGCAGGCTGACGGCATTTACTACCCGGCGCCCGCGATAAGATTTGCCAATCTCGTCCGTCGCCAGGGTCTGCATTACTTCGCTATCCGTGTCTGGGTTACGGTAGGGGAGGAATTCTTGCTCTCGACCAGCACCGTATCATTGCGGTTATAAAAAGTCAACGAATCGCCGCTGATTTTGCCGTGTTCGGCATCAAAAATGCTAGGCGAACTGCCGGTCAGCTCGAATTTCCCCTCCGCTGCCGTGTACACCAGCTTCTCACCCGTGGCGCGCCGGTTAGGTTGCTGGACGGTCACGCCGCCGTCGGCCACCATCCGCTCCACCTGGCTGGGGGTGCCGGGGACGGCCGCGGGCTGGTGCTGGCTCCGGATTTGCAGGAACACGTCCACCCGCTCCGCCGTGAGCACGGTGTCAGCCCCGCGCACCACCACTCCACCCGCAAAGCGCGCCTGCCGTTGCGCGTCCAGGTAAGTCAGCCGGGCGGCGGTCACGTTCACCGGCGCCAGCTTGCCCTTCTTGTCCTGCTCGACAAACACGGTGGTAACGCGGCGGCCGTTTTGCCCGCGTGCCTCCACTTTGCGCGGCTCGCGCTGGAAATCGATCTCGGGCGCCTGCACGATGCTGGGGCCCTGCCAGAGCCGCGCGTCGAAGTAGCGCGCCACCCCGGTCGCCCGCTGCGCCGTCATGTTCCTGGCGGTGACGTGGATGGGATCGCCGGTGGCCAGCAGCGCCCCGCCGGGCTGCGGTTTCAGCTCGCTGTAGGTCGTCTTCACGTCGCCCTGGGCGGAGATATCCGCCGAGGCGCGGCCGATGCGTATGGTGTTCGCCGTGGTGGTCATTCCGCCCTCGACGATGCGCGGCGCGCCGGTCAGCGTCAGCGCATCCGTGCCGGTGACGAACTGCGCCCGCTGGGCCCATGCTTCCCGCCGTGGCGCCGGCGGCGCGGGCTCCTCCAGGTAATGGAAGTTGCCCTCCTGCAGCAGCCCGGCAATCATCCCCGCCGGCGTAAACGACACGGATACGCTCCGGCTGGTACTGATCTTCTCCGCCTGCCCTGGCGCGGACGTCACCAGGCGGGCATCGGGTAATCCGACCACGCTGGCCAGGCGGTTGTGCTCGAAACGGGCATTGAAGCGGCCGGCGGTCGCCACCGTACGCAGCGCGTTCGGCCCCGAACTGGCGTCTTCCACCGGGAGCACCGTCACCTGCGCCGCACCGGAAGTGGTGGCCTGCGCCAGCAGCCTGCCGTCCCGGATCAGAAAGTCTATGCCCGCGGCGCTTATTTCCACCGGGTGCGCCGAGGTTCCGCCGCGCGCCTCCGGCCGTTGCAGCAGCCGCACGCCGTCGCTGGCGGCGATCTTCTCCAGCCTCTGCCCGCCCGTAAAGGCCAGCGCCGCGCGCCCCGCCGTGCCCTGCACATTTTGCTCGCCGGCCGACTTCAGCGACACGCCGCCGGAAAACACCGCCGAACGCAACTTGTCCTTTCCGCTTATCCAAGCCTCGGCGCGCGCCGCTTCCGCCTGCATGCTGGATGTGCCGTGGGTTTCGGCCCGCACGTTGCCGGCCGCCAGCAGGTGATCGACGGTGTTGTCGTCGCGGAAGAACACGGTGAGCTGGTTGGCGCTGAAGTTGCCGCTGGGGCGCTCCATGCGCACCTCTTGCAGCACGGCGCGATTCGGCCCCTTCGTAATTTCCCCGTGGCGCGCGGTGATGTCCGCCGGATTCGGCTCGTTCACGTGCACCTGGAGGTTCGAATCCAGCGTCAGCGTGGCGGCGCGCGAGTCGTAGGCGGCGCCCAGAGCCGATCCGCTCGCCTGCGGCACCCTGAACTCGATTTTTTCCCTGGTGCTGGCCAGCCCCGTTTTCTGGTTGAAAACCAGACCGCTGGTCTTCAGGTGGATGGGGTTCTTCAGCTCTTCCGGGGGCGCCTGGTCGGGGCTGCGCGGCCCCCCGGCATTGCCCTCCAGGTCAATGTGCACTTCGCCCATGGCGCTGATGTTCCCCGATTGCGGATCGTACTCGAAATCCGAGCCGTAGATCTGGTCGAAGCGGTTGGACTGGCGCCCGTAGATGATGATGTTGACGTCGCGCAGTTCGGCCCGCCCGCTCTGCTTGTACTGCACCGCGCGCGTGGCGTGCACGGTGAAGATGGTCCGCCCGCCCTCCGACTTGGAAAACGTAAAGCCCTCGGTGCTCTGCTGGATGTTGATGCCGAGTTGTTTTGGGACCTCGTTGATCGCCCGCCGCATCCGCCAGCGGCCGTACAGATAGAATCCGGCAACCACCGCCGCCAGCGCGATGGCCGCCGCCGCAAACCACACCCGCAGCCGGGGAGCATTGATTGCCATTAAGGCGATTGTAAGCGAGATGTCAGACGGATGGCACACCCGCCGTGCGCTCCGTGTCGTTCACCGAGTTGCTGTACCCCAAGCGTCCCTTAATGTCTTCATTCCTGGCCGACCAGCGGCGGGCCGGACCAAGCGCGCGGTGCCGGTGTTCAGGACGACACGCAGAAATGATGGTGTTCGTGATGAATAATCCAGGCCATCAACACCTGTCCTGGGTCACGCGTACCAATCGGCGCGAGTCAGGGGCAGGCCCGAGCGGCCCTGGTCGGCTTTGACCAGCAGCGCCTGGTAGAGGTTGAGCCAGCCGGTGCGGAAACGGTGCGCCGATCCCGCCATATAGAGGCGCCAGATGCGGTAAGCGACTTCGCCCGCGATTTGCCGCGCCTGGGCTGCGTTTTGCTGCAAGTGCCGGACCCAATACTGGAGCGTCAGCGCGTAGTGCTCGCGCAGGCTTTCCACGTCGCGGACCTCCCAGCCCGCCTCCTCGGCCGCGCGCAGGGCGGCGTGGATGGGCACCAGCTCGCCGTCGGGGAAAACGTACTTGGCCGAGAACGACGGGCCGTGGTCGGGCTTCAACGCCGATTCGGCGATGCCGTGGTTGAGGAACGCGCCGCCCGGCCGCAGCAGCCGCCAGGCGCGCTGGAAATACTCCGGCAGCAGCCTGGCGCCGACGTGCTCGAACATGCCCACGCTGACCAGCTTGTCGAACACGCCCTCCACCTCGCGGTAATCGCGCACCTCGGCCCGGCAGCGGCCCTGCAATCCCTGCCCCCGGATGCGCTGGTTGGCCAGCTCGGCCTGTGGCTGGCTCAGAGTAATGCCCAGCGCGTCTACGCCGTAGTTCGCGGCGGCGTGAATGATCAGTCCGCCCCAGCCGCAGCCCACATCCAGGAGGCGTTGGCCCGGGCGCAGCCGCAGCTTGCGGCAGATGTAATCGAGCTTTCGTTCCTGTGCCGTGTCCAGGTCGTCGCCGGGCGTGTTGAAGTAGGCGCAGGAATACACCATGCGCCGGTCCAGCCAGAGGCGGTAGAAGTCGTTGCCGACGTTGTAGTGGTAGGTGACCGCCTGCTGGTCGCGCTCTTTGGCATGCGGCGGGCCGGCCAGGCGCAGAGATTCGTGCCGCGCATGGCCGTCGTGCGGCAAGCGCTTCAGCAGCGAGTTGTAGTGAAACTTTCCGCCCAGGCCCAGGTGGCGCGTGAACAGCCGGTCGGCGACCGGGAAGATGGCCTCGATGTCGCCTTCGATGTCGAACTCATCGTAGATGTAGGCTTCGCCCAGGGACAGGTCGCTGGGCGAGGCAAACATGGCGCGCAGCGCCCCCGGAGACTTCAGCGCCAGGGTGACGGCGGCGCCGCCGGGCCGCCACAGGCTGCCGTCCCACAGGCGCACCTGCAACTGGCCCGGGCGGACGTCGCGGAACAGTTCGTCCAGGAACTCCAGCGCCGCTGCCCGCGCCGGATCAGCCACTGAGATATCGCGCGCCGGCATGGGGCTACTCCCCGCACCTCAGGCAAGAGAATTGTACCTGTAATCGGTGGATGCGGGCGGCAAAGCGCGCGCTGCCGGCACGGGCACGGACCGGAATGGAACGGATTTGAGTTGACAGGTCCCCGTGCGCTGTCGCATATTTATTCATCTATTGCATAAAGATGCGTTCCACCCCCAAGCCGCTGCGGCACCACCGCATCCTGCAACTGGCGGGGCGCGAGCCCCTGCTGACGCAGGAGGACATGGTGCGCCGCCTGGCCCGCGAGGGCATGCGGATCACCCAGGCCACGCTGTCGCGCGACATCAAGGAACTGGGCCTGGTCAAGACCGCCGAGGGCTATTCCGTGCCGGCGCAGCCCGGTGATGGCCCGGCGCACGGCCATCCGCTGGGCCGCATGCTGCGCGAGTTCGTGGTCGAGGTGCGCGAGGCGCAGAACCTGCTCGTCATCAAGACCACGCCGGGCAGCGCGCAGCCGGTGGCGGCCGCGCTGGACGCGGAAAGCTGGCCCGAGTTGCTCGGCACCCTGGGCGGCGACGACACCATCCTCGCCGTCAGCTCCGACCGCAAGAACTGCCGCGTCCTGGGCAAACGCATACGGGAGCTGATGGCCTGATGCCCCATACCCTAAGGAGCCCGCAATGGTGACCACCCGTCCCGCGCCGCAGGCGCGATTCCAGCAATCCGACCTGATCTCCATCGCCGACCTGTCGCCGGCCGAAGTGCGGCAGATTTTCGACCTCACCCGCGCGCTGAAGGCGCGCCCGGCGGCCTTCGCCGGGGCGCTGGCCGGCAAGCAGTTCGTGCTCATGTTCGAGAAGCCGTCGCTGCGCACCCGGGTCACCTTCGAGGTCGGGGTCAGCAAGCTGGGCGGGCACGCCATGTTCATGGAATGTCCCGGCGGGATCGAAAAACGGGAGAAGGCCGCCGACGTCGCCCGCAACCTGGAGCGCTGGGTGGACGGCATCATCCTGCGCACCTTCAAGCATTCGACGGTCACCGACATGGCCGCCAACGCCTCCATCCCGGTGATCAACGGCCTCACCGACCGGGAGCACCCCTGCCAGGCGCTGGCCGACTTCTTCACCTTGCAGGAGAAATTCGGCGAGGTGCGCGGGCGGAAGCTGGCGTTTGTGGGCGACGGCAACAACGTGGCGCATTCGCTGCTGCTGACCGGCGCGGCGCTGGGCAGCCGGGTGGCGGTGGCCACGCCGCCGGGATACGAGCCGGCCAGCGACGTTTTCATCGCCGCGCAGAACATGGCCCGGCACACCGGCGGCACAGTGGAGGTCACCAACGACGCGCAGGCCGCGGTGGCCGGCGCCGACGCCGTCTATACCGACGTCTGGGCCAGCATGGGGCAGGAAGCCGAGGCCGGCCAGCGCGCCGCCATCTTCCGACCTTACCAGGTCAACGGCAAGCTGATGTCGCTGGCCGCGCCGCACGCCGTGTTCATGCACTGCCTGCCGGCGCACCGCGGCGACGAGGTCACCGACCAGGTGCTGGATTCGCCGCAGTCGGTGGTCTACGCCCAAGCGGAAAACCGCCTGCACGCGCAGAACGCCATAATGGTCCTGTTGTGCGGCAGCGCGAAACCGTCGGTGGCGCGCCCGAAAGCGCCGGCGGCGGCGCGGGCGCGGCGGTAGTTGGGGTCGAGAACGCAAGAACCCATTACCGCCGAGGACGCAGAGGACGCGGAGGAGAAACACATTACCTATTCCTCAGGGTCCTCGGCGGTATGGGTTGGTTCGCTGGCAACTAGAAACTGGAAACTAGAAACTGGAGTCGCCATGCCTGACAAAGTCGTCCTCGCCTATTCCGGCGGGCTGGATACCTCGATCATCATCCCGTGGCTGAAGGAAAACTACGGCTGCGAAATTATCGCTATGGTGGCCGACGTGGGCCAGGGCGACGACATTCCCGCCGTCGTCGCCAAGGCCAAGAAGACCGGCGCCAGCAAGGTGTACGTCGAAGACCTGCGCGCGGAGTTCCTTACCGGCTACGTGTTTCCGACGGTGCGCGCGGGCGCCGTCTACGAGCATAAGTACCTGCTCGGCACCTCGATGGCGCGGCCGATCATTGCCAAGCGCCAGGTCGAGGTGGCGCTCGCCGAAGGCGCGCATGCGGTGGCCCACGGCTGCACCGGCAAGGGCAACGACCAAGTCCGCTTCGAGCACGCATACCAGGCGCTGGCGCCCGAGTTGAAGGTGATCGCGCCGTGGCGCGAGTGGAAGCTGAATTCGCGCGAGGACTGCCTGGATTACGCCGCGGCGCGCGGCATCCCGGTCGAAGCCAGCCGCGCCAAGATCTATTCCCGCGACCGCAATATCTGGCACCTGAGCCACGAGGGCGGCGAGCTGGAAGATCCCAACCACGAGCCGCACGACGACATGTGGCAGTTCACCGTCTCGCCCGAGCAGGCCCCCGACACGCCGGAAGAAGTGAAGATCGAATTCGAGCAGGGCACGCCGGTGGCGGTGAACGGGCGCGCCCTGGAGCCGGTGGCGCTGGTCGATGAGCTGAACGCCATCGGCGGCCGCCACGCTATCGGGCGCACCGACCTGGTGGAGAACCGCTTTGTCGGCATCAAGTCGCGCGGCTGCTACGAGACTCCCGGCGGCACCCTGATCGTCACCGTTCATCGCGAACTGGAGGCGCTCTGCCTGGAGCGCGAGGTGCTTCACTTCAAGCAGCAGATCGCCCTCAAGTACGCCGACCTGGTCTACTACGGACTGTGGTTCACCCCGCTGCGCGAGGCGCTGGACGCGTTCGTCTCCAGCACCCAGCAAACGGTGAGCGGCGCAGTCACGCTGAAGCTGTATAAGGGCAATATCGGCGTGTCTGGCCGCGAATCGGAGTTTTCGCTCTACCAGACCGGGCTGGCCGCCTTCAGCATGGACGGCTACAATCCGAAGGACGCCGAGGGGTTCATCCGCATTCTGGGACTGCCGGCACGAGTGCAGGCGCCGCTGCGCCGCAAGAAACCGGTCAACGAGCGCCAGCGCAGCAAGGAATTCCTGAAGGCGACCACGGGGCTGATGGCGGATTGATGGAATTTAGTGATTTAGTCAGTAGTGTCCGGTTAAAAGTTGAATAAAATCAATTGATTATCGGTCATCTCATTGTCGGTTGTGTAATCGATCCTCGACAAAGCTTGCTGGATGGGCATTT
>Ga0315268_10001897_pt1 | contig 24012 bp, 24 predicted proteins | sample C1_top_MG_FD_204535 | JGI IMG/M metagenome (GOLD analysis project Ga0315268, IMG submission 204535) | Sediment microbial communities from Yellowstone Lake, YNP, Wyoming, USA - C1_top | ecosystem: Environmental > Aquatic > Freshwater > Lake > Sediment | place: USA: Wyoming | collected 2017-08-01
CGATGAAGCTGAAGTGAAGAACAGAACAAAACGCATAAGCAACTCGACAGAGTACTCAATGCGGCTTGAACGCCAAGTGGAAGAGCCACCCGGGAACCACACAAAGAACCAGGCTTTTCATAGGTGGTCTGGTGGCGCGCACACACAAAATGCCATGAACGGCGATGCCTACTCTGGACTAGGCCAAGAATGCTGAAACAACTTTCAGCGTAACCATTCGTTGACATGAAGTGGGAAGGAAGCGGAGATGCCTAATTCTCATGCTTCTTCCACGGTTCCACAATCACAACTGCGACTGCGGCAACGAGTCCGACCAATGCCAAGTAAGGTGCCATGACGGCGAGCCTGTTGACGGACAACATGACACCGCCAACGGGAACAACAGGATGCTGGTCACACGTACCTCCCAATACCACAGCGAATGGAGTCAATACGGATGGGTTCTCCCAAAATGAGTCTGGGTAAGAGCTAATGCCAATTGGCGAAGACCCTCCGCCCACGCAGTGGAAGGTAAGGGTCACCCATGAAGCGTCACCGGAGAACATACCGCCAGTAGCCTGAAGAACATAGGTACCCCCTAGCCCATCAACGGTTTCCGTCTCTACGCTCCATCCTGGCTGTAAGAGAAGAGTACGGCTGGCGTATTGCACCAGATTGGGATCCCACGTGATCTTGAAATGAAACCTCAACATCGAACCCACATTGCGTATCGATATATCTATGCTGAAGTTGCTGCCAACCGTGACATTCACTGTCTGAGGCTCCACAGCAACCGTGGACGCGGCTCCTCTGGCCGGAAGGACTAGGCCTAAAGCAACGACAAGAACAAGTAACACTACAGTCGTCGCCGACAACAACTTCATGCAGTGCATGACCTGACCTCTAACCATACTTGACGCTTCGTTGTTCACCGTCATGGAACTATAATACGCTTCTGTCGCGCATGGAGTCTAGGTCAAAGACAATTCGTGAACTAGGACGCAGTATGCTATTTCCAATAGCCACTATTGAGGGAGTAGATTATTCGTCGTCGGCTCTCTGATGCGAGCGTTAGAATTCGAACCATTGTCTTGTCTGTCGAACGCGAGCCATCCTGGTCATGAATCTCCCTGCACATCTTCTCATAAGAAATATCAAATACAGTGGGCTCCCTACTGCTGCAATGAGACCTCATTTCCGAAAATCGCTAACGTGAGTCGAGAATGAATCGCAATTCATCGAAACCGTACAACTCCGGATCACCGAGAGAGACTGAAAGATACGAGCGATGGTATTGGCTCGATTGGCTCAGAGTTCTCGCCATGGGGACGATCTTCCTGTATCATAGCGGCAGGCCCTTCGTCCTCGTTTTTCCATGGCATATCATGAATCCTGAGCCCGACTCGGTGTTCACTCTGGTTAACGTCTTCGTGACCGGATGGATCATGCCGCTATTCTTCGTGATCTCCGGTTTCGCCACATATTTCTCTCTGACCAAACGGAGTCCTGTGCAATTTGCCAGGGATCGATTTAGGCGACTCATGATTCCCTTCATTTTCGTTGGTCTGTTACTGGTCCTGCCCGTGCATGTGTACTATGACGCCGTGTTCCACGGACGTTTTGCTGGGAGCTTCATCGACTTCTATCTCGGGCCTTACTTTACGAAGGCTTTTCCATTCAGCTTCGATTTCTCCGCCACTTATTTTGCAGACTCAAATCAGGGCGTTTACCTCTGGTACGTTTTCTGGCTCTTCGTGTTCTCGCTCATCACTGTCCACCTCTTCAAGTGGCTCACGCAAGAAGCGAATCGTAGTAGGATCTCAAGACTAGCGAGCCTTTCCAATAGGCGCGGAGGCATATTCTTACTAGCGATTCCCATAATCGTTGTGAATATTCTTGCGGTGCCGCCTTTCTTCGTGTTTCCCAGTGGGTACGGTGGATGGAAACTCCCGGCCTATCTCGCCCTTTTCATAACCGCCTACGTGCTAGCTTCTGATTCCCAATTCCTACAGTCCATCGACAGGAACAGGATCCCCGCACTTTTGCTGGGAACTACTACCAGCGTTGCCACTGTCATCCTTTTCGTGACCCTTGCACCTGAACTCCTTGCCACCCCATTATGGTATGTGACAGTCTCCACTGTGTGGGCATTGAATGGGTGGTGCTGGGTAGTCGCCATACTTGGTTTTGGGCGCAGACTGCTATCCTTCAACCACAAATTCCTAGAAATCTCAAACGAACTGGTCTTACCATTCTACGTCTTACATCAAACCGTAATTGTCATGGTGGCCTTCTATGTTGTCCGCTTGAACCTGATCGTGATCGAGAAGTATCTCATAATCGTTCTAATTTCGTTCGCTGTAATATACGCACTGCTGCTCCCCATTAGTCAAATCAATCTGCTCAGGTTCTTGTTCGGAATGAGGCCGAAGAAGAGGCAGAGATAGACCGCACCGGAAGAGTCAAGCTACATGTGCGTGTGGGTCTCATGGTGCGGACGTCCGAACTTGGACCATGATTTTCCGCTGGTGCCCGGGTATCTTAGAGCGGGCGTCAGAGACAAGATCGGTCAAAAACACGACGGGACTCGTCAGGAACCGTTCTGCAGAGCTTCTATGTATCTGTTGATTTCCGTTTCTGCGTTGTCTGCTGTAATGAAGATCGGCACGTTCTCCATTCCTGTGGCTATGTAGCTTGAGAGTAACCACCGCCCTGGTGAGAACTCTAGAGTCTTCTCGAGTATGCTTGGATCGATTGTGAATGTTGTACTGACGAGGCCGCGGTCATACTGGCGGGGCAATGTGCCAACAAAGTACGTGTGGAGCTGCTGAAGTGCGTTCGTGTTGAGGTAGGCGATTCGTTGTGTCGAGATGCATCCGCCAAGTCCGTACTTGCGGCCTTGTCTGAGGAGCGTCTCAACAGCGTCCGTGCATTCACGCTCGATTCCTCGAGCCTCAGAAGGCGCAGGCGCAAACTCTTGAGCTTCATCGAATACGAAGAGGACCCATGGTTTGACCTTGAATTTCCGCTTGCGGTTCCAAAGCGTCACCCTAGTCAAGTCAACCGCGAGCTGCTTGATTGTCACAGGATCGGAGATCGAGAGGCAGACGAGTCGAGTCGGTTCCTCAAGTAGACGATGAATCTTCTCAGTTGTCAGCCCTGGTCTGTCTTTCTCGGTGGTTCCCCTTTTGATGGCGTCTAGGAGTTCCTTTCGTGATGTTGCCCAACCGTAGACGTTGCTCTTCTCGCTGACCTTGTACCGTTCCACAGCCCCCTGAGCTTCCGAATCTAGGAATCCGACGAACTCCTCGTCGATCTCGTCTAGCTCGTTTTTGTTCTCCTTCGTCATGTATTCTGCGACTGCTGAGGATATGGCGTCGAGCGCCTCAAGGTACACCTGCTTACCTGAGCTTTCACTCATCATCGACCCGATCGCGGCTAGAATATCCGTGTAGCGTGGGACCACGAACCTGGGCTTGACGTATCGTTCAATCCTGTCCAGTTGCATTATGTTTCGGAAGGCTTTGATTGGTCGCTCGTCTTTCTCGAACTCTCTCGGCTTCACGAGCGAGTCGTACAGCTGAGTTGCGTCTTTGACTGGATCTTCTAGGACTATCTTGGATGGAATGGACTTGTCGGCGAACACGTCCATGAGCAGGAACGGATATTCCATCGAGATGTCGAAGATCACCACCTTTGTATCCTTGGTGTGGTAGATGAGGCGACGTAGAACGTTCGAGAGTAGGTTCGATTTTCCGCCACCTGTGAACGAGAAGACGCCGAAATGGTAGCGCAGTAGGTTCTCGAAGTTCACGTAGATCGGAACTCTGGTCTTCTCAGATTCGAACATCTTGATGACGCCGAGACGTGGATCCTCACGTGCCACGTCGGTCGTCTTCAGTTTCTTCCAGTCGAGGCCCATCTCTTCGAGGATTCGACGATTGTACATTTGGTGAATCATGTCTTGGTTGAGGATGTGCGTCTCCTCCCCGACGATCGGATAGGAGAATCCTTTCACGTACTCCGGCTCGCCTTTGCCCGTGATGACTAGGTCGTAGTTGATCGGGATCGCCTGAACCTGGATCATCATGGTGGATCTGTCGTTAGAGTCCCAGTCCCGAACCGACTGCTGGATAATCTCGAACTGCATCGGATAGTAGCTCTGGTCTGACAGGCCACGCAAGCCAAAATGCTCTGGCCGGATGCTGGCTATTTCTGCGAGGGTGTATCTCTCGCCGTCGTTCTTTGTTGCGCGGAAGTTTCGGACGGCAAGTATCATGCCCTCTTCGACTAGGCGCATGATGTCCCTCTGGTACTCGGCTTTCACGGTGCATTCGTATCGAGCGGTGGTGCTGATCTGCGTAGTCTCGGTCGACGGGCCATAACGTGGGCGAACCATCGCCACACGCGCCTTGAATCTCCCGTCGAAGTCTGTGAAGTATCGCTTAATGTCCTCTTCTCGTTGATTCAAATTCAGCTCTCCTTTCTCTAAACGTGCTCATGTAAAATACGAACTCGCGTAGGTCATGGTTCGTCATTATCCAATCCCTCGTCGTCTCAACGATTCTCATAAACTCACGCGCATGCCACTTCGCCACGTTATCCGCGATAAAGAGAGGCACATTATGACCGAACGCCTCAGGAATACTCGTGCTCGTCATCGCGGCCAGCATGACCATGACGAGGTTCTGGATATCATTCCGCGCCTCCTTATTCGGAAATAGTATGGGCTTTACCTTCTCCTCGACGCTACCGTACTCGTGAGAAAGCTCGCACACATGATTCAGATCCAATTCCGGATAAACCAACCGGTCCGTTAGCAACACATTACTCCGTAGCTTCGGGTCCCGTTCAGCCTGGGCAAGTTGGACATAGGACTTCAGGAATAGGCGCTCGGAGTTGACTCTGTTCTGGACGGCGCCGCTCACGAATCCCTCTCTCCCGGGCATCTTGTCCTTGGGTAGTTCGGGGACCATGGTCTTGAAGGCGGTATCGTACTCGACGAGCGCCCACGGAACCGCCAGCTTATCCCAGTTGTGAACAGACGCGGACTGAAGGAACATCCTGTCCGTTCTAGGTATGTTCTCCAAGCTCTCGTCTGAGAGGTCAAGCTTCCACATGTGCTCTCGACTACAGATCCTGACTACCTGACGTTGGAAGTCTCGGGCGGCCGTATCCTTTGTGAGCCCGATGAGTAGAACCGGCCTCTTCCAGCACTCCTCGATGATCATGTTGAGACAGAAGAGGGTCAGGAACGCCATGTCGACCGTCGTGAGCCAAGTTGGTTTGCCAGCTTTCGTGATCATCATCGGGTTCGGCCGCTCGGTCAAGGGCTGATCAAGGAATAGGCGGTCGCCGATGGTGCACGTGAGCTTCTTCATTCGCTCCCAACTGTTCCGATACTCCTCTTTGAGAGCGTAGCTCGGGCTTATGGACTGAACGAACTCGGCCTTCTCGAGGCCGTCTAGGATCTTCTTGGCTCTACGCTTGCAGTTCGGGTGTTCAAGATGGAGCCGCCCGCAGAGTTCGTCGAGCGTGAGCGAGCTTGTGGTTTCGAGTTCGTACAGAAGGCGCGGTCTCAGGTAATCGCCCCTGGGCGGCGGGAGATCGAGCGCCTTGTTGATGAAACGGTGGCGACAGTAGATCATCTCCTCCATGCGTACTGGTTGACCGTCGAGGTCGGAGCCGCAGAGGCCTGACTTCTCTCTGAGCCTCTGACCGTGCGCTGTGTCGCTGATGAGGGCGGAATGCTCACCTGAGAGGGTCCGATCCATGAGGAGGATCCGCACGTCCTCGTCGATGATGAGCCTGTAGGCGAGGTAGAACTCTGAGAACGCCATTATCCAGTCGGCGATTCGTGAATTGTCGAAGACCGCCTTATCATCGAGCGGCTTCTTACCGCCGAGGGCGTCGACGAGCGAATCGACATCAGACACCTCACTCACATAAAGCGGAACGCAGCTTGAGATGCCCCGACCATGCTCAAGCAACTTCCCGGCGTGCTCGACTGACGGTTTCGCATCCTTGTGGAATGTTATCGAGCCAAAGGAGACGTATGCGCCGCCAAAGAAGATGATCAAGTCGAACATATTGCGTGCGTACTCGGTTCCGTCCACAGCGGCAAACTTCACCCGCTCGGAACCGAACAGCTTCAAAGCGGTCTCATGAGCCCGTCCCGCGCTGAAGTCTTGAACGATAAGGTTCGAGAGGAGCGCATCGTACACGTCGCTTGCAGAAGAGAATCGTTTACTGTAGTCGGATATGCGGTCTAAGGCGCCGGCTTTCAGAAAGTGGCCTGCTCGCTTCAGCTGGCTGCTGAGGAATGATGTCTCCATTTCTGAAAGCCTAGGCGTCAACCCATGCACGCTCCCGTTGCTTATCTGGGATGGAAGATCGAACGCTTATCGGGAGAGAGTTGCGTCAGCGAGTATTTAACACGGGCTCACAAGTGAAACTACTGTGCAATCGCAAAGACTGATACTCGAGGGCTGGAAGGCATGAGTCGAAGAGCACTCAACGTTCTGGAACTATGGCCGACCGTGGGTTGCCTTCATGAGTTCATAGGTTGCCAGACGAAGCAGTCGCTCGTGTATGATTTGCAGGAGCCGTTCCGTTGGATCGCTGATGTGGCGGTGATGGAGGCCTTTGAATCTGGGGTGTTAGATTTGCCGAATTTCTACTTCACAGGTGACGATTACAGGTACCGCTTTGAGCCAGAAGCGAAGGAACGGTTCCTAGACTTGCTGTGTGAGCGGTTCAATTCTGGAGTGAGATACAAGGATCGTGCGTTGAAGTGGGATACGGTTATCGAGCAGAAAGCAGTGGAACTCGGTCGCTTCCTTGCTGGTCGCATTGGTGGGCTCGATTTCTCAGAACCTTCTCCAAAACTAGCCAGAGCCGAGGACCGGGAAATCAGGAAGCGATCCTCAGCATTTCAGAGTCGGAGGCACGGCAGCTCGGGATCGCAGGAAGCACATACTATGATCTACGACGAAACGTCGGAAGAAAACTGTCATTCAAGGTATGCGCGAAAGCTCTGGAGAACCTCGACAGCCACTTGAGTTCAATCTGACGGTCTGGACGCGATTCTGCAAAGGGAAGTTAAGTTCTGTAATCGGAGGGTGAGTTCCGAAAACAGAACCTATTTTAGGAGGCCCTGCACAGGTCGTGTACATGTTCCTCGATGCTGTGCTAGGTTCAAAGGTGGCAGTGAAGACGCTGCGCACCATGCTCAGGCAGCCCTACAGAGAGCGGTTCCTTACGGAACTGGTGAGGGACGCAGGCGTTGGAGTTGGGCCACTAATGAAGGCGTTGAAGGAGTTGGTCGCCCGAGGAGCGGTGCAGGAACGAATTGTTGGAAAGCAACACTTCTACAAATCAAATCTAGAGAATCAAGTGGCGCGATCACTCTTCGACCTGTTCACGATGGAACGAACGCTAGAGATCCCAACAAGACTGAGAACTGCACTGGTGGAATTTGTAGCTAAGGTTAGAACCGAATCGAAGGAGAATCTCCTTTCCGTAGTACTGTTTGGATCGGTTGCAACAGGCAGAGTAAAACCGGAAAGCGATCTTGATCTGCTGTTGATCTTCAACGATAGTCCGAAAGATGACAAGAAGATACGCGCGCAGCTGGACTCGGTGTCGGAATTCTACGACACGCTTGCGCAAGAACATATCGTCACTAGGAAGGAATTCCTAGAGATGTATGGCTATGGTGACGACCTCGTCGCAAATGCCCTTGCTGACGGGATAGTCCTCTATGATACTGGCTTTCTGGTTCCGCTACTCTCGAAACCATTGCCTCTGCCCTCGTCAAGGGTTGCGATGCAGAATTTGGAGGAAGCACGAAGAAAGATAGAGGACGCGAAACGGAACTACAGGGCCGGCTCACTAGACACAACTATTGAACTACTTGGACTAGCCACCTCGTTTGCGGCGCGCGCATACCTGATATTGAAAGGAGAACTGCCAGGTTCGAGACATGATCTTATCCCTCAAATGCGGAAATACTCCGCCGAATCTGCGGCATTGCTTGACAATGTGACGAAAGCAAGAAACAGAACAGCACATGGCAAGACATCTATCGGCAAGGAACGTGTATGGAGTATACTCAAAGACTGTGAAGGATTTGTCAAGCAGAGTTACGAAGAATCAAGAAGGGTTTCATAGTGTCCGGCTTCATTGCTGGCAAAATGAATCGCGCAAAGGCTCAACTGGAGTCTGCGAGAAGAAATCTTGCAGATGGTGATACAGAGACTGCCAGTAACCGAGCTTTCCTTGCCGCAGAGAGTGTGGCGTGCGCCCTAATTGCCAAAGCTGGTGGACGTGTAAAACCGATCCATAAGAAAATCAGGTCTCGATTCGAGGAGCTCTGCGACAAAGGAAAGATACCTTACAAGTTCAGAAGCTTACTAAGTGACTCGTATCGCCTCAGACTAAGAGGAGATTACGGACGGCGTTTCGCAGGACAACAGGCTATACCAGATTTGACTGCCAAGGTGGTACAAGACATAATGGATAGAGTATCAGAACTTTTAGCTACTGCCGAGGCAATTGTCGGAACCTAGATCAATGGGCGAAGTTCGTGAGCCTTGGAGAGTTGTGTCTCGCTCCCTCCGACATGCCTTGGACAGATGCGGAATATGAATGGCTCCTCAGTGTGTGCGCACCACCTGATCCACACACAAAGGCATCCGATGACGAAAATCCGGGGCGGTAGCACCGCCTGAGGCGAACTCCAATAACCAAGAAAATCGGGTCATGACCACCCCAAATCTCTTCCACAGGCTCTATGAGGTTAGTCACAAGAACCTTAGTTATGGTGATGTTGGCCATGTTGGATGTCCACGCAGTTGGCTTGTTTTGTGGTTTTGTTGGAGGCTTGCTTCTATCATATGAGGCCTTCTCATATCTTCGTACCAACACGTACACTCTTGCGGTACAAGAGCAACGTGTAGGCCGTGGGTATATGGTGTGGGCGCCTCCAGAGGATGAAATAAAACGAGAAATCAAGGAACTATATGTTCCTCGTGTCAGACGGCGAAAATATGTCGATGCGATTGGATTCAGCTTGATTGCCGTAGGCTTCTTCCTAGAACTGGTGAACCTATTGCTTTGGCACTAGTCCAGCATCGTTCATGTACGTGCCTACCGATGTGGGGGGCGGGAATTGTCTTTGAAGTCGGTTGGCGACAGGCAGTCAATTTGTGTGTGCGCACCAGCCTATCAGAAGGTGCACCAGGGTGATCTCTGAGATCTGTGTCGACCTTAGCGGACCTAACCGTCGCTTTGTCTTAGTGTTCGCACTCATAACCAAAGTTGGACATCTACGAGATTAGCCGGTTTTCCGAGAATCTCTTCTCATTCATGTGAATTGGCGTGCCACTGAATTACCAAGTCCTGTGCACGAATTCTAGGAACTTCTTGCCAATCTCGGTTGTCCGGGATGCAAACATTCCGGTTTCTGTCATCATCGTATGTAACCCGTTCTTATCGATGTTGAGCAGTCCTTTTGCATAGAGGTCTTGGACGAGTTGATCATAGATTTCTCGGCGTCCTTTCAGCACTGGAATGGCTTCTTCCAATATCGTTGATACTCCACCTGCCATGTAGTTTCCGAATTTGACCGCATGACGGTCACCATATCCATGCGGATTGTCTAGGAACTCCAGAATCCTCAAGTGTGAAGAGGTGAGAGTTTTGGCGTGTTCGAGAAACATTTGCTTCATATCGCTGTCGATGTCTAGACCGACTGCGTTATTTGTAGGGGCTTTCACTTGAGCTTCACTTTGTTGCCCAGCGACTCTTTGCATTGATTGATTCCCTGCTGACTCTAAGATTACTTCCAGTAGTTCCTTCAGCACGACTTCCAATCCATCAATCGTCTTTGATGCCAATCTGCCCGCCAAAGTGGGCGAGAACTTGACGACATAATCTCGATCGACATGATGCCAAACAGGCAAGATAACCTTACGGCCTTCGTTGTCTTCTATTGCGGCAAGTCCGTCCAGTTCTCTTTGGGGCCATTCTTTCTTGAAGAAGGACGGGCTAAGGATGACGATTCCAAACCTAGAGTGAGCCAGCCCATAGTCGATTTTTTTCCGTAGACTATCTCCTACCTTTAAGGTGAATTTGTCGTACCAGACTTTCAGATTCTTGGCTATGAGCATCTTAGCCAGCGGTTCCGCAGCTTCCTTCTTATCCTCGCTGGCGTGGCAGATGAAAGCGTCGTATTCTTTCGAATCTATTCTTCCATTGTCTTGAGGTCGCTCGACGTCCTTGACTAGGGCGACTTTCGGCGGAAGACTCTCGCTTTTTGGTGATTTTATGAGCTTCGGTTCTTCTTGATCTTTGCCAGCCTCAAGTGAGGCACTCTTTGTTTCCACAATTTCGACGCTTCCCTCTGTTATTGACACCTTGTACCCTTGAGGTTCAAGGCACTCGTTAATCTCCTCGACTAGGTTTTGGTCCCGCTCTGTAAGAACCCTATCGAGATATTGTTCAAGAGCTTGTAAATGAGGTTGGAGGGCGCGAACCAATCCCTGTGCAAATGCCTCCACACTGTTTGAGCTGCCAGACTTTAGATAGTTCACCTCTTCCATGTCTATGGAATTAAGCGCAGCGAACTTCTCAAGATCGAATAGTCTGCCACGCCATTTTTCGGCGAGCCTAACAATCAGCTTCTCGCTTAGAGTAACCACATATGCCACGCGCCTTAGGAGACTGCTATCCGAACATGTTGGAATTTCGCTTTCACTTCGATTTCTCGTTGGCCTCTGTTCGGAGTAAGCCGAGACTCGTGGATGATAGCCACGATAATCACAGTAGCCACTTTTGACCTTGCCTTATGGTGGAGCTGGTGTGATCTTTAGCCTTTCAGGTTCAAAACCAGCCCCGAGAATCAAACTGCACCAGCATACCCCGCGAGGAATCTGCTCTCCAAGCTGCCTCATGGGCACTCTCAGGAACTAGGCTACTGCATTGCTAGTCTTCCTGTTTGATGGAACTGTCGCTCAGTCACTCAGACCTGCGATGCTAATCGCTGTCGAGGAGGCACACTTCTGGACCTCAAATGACCTGCCGAGAGAAGTCGCGAAATTTCTGGACACCGCACTCAGACAGCCATTTCTGCGAGTACACCTAGGGTGTTAGGGGATTCTTCTCCCTATCTCGTCGTCCGTCGTCGTTTCAGGTAATTTGTGTGTGGTGTGTGGGTGAGCTGGTGCGGGCGTCGTAATCTGAACCACTGAATTGTCTGTTCACAACAACGCAACCTTCGTAGCATCCGCGGTTGCAGCGGATATCATCGTACGCTGATGAGTATGAGCACTGGCTACCATCTCGCTCCTGCAAGATTGTTCCTCTTGCTTGGTCACAGGTCGACCCCCAGGGGGGTACCCCCAGCTCAATATGTAGAATCAAGTCAGGAGAGTTCGGACACTTCCTCGTCGCCTTTCACAGGTCTGACCCTTGTCTTGTACGCGTTACCTTTGCTGGCCCAGACTCACGGCACAAGTCGCTCCGAATAGGCTTACAGAATCCTGAGGACATTTGCGTCAATTGTATGACAGTAAAAGCGAACTGTATAACAATTCAAGCGAGTCGTACTCCAACTAGAGCGGTTCCGCGGCCCAGTGAACCGGTTCATCCTCACATGTAGAAGTCCCTGGGCTGCGATGCGGTCGGCCTGGTTCCTAGAATGAACGGCAACATGATCATGGCTGGTGTCATGTTCCAGAGCGGCCGACACTTCACGTCAGCTCTCTCCACTCCGAAGCAATCGCTCTCCTGCTTATCTTCGCCACGGTAAGTGTCGTTGCGTTGAATCGTATGCGTCAGCGCATACAGCTCCCCGAAAGGAACGAGTACAGCCGAATCGTCGTTAGGATTCCGGCTGATCTGGAGCAAGCTTGCAGACGCCTCGCCAACACGGAAGGGTGGGCGTTGGGTGACCTCTGCCGTAGCCTGATCGTGCTCGGCGCCTGCGGATCATATCTAACCTTGCGTCCCTCCGAGCCCCAGCAGCCGATCTCGAATGGCGGCTTCTCGAGCGTGCTGAAAGAGTACTTGGGAGCACGAGCCTACGCTCCCAGAACCGGAAGACGCTCAAAACTCATCACAGTCCGCCTGCCGACCGGTGTCGCCCGGTCGCTGCTCCTCTACTCCAGACTGGTCTCGACGCTGCGCTCGCATGTATACGCTCGTCTCCTGCAGGCAGGCCTCTTGATGTATCTCAAGTCGCAGCAGCGTCTGGCCGAAAGCCTCCAAGCAGCTGGCCCCAGAGTAGGCACAGACGCGAACCATGACAGGAGGTGAATTGCATGACGAACGATCATCTGCAGGAGTTCCTTGATGCTGTGGACGAGTGGATTCGCACGTACCGCTCGGTAGGAATTGCTGGGCTGCCTGGAGCCGAGAGGCGAGCGCAGCTTGAGAAGATCATGTGGCAAGCCCTCCAGGAAGTCGTCGAGTACTCGAAAAGCGAGGAAGCCGCCAAGAACGCAGAAGAACGATTACGGGTGATGAAGTTACTGAATCATGCCGTCAGAGCTGAGCTTGCAGTGCTGCACGAGCAAGACGCCGCCTATATCGAGGACCTGCTTGAGGAACTGAAGAAAGGGATGGAGGAAATCAAGAAAGAAATGGCCGACAGTAACTAAGCTCGTAGACATGAAGACAAGATCTTCTCCGCAATCCTTCCCTCTATTGGGAGACCGGGCTGTCCATCGTTGTCGGAATGGAACCATAACCTAGCACTTGGTGCGCACAATGACAGCCCTATGCTTTCAACCGTTCAGTAGGTTCTGGGTCACCTTGGGATAACGTTGGCCGGCAGCGGCGCCTCGCGGCACCGATTCGTTAAGGTGGCGGACATCCTCTGACGTGAGTTTCAATTCCAGCGCGGCTACGTTTTCCTCCAAGTACTTTCTCCGTTTTGTCCCAACGATTGGAACGATATATTCGCCTTGGGCCAGTACCCATGCTAGGGCGAGCTGTGCTGGCGTGCATCCCTTTTCCTGAGCAATCGCCTCAATACGCCGCACCAATTCGAGATTCCTCTGGAAATTATCGCCCTGAAAGCGCGGTGAACCGCGGCGCCAGTCATCTTCCGGCAATTCGGCTAGGCTCTTGATCCGGCCTGTTAGGAAACCGCGACCCAGAGGACTGTAGGCAACAAAAGTGATGCCAAGCTCTTGACAGGTAGCCAGCACCTTGTCCTCGGGATCTCGAGTCCAAAGCGAATACTCACTCTGCAAAGCCGTAATGGGATGAACAGCGTTCGCGCGACGCAAAGTTTGAGGCGAGGCCTCCGAGAGCCCTAGGTATCTCACCTTACCTTCCTTCACTAGCTGAGCCATCGCTCCAACGGTTTCTTCGATGGGAGTGTTCGGATCAACGCGATGCAGATAGTAGAGGTCGATTGTGTTCACGCCGAGGCGACGCAGGCTGGCTTCGCAACAGGAGCGAACGTACTCTGGTTTCCCGTTCACTCCACGAGCATTGGGGTCGACATCACTGCGTACAATTCCGAATTTGGTTGCTAGGACGACTTCGTCGCGTCGATCTCGAATCGCGCGTCCAACAAGCATCTCATTCGTGAACGGTCCGTAAGCGTCCGATGTGTCCAGAAAGTTTAGTCCAAGATCAAGGGCACGATGAATAGTCGCGACGGACTCGTTATCATCACGTTTGCCGTAGAATTCGGACATGCCCATGCAACCCAAACCTATCGCCGAGACCTTCAAACCGGTCTTGCCCAGCTCTCGCATCCTCATCCTGACACGCGACCCTTTCACAATGGTCATGGTTGCTTGCTCTTTTCTGTTGTCTCTTAGACAAGGTGCAAAATGAGCCGTCCTTAGCCTTCCATCGTATCGATTTCGTCGTCCGTCATCGTTTGATTTGTGTGTGCACCAATTGACCCGACGACGAAAGGTCGCTTCTCCCGTGAGGGAGTCTCGCGCAAGCGTTACTCTTGTATTATGCATACATGCCCTTTGGAGCGCTCACTCTCGCCATGGCGTTGAAGACCGCGTCGGAATATTCCAGTTGCTTCGCTAGGGCTTTCGCCAAATCTGAGACGGTAACCACTCCGGCCAACCCCTCTTGGTCCACAACAGGCAGCCTTCTCACTCCGTTGCGTTCCATGACCTTCGCGGCCTCTTCGATCGTGGCATCAGGATTCACAACGATCAGCGGAGAAGACATTACGCTCTTCACACTCAACTCGGATCCGCCGCCCTCCTTGGCGAGGACTTTTCTGACCAGATCCCGTTCGGTGACGATTCCAATCACCTTCTCATGATCGTCCTTCTTGGTCGTCACTAGCACGCAGCCTACGCCTGAGCGATCCATCGCTACGGCGGCTTCTCTCACAGTCCTCTCCGAGTCTATGGTGACCGGATTCTGCGTCATAATGTCCTTGACGAGTAATCTCCTAACCTCGGAAGTAGCAGCTTCGGGCAACGAGAGGAACACCCGGTCTTGGCGCTCTGAATCTCAAGTCGACATAAACATATTGGAGCATGCTACTTGTAGTAGCTTGACGCGAATACAAGGAAAAGAAGATCATTCCCCCACGAAAGCGCCCGGGGGCAGGCGGGAGGAATCGCAAACAATAGCGCTGCAATACTGCAAAACCGCAGTCCTTGGTTATATCTGCCAACAGTTCGCGGTAAAGCGTAGCCGCTGCAACGGTCCTGCTCATGAGGGCTATGACTCCGCATGGGAAATCCGCTTTCGGAGTGAGCATGATCCTCATCGAGTCCAGGCATGGGTGTTATACACTGAGGAAAGGGTGTCAAACATCTTCCAAGCGTGTCTCGAACTTGCGGGTGCGACAGGTGATACCTTTACATATCACCTGATATACGGATGTATCACATGATACAAAATTGTACCACCTATCGCGTGCTGAGGGTGTTCTTGGACTACCCGACGAGACATTTCCAATTGAGGGAAATCTGCCGACTCCTCAAGATGGGCATGCCGTCAGTAAGAAGCCACGTACGAAGGCTGGAACAGCAGGGCTTCGTGAGGAAGGAGAAGCACGGAGTGTACGAGAGCTATGTCTCAACGCGAAACGAATTGTTCAAGCTCTACAAGAGAAACGATATCCTACTCAGGCTTCATGACTCAGGGCTCGTGAGTTTCCTGGCGGACAAATTCGTGCCAGACTGCATAGTGCTATTCGGCTCCGCCTCGAGAGGGGAGGACGTGGAAGACAGCGACACGGATCTCCTTGTTATTGCCAAAGAGAAGAAGGTTGAGTTGGAAGAATTTGAGGACAAAGTCAGAAGAAAGATCTCTCTACACTTCGAAGAAAAGCTATCGAACATTCCTAGGGAGTTGCTGAATAACGTCGTCAACGGGATAGTGGTCTACGGCTATCTGGAAGTGTTCGAATGAAGCTGTGGAAGGATTCGCAAGAAGAGGTCAAGAGGATAGCGCCTGACAGGCAGATGGCCAAGGCAATACTGAAGATGATCGAAGTCAGGATGAAGGCTCTCAGCCTAGTGGACAGGAAAGAGTTTGCTTCCCTTGTTGTCGAGGATTACTACGAAATAACCAAGGAAGCCATCACAGCGCTGATGGCTCTGGACGGATACAAGACACTGAGCCATGAGGTCTTGGTGGCGTATTTGAAGGAGTTCTACCCGCAATTCTCCGAATCGGAAATACTGCTCGTTGACCAACTGAGACAGTTGAGGAACAAGATTGCATACAGGGGTTTCTTCATCACTCATGATTTTCTCGAAAGAACCGAAGCGAGAATGAAGTCAATAGTTAGTAAGATCAAGCGCATATTGGAAGACGGACTAGCTCGCTGAAGCTTACGTCCGACTGTTGCGGTTGAACTCACTGGACGAGTCTTCCTCCACTTTGATCAATGATTTCCGGTGCCTAACAGACTCGACGCGGAGAAGAGCGAACTCCCACAGAGGCCTCGCATTTTCGCGCTCGCACAAGAGATCACTTTTCCACCAAAGGATGATGCTCATGCAGTTCGCGCATGGGTAGACCACACCCAAGAAATGGTGGACTACACCCCTTAACCGCGTCAAGACTTCCCTCGTAACTCCGGAGATCAAAATGCGCGGGTTCCCGTCGCTAGCGAAGGCGAGACAAGGGACGAGGCTCTCGGAAACGCGAAGGAAGGGATTGAATCTTCTCTAGAAGTTAAGGCGGAACAACTCAAGCAGCGAACCAGAGGAGAGAAGGTCGTCGGGATCGTCGAATATCCCTCTCCTCTAGTGGCGTGAAGTTGTCAGAGCCTTCGGCAAAGTCGGCTTCAAGATCGGTGTGCAGAACTTCTCAGCTGGACTCGGAAGTTTGACTCTCTGATCTCGGACTCAACATGTTATTCAAGAGAATGGAGGTGGGTGGTCTGCGCAAAAGGCCATGTTTCTCGCAATAGTGCACGATCTCGCTAACTCTCCCTCTCCTCACCCCAGGAAGAACAGTCATTTCACGTCCACACAACGGGCATCGCATACAAGATCAATGTACTAGGAGACTCGGTTCACCAGATAATCGCGCGTAGACTGTTGTGTGTAGATGAACTCAGGATCCCCTGCCGTCCTGTCCCCTTCTGTGCGGGTGTCCGCCTCGCACTGTTGCAATGGCAATGTCGCCACAGGGGTTCCGTCTTCCTCGGTCGTGCGTGATCTGTGTCATCACCTCGTCCCTGTCAAAAGCCATGTCTCGGCCAAGCTTTCCTAGGAGGTTTCCTTACAACGTCTTCTTGAAGATCCATCGTTCCCTGCCGAGCTTGCATACTCTGGTGAAACCCGCGGAACTGAAGAGATCTGGAGTGCCGTTCCAGAACATATCCGAAGAATGCCTCCTTCTAGGATCTACCGGGTAGGCTTCAACCACTTCGACGCCATGTTCTTTCATGTAGCGGACAGCACCGTTCAAAGCCGCTCTCGCGACGCCTTTCCTTCTGTAATCCCGGTCGGTGAAGAAACAGGTTATCCTCCAGAGCTCTCCTTCGTGCGAGGGAGCATAATCCCTCATGTTGTCTATGCGTGGCAATTCTTCGCTCGGACCGAACTGACACCAGCCCACAGGTCTTCCGCTATGATACACTAGCACGCCATGCGCCTTCCGACGCTCCACAAGGGTGTACTTCTCTGCTTTGTTCTGCGCTCGGCTTCTCTCTCTCCAACCACTTGCGACATGGTAGAACATACACCAACAACCACCTTGCACCCCACCATGCTTCTCGAATAACCTCTCAAAGTCACCCCAAGTTGAAGGCGACAGCTCTTTCGTCTGGTAATGGAATTCCACGCCTGCTCCTTCCGTCAATTCCAAATCTCTCTTCTCGAATTTGAACCCTCAGGAGAGAAGAGTGGTCTTGTGTGCGGGTACCTTGGTCCGTACACACAAGAGAGATCGTCTACCTCGCTAGTGTTTTCTGTTTTCTTCCGAGTAGGCTAGATAAGGGTAGTATGGAGCCTTGAGGTTCATCTTCCAGAATTCTGCAAAGATTTCGCCGAAGTGGTAGATGGCTTCTATTGGCAGTTGGTAGAGCACCTGCTCAAGTTCAAAGCTTTCCTCGCTTCCGTCACGAGCGATCCTCTTTATGGGTCTTCGTAGATCATCTTCAGTGATTCGTGCAAACAATTTGCCTGTCTTGGCATCCACTTCTGTGACATACTTCTTGATGTCCTCCAAGTTCCTGAACTCCTCGAACCTGTGTGTAGTGCTGTTACCTAGCCCGGACAGCCTGTAATGCAGCCAAGTGTCCTCGTTCATCACGGTGTGAACGAGAACATCCTTTATGCTCTCAAAGCTAAGCCCCCGCGCTTTAGTGAACTCTTCCTCGGGTAGGCGTTCAAGCGCCTCGATCAGTCTCCCACGTGCCCTTTTGAAGTAGTCGAATAACTCCTCGTAACTCAGCAAACCAGACATCGTCCAAATACCAAATGGTACTCCAATTTGACGCTTTACCTTGCGTGACTGTGGTACGGTTTGTGCGAATATCGTAATTCGAACCGTCGGTTGGCGTCGTGTTCTGAATGTGTGTGGGTACCTTGGTGCGGGCCTTGAGATTTGTGTCGTCGCATGTTAAGTGAGTGAGGGCGGGCTTCTACTTGCGGATATGTCGAACTCTCATTACGTGTTGGAGCGCGTTCTGGACAGGTCGAGCGGATGATGTCTCCGAAGATGCTTTTACGGGCTGTCTTGAAGATAGGAGATGGTCGTCATGAGTGGTATCCTCAAACTCATCCAACAAAGGCAATCCGCAAGAGTTCCCTTCGACCCACGCCGCCCGATCGCCAAAGAAGACCTGAGGCAGATACTAGAGGCAGGGAGATGGGCGCCCACAGCTCACAACATGCAGAACTTCGAGATCCTCATCATCGATGACAACAAGATTCTGAAGAAAATAGGGAACATCAAGTCTCGTGTCTCAGTAGAGTTCCTGCGCGAGAACTACGAGCAGCTCTCGTTCTCGGAAGACGAGTTACTCAGGAAGAAGGTCGGAATACTCGGCACCATGTTTCCGCCCTCATGGAGAGACCCTTCCAAGATGGAGAAGACCGCCCGTGAGAGTATGTCTAGGTCCGTGGATCAGAGTGTCAATGGTAGTCCGGTCCTTCTGATTGTGGTCTACGATTCTAGGAAAAGAGCGCCTGCTTCGCAAGGGGATGTCTTGGGTCTTATGAGCCTTGGCTGTGTTATGCAGAATATGTGGCTCACGGCCCAATCGCTTGGGATCAGCCTTCAGATACTGAGCAGGTTCAGCGGAGAACCTGTAGAGAAAGAGGTGAAGCAGATTCTCGGCATCGCCGAATACATGAACATCGCTTATGCTATTCGCCTGGGGTATCCTGTCTCTTCGTCAGCTGGATACTTGAGAGTACGTCGCGATGTTGACGCATTTGCCCACCACAATCGGTATGGAAATAACGGCATTAACTAGGGAACCATGGCTCTGATTTAGCAGCACCTAGTCTGGAAGGAGGACGCAAGAAAAGGTTGAGGAAGGTAGCCGATTCTTCGGATCTCGAGATTTGCGAATTCTCTTAGGCCTAGATCTTCTTGGTCGCTCGGATGATCTGAGTGAATGGCATACCTATCTTGCCTAGCGTGCTGCTTAACGCAGCGTCGTCGCGTAGGCTGGTGCGCGTGCACACACACAAATTCAAACTACGCTGTCAATCGAGGGTTCAAATCACGACGGCCGCACCACTAGACTCACACACACAACAAACCGCGGATCTTCATTGTCATCTGATTCCAAGACCTGTATGACCTGCAAGAGAGAAAACTCAGCCGAAAACAAGCATCGTAGCGGGTGCGGATCGCTTCTGCAAACGGGGGGACAATGCGGGTGCGGATGCAAATCCGGCTCCTGTTGCTAAAGTTCCTTTGACGGCGAAAGGGGGTGCGCCCCCTCAAAGAAGGGCGGCTTTGCGTTCTTTCTTCTTCTCACGTGCTTCCGACACCTTCTTATCTCTAGCAGCCGTCCACGCTTTCTTAGCTCCCCTACTTCTCTTGCTTGCCATACACTAGTCACCTCTCAGATACAACATAGCACTAACACTCGAATAAGCAACTTCCGATGAGTAAGAGGAAGGGCGAAGATTCGAACGCGCCGCAATGGGCCAAGGTTTTGCGTGATCTTGTGGAACTGCGCGGCACGACGCTAAAGGAGTTGGTCACTCAGGAATGGCAGGACTGATTTCTGCTCGCGGAGAATTCTCGCGTCCGGGTTTTGAACCGTGTGTGTGGGTAGGCTGGTGCACACACACAAAATACCTCAACGACGACGGTTCAAATTACGACGCCCGCACCACCCTACCCACACACAAAAATCAATGATCTCGATGATCTAATGATCTCGTGGTTCCGTATTCGTTATTATTCCTTCGTCACTAGGTACCGTCCTCAGTCCTTGCCTAAACCTCGTGCTGCTTTCGACCCGATCATCCGCGTGGCGTCCGCGGCTCTGGCTCCGTCTTCGCATCCATCTTCTTTCCGATGACTTCCCGCGCGAATATCGCCAGCAACCCTACGACTATGAGCGCAACCGTCGCGGTGTAGAAGCAGTACTGAAACGCGGCTCTGGCCGGAAGAGAAAGTACATGACCACCGATGGTGTAGCTCGCTACAAAGGTCGAAAGAAGCGCTCCGGCCACCGGTGTTCCGAGCGTTTGGCCGATGTACCGGAACGCTGTATTCAGGGAGGTTCCGAGGCCCATCTCGCCCTTCGCGATCGAGAGCACGAGGAGGTTCTGGATCGAAACCGTCATCATCCCTCCACCTATCGCGTAAACCACAAGATACGCCCCTATCTCTTCGGGGCTCGAGTAGGTCGAAAGCAGAAGGAACGCGGCCGCGGCCAGCCCAGAGCCGAGGTAGAGGAACGGTTTCACGCCGTACTTTGAACTCACGGCACCTATTCCGTAAGCAACGGGCAATATGACGACTACAAGCGGCAGCAGGTAGAGTCCCACCTCGACGATGCTGATTCCAAACCCGCTAGGGGCCGGAAGCTCCAAGGCGTACACAACCGCTTGGTAAGCCATACCGAGCGATAGGCCATAGGTCGTGATGAGAAGATTGGAGACCATCACGTTTCTTTCGCGGAGCAGCTTCAGGTCGAGGACCGGTTCGGCGAGTCTTCTCTCGTAGAGGGCAAGCGGGATTGTGATCACTAGACCGCCGATCACGAGTCCGAGGACGGATGTCGATGTCCAGCCCCAGATGGAGCCCTCCGACAGGCCCAGCACGATAGCGGTCAATGAAGCCGCCAACCACGCTGCGCCCAGATAGTCGAGCTTGACGCCCGTCTTCCTGTTCGTTGATTCCTTGACCGTAAAGAAGATGAGCACTGTCAGGACAATTACTAATGGTATGGCAATGTAGTAGTTACCCTGCCAGCCAAAGTTGTTGGTGATCACTGCGCCCGCTAGAAGGCCAGCAGCTCCGCCAGCGACCTGAATCGCGCTTATCAGGCCTTGGGCCCGGGGGACCAGATTGCGCGGGAACTGCTCCCTTGCAAGACTGAAGGACAGCGGAAAGACCCCGAGCCCGATGCCCTGCACGAACCTCGAAATCAGAATCATGTTGAAATCTGGCGCGATGGAAGTGACCGTCGCCGCAACTACGTAGGCTACCAGGAGGTGGATCATGACGCGCTTCTTCCCGTAGATGTCTCCGAGCTTGCCGAAGATTGGGATTACCGCAACCCCGAACACTGTGTAGAGTGAGATTAGCAAACTCGCATGCGCGATGGTCACTCCGTACTCGGCCACTATCTTGGGCAGCGCCGGAGTCAGCATGACGTTGACGTAGACGATGAAAGCCGCGAGCAGCGCTAACAGCGCCAGCGCTCTATTCGCGTATGCGCGGTCGAATGTTTGTTCGCCTTCCCCGACCACATTACTGGACACTCCAGGATGATCTGCGGGTAATGTTGTCATGTCTTATCGGCTATACGGCACTTCCTGCGTCGAATTACCCTGGTGCCTCATATGTTAGGCTTTTACGCAAAGAACATAAATGCACAAGTCCCGAGACAATGTAGGCATGCGCAGGCTCGTCGTGGAACTCTACGGCCCGGAGCTCGACAACCTAACAAAAAGGAGCTCGTTTCATAACATAGAATCCCTGGAACAAGTTCACCTTCTCCGGTACGATCAGAACGAATTCGCAGGCATCTGGAGAATAAAGCTCAGGGATCCGAATTCGAAGATCGAGGACATTTTCAAGCATGATGACCTCGCGACGGAGATACAACTCTTGAAACGCGAGAAAGGTTCCTCTTTCATAATCTTCATGAGAAGACGACCAATACCTAGCCACCTGCTACGCTTTGATATCACGAGGACGAGAGGTGGTTATCTGTTCGGTCCGTTCGAGTTCAAGAACAACAGGATCAAAATCACCTTCGTTGGCAGTCAGAGAGACGTGAAAAAGATTCTTGGACAGCTCGAAAAGAGGGAGCTGAGCTACAAGGTGATCTCGCTGACCGATGCCGACTTCGCACCGGATTCACTTCTCAATCGGCTCACGGAGAAGCAGCGGAACATACTCATCTCAGCTTACAAGCTTGGGTACTACGACGTGCCGAGGAAGATAAATTCGGAGAAACTTGCGAACCATCTGAACCTGCGAGCTGCCACGGTCGTCGAGCACCTGAGAAAGGCGGAACATCGCTTAGTCTCCGGCATTCTTAGTGAATCTTAGAGAAGCGTGAAAAAGTGTGTGTGGGTACCTTGGTGCGGACGTTTGGATTTGAACCAGTACCTCATGCCTCATGGTTGAAACCTTAAACAGTCGCTTCCGTTTGATACCATGCGATTCAGGAATGTCAGCTCAGTCAGGTTATGATGTGGCGGCGCTTTGGGAGATTCTCACTGACACGGTGCATGCGCTTCCCATGTACAAACACCACAAACGCTACGTAGAGAAGAATGTGCTCCCTGAGAAGCCTCGCATATCCGCGAAAGAGACGGCCCTGGTGGCGGGCATGCCGCTGGGTGAGGCGATCGTGATCCTTGAAGAGCTGAGGCCGTCTTCGAAGGGAGCGGCTGAGGATGAATCGAAGGCCAAGGCTCCAGCCGGCAAGAGTCTTCTCGATTACGGTACCAAGTGACGCAATGATCTGAAGGCTCGTATCTTGTCCGGCGTCGTGTTGATCTCAACCGCTGAGTTTACCTTGAAGAGCCATCCGGTCCGCCAGCTCCTCATTCGACTACTGAAGAGGCACATCAGATTCAATCTCAAACGCTTCGGGCTGGAGAATTACAAGATCATACAGGCGGGAGGATTACTCGTCGTGGCCGGTCTCGACGATGCGGAGAAGACAGCGAAGGAGCTGGCTCAGATATTCGGTGTCGCTCACGCCGATGCGTGCCAACCAACTCAGCTGGATTTGGGGGAGATCGCTGAAAACGCAGCCAAGCAGGCGCAAGAGAAGCTCAAGATCGGCGAAACATTCGCGATTAGAGCACGCAACTTTGAGCCTTCAAAGATCAGAGGCAAGGAGATCGAGATACGTGCAGGCTCGGAGGTCCTATCGCGACTTCCAAGCGGCGTGAAAGTGAACCTGAGTAATCCGGACCACACGGTCCGCGTATTCTATGGTGCCAAGGAAGCTTACGTCTCAACTGCACGGTTCAACGGCCCCGGCGGGCTACCCGTAGGCTCGCAGGGAAGCCTTCTGGGGCTCGCAAGTGACCCCGCCCTCGCACCGCTAGCATTCTACTTGTTGATGAAGCGCGGAGCCATGGTCTGGCCCGTCATAGCCGACCTACCCCCCCCTATAGGGGGGGTACCCCCCGATCAGACCCTCGAGGGCTTGAAGAGGCTAAGGCGGTACATTCCGAAGAACACGTACACGGCGCGACTGATCACACTCGACGAGGAAACAAGAAACATCCTAACCGCCGTTACCCCGAGCGTGCAGAGGGTCTTCTGTGCGCGCTTGGTGTTCCGAGCGGTCAAGCATCTTGCGCGTAACGCGTTAGGACTTGTGACCGCTGACAGGTTCGGCCAAGGCGGCATTGAGTCCTTGAAGGATCTGAGAGCGGTCGACGAGATCGCAGCATTCCCCGTCTATCGCCCACTACTCACACTCGACGAGGCAGACATGCGACGACAGCTCGAGGAGCTCGGACTAAGCCAAGCCGAGACACTGAAGACCGCAACGCAGCTCCCGTCCGGCGGATACGAAGTCCTCATCGATGAGGTCAGAACGCTGGAGAAACGCCTCCAGGTAGAGGAGTTGGCTCACAAGATCGCAGTCGACTCGAGAAAGATCCAAATCAGTTTTCCGTAGGTCGAGCGGACGATTGTCACGAGAGTGTCACTTTAGTTCTTCCGCTAACCGTACGGGTGCAACTCAGCCCATTCGTCTGTCAGGTGCGCACACACAAACGCAGACTATGACGGCAAGTCAACTAACATTCAAAGTATTCAGACAATTCCGGGGGAATGTTCTCCCTGTCGACTTCGAAATACTCGACGAGAATGTTGTCCGGGGCGGGTACCATGACGTATTTCATGTAC
>Ga0315268_10001899_pt1 | contig 24007 bp, 19 predicted proteins | sample C1_top_MG_FD_204535 | JGI IMG/M metagenome (GOLD analysis project Ga0315268, IMG submission 204535) | Sediment microbial communities from Yellowstone Lake, YNP, Wyoming, USA - C1_top | ecosystem: Environmental > Aquatic > Freshwater > Lake > Sediment | place: USA: Wyoming | collected 2017-08-01
ATTTTGAAGTTTGTTCACCGGCAAGGACATCCACGCCGTATGAGATTTTATCAAAACTCGGCTCGACCAGTTTGAAAGTAGTACAAGGATACTAAAGAAAAGTCTGTGGGTAACACTTGAATACTAAAGAAAAATTTATTTGTATGGGAGTTGAATAATTACGCGAAAGTGGAAAGGAGAAAACTCAATGACGAAATGTGAGAACTGTGGCTATGCGGGCCAGAAAAACCGTAAATTTGGGGAAGATTGGACCTCCATCACATGCCCGAAATGCGGAAATCAATGGTACAGATGGAAAATTCCGAGTCCTGTGGTTTAAAACAAATGAAACTTACAAAAAATTGACTGGCTTGCTATCCTGTTAACTTTCAAATTCCCTGGTAAAAACTAATTGAAATGATTTTTAACGTATTTTAGAGGTATTGAATACAGCTTTCACGCCGAGAATGCTTCAGAACTGTCTATAAGTTTCCTGTAATTTTTGAGCCACTCATGGCCCTTTTCAGTGGTCGCGTAAACTAGTGGTGAATTGACCCTGACTCCTATCAACCCGGCGTTCAGAGCCTCGGTAAGATATCTCTTGCGCTGGGCGAAGTTGAGGTTTGCCTTGTACATGATGTGAGTACCTCTTGCCCCCTCCATGGAGGCTTTCAGGATATTGGCGAGTATTTCGACTCGGCCCCTGCGTTTCCAATTAGAAGTTTCCATCACTTAACCCGTATTTGTGTCAAACAGATGTACTTTTAACCCTTATGAAACTATCCTCCATTTCCCCAAATTCTGGCTTTATCGGGCTTTCTCGGAGGGGGTCCGGGAACCCCACCCACCCCTCGGAACTTTCGGCTTCTCTGGCATCCCCTTTATCGCTATCCCCTTGTTCGTGATGTCGAAGAAGTGGAGCTGGTTGCTGTGCTCGGTTCCCCTCATTTTTCTGATTTCCAGCGCCCGGTCCCTCGTCAGCCCCTCCCCTTCGTAGTAAAGAACGATTACCCCATCCGCAAGCTCCTCAGCCCCGACCCTGCTCAACTCCTCCTGCCCTTCCCTTATCTCTGAGGTCAGGACGAAGGTACATCCTAATTCCCTTAAACTGTCCTTAAGATCACTGAGCTGGAGCATGAATTCCAACTTTTCCTGGGAAAGCATTTCAAGGAACTCAACCCTCTCGAGCGCCAGCCTTTTCGATCTCGAGTTTTCAACCGTCTCCACCATCTCGGATATCAGGTCCTCCACTGTGGCTTTTGCCTTACTCATCTCCCCGGCGACCCTTGCCATCGAACCGCCCAGGATTTCGAGGCTACCCTCCTTCTCAAGGTTTTGAAGTTGCCATCCAAATGATAAGGCGTCTTGGTATAGCTCCTTCTTGTCCCTCTCAAAAGAAACCAGGACACCCATCTCTCCGTAGCCTACGATGCCCCTCGCGATGTATTGTGTGGCGAATATCGACTTGCCGGTACCAACCTTCCCCGAGACTAGCACGCAGCTGCCGGCCGGGAAACCCCCTTGAATAAGTTCGTCAAGCCCAAAGATGCCTGTTCTGACCCTCAAATTAGCACCCATATGATGTTTTCCTAGAGCCTTCTCGGGTTAGGTCGAGTTTAGGCTCTAGACCTTGAAATGGATTGGCCATAAGCTGTATTGGGGGAACAACCGTCAACAGGCCGAGCTCCCAGAGAAGAACCCTAGAAACAGGAAGGACCTGGGCCGATTTTCGATCGTCCACATCCTCACCATTATTCCTCCTTGGGCACCGATTTACCGCCCATTTCAATGGTTTTCATACTCATCCCTACATACTCTCAAAAGTACGGGCTGGTGAAATATTATTAAAGACTTGTGAAACTATCATCTTCTCTTGCATCGATTTTTGGTTCCGGTAGATGTTGTCGAATTTTCTATGGTTCGGTAGCTCCTCCTTCAACTTTTCAACGAATTCATAGGATATCTTCACGGCCCCTACCGGCACCTCCTTCCCGTGAGCGTCGGATCCGCCCACGATAAGTAGGTCGTATTTCTTCGCCAGCTGTTCAAAATGCCTTGTGTCTGCAGCATCGTGCTTGCTATGGTAAACTTCGATCGCCTGCAAGCCCTGATCAACGAGTTCCGGCAGGATTTCATCGGTCCTCGCAAACACGGGGTGGGCAAGCGCGGCTATTCCCCCCGCCTTTTGGATGATTCTTATGGCTTCAGCCGGTTGTAGGAGGTACTTTTCCACGTAGGCGGGCCTATCTATCCCCAAGTATTTCTCAAAGGCCTCCTGCACCGTTCGGACGTAGCCCCGGTCGAGTATGGCTTGAGCGATCTTAGGCCGCCCAACCGCCCCCCCGGCTATGATTATTGTGACATTATAAGAGATGTTGATGTCGAGATCCCTAAGCTTTTCAAGGATCCTCTTTGCCCTGTCGACCCTCGCCTCCTGAATGGTGAGGAGTTTGTCCTGGAGCCATTTACCGCGCCAATCTATGAAGTAGCCCAGGATGTGGAGTTCCCGGCCCTCAAATCCCGAACTCAGCTCCACCCCGGGGATCACCTCTATGCCGTGCTTCTTGCCCGCTTCAATTGCGGCCTCTATCCCAGCCACGGAGTCGTGATCTGCGATGGATATGGCGGTGAGACCCGCCCTATTGGCCTGCTCGACCGCTACACCTGGCGCGAGCCACCCATCGGATGCTTGAGTATGGATGTGAAGGTCAGCTAGCTTCAATTGTTCATCTCCGCATTGAAGAGGCCGACCGCTGTTAAGTGCCTTATGAAACTATCATACGGATGTATTGTCCGAACGAAAAATTGAGAGTTATAATGACTAATTCTCCTTTTTTTAAGAATCTTTCACTCAAGTTGGGGGGAAAAAGGCTTGAACTTTCGATAAGGTCTTAAAAATCGTAAAATTAGGGCTGGCTTGGCTTGATCGGCCCCTCTGGTTCTACCCCACCTCCTCATTCCTCCTCAGATACTAGCCGAGACCGCCCAGGGAGCTAGAATACCCAAAACCTTCAAGTCGAGAATGCTTCAGAGCTGTCTATGAGTTTTCTGTAATTTTTGAGCCAATCGTGACCCTTTTCGGTGGTCGCGTAAACGAGTGGTGAATTGACCCTGACTCCTATCAACCCGGCGTTCAGGGCCTCGGTAAGATATCGCTTGCGCTGGGCGAAATTGAGGTTTGCCTTGTACATTATGTGGGTACCTCGCACCCCTTCCACGGAGGCGGCTAGGATATCAGCAAGTATCTCAACCCTACCCCTGCGTTGCCAATTAAGATTCACCATCCTCACACCCGTTTTCACATAAACCTAGGTAGATTTAATGCTTGCGCCTGTTCGACATTTGCCGATTTTGAGATAAGCTATCAACGAGATTTTTGGGGAAAATAAGGCTTTTTAGGGCTTCTTTTACCAGACGCAAAGGTTTAAAGCAATGTTTAAATAGTCCGGGGGTTAGAATTTACCCCGCAAACAAATGAGGTGAATAAATGGAAAATAAGAGTTTACTACCAGCGATTGTAGCATTGCTAATAGTGGCTTCTATAGTATCTTTATCGACAACTAGCGTTAGTGCAACAACGTCATCCACTATCGATAAGACCTTGGTCAAAGCCAATACTCCGATAAAATTTACTGTAACGGTTACCAATTCGGGGACAACTCCAATCGATAACGTCAGAATAATCGTGGATAATGGCTCGGGCTTCACGCCTCTGAGCACCCTACCAAAGGACAACATCGTCAAATGTGCCGTTGATAACGTCGTGGTACTACCAGCAGGTACTGTTGTTCAGTTACTAGCAAACGAGAACATCGTTTTGCCGGAAAACACTGAAGTGACATTACTTGAGAACAAGCAGGTCTGGGTACCCAGACTTTCACACAACACGCAAATGAACGAAAATATCTTGGTAGCGCCGAGTCAAGATACAACAGCCGAGAACATCTCCTCTGGCGACAACATCATGGTAACGCAAGGGGTTTCAGTTAATCTCAACAATGACAACAGGCTCCGGTTGCTCAAAGACACGTCAGTGGTGGTCGTTAGCGGCAACATCGTAAAGTTGCCCGAGAACACGTTATTCGGACTAGTGGCTCAAAACGATAATGGAATCGTGGTTGGAGAGAACGTTGATGTTGTCAACGATGTAACCGTAACTTTGAAGGACAACAGGGTTAAGCTGGTCACACCGAACCCGGGCAGTAGCCCCGCCGACAATCTTCCGGCTGGCGAGAACCTCCAGCTAATCGATAACAAGGTTGTTGTTACGGCTGGCACAACCGTACAGCTAGGAAAGACGGTGGCGGTACGAATAGCCGAGAACGAGAACGTGCTCAGGGTAAAGGATAGCCAACTCGATGCGATAGGCGCAACTGTCCTGACCCAGCCAGAAAACTGGACGCAGACATCAGGCATTACCGACGATGTCTTAGGTTTGTCAGCTGTGGAGTGGTTTGGCATCGGCGACAATATTCCGGCAGGAGGGAGCCGCTTGTTCCCGTTCTATTTGACCACACCCAGCACAACCATAGACAATGCAATAATTAGATATTGGATAAGGACATCGACGATTGAGGGTCCATATACAATAATGGTCGACGGAAAGTCACCTACTGCTACTGTGACCGCGTCTCCTTCGTTAGTCAAGGAAAACACGGCAGTTACCCTCAAGGTCGTAGCGAGCGAAAAGATTTCTATGCCTGAGAATACTGTGTTGGTCGCCGAGAACAACGCCCCGGATAACACTCCAGTTTCGATGACATCGTCAGACAATATCACATGGACTGGTACCTACATGACTGTTGACAACTGGCTGCGCGATGGCACAGCAAATGTATACGTGATAGGCGCCCAGATTGAGGACCTTGTAGGCAACCTTGGTGTGGATAACCAAACGACCTTTACTGTGGATAGGGAAAAGCCGCCCACGCCAAAACTTACGGACATCAGTGGGCTTCCAAGTGAGATAACTAACATTGGTACGGGGACAATTTCGGGCATAGCTCTGGATAATTTCCTCAACACTATTCAGACTATGACGAACGGGACTGTCGAGATTCGCATTGGAACCTCAACGAACGATGCAACCCTTCTTTCAAATGGCCACTTCTACTACAATTATACACTCACTCAGCAGGGAACGCAAGAGGTGGGCATTAGATACATCGATCAGGCGGGCAACATAGGCAAAGAGAACGCCGAGAATGTAACCTACGACAGTGTAGCGCCGGTGATCACACCAGGCACGATTTCTGGCAAAACATTAGCTGACGGCGTGCGCATAAATGACAATACTCCAACTGTGAAGTTAAGCATTATGGACGCGACCCTCGGCATAGAGAACGCCCCCTTCGATAACACCGACAACAGCGGTTACAGCGTTCAACTTTGGGACGAGAATGACGACCTAATAGCTACTCTGATCAACGCAACACCACCGGCCGAAAACATGCCAAATACGATAAGCTTTGAGAACACGTATCCAACCGCGCTAGCGCTATCTGACGGCACCTACAGCATCTACGCAGTTGCGGGCGACAACCTACAGATGGACAACCTAGTTATTTCGTTCGTGATAGACACAACCCCACCAGCTGCGCCGAATCTTACCGCAACGGCAAGCCCGAACGCATTGGCACCTGACATTAAGAGGACTACAGGGCTCTCGCTAGGCGGACAAGGTGAGCCTGGCGCAACGATAAGGATCTGGACAAGCCCGGACCCGTTCACGTCCGAGACGAACGTGGAGAACGTTGTCGTAGGCGCCGACGGAACTTGGACTGCCACCCTAACTATTGACCAAGGGGTAACAGTAAGAATCAGGATAAGCCAGGTAGACATTGCAGGCAACGAGAGTACTAGTAAGGTTCTTTACGGCTATCTGAAGGTGGATGCTAGCGCACCTGTGGTCACAATAACAGCGCCAGCAACTGGCACTAAGACAGACAAGGCGAGCATAACCGTTAGCGGCACCGTTACAAAGGACGCATGGGAGTCGTGGACCGATATAACTTTGAGGTTGCAGAACGGAGTTACGAGCACGTCTATTATCATCCCGGTATCGAACAACGCCTTTAGTGTCAATGTAACACTAGCAGAGGGCAAGAACTCCATCATCGCGACAGCAACAGATTCGGTGGGCAATTACACTAGCTCTCAAGTTACAGTTGAGCGCACAGTGACTTCATGGGCAATCTACGCGATTATCCTAGTGATAATAGCCTTGATATTGGCTGCGATCGCAATATTTAGGATGAGATAAAGGGGAAAAACGCAATCAATCCCCTTTATTTTTAGTTTTTATTTTTCTTATCGTGTTTGAGAACTAGGTGATGTAATTATTCAAACGAAATTTTCTAGCACGTATGGATAGTCGTTCTCAAGCCATTGCTGCGAATTGAACTCTGTGGTAAAATAGCTATACGCGAACCAGTCGTGATCCGGATACGCTTTTAGCCCCCACCTGACCATCTCGGCGTTGACGTTGATCCACTTGCCGTTCTCCTTCACGTAAATCACGCCCAAGAGCCTTCCGTTTATGTCATGGTATGGGGTGTCAGATTTGTTGTCGAGGTCCAAGAAAACCTCGGCCTTATATGGGCAGAAGTGGTCGCGCACGAAACTTTTCGCCTCTTCGGCCCCCTCATCGGGGGGCCCCGTGGGGAGGTGAAGTTCCGGAGCGTCTACCCCTCCAGAAAACCTAACACTCTGAGTGCTTGGGGCAGAGACTCCTACTGTTGATGGGTTTACCCAAGTCAGGTTGACTCTAACGGTATCGCCATCTATTGTATAATCCACAGTTCCGTAGGCCTCGTAGGTCAGTGGTATAGTATAAGTTTCAAACGAGTAAACCGGGCTGGAGATTTCCTCTGAATCGTGCTGTAGGATGGTTTTGAATTCATAGCGGGAGGTAGGTGCTAGATTGTGGATGTCCTCGTAGAGAATCCCGTTTTCAGATGCCTCGCGCCAATCGGTGGAATTCCAATTATCCGAAGAGTTCTCAATTTTATACTCGAACCTGATTTTTGCGTCTGACCATCGGTTATCAAATTTATATTCGGCCTTCAAGGTTGCGTCGGAAGAGGTGAGGTAAAGAGCTCCCAAGTTCTTAATTGTGGATGGAGCTCTACCCTTGAGATAAATTACAACAACTCCTGCGCAGGCAAAGATAACTACTACGATGAGCACCAAGATTTTTTTGTTTATTGCCCCGGCTTTCATATTTAGCTCCTCATTCTATCTCCGCTAGTCATCATATAATTCCTTTTCAATTCCTTAGTTCTCTTAAAGCCTTCTCACCGAACGACATATCCTAGGCACTTTGACTGAAAAACTCAAGTTCTCGATTATCCTAACCTCTACTGTCGTGACAAACCCAATTCTGAAAATTAAATCTTAACGTCTTCTTATGTGAATCATAATTACGATGCTAATTACCGCTATCACCAATACTCCAACTTCTATGTAAAGAGTAGAATTTGTTGTTGAATGGGTGGACGGTTGAACGGGCGTGGGTGAAGATATTCCTGATTGAACAATCGCGGTGTACCATATATCTGCCAAAAGCTGGACGCTTGAGCTAAGCCTGTTCTCTGTTATATTTTTTATTTCATCGTTCCATAAAACGCCAGACCTCAGATAGGGGCTCAGAACACTTGGGGACGAGCCGATTGTGTAAGAGTAACTTTCATTCAACATCTGCATCGTAGAGCTAAAAATATTATCTATTGTGGAAGGCACGAATCCAGAAACGTCAAGATTCACATTGTCTTTGGTTATCTGGGAGTCCACGGTCGACTCGAAGGGCACATGGTTTCCACTGGGGTTATAGTCCGAGGTCGCGTGGAGCGGCATGGACGCGTCCCCAATATAGTGGCTTATTACTCCAGCGAGCTGCGCTGCATGCTCCAAGTCATTCTCTTTCAAATACTGCACTAAGGCGTTGAAATTGTCCTCGACGGCCCAGGGTAACACTCCATCCACGTAATCGCTCTCGGGGTGGCCGTTGGGGTTCACATCCAATTGATAAAAATGCCTGTATTGCTCGTAATTATCGCTGTATTTCCACGAGTCAGGCTTGTTGGAATAATCCACGATGGTATCAGAGTACGTCGTGAAAAACCAATTCAAATCACCGGGCATGAGGTAGATAGCATTCGTGGCGATGAATTGATGGGTTGTATAGGACCATGAATGCACGCCGGGAACCTGCGAGTAGATGCAGATAGAAACGGCAAGCAACAAAAATATTGAAACGGCAACTTTGGACTTTAAACTCATTTTTTGCCCTCTTATTCTCTATCTTAGTCCTCACTCACCGCCAGTCCTTTGAATGCACGCAGGATAATATGTGAACTTTTTTTACACTCTTCATTTTTACACTTCCAAAATTTTTAAATATCGTCAAGAGACTTTCACAGAAAAGCTTATATTTTCAATGGTTTCCCCCTGGAACGGTACTTTGATCCAAAGGTGATTTTCGTCGTCCCTGAATTTCAAAGTCACATTGACATCGTTGCCCACTCGATTCAGGAACATAAAGACACTCTGATAGTTGGGCACCCAGTCAAGCGAACAGTCTGAGAAGACAAGAACTTGGTTATCGTACCAATAACCGCCCCATGCGTGGATGTGACCGTAGAACCAAGCGTACAATTCCGAGCCGGTGACTTTGTCTTGAAGATTATCAGTCCAAACTTTCCATTGAGTCGGAGGCTCGTGCGAGAACACAAACACTGGTGTATTCGAGTTGAGTACTTCGTTATAGAACCACGCCTGCACATTTTCCGGCATAGTCCCACCATCATATTCTGGAGGGTTTAAATTGTTCGTGTCGCCCGCGTGATCGGAAATCAAAATCCATTTCATCCCCATGACATCCAACGTCGTGTCAACCTCAGGCAGCAGGTTCTCTGTCCATTTACGTCCCGCCTCAACGCTTTGATTGTAGTCATGGTTCCCGAGGACGTAATACCAATTATCGACTTTCAGGTTGTCCATCGCCCGAAGGAACATTCCCGTGTATATATTGCTCTCGTGGATTAAGTCTCCCAGTAAAATCGCGTGGTCAACATTCACCCCTTCGATTTTTTCAACATATTCATTGACATCATTTATCCCCACTTGCAATGCCGTTAATGCATTATCTCTATAGTAACCAACGTGGGGATCGCTTGCTATCCACCAAACCTGTGTTTCTCTGGAAACTTCTTCTGTCTTACCTCTGGAAAGAATAACATAAACGCCCGCCAAAACTGCGGCTATTACAACAATTATCCCTATTATTTTCCAAACACTTGACGTCGAGATGCCTCCTCACCCATTAACGAAATCCTTATAAATAACCATTTAATAAGGCTGTCGGAGGCATAGCTTGCTAGCGAAAAAGGTTTTGATTGTAGCAGTGTGCGTTTCATCACTTTTGTCGCTAGCCTTGGTAATCCCTTCTAGCGCGCAAGCGCAGAAGCCCATAATTATTGTATCGGGAAAAAGCACGGGATATAACATTAATACAACGGGCGCGCCTCCGGCAAAATATTACAAAGCTTCTAGCGGAACCCCTCCGCCGTTGATGGTTGCTGCCAAAGTGGGGAGTGGCGCGGTTGTCGCTTCAGGAATTGCCTCGACTTGTAGGGATAATAGATGGAACAATACTGCTAATCTGGACCCCTATCTCGACGTGCTCCTTGACAAGGCTTTCCAGTGGATGAAGCCTGGAGCGAAGAAAGTCCTATGGTACGAGGGCTATAGCGTTTACAACACTATCACGACCTCTCCAGTTCAATGTGCAAATCTTAGGGATGCACTACAAGCCAAAGGGTACACGCTCACGGGTGATGCTACAATGCCTATAACTAGTAGTCTTCTCGCGCCTTACGATATCTTGGTCATACCCCAGCTTGAGCTCCCCGTCACCGCGACAGGGACGGGTGGTGATTCCACCTTATTGCCTGATGCCGATGTTCAAGCCATCGTGAGCTTCGTCGAGGGTGGCAAAGGTCTATTCATCATGGACCAGAGCGACTATGCAGGTCATAACTTCAGCAATGTGCAGAACAAGATCCTAAAAGCCCTCGGCGTTGGCTTTTATTTCCAAAATGACCAATCACAGGATGATACCAATAAATGGGGTCAAGCAACTTACCAGCCGATTGCCGTTATAGACACGACGACAGATATCGGTAGCGCTTTTCAAAGCGCAACGGGTAAATCTGAGATCGGCCTCTACGACATATGCTCGCTCAGGATACAGGAGAACTATGATGTTTCTGTGACGATTTTACCCACCGTAAATACCGGTGGAAGTGGAGAAACCAAGACTTACAATGCGACGATAGCGAACATCGGGTTGAAGCCAGATAATTACACCTTAACTGTTGGGGACACCCTTGGGTGGTCACCCTCTATTTCCCCGACCAATGTCAGCATAGAGAATGGTGAGAACGCAGTGGTAGTTGTCAGTGTGACCGTGCCCAATAACCTGACGAAGAAGGTGGTTAACTGGATCACTGTAACTGCATCAGGAGTTTTGGGAGTAGAAAGGGAAAACGCGCAAGTTAGAGCCATAAACGTATTTCCGTCAACTAGCAACCCATGGGGCAAAGTACTTGGAACTGGAACTGTTGGGCCCGGTTTCTTGGGGCCTGGTCTCCCCACCCTCACCGTCGAAAATTCCGCTTCTGTGGTGACGATTGTATCTGCAATAAGGTCTGGCTATAGCAACGACATCACGCCTAGGGAACCTCAGCCGATACTTTGGGGTCGGGGCGAGTTTCCGCCCGTGGTTGCCGCGGCCTTCGTGGATAACGGTCGTGTCGTGGTCATGCCCAATTCCATCCTGCGTGACGCTTATTTCGATCGAGCTGAGTTGTCAAACGATGAGATGATGTCGGATATAGTAAGGTGGATTATTAACTGGGAAGATCCTACGGGGCATAATTTCACATACCTAGTCACTGGGCCGGGCGTCTATCACACTAATACAATAGTGTCGAAGTATCTCGCCATGCTCGGAGCTCTCGGATTTAATGTCAGTTATGCAGCTGATGTTAGTGTAAGCCAGCCTGTGATTATAACTCCAACCTTGCTTGAAAACGTAGATGTCCTGCATATAAATGAAATCCTGAGAGCTCTCTCCCCTGATGAGATCCAGACGATTGTGAATTGGGTGAAGGCTGGAGGGAAGCTCATTATCGGATGTCAGGCTGACTATGGTGGGTACGGAATGCCTGTTTACCCGAACGCGGTTCTAGAAGCTTTGAACGTTCCGGTCGGGTTCCAGGACGATGAGTTGTACGATGATAACAGCTGGGTGATTGATGGTCCGTGGTACCCCCAGGTCGATTTCCTCGACGTCAGGCAAGTAAATTCTAATTTTGATGTGTGGTTCCCGGCGATTAGTTTCACTGCTAGCATGTCCGTGAGGAGCTTGTCGGCTAATAACGTACAAGTACTGTACCCATTTACGATATCTAACCTCGGGACTAGGAGTTCGTCCTATAAGATCGAAGTTAAAGAAACTTCTAGCACTCCCACAGGTTGGGGCTTTAATTGGTCGCCAACAGAAGTCAGTGTTGCGTCCGGCGAAAATATCGAAGGTTACATTGCTATAACTGTTCCGAAAATAGAAGTCGGAAGGAAAAGGATGGACCTACTCCTCACAGTTACCGACCAAACGCTAACTTCTCTGACGAAGTCCATTACATGTGCAGCTCTGGGAGACAACAGTATAACAATTACTCCGGCAAAGTTTGAGAACGGTCAGAGCGTCTCCACCGCTAGCTTGGGAAAGGTCACAATTGTTAATCTTGGGTACAGCGGAGGCGGAGCTTGGACATATGTAGTCCAGACCACGGGTGGCGAGACAAAGGTTGTAACCGAGACAGAGCTTAGCCCAGGACCAAGCCCGGGAGGACAAGGATTCCCGAAGTGGGTAATCGCAGTTGTTGTCGTCGTTATCGTCGTAGTGGTCGCTGGAGGCTACTTCGCAATGCGAAAGAAAAGTAGCCCAGGGAAGGGGCAATAAAGCCATTGATAGTTAAGTTAAAGAGAGATAAAAAAATAATAAAGAAGAAAAATTGATGCAGGTAGGCGTATGGTAAAAACCTCTACGGTGGCCATAATTGTTGTTGTTTTGATTGTTATCGTAGTAGCGTACGTTTTAATCAATAGGGGAGGACAAACGCAAGAGAATGAGAATAAGATGGTGCTAAGGGCAATTCAAATCGCCGACACCAACTCTCTTGATGTCGACCGTACGAAGATGGATCAGGCTATGCAGATTTTAGCTCTCACACAGGACACCCTCATGACCTACGATTATAACATGAATTATATCCCATTGCTGGCGGAAAGCTGGGAGATCGGCGAGAATGGACTCTACATAGACTGGCACTTAAGGCATGACGTGAAGTTCCACTCCGGGGCACCATTCGATGCTAATGCCGTAGTGTATAGCATTAGAAGAGCTAAGCAAGCATGGTCTGTTCAGTCGGATACTGTAAAAAACATCTTAGATGCGGAGGTGCTCGACAATTATACCGTACGGGTAGACTTGGTCCAATGGGATAGATGGCTCTACGATTGGTTCGCTGAGACTTCGAGTTCAATAGTGTCTCCTGCGCTCGGAGATGACCCGGGTTTCGGCATAAGCAAGTTCGATGGTACAGGCCCATTCAAAGTTAAAGAATGGGTGAAGGATACCAAGACTGTTTTGGTTAGGAACGACGACTACAAGTGGGGGCCAGCCATCTATAACAATAGAGGTCCCGCGCTCCTTAGTGAAATAGACATAATAATCGATTCAAACAGTCTTACCTCGGAGGATAAATTCTTTACGGGTACGGTGGACATGATGATAGGTTTTTCAACTCGCCCTGCGTTAATGCAAAGGTTGCAGTCGGATACAAACGTTAATCCTAATTTCAATTACTCGCGCTCGTCCATGGCCTGGATTGGCTTTACCGCCAGCTCGCTCTCCCCGGAGATTCAGCAGGGCCTGAAGTCTGGTCGCCCCATTCCCGCCAACCATCCAAAGTCCCCGCTTGATGATGACAAACCATGGATAGATCTTGGAGGGGGCGTATTGACTCCGGATAACACCAATAAAGGTCTGATGGTCAGGCGGGCACTCCTGTACGCCACCAACAGGGAGAATCTGCTTCTGTATGGTGGATGGGAGGGACTGGGAAAGGTAGCCTACGGCCCGCTCACAAGTCAGATGTGGGGTTACAATCCTGCTGTTGAGAACATGTATCCTTATGACCCTGAGATGGCTGAGAACCTGCTCGCTCAGGCTGGTTACCCTGGAGGAAGCCCCACACATATCGTTCTCACTCTCACGGGCTACACCGCAACCGGTAATAGCACCTATACATCAGAACTTATAGAGTTGAAGAAACAGTGGAAGCTGGTCGGGGTAGATCTTGAGGTTCAAGAGCTGGCATTCGACAGTATCGAGACCCTAATTGCAGAGGATGCGGTTGATATTTTTACAGGTGGTTACACTTGGCCCAATGCTGATATGCTCTGGTGGTACTGGCATACAATTCGGGTGCCCTCGAGCCCTAACAGATTTTGGTGGGGTAATGCGTATACTGATGCGGTAATAGATAACACGTTTGCGTTTGACGACAACGTGGCTTATAAGGCAATTCAGGAAGCCCAAGTACTGATCATGGAGGATGCAATGTATCTGCCGGTAACCGAGCGACCATTTCTCTTGGCCATGAGAGTCAATGTTAAAGGCCTTAAGTTGACTCCGCTGAACAACTTTAACTGGAAGATGCTCGATACTTACATCGGGTAGTAAGGCCTGAATATTTTTTAACAATTTTAGCACGATGTTTGACCACAATTTTAATATAGCAAGGAGATTTTTATTTATTTTGGGGCATGGATGCAATTACGGTTTCCGGGAGGCATGTACGGGTTTATAATAAAAAGGCTGCTATTGCTTATTCCCATATTTTTTGCAGTTACCATCGTAGTCTTCCTGCTTCTTCCTCTCACGGGTAACCCTGCAAGGCAGGTTCTAGAGGGGCAGGGCAGATACGATATAACTCCAGAATTACTCCAAAATATTAGCCATCAATTTGGTTTTAGTAGGCCACTTTACATCCAATATCTAAGGTATCTAACCGGTTATCCCCCAGCCGATCCCAATCTGGGCGAGAATGCTCTAGTGATACCTAAGGGCTTGCTGAGAGGAGACCTTGGATGGTCCTACACTCAGTCCAGGTCAGTTTTATCTCTTATTGCTAGTAGACTCCCGCAAACTCTGGAGCTGACGTTCACTGCTTTCTTCATAGCGCTAGTAATTGGACTTTTGATAGGGGTAATCTCAGCTCTCAGGCGTAAGACGTGGGTGGATTATACAGCTATGGGGGCCGCTATCTTTGGTGTATCAATTCCTTTTTTCTGGCAGGGGATGATGATGATATTAATATTCACGATTTGGTTGAGATGGTTTCCTGTACCTACTGCAGGGCAATTTGGCATTGCTTATCTGATTTTACCAGCTGTTACGCTTGCAACGCATGAGTCAGCCTTTCTCGCTCGAATGACAAGATCGAGCATGTTGGATGTGCTCAGGCAAGATTACATAAGGACCGCTAGGGCGAAGGGATTAAGGGAGAGGGCGGTGGTATATAAGCATGCGCTGAAGAACGCTTTCATCCCAGTTGCAACCGTGCTATTTTTACGGCTTCCCTTCCTGTTTGGTGGGACGGTTATAATGGAAATTTTATTCTCATGGCCGGGTATGGGAAAACTCTTAGTAAACGCGATGGGGGCGGGCGGCTCCTCCAGTAAAGACTGGTACCTCGTCCAAGGAGGAGTCTTGATGTTTTTGGTGCTGGCTATACTAGCGAACCTCCTCGCCGACATCACGTACGCCTACCTCAATCCAAAAATAAGGTACGGATAGGTGAATAATTTGTTGGATAGGGTGCGCAATCTTTCAAGAGGATTAAAACGGTCCCCAGCTTTCCGATATCTAAGGCGGGATATAAGGGCTAAGATCGGTGTGGCTGTTGTGTTCGTTGTGGTTTTAACCGCAATATTCGCAGGCTTCATCGCCCGGCATGACCCCGTGGCAGAATATAACAACCTAAGGTTTAAGGGACCGAGCTGGAGCTTTCCATTTGGGACCGATGACAGAGGAAGGGACATCTTTAGTAGGGCAGTATACGGTGCTAGAACCGCGTTGTTAATAGGAGCTTTGCTTGTCATAGTGCAGACATCGATAGGTCTGCCGCTAGGATTATTGGCGGGCTACAAGGGAGGGAATGTTGATAATCTAATAATGAGGATAGTGGACGCCGTGCTTGCTATGCCGGGTCTGATAATAGCGCTTGCGTTCGTCGCCGTTTTCGGTCCCGGAATCTACAAGGTGGTATTCGCATTGGCTATAACAGGATGGGCAGGTTATGCAAGGCTCATTCGCGGTCAGACATTAGCTATTAAAGAAGAACCTTACATCGAAGCTGCTAGGGCGATCGGAGAAAAGGATAGGAATATAATCCGCCGCTATATATTACCCAATATCATGTCTGTGTTGATAGTCATGGTGACGATGACCTTTCCCGCGGCGATATTATTGTCGGCATCAATGAGTTTCCTAGGATTGGGAGTACAGCCGCCGACACCAGATTGGGGTTACGATTTAAACTCTTACAAAACATTCCTGCCAGATCCGTGGCCAGCTCCTTTCATGTCTATTTCTATCGGCATAGTCATGGTGATAACAATCTTTGGGTTCAATTTCTTCGGTGATGCGCTGAGGGACGCATTAGACCCAAGACTGAGGGAGTAGCCCATGTCAGAGCCGCTATTGAAAGTGCAGGGCCTTAAGACATATTTCTTCCTTGAGAGGGGTGTGGTTAAGGCAGTTGACGGCGTGGACTTCGAGATAAAAAAGGGAGAAACCCTTGGCGTGGTCGGTGAAACGGGCTGTGGAAAAAGTGTCACGGCCCTGTCTATCATGAGGTTGATTTTGAGCCCGGGCAAGATTGTCGAGGGGAAGATCATTTTCGAGGGCGAGGACCTGTTGAAGAAAAGTAGCGAGGAGATGCGAAAGATACGTGGGACCAAGATAGCAATGATATTCCAAGATCCCCACACCTCTCTAGATCCTGTCTTCACCGTCGGTTCCCAGATAGCGGAGCCAATTGAGTTACACCAAGTCGAAGAACAACACTTAATAAAAGCAGAGGAGGTACCTAGAAAGGTCGTAGAGATGCTCAAGCTTGTTGGTATACCTGACCCAGAGCAGAGGGTTACTGAATATCCACACCAGTTTAGTGGAGGAATGAAGCAGCGGGCGATGATCGGCATGATGGTATCCTGTAACCCCGCCATGCTAATTGCGGACGAGCCCACTACTGCTGTAGATGTGACCATACAGGCACAAATCCTGGACTTGATGAGGGAGTTAAGGCGAAAGCTAGGCACATCTATTTTGATCATCACCCATAATCTAGGGTTAATAGTCGAGATGTGCGATAGAGTTGCGGTCATGTACGCAGGGAACATAGTTGAACAGGCAGATACCTTGACCCTGTTCGAGAACCCGGCGCATCCTTATACACGCGCCCTGCTCGCGGCGGTCCCAAAGGTTGGGGTGGATAGAAGGGATCTTGAAACAATACCTGGAATGGTGCCGAGCCTTATCCACCCTCCACCTGGGTGCAAGTTCCACCCCAGATGTCCTCATGCCATGGATGTCTGCAGGAAGTTTCCAGAGACGGTCGAGGTTGGTAAGGGGCACTTTGTGAACTGCCATCTGTATTGTAAAGGTGAGGCGGGAGCGGATTGAAATGTCAGTCGCTAAGACACCTGTTGCATCCAAATTGTCATCTCCAGAATTGGCTAAAAAACCCAAGAATGACCAAAAACTGGTCGAGAAAAATGCCAAAATTCCTGAGGAGCACCTGGTGGAGATCAGAAATCTTAAAAAATATTTTGAGACTAAAAGGGGGATATTCGCACGGGAAAAGAAGTGGGTTCATGCCGTTGACAATGTGAATTTTTACATAAGAAGGGGGGAAACCTTCGGTCTTGTTGGCGAAAGCGGTTCTGGGAAGACAACGATCGGGAAGCTGGTATTGGGACTGATAATGCCTACGTCTGGAGAGATTTATTTCAAAGGGCGTAACCTTGCGGAGTTTGGAAAAGAGGAACTAAGGAAGCTCAGGAAGAACATGGGAGTTCTTTACCAACATCCACAATCCTCACTAAATCCAAGGATGACAGTTCATACTTTACTCAGCAGGCCGATCGATATTCACAATATTGCAAAAGGAGAGGAAAAGGAGAGGATAATTTTAAGGGTTCTTGATGAGGTTGGTCTAGATTCCCAACAGCTTGATAGGTATCCGCATGAGTTCAGCGGCGGTCAGCAGCAGAGGATTGCCATCGGCAGGGTACTTGTCCTTAACCCGGAGTTCGTCGTGTTGGATGAGCCGACATCGGCCCTTGACGTGTCGGTCCAGGCTCACATTCTAAACCTACTTCGCGAGCTACAGAGAAAGTTCGGCTTCACCTACCTTATCATCTCGCATGATCTAAACATAGTAGAGCACATGAGCGAGAGGATAGGAGTTATGTACGTGGGTAAAATAGCTGAGCTCGCGGACAAGAAGGAGATGCGCGATAACCCACTTCATCCTTATACGCGTGCGCTGCTCGCCGCAGTTCCGATCGCTGACCCGAAGTATAAACGCACTGGCATCGTTCCGAAGGGAGAGGTGCCCAGCGCGATAAACCCACCGCCTGGCTGTAGGTTTCATCCGAGGTGCCCGTTTGCGAAGCCGATATGCAAGGAAGTGGAGCCAGAGTTCAAGGATGTCGGCGGCGGCCATTACGTAGCATGTCATTTCGTCGAGAGCCTGAACCACCGGTGGCCTTCATTAACCTGATTTTGCTTGCGTAGAGATTGTTGCCAAAAGTATCAACTGCGACGACCAAGGGACCGAAGTCCTGAACGCGGAGCACCCAGAGAGCTTCTGCGTCGCCCAGGTCCCGCCAAAATATTTTTTGAACCTCCTTAATCGCCTGCCCAGCCAACACACCAGCTCCACCTGTGAACGCCAGGTACACGCAGCCCAATCGAGTGAGCGCATCTGCGATATTCTCGCTCAAGCCTCCCTTGCCGACCAGAGCTCGTACTCCAGTTCGCTCGATGAACTCGGCTTGCATCGAATCTAGTCGTGCGCTGGTCGTTGGCCCAGCGGATAAGATCTTCCAACCATTTTTATTTTTTATCGCAAGCGGCCCGCAATGATAGACGATTCCTCCGCGAAGGTCGAGCGGCAGCCTTTTTCCGGCGCGTAGAAGCTCAATGGCCCTTGCGTATGCCTTGTCCCTGGCGGTCACCATTTGGCCTGTGATACTTACGATATCACCGACTTTCAGCTGTCTGACCTGCTTTTCGCTCAGCGGAGGCACAAGTTGTTTTTTCATTTTAAGGCACCTCTACACGCATGCGATCTCCGACGAGCTTGGCTGAAGCCCTGCGCGCTGCCCAACATTGGAGGTTGATCGCGACAGGTAGGCTGGCCGTATGGCATGAAGCTTTCTCGATGTGAACCCCCAGCACGGTAGTCTTTCCACCCAAACCCATCGGCCCTATTCCGAGCTCGTTTGCGGCTCTGGTGAAGCGGTGCTCGAGCCTAGCAAGTTGCCTGTCTTTATTAGGTTCATCGAGCGGTCGCAGCAGGGCCTTTTTGGCTAGCAGACAGGCAACTTCCGCCGATCCTCCGATGCCGACGCCGACTACTGTTGGAGGGCAAGGCTGACCTCCAGCTTCTCCAATGGTCAGCAGTACGGCGCGCTCGATTAATTCGCGTTCGGATGGCCTAAGCATGTATAACCTACTCCAGTTCTCAGCACCGGCGCCCTTCACTAGCAGATCGATTTGTAACCGTTTACCGGGCACGAGCTCCGTGTGGACTGCGGGCATGCCGTCGCCGACATTTGTTTTTGTGTTAACGCGGTTGAGTGGGTCGACGAGATTTGCGCGGAGAGGTATGGACCGCGTCGCTTCCATCACTGCCTTCCTGAGGCCAGAGATGAGATCAAAATCGAGCTTAAGGTCGTTGCCCAATTTTACGAAAAAAATTGGGGTGCCCGTATCTTGGCAAATGGGCGCGCTTAGTTTTCTTGCGAGTTCTAGGTTCTTTAGCATGCACTCAAACTGCAATATCGCAACTTTGTCGCGCCCGCGCCGCCTACATTTCTCAAGTGCTTCAATCACATCCTTTGGTAGGGTCGTGGCAGCTCGCCTAAGCATTTCAACTATTGTCCTTCGAAACTCGGTTTCTGATAACATACAATCGATTTCGGTTAGGCTCGATACAATAAAAGCCCCTTGGGTTTATGGTAAAACATGCGCCTGATTGACGAGACGAATGGTAATGTCCTAGCGAGCAGGGTTGAGTTAGCCGATACCTTCTGGAAGCGTTTTCGGGGCTTGATGTTAAGGCGCAGATTCCCGAAGAGCAGTGCGCTGCTTTTCACTCCACCGAAACCAGGCCGTTACGGCATTCACATGTTTTTCGTAAGGTTTCCCATAGACCTGCTCTACCTCGACTCAAGATTTGTGGTAGTTGAACTTCGCAAGGAGTTCAGACCTTGGCGCATGCACAGGCCGAAGGCGATCGCAAATTATCTCATCGAATTGCCTGAGGGCACAATATCGCGTTCAAATGTTGAAATTGGACACAAAGTTACACTACAGTAAAACATAAATTAAGGAAGATTAACCAAATCTGGGGTTGGAGCCGAGTTTCGGGGGTGACATCGGAGTGGTAGACTGATGGAGATCCCCGAGGCAGTAGCGGCGATGGCGGCCCGTCTGGCGTCTGAGATAAACGCAGATGCTATACTAGCGTTGACGGAAAATGGTGCAGCCTGCGATTTAGTTTTTAAGAAAAGCTTTGGCGGGTCTTTTGTCAGGAGAGCGACCGGCATACAAAAAAGAAAAATAAAGTTCGTCGTGGCAACACCTGATCACGAAACCTATGAGAAATTGAACAAACACTCACAGGCAAAGGTGATCAAGCTCTCCGTTCGCGCACCAACTAGAGTTAGTCAGGTTCAGCACGCTATTTGTCGCGGCATCCGGGAGGGCTTCCTCTGGCCTGGGGAACTCGTGGTATGTATGGTTGGAGATGGTTTTCTGGGTGACGCGGATACAGTCCTCGTTCATCGCGTCACGGGATCTGAATCCACGGTGGCGGAGATAATCGAATCAAACCCTGTGCTGGCATCTATAGTCGAGATAGCGATGGAGCTTGGCCGGAACGGTTACCATGGCGAACCCGTTGGCACTGCATTCATGATAGGCGACATCAAGTCGGTATTGAAACGTTCGAGGCAGCTCCTACCAAATCCATTCAGAGGACACCCAGATATTTTCGTTTCAGACAAAAAGGACAGGGAGATAATCAAGAGGTTCGCTTACCTCGATGGTGCTTTCATCATAGACGATAACGGGCACATGATGACTGCGGGCCGCTATCTGGATGCAAACATTGAGACGGATATTCCACTTGGCTTCGGTACTCGACACAGGGCCGTTGCAGCAATGACCGCCGCAACCAAGACCACAGGGATAACAGTTTCTGGGGAGGATGGCATGGTGAGAGTTTTCAGGGGAGGGGAGCAGGTGGCGAAAATCGACCCGAAGAGCAAGATGTTGATGGAGGCCCTTGTGGAGTGAGCAAGGTTTAAGCCCTTGTAAACTCGAGCACTTTTGATAAATCATCTTTTAATCTAAATTTTCGTCTAAAGTATTTCAAGACGTTAAAGACATCACGCTCTAGCAGTTCCTGCGCGTTGCGGTGGCTGGTCGGAACCCACTGAGGCCAGTCGATGATCAACACCTCCCCGCTCGGCTTGATCAGGATATTGTGTTCGCTGAGATCAGCATGCACGACGCCGAGGCTGTAAGAGCGTTTGATATTCTCGAGCACATCGTCAAGCACAGCTCTTGGGTCGGCTATGTCCGTAACTTTTGCCAGTTCAACTCCATCTATCAACCCCATAACGATAACGTGACGATTAGCCGCGATTGGCCTCGGCACGGAGACTTGAGGATAAAGTTTCTCTAATGCTTTGAATTCTCGCGCGGTAGCCGATATCGAGGCTTGTATCCAGCCGTGTTTGGGCGTGTACTGACGAAGCCGTCCCACGCGGGTGAAACTAGTGCGCCCCAGGCGATTGAACTTGACCGCGACTTTCTCGCCATCAGGCATGAGCGCGTCGTAGATGTCGGCTTCCTTCCCGATTCCGAAAGGCGTGCCGAAGGCCTGTAGAACATTTTGCGCGACAAGCTTTTGCAGAGCAAGAACATCATGTCCAGCCGGCGTGAGCTTGTAGCCGACGTATCCCACGGTCTGCCTCGTTATCAGCCTGAATTTGTTGAGTTTTCTCAGGGCGTAGTCTACATCCTTAGCTGTGAATCCGCTCAGAGCGGGGAGCTTGTTTACTGGTACGAACTCGTAGCGTCGCATCCATCGCTCCATTGCTGCGAGCATTTTGAAATCCTTTTGTCGCAACTCCTTGAACACTCGTAATGCCTGCAGAATCATGATATCGAAATGTTTTATGTCCCACGACTAAATCAATTTAATTGATGATACCATGCGCTATGCAACTTTGGCCGAGGCTTTTGAGAAGCTTGAAAAGACGTCAGCATATATTGAGAAAAATGATGTCATCGTTAGCTTACTGAAAAAAACTCCAGTCGAGGAAATGGATAGAGTCGTACTACTACTTATGGGCAAAACTTATCCAGCTTACGTTTCTAAGGAGACCGGCGTCGGGCTGCAACAGCTCAAAAAAGCCGTGGCGCAGGCCTCGGGATATTCAATCTCCGAGGTGGATAAACTCATGAAGCAGGTCGGAGATCTCGGTGAGGTGGCTCGGCAACTTCTAGGTAAGAAAAAACAGGTGACGCTTTTTGCTGAAAATCTGTCTGTAAAAAAGGTTTTCGAAAATATTAAGGCGCTGCCCGATATTACTGGCGAAGGTTCGGTCGATAGGAAGGTAGCGTCCATCGCGGAACTCTTGAGCAGTTCAACTCCATTAGAGGCAAAGTATATCGCTCGAACTGTGTTGGGCGACTTGAGGATAGGAGTGGCTGAGGGGCGGCTTAGGGATGCAATCGCAAGTGCATTTGAAGTTACTCCAGAGATAGTCGAGCACGCCTACATGCTAACAACTGACTATGCCATGGTTGCAAAGGCCGCTGCAGCGGGGAGGGAGAAGGGGCTAAAGAAGCTTGGGCTAGAGATAGGGCATCCGGTCAATCCGATGCTGGCCCAGCGCGCTGAGGGCATCGATGAAATAATGGAGCGCATGGGCGGAAAAGCAGCATATGAGATAAAGCTCGATGGGATCAGGATTCAAGCCCATAAAGACCGGGATAAGTTGATTTTGTTCACGCGTCGGATGGAGGATTACACAAAAATGTTTCCTGATCTAGTTGGGCCGCTCGGCCAAGCGCTCAAGGCTAAGCAAGCGATAGTCGACGGCGAGCTAGTGGCCATTGACATGAAAACCAAGAAACCAATGCCTTTCCAGGAGGTTCTAAAGAGGCGCCGAAAATACGAGATCAAGGAGGCCATCGAGCAGATCCCAGTTGAGATTCACCTGTTCGATGTACTGATGATTGATGGCAAAAGCCTGCTCGATGAGCCGTACACGAAGAGAAGGGCGGAGCTCGAGAAGATGGTCAAGTCGACGCCAAGTAAGGTCATGGTGGTAGAACAAATTGTCAGCGACAAGGCAGGAGAGATCAAGGCGTTCATGGATAAGTCGCTGGCGATGGGGCATGAGGGGCTGGTTGCGAAGGACTTGAAGTCCAATTATCGCGCTGGTAGACGGGAGTTCGTTTGGCTGAAACTAAAGCCAACGATGGATACCCTTGACTTGGTGGTCGTTGGCGGATTGTATGGCAGGGGCAAGCGTGCTGGATACTTCGGTAGCTACATCTTGGCAGCGCGGGACGAGGACGATGGGAGATTCAAGACCGTGACAAAATGTGGGTCAGGATACACAGACGAGAACTTGGAAGAACTCACCAAGATGTTTAAAAAAATTCAAATAGATAAACCTCATGAGGACGTCGATATCGAGATCGAATGTGATGCATATTTTGAGCCCAAGGTAGTCTTTGAAATTGCTTGGGAGGAAATTCAGATAAGTCCGGCCGAGAAACACACTGGGCGGTATGGACTTCGTTTTCCACGATTCGTTAGGATCAGGGAGGATAGAAGGCCCGAGGAAATAACCAGTGTTCAAGAAATCGCTGAAATACATGAGATGCAGGAGAGAAGAAAGGCAAAGGTAAGATAAATTTTAGTCAATTTTACTTATTAGTCGAGCTTGGTGGATATCTGATTTTCAAACTCATTTAGAAAATCTTGGAGCTTTGCTTCATCAACTTGCGCTCCACAGGCGACAGCGTGTCCGCCGCCCTCCCCGCCGACCGATTTAGCTGCTTCTCGAATGGCATTCGCCAGATCCAAACCCTTCAGGAACAACAGCTTCGAACATCGCGCTGAAATCCTAGCAACACCTCGCTCTCGGAAGATGCCCGCGATAGGTTTGTATGGATCGCACGTTCGATGTCCAAGAGCTAGGCTCGCGATTGTACCAATAAAAGTCTCCTTGGTAACCCCAGTGGCGTCGAAGTATTGCAGGTAGCCCTTGGGCGTGCGCTTTAGCCCCTCCTGCTCCACAAACCCCATTCCCTCGGCTATGCAGCGTCGATGGTATCGTAGCAAGTTGAGCATCGTCCTGTAGTAAACCCCACGATCTCCCTTGGCGACTTCGAAGCCTATCAAAGGCTGTTCGTGGCGGGCAGTGGAGTTTATGCAAGTGGAGAATTCATCGGCATCTTGGAGAGGCGATCGCGCATTTTCCCCGAGGATGGTGTAAGCTTCACCAATTATCAGCCCAGGAACGTATTGCACCAGTTCCTGGGGCACATGCATATAGGCCCTCGATATTAGCTCTGTCG